>Ga0307416_100000081_pt1 | contig 65986 bp, 51 predicted proteins | sample DK1Cmetagenome_2_FD_203821 | JGI IMG/M metagenome (GOLD analysis project Ga0307416, IMG submission 203821) | Maize rhizosphere microbial communities from greenhouse at UC Davis, California, United States - DK15-C-3 | ecosystem: Host-associated > Plants > Roots > Rhizosphere > Soil | place...
GTTTGCTTCAGGGCACCAAAATTGTCAAATAACCCGATTGTCGGGAAGAGCTTCCGATCCTTCATCGGAACTCGTACCAAAAGCGGGACTGAAAAAGCCAAAGGCACAGAACTGCTCATTTCCCATTAATAATAAAATGTTTTTCTTTTTAGGAAATGAGGGGTTAGTATTTCATAGGTACTGCAGCCCCGCCATCCGCTTTACTTCGTTGCACTACGTGTTCGCTCCTGTCGGGTTTAATTAACAGCGGTTTGCTTCAGGGCACCAAAATTGTCAAATAAACCCGATTGTCGGGAAGAGCTTCCGATCCTTCATCGGAACTCGTACCAAAAATGAGCGGGACTGAGAATGCCAAAAGCACAGAACCACTCATTTCCTATTCAATTTTTTACGCAATGAAGAGACCATTTTATGCTTCACTCCTCAGCATAACAGCACATTTGATTCTATCTTAATACTGCGTTAACATATTTTTAAACTTTTTTTCTACCTTGATGCAACGTTTTAAAATCCCTTATGTCTTATAATCAGAATATTCGAAATTTTGGAAGCCGTATACATCGATAAAAACCTAGAGCTAGTAAAAAAATGCATGCAGGGCAGCCGCGCAGCACAGTTTGAATTGTACAAGCTGTATGCAAAGGCCATGTATAATGTGGCGCTGCGTATTTTAAATTACGAAGAAGAGGCGGAAGATGTTTTACAGGAAGCATTTTTAGATGCTTTTACCAGAATTGTAGATTTTAGGCAGGAAACCACTTTCGGACTTTGGTTAAAGCAGATTGTGATTAATAAATCCATCAATTATTTACGTAAACGTAAGATGGAGTTTGTAAGTACCGATGAGCTATCGGAAGTGCCTGATGAGGATAGTTTTGATGACAGTGAAGTACGGTTGCAAGCTGATGAAGTTAGAACAGCCATTACCGAATTGCCAGATGGCTATAGAGTGGTGTTGAGTTTATACCTTTTAGAGGGTTACGACCATGAAGAGATTGCACACATTTTAAAAATAAGTGAAAACACAAGCCGCACACAATACATGAGGGCGAAAAAGAAGTTAAAAAGTATTTTAGAACAGAAAGGGATGAGAGATGAATAATAGATTAGAAACCTTTGTAAAGGAAAACCGTAAAGCTTTCGATGTAATGGAGCCATCGGCAGGACTTTGGGCAAAGATTGAACAGGAGTTAGACAACAAGAAGAAAAAAAAGCCGGTAAAGTTGTATTTATGGATGAGTGCAGCAGCAGCTATCGTGGTGGTTTTCGGTTTAGCCTGGTTATACGTAGGAAAATTAAAAAACAAAGATTTAGAAATAGCCGACGTTAGCGCTTCATATGCCAAAAAAGAAGTCCACTTCGCAGGTTTAATTACCGAAAAAAGAGATAGCTTGGCCATTTTCGCTTCTGCGAATCCAGAGTTGTATAAAAAATTTACTGCAGATCTGAAAAAGCTTGACGAAGATTACGAAAGATTAAAAGCAGAGCTGCCAACCTCGCCCAACCAAACTTTTGTGGTAAAGGCCATGGTTAAAAACCGCGAAATACAACTTCAGTTATTAAAACAACAATTATTAATTATTAACCAGGTTGACGATTATAAAAGGGTTAACCAGATTTAATTTAAGAGAAATTAACGCCTGAAGTAGAAAACGCAATAAATAGTTGTCAATCTGTCTTGATACCTGATTCAACTACTTGATACTAATTAGGGAACGCTTATCACATTAAATTGCTTATTGCCAGCCGGCAGGTTTTAAGCCATTAAATGTTTAACAATTAACAACATGAAAACAATAAAAATATTTTTAGCCTTTATGGCTTTAATCGCCGTAAAAATTAATGCGCAAGAAATTGCGGTAAATACTCCATCAGCGCAGGTAACTGTCGAAAATGTAGCGAAATCTTCAACACTGGCGATGGTAGTAAATCCAGTAAAATACAATCAAACAGGAAATGATGCGGAACGTTCTAAATCTTTTAGCAAGAGTTTTAATGTAGACAATAACGACAAAATTAATTTAAACAATCAATACGGATCAATCACCATTAAAACCTGGGATAAGAAAGAAGTACGTGTTGATGTAGATATTAAAGCTTACAGCAGTTCGGATAATGATGCGCAAAAACTGATTGATGGGGTAAGTATTGATGCGAATAAAAACGGTGATGTAGTTACTTTTAGAACGAACATGGGCGATAGAAACGGACGTTATGGCCGTGGGGTGAAAAATGGAATAACCACCTGGCGGAGGGAAGTGAAAGTAAATTACGTGGTGTATATGCCAGCAGTAAACCCATTAACGGTTTCACAAGAATATGGCAACGTAGAATTGGGTAATTTTTCAGGCCCAACTTCTTTAAAGGTAGAATATGGCAATCTGGTTGCTGGCAATTTAAGTAATGTAAATAACTACATCAATGTTCAATATGGTAAATGCGATATCCAGGATCTGAATGCTGCAGTGGTAAAACATGAATATAATGGCCCCGTAACCATTGGCGCTGTGGGTACTTTACAGCTTTATGCAGAGTATGTTGCTGTAAACATCAATACCATCAGAAAATCGGCCGATATTAAGGTAGAATATGGTAAGGGTTTAACCATTGGCACTATTGGCGGCAATCTACTTTTAAATGCAGAATACGCCAAAGTAAACATCAACACGGTTAAAGGTAATACAGTTGTTAAACAAGCATATGGCGATTTAAATATCGCATCAGCTGGTAAGATTGCAGTAAATGCAGAATATTCTAACGTTACTTTGGGCACGTTAAATGGTGATGCCAACATAAACATGGATTACAACCGTCTTAGCGTAAACGAAATTACCCCGGCTTGTAAAAACTTCACCTTCGGTGGCGAATATGTAAGCATTGGATTGGGCTTTGCAGATCGTTATAATGCCAATTTTAATGTTTCTACTTCGTATGCCGGCTTTAAATATGGCTCAAACGTAACATCAAATCTGGTAAGTAAAGATGATGAAACCAAAAAATATACTGGTAAAATTGGTAGTGGCGGTGCTGCAAACGTATCTATTAAAACCGAATATGGTTCAGTTACCTTTAAATAAAATTTTTCAAAACCAAACAAACTATAAAGTCCTGCCAAATTGGTAGGACTTTTTTTATATTTTGCGCTGATGAAAATTTGCCTTATTCTACTGTTTTTTGTTTTTTCTTTCACAGCATTGGCTCAAGACGCTCCTGTTAAATGGGCTACGCAGGAAACTTTCTTTGAAGATTTAATTGGTAAAGATTTACCTCCTTTTAACGGTTTAACCATCAATAAAAAACAATTCTCCAATACTGATTTAAAAAATCAGGTAGTGGTGATTAACTTTTGGTTCGAAAAATGTCCCCCTTGTATAGCCGAAATGCCTGAATTAAATAATCTGGTGGCTAAATATGGCAAAAAAGCTGTAAGGTTTATCGGTATTACCCATGATAGCCCAGCCAGTGCCAGGCGATTTCAGAAACGGAGCGGTTACAAATACGAAATTGTATCATTAAGCAAAGATGAGATCCGAAAACTGAATATTAATCACGGTTTTCCGTCTAATGTTTTGGTAGGAAAAGATGGAAAGATTATTTACGCTACAGCTAATATTTCCTTTTCCGACCAACAGTTTAAAGCTAAGTCGGTACTTTTCGAAGCGCAATTAATTGGAGCATTAACAAGAAATTAATTATCTAACACCGAACACCATGGTTATTGCCTTCGGATTTCGACAGGTGATGGGTAAACATAACAATTTTCACCTGCTGCAAACTAAATCCCGAAGTAGCTGTTGTATAAATCATAATGCACTTTTATATCTTAATCCTTTCAGATAAATTAAAAATATGGATTTCTTAAGTACTCCGGAAGCTTGGATCTCTCTTTTAACGCTTACTGTGCTCGAGATTGTATTAGGCATTGATAACATCGTTTTTATTTCCATTCTTTCGGGCAAGCTGCCGGAAAATAAACAGAAAAAAGCCCGGCAATTGGGGTTGGCTTTAGCCATGATAACCAGAGTATTGTTACTGCTCTCTTTAAGTTGGATTATGACATTAACTGCCCCTCTATTTAATATCGGTAGTTGGATTGGAATAGTTGATGGCGGTTGGCTTGAAAAACTGGCTATTTCTGGGCGCGATTTGATTTTGATTATCGGAGGCTTGTTTCTTATTTATAAAAGTACCCACGAAATCCACAATAAACTGGAGGGTGACGAAGACGAAGAGGGGAAAATTAAAGTCCATTCGTTTTGGGCTACCATTGTGCAGATATTGATTTTGGATATTGTATTTTCATTAGATTCGGTAATTACAGCTGTAGGTATGGCAGATCATATTGAAATTATGATTGCAGCTGTGGTAATTGCCGTTATTATTATGATGATCTCTGCCAGTTCTATTAGTAGTTTTGTAAATAAGCACCCAACGGTGAAAATGTTAGCTTTATCGTTTCTATTGCTGATTGGAGTTTCACTTTTAGCCGAAGGCTTGGATCAACATATCCCTAAAGGTTATATTTATTTTGCCATGGCATTTTCGGTATTGGTAGAAATGTTAAACCTTAAGATGAAAAATAATGACAAAAAGCCTGTCAAGCTTAAAAACACACCTAAGAACTAAAGACCATTAAATTTTATTCATCCACATTAATTCCATATTTTTCTATCGCAATTTAGTGTTAGCTTATGGATTTAAAAGGAAATTTCAGGCCCTTTGTTATTTGTGCCGCTATTGTGGTGTGGTTTTCCCTGTTACTTCAATTCCGTGTAAGTTTACAGCTTTTGAATAATGATTATGCCGCAACGCTTAAGGCATTTTTATCATATTTTACGGTAATAATCAATATTATCGTTGCCATTTGCTTTGCCCGCTTATCTTTTGTTAAACGAGCTGAATCACGGCGTTTATTTACTCAGGCATCTACTTTAACTGCGATAACGATCTACATTGTAGTGGTAGGTCTAATTTACAATATCACCCTGCGTGGTTTGGCATCGCCTGTAGGTTGGGCCAGGTTGGCTGATGAGCTTTTGCATGTGGTAAACCCTTTGATCTTTTTATTTTTCTGGATTTTCTTCGTTAAAAAATCAACATTGCAATACGGGCAGGCCATTACTTGGCTAGCTTATCCATTGCTTTATGTCGTATTTATTGTGGTTAGGGGTTATCTGATTAATAAATACCCATACCCGTTTATCGATGTAGTACAACTGGGCTATCCTAAAGCTATTCTGAATGCGATTGTGATCCTGTTTAACTTCTGGCTTTTATCGATATTATTCATATTTATAGGGAAGAAAACAGTTAAAGCTTAAAGGACATATTCGTCATTAATCGGCTTAACGGGCTCGGGAATTTCGTCTTCTTCGAGCATCTGCAAAAGATTGATCTCTATCGTTCTCGTAATCTGGTTAAGCGGAACACCTGCTGAATTGTTCTCGAAAGGATTAACCAGGCTCATTCCATTAATCTGCGTAGATACAAATACGAAACCAATTAACCAGCCCAAAAATATGGCTGCAGGTCCTGCATCCTGACTGATTACCAGGGTAAATGTTACTACAAATAACCAGATGAACACTTTAGTTAAATAGGTATAGGTAGTAGGGAATATGGTGTTTTTAATGCGCTCGCTCATGCCCATCGAATCAGAGAACCGTGTTAACATCTCGTTAATCTCGATAAAGCGGAAACCATCAATGGCATTAGCTTTTGATAATTTCTGTAAATCTCTCGATTGTATATTTAAAATCGCATTATGTGTATTGTTATGTTTATTTATTTCCTTTAAATCTTCCTCAGGTAAATATTTGGTGTAAATTTCGTCTACCGTTCCCCTCAAACTTGCCTTTAAAGCGTATAAAAACGCAATGTGTCTGCAAATCATACGCTTTACGCTTTCCTCATCCTCATCAACATAATTAATCAAAGCCCTTGCAAAAGAGCGCGAATCATTTACTAATGCTCCCCATATTTTACGGGCCTCCCACCACCTATCGTAAGCCTGGTTATTGTTAAAACCGATAAAAAAGGCGATGGCTGTACCTAAAACCGTTGGAATAATGGATGGAATGGAGAAATGATGCGCAATTAAATACTCGCGTACAAAGTAAGCCGCGGTGCAGGAGGCAATCATGATCAGGTCAACGTGCCATGTATTTCTTAAAATTCTACTTAACCTGATGTTTTGTATTAAAAGCATATGTTCGATGGAAAATAAATTCGTTACGGATGAAAATACAAAACTAAAGCCAAAATGTTTGGTAATGTAACAAATTAAATGACAGACAGTACAGGTTGCTGATTGTCATGCAAATGTTTATCTTGGGAAACCAAATATTCTTATTTCTTATGAGCGACACTTTACCCAAGAACAATATTTTTAAAGTAATCGGTGCATCATCGTTAGGCACGCTGATTGAATGGTATGATTTTTACATTTTTGGTAGCCTTGCCGTTATCATTGGTCACCAATTGTTTCCAGAAGATGCAGGGGCATCTGCCCTGATCAACACTTTGGCAATTTTCGCGGCAGGCTTTATCGTTCGCCCCTTTGGCGCATTGGTTTTTGGCAGACTTGGCGATTTAATCGGCAGAAAATATACTTTTTTGCTCACATTGGTACTGATGGGTGGGTCGACATTTTTAATCGGTTTAATTCCCTCTTATAAAAGCATTGGTTATGCCGCACCAATTTTAGTATTAATATTAAGGTTAATCCAGGGTTTGGCTTTGGGTGGCGAATATGGTGGTGCCGCAACCTATGTGGCAGAACATGCGCCAAAAAACAAGCGAGGCTTTTTTACCAGCTGGATTCAAACTACCGCAACCTTGGGTTTGTTCCTTTCATTGGGGATTATCGTAATCACAAAAAACATCTTAGGCGCTGAAACTTTTGGCGATTGGGGCTGGAGAATCCCTTTCCTGCTGTCAATTGTGCTTGTTGTGGTGTCGATTTACATTCGCATGAAAATGCATGAATCGCCAATGTTTTCTAAGCTAAAAGCTGAAGGAAATATTTCAAAAAACCCTTTAAAAGAAAGTTTTAATAACAAAGCGAATTTTAAAATGGTACTGCTGGCTTTATTTGGTGCTACCATGGGGCAAGGGGTAATCTGGTATACAGGTCAATTTTATGCACAATCATTTTTAGAGAATACCTGTAAATTAGATTTTAACGACTCGAGGTATATTTTGCTTTGGGGAATCGCGTTTGCCACGCCATTTTTTGTGGTTTTTGGTGCCTGGAGCGATAAGGTTGGCCGGAAATGGATTATGCTGAGCGGTATGCTTTTGGGGATTCTTTTTTATCGCCCAATCTATCAAATGTTTTTAGATGATACCGACTATACAAAAATTGAACAGACTGATATTTTATCTGCTAGCCCAGCTCCGGTAACTTCTGTTTTAATTGTGAATTCAACAGATAGCTTGCGAACGGTTTCTACTAAAATAATGCTTAAAAACGGTGCATCCTTTAATAAGGTGCAAACCGATACGGTTTCTGCAACCAAAGGGATTCTCTTAGGTAAAGAAGTAATAAAAGATAAAATTTTGCCTACGCCAATATTCTGGAAATTTGTCGGTTTAATCTTCTTCCAGATTTTGCTGGTAACGATGGTTTACGGGCCAATTGCAGCTTTCCTTGTTGAGCTATTTCCGACTAAAATCAGGTACACCTCTATGTCTTTACCTTATCATATCGGCAACGGTGTTTTTGGAGGGCTTGTACCATTTATTGCGACATTAATCGCAAGCTTTTCTGGTTCTACGCCACTATCAGGTCTCTGGTATCCGATAGGTATAGCGGCATTGAGCCTGGTTATTGGCACAATTTATTTATCGAATAAAAGAGACGAAAATATTAACGACTAGATACGAAGAAGATGAATACGTTAAAGAAATTTTTAGGCTTGGTTTGGATGGTTTTAGGGCCATTAACAATGACTTTTTTGTTTATCCAGGCGATAGATAAAGTGGGCTTGACCCATTCGGATATCGAACGTACCAATACCATTCTGCAATGGGCAATTATCCTGTTTATTTTCCTCCCGATCAGTTTGGGATTGATGATATTTGGCTTTTATGCCTGGAAAGGAGAATATGATCGCCTGCCGGAAAGTTCGGAGGAATTGTAATTTGTATGCTGTTAGATAATATCTTTTCCTTAATTCGCCTTGCGGTTGATGGTTTTTAATTCATTATAAACCAACTGTGCAACTGCTTTGGCTCCTTCTGGTTGGAAGTGGGTATTATCTTTTTGCCCTTTTGGATAAGCCTCATATTTGGCTGAGTCTAAATTCATAAAGTAATGTTTGCTTACAAATTCATTGCCTTTTGTTGTGAAAAAACTCGCTGAAAGTGAGGTTAGATCTATAACGGGTGTATTTAATTCTTTGGCCACATCTTTCACTGCTTGTGGATATTCTCCATGTGCACTACCCAGTTTACCATCTTTCCAGGGGTAATTGCGGGTAACCGGTGTGATCAGGATTGGTAATGCTCCTTTCGCCCTTGTTTCTTTCACGTACATCCTTAAAAAATCTTTATAGCCCGGAATATCAACATAACGTTCAGGTTTGTCTTTCGCGGCATCGTTGTGCCCAAACTGGATCAATACAAGATCATTCTTTTCCAGAGTTGATAAAACTTCCTTCCACCTTCCCTCTTCAAAAAAAGTTCTGGTACTTCTTCCCCCTTTTGCTTTATCAATAACCAAAGCGCTGTCGCTTTTAATCAACCCGTTTAAATTTTTTAAACTGTCTTTTTTGAAGAATTGCTGAAAAACCTGTCCCCAACCTGTAATGGGATACTTTTTCTGCAGATAACCTTCATCTAACGTATAATCTGCCACGGTAGAATCGCCGATTAGATACACCTTAACAGGTTTAGGTTTTACAATGAATGACATCAGTAAAACTGTGCCAAGGGCTGCTATAAGGTATTTATGTTTTTTCATCTTGTTATTTTAATGCTTGTACACGGAACCAATCGTATTTGGCAATTCCTGAATCATTAGTTTGGGTATCTCTGGTAGCAAATATTCCCATTTTTGCGCCGATCCATTGGCCCGCCGTGGCCTGGAACTCATCTCCTACATCCGTAAAACGGGTCCCATCTTCACTGTAACTAAACTGGCATTTTGCACCAGTAGCAACTTTAACCCTGAAATATACCAAGCCCGATTTTAGTTTGGTAATTTCCTTTTCATTTTCGGTTTTTCCCTTGTCGGCACTTTGGCAAACACCGTACATGAGGTATAACCCGTCTTTTTTGCTTTTGATACTAATCTGTGCATAACTTCTCCCCATTACCACCAAACCTGTTTTTTCGTTTTCCAATTTCGGATTAGGTTTAAACAAGAGCTTGGTTGTTGCCATAAATTCATCAGCAGGAAATTTCTGCATCAATAGGTTCGGAACATCCCAAAGGTTTTTAGCATCATCGGGAATTTTCGAAGTATATAGCTTTAATAAACCCCTGTCTGCATCAGTAAATAACCAGGTTGATTGCGGATTGGCCTGCCATTGCCATTGCAAGCCTAGTTTTGAAGTTTCAAATTCATCGCTCTCTATCGGCGTTTCAATCGGATAAACCTTACCTACATTTGGTTTTTTATAGGTGATAACCGGTTCACCTTTACCATCGCCATCTGCATCAAGCCCAATAACGGGCCAGTTATTGATCCATTTCATCGGCTGCAGGTGAACCACGCGACCATAAGCATCTTTATCCTGAAAATGAAGAAACCAATCTTCGCCCGTTTGAGTATTAACCCAGGCACCCTGATGAGGGCCATTTACCGAAGATTTCCCTTGATCCATGGCTACTTTCCTTTCATATGGGCCGTAGATATTTTTACTTCTCAGAATCAATTGCCAGCCTGTAGAAACGCCACCAGCTGGTGCGAACAAATAGTAATAGCCGTTGCGTTTATAAACTTTTGGCCCCTCAATGGTTGGGTCGAGTTCGTGACCATCGTATACAATTCTGCCTGTTTCTGTAGCTTCTGATCCGTCGCTGCTTAATGGCATAATGGCCAACACACTTTTTATGCCCGCACGGCTTCCTGCGTAGGCATAAGCAAGGTAGGCCTTGCCATCTTCATCCCAAAACGGACAGGGATCAATCAATCCTTTACCTGCGGCGACCAATTTTGGTGCAGACCAGGCACCGGTTATGGTTTTAGCTTTGGTTAAATAAATCCCAAAGTCAGGATCAGGATAATAAATATAAAATTCGCCATTGCGGTAGCGGATGGAAGGTGCCCAAACACCATTGCCATGCTGGGTTTTTTCGAAATGCTCAAATGGAGGCTGGCGTTTTAAGGCATAGCCGATTATTTTCCAATTGACCAAATCTCTCGAATGCAGGATCGGCAAGCCCGGGATGGCATCAAAACTGGAGGCGATCATATAAAAATCATCTCCCACCCGGATAGCGTCAGGATCAGAATAATCGGCATTGATAACCGGATTTTTATAGGTTCCGTTACCTAGATCAGAAACCCAGACTTTAGATATGTACCCACTTTTTGGGGCGGGCTGGGCAAAGGTATTTATGCTAAAACTTAAAACGAGGATTAAACTAAATAGATGTTTCATTATACAATGATGTTTTTAATATTTGGTCAGTTATTTATTTAGCGTTACGTCATTCCCGCGCAGGCGGGAACCACGAAGTGCTCAGCAAAGCTAATCTTAATGGCGGCTTGTGATTGGAGGCTGTATCATATTGTAATTCATTTCGAATTTGTCACATTGTCCAAAGGACTCCTACGGAGAGCCTGTCGAAACGCCTTGTAAGACATTTAATGCAGGTCCTTCGACAAGCTCAGGATGACAATGTTATATTTATGATGCAGACGCATGTATTTTATCATTAGCCTACTAACAAGGTTAAGTCTTTTTTTATTTTTAGGCAAGTTGTTATTGTGCAATCGTTCCCGACATCGTTTGCAATGTTTAATCTCTAAAAAACTTCTTTCTGATGGATATTAATGTTTAAAATTGTTTATCATATATTTTAAAAACACGGCTGCGTTACAAAGTTTATACTTTTACGTGGCCGATTTTAATTTAAGCCTAACCAAATTGATATGAAAGCAATCATCTTATTTTTTCTGGTAATCTCTTCATCAGCAGTTTATGCCCTAGGTGTTAAGCCCGATTTTGTGGTAGCTGCCGATGGAAGCGGAAATTTTAAAACGGTACAGGAAGCGATACATGCTGTACCCGATTTCAGGAACAAAACAACCATAATCTTTATCAAAAAAGGCATTTACAAAGAAAAACTGATATTGGCCGCCTCTAAAAAGAATGTGAAATTTATTGGGGAGAGCCTAAACGAAACCATATTAACTTATGATGACTACGCCCAGAAGAAGAATGCTTTTGGCGAAGAAAAAGGTACTTCAGGTTCTTCCAGCTTTTACATTTACGGCGAAGGCTTTTCTGCAGAAAACATCACCTTCGAAAATTCGTCAGGTCCAGTGGGGCAAGCTGTTGCAGTTTGGGCAGGAGGTGATAAATTGATTTTTACCAACTGCAGGTTTTTAGGTTTTCAGGATACACTTTATACCTACGGAGGCAACAATCGCCAATATTATAAAAACTGTTACATTGAAGGAACGGTCGATTTTATTTTCGGGGCTTCGACGGCCTGGTTCGAAAGCTGCACCATTTTCTGCAAAAAGGCGGGTTATATCACCGCGGCATCAACTGCCGATACCACAAAATTTGGTTATGTGTTTAACAAATGCAAAATCAAGGGAGATGCACCGTCCAATAGTTTCTATCTAGGTCGCCCCTGGAGGCCTTACGCAAAAGTTGCCTATCTTAACTGCGAACTACCAGATTTTATCCGTCCAGAAGGCTGGAACAACTGGGGCAAGGAAAGCAACGAAAAAACGGCCTGTTACGCTGAATATAAAAGTACAGGAAAAGGAGCGGATCCAAAAAACAGGGTAAACTGGTCGCATCAATTAACCGATGAGGAGTATAAAAGTTACATTTTGGAAAACGTTTTCCGTGGGTGGAATCCCGGGATGAAATAAGTTGGTTAAATAATTGATATACAGGTGTTAATCAACTGTTTGATTTCGATTTTTTGCCTCGTTTTCCGGTAACGATTGCATAGATTTCTCTTCTGTTTTAAGTGCAAACAACGTACACTTGTTATTACAATAACCAAGTATAATTTAACAGCACAAATAATGAAACATATTTCTGGTCGTTTATGCCGTATTAAAGTAGCGCTGGCGTGCTTAATCTTATCTTCTGCAAGTGCTGCCCTAGCGCAACAACAGCAAAGCCTACCCGTTATCCAGCAGGTTAAATTTAAAAAAGATACCACAAGTATTACCGGCTTCGGCGCAAAGGGCGATGGCATTACTTTAAATACGCAAAGCATCAATAAAACCATAGCCAGTGTAAGCCAGAAAGGTGGTGGTGTGGTTTTAATTCCATCAGGCTTGTGGTTAACCGGTCCTATTGAGTTAAAAAGTAATGTAAACCTACACCTTAAACGCGATGCCATCCTTCAGTTTACAGACGATTTTAATCAATACAAATTGGTGCAGGGAAATTGGGAAGGTCAACCAGCGTGGAGAAACCAGAGTCCGATTTCGGGTGTTAACCTCGAAAATATAGCCATTACCGGAACCGGGATTATCGATGGAAACGGTGGTGCCTGGCGTATGGTTAAAAAAGACAAACTTACTGAAACCCAGTGGAAAAAATTAGTAGCATCTGGTGGCGTAGTGAGGGCCGATGGAAAAATGTGGTACCCATCCGAGAAAACCGTTAAAGGTTCGAATACTAAAAATGCAGGCGTAATAGAGGCTGGTAAAACAGCAGCCGATTATGAAGATATAAAAGATTTTCTTCGCCCGAATCTGTTGGTTTTAACGGGTTGTAAAAAAATTCTTTTAGAAGGCGTTACCTTTCAAAATTCACCAGCGTGGAATTTACACCCTTTACTTTGCGAGGATTTGACCTTAAGAAATTTACAGGTAAAAAACCCTTGGTTTGCACAGAACGGAGATGGTGTTGATGTAGAATCGTGTAAAAACGTATTAATTGAAGGCAGCACGTTTGATGTTGGTGATGATGGGATCTGCATTAAATCGGGAAGAGATGAAGCTGGCCGTAAACGCGGTGTACCTACTGAAAATGTAATTATTCGGAACAATGTGGTTTACCATGCGCATGGCGGTTTCGTAATTGGTAGCGAAATGAGTGGCGGCGCGAAAAATATCTGGGTGTACGATTGTTCTTTTATTGGTACCGACATTGGCCTGCGTTTTAAAACTACCCGTGGTCGTGGTGGTGTGGTAGAAAATATATATATCAACAACATCAACATGATCGATATTCCTGGAGAAGCGATCCTGTTTGATATGTATTATGCGGCGGTTGATCCGGTTCCATTGGCAGGTGAAAAACGCGAAGCCATTAAAACGGTAACGGTTCCGGTTACCGAAGCTACCCCTCAGTTCAGAAACTTTTATATTAAAGATGTGGTAGCCAATGGCGCTGAAAAAGCGATATTTTTTAGAGGTTTACCAGAAATGAACATCAAAGATATCCACCTGGAAAACGTAACCATAAAAGCGAAGAAAGGCATTGAAATTATTGAAGCCGCTGGAATTTTCCTTAAAAACATAAACGTAATTACCGAAGATACCAGCCCGGTTGTAATGATCCAGAACAGTTCGGATATCAATATCAGCAACCTAAAATACCCTGATAATAGTAAAGTTTTGTTTGACGTATCGGGGGAAAAAACAAAAGGTGTAAAAATTAGCGGAACAGATGTTTCTAAAGCAAAAATGGCTACCCTTTTAGGCATAGAGGTAGATAAAAAAGCACTGGAAATTTCAAAATAACAAACATGAAGAGATCAATTCTATATACAACAGCAGCCCTTATCGGTTTTTCAGTTTTATCGCTAAGTGGATTTGCCCAAAAGAAATTGTCAGAACAGTTAACCCTAACTGCGATGGAGAAATTATTTCAGGACACCACACTGTTAAAAGGTGCCAAAGGCCCTAAATGGACCTACGACATGGGCGTGGTATTGGAAGGCGCTGCAGCGGTTTGGCGGAATACCGGCGATGGGAAATATTTCAAGTACATCCAAAGCTCAATGGATGCCTATTTGGATAAGGAAGGAAATATCAATACCTATAAACATGATGATTTTAATATCGATAACATTAAAAATGGCCGTTCGTTATTATTGTTATATAAGGTTACCGGACAGCAAAAATACCTGTTAGCAGCAACTAAATTATACGATCAGCTGCAAAAACAGCCGCGTACCCAGGAAGGTGGCTTTTGGCACAAGAAAATTTATCCCAATCAAATGTGGTTGGATGGCTTATACATGGGCGAACCGTTTTATGCGGAGTACGCCAAGCTGATGAAAAAAGATGCAGCTTTCGACGATATTGCCAAGCAGTTTATCCTGATGGAAAAGAACTCGCGTGATGCTAAAACAGGATTACTTTACCACGGTTATGATGAAAGCAGAACAGAAAAATGGGCTGATAAAACAACAGGCCGTTCGCCAAACTTTTGGGGCAGAGCGATGGGCTGGTATATCATGGCACTGGTAGATGTATTGGATAATTTTCCGGCTAACCACCCGCAGCGAAAAGAATTAATGGCCATTTTAAACCGTACTGCAATTGCTACTGTAAAATATCAGGATCAAAAATCAGGTGTTTGGTTTGATATTTTGGATATGCCAACCAGAAAAGGAAATTACCTGGAAAGTTCGGCATCGAGCATGTTTGTATATGGTTTGGCCAAAGGCGTGCGCAAAGGCTGGTTAGCACCATCTTTTATGGTAGCTGCAAATAAGGGTTATGCTGGTTTAAAGAAAGAATTTGTTGAACAAGCGGGAGCTGAAAGAATAAATCTCACCAAAACCGTTTCAGTATCAGGTTTGGGTGGAAAGCCTAAATACCGCGACGGAAGTTTTGATTACTACATGAGCGAAAAAGTAATTACCAACGACCCCAAAGGGGTAGGTTCATTTATCTGTGCAGCATCTGAAATGGAAATTGCCGCGCTCCCTAAACCAGGTAAAGGCTTAACCGTTACGGTTGATAATTTCTTCAACAACGAGTACATGGCTGGTCCAACCGGAGATAAAATTCCCTTCCATTACGTTTGGGAAGAAGATGATAATAACGGTTTTTCGTTATTCGGTAAAGTATTTAACAATGCTGGTGTAAAAACCGCTACCCTTAAAACAGCACCAACAACAGCAAACTTAAAAGGAAGCAACATTTACATTATTGTAGATCCTGATACGGAAAAAGAAACGGCAAACCCAAATTTCATGAACGCTGCTCATGCCAAGCAGGTTAGCGAATGGGTTAAAGCTGGTGGCGTATTGGTATTGCTATTAAATGATGCTGGCAATTGTGAAATTTCGAAATTCAACGTATTACCAGAAACATTTGGTATTCATTTTAACGAGGATAGCCGCAACAAGGTTCAAGGTTCGAACTTTGAACAGGGCGCAGTAAAAATCCCTGACGGAAATTCAATTTTTAAAACAGCTAAGAAAGTTTATATCAAAGAGATTTCCACTATTGTGGCAAAAAGCCCTGCCGTTTCAGCCTTAACAGATAATGGTGATGTACTTATTGCAACAGCAAAATATGGTAAGGGAACCGTTTTCGCGGTAGGCGATCCCTGGTTTTATAATGAATATATCGATGGCAGGAAATTGCCCGCAGATTTTGAAAACTTTAAGGCAACGAACGATCTAGTAAACTGGTTGATTAAACAGGTTCCGGGTAAAAAGTAGGCATACATAAATTAATGTTAGCCATAGAGGCACGGAAAAGGATTTAACCACAGATAAGCAGGATTAGCACAGATAAATAATATTGGCCACAAAACACAGAGACACAGAAAATAGCTAATGGTCTGTGGGGACACAGACCATGGATAAAAGAGAGAAAAATACTCCGTGTTAGTCCGTGCTTCCGTGGCAAAAAATAAGATAATCAGTGTTTGCACTTGCAAAAAACTAACAAACAGAAATAATGAAAATAAAAATATTGTTAACCCTGATCTGTATAAGCTTAATGCTATCGTGCTATGCGCAGCAGCCTACCGATTCTACCGCAGAAAAAATGCTGGTATATCAGCTCGGCAATGGCGGTTGGCCTAAGCAGTTGGAAGATAAAAGCGTGGTTAACTATGGTGCAACCTTAACACCTGAGCTTTTGGCCAGGATAAAGGCTACAAAAGATCTGCATGCTACATTCGATAATAAGGCCACCAGCAGAGAAGTGGTGTATCTGGTTCAAGCTTATAAAAAAACACAGAACAAGGCTTATTTAACGGCAGCTGAAAAAGGATTGGATTATATTTTAGCTGCTCAATATGCAAATGGCGGCTGGCCTCAGTATTATCCTGATAAAACTTTGTACCGTTCAGAAATTACCTACAATGATGATGCAATGATTAATGTGCTTAATATCTTACAGGATATTGTTACACAAAAAAATAATTTTGACGTCGTGAATCCAGCTTACATCCAAAAAGCCGAGAAAGCCATTGTAAAAGGTATCGATTGCATTATCAAAACGCAGGTAAAACAAAGTGGAACTTTAACCATCTGGGCTGCACAATACGATAAAGACTCGATGCTGCCGGCAAAAGCAAGAGCATTTGAGCCGGCTTCGTTAAGCACAAGCGAATCGGCAGGTATTGTTCGTTTCCTGATGAGGCTTAAAAACCCATCACCAGAAGTAAAAAGTGCAATTGCAGCAGCAGTGAAATGGTTCGATACTTATAAAATAGTTGGCTACCGCTTCGATCGGAACAAAAATATTTCGGCTTTGGTTGCCGATAACACCAGCATGACCTGGGCCCGCTTTTACGATATGGAGAAAAACACCCCAATTTTTGGTGATCGTGACAATACGATTAAAACAAAATTAGAAGAGTTAATTCCGGAGCGGCGTAACGGCTATGCCTGGTATGGCAATTGGGGGCAAAAATTAATTGAAAAGGAATACCCGAAGTGGTTAAGCACAAGTGGAAAATAAATAATTATAAAAATCGTCATTGCAAGGCACGAAGCAATCTTAGCTATAGGTGGGAATTTCTACCGCTTTAAGATTGCTTCGTTCCTCACAATGACGGAAATCGCAAGGATATGATTTTAAGCAAAGAAAATTTAGCAAGCATTAACGGCGACAAGGTTACCAAACCAAGCGCCGAAATTTTGGCTTTACCAGAAAAAGTAATTCAGTTTGGAACAGGTGTTTTATTACGTGGTTTACCAGATTATTTTATTGATAAGGCCAACCAGAAAGGTATTTTTAATGGGCGTATTTTAGTAGTCAAATCTACTTCAAAAGGTGGTGCCGATGCATTTTCGAAACAGGATAATTTATACACGCTTTGTGTAAAGGGGATCGAAGATGGTGTTAATGTTGAAGAAAATTCAATCAACTCATCAATCAGCCGTGTTTTATCGGCTTCGCAAGATTGGACCGAAATTTTGAAAGCTGCCCACCAGCCAGAAATGCAAATTGTAATTTCGAATACAACTGAAGTTGGGATTGTTAAAAGCGAAGATAAAATAACCGATAATCCACCACAATCTTACCCAGGGAAATTACTGGCATTTCTGCACGAAAGATATACCGCTTTTAACGGTTCGGCCGAAAGCGGAATGGTGGTTGTCCCAACGGAATTAATCAGTGATAACGCTGATAAACTGAAAGAAATTTTGCTTGATCTTGCCATTCAGAACAAATTGGGATGGGATTTCGAAAACTGGTTAAAAACAGCTAATCATTTCTGCAAAACTTTGGTGGATAGGATTGTTCCGGGAAAACTCCCTGAGACTGAGCAAAAAGCCATAGAAAGCGAACTGGGTTATGAAGATGAACTCATGATCATGGCCGAGCCCTTCAGGCTTTGGGCGATTGAATCAGCGAGTGAAAAGGTTAAAGAAATTTTATCTTTTGCAAAGGCTGATAAAGGCGTCTTCATTGTTCCATCGATCGATAAATTTAAGGAGCTAAAACTTCGTTTACTTAATGGTACGCACACCATCAGCTGTGGATTGGCCATTTTAGCAGGCTTTAATACTGTAAAAGAGGCTATGGCGAATGAAGATTTCTCAGCCCATGTATTAAAACTGATGAAAGATGAAATTGCCCCTGTTGTGGCAAATGAGGCCATCACTTACGATGAAGCAATTGCCTTTGCAGAAAGCGTAATCGATCGTTTCAGCAATCCATCTTTAAAACATCAGTGGAAAGCTATTACCTTAAATTATACTTCAAAATTACAGATGCGTAATATGCCTTTAATCAGAAGATATTATGCTTTAAAAAATGAAGTTCCTCAACTCACCGCCCTGGGTGTTGCCGCTTACATCCTTTTTATGAATGTTGATAAAGACGGAGATCTTTATACCGCAAGCGCACATGGAAAAACGTTTCCGGTTGAAGATGAATTTGCAGAAATTTTATACGAATACTGGAAAAACCCTGAAACGGTAATAGACAATACCCTCGGCGACAGACGCCTTTGGGATAAAAACCTTAATAATTACCCCGGCTTTAACGCGGCCGTAAAATCTTACGTTGATTTATTACAAAATAAAGGTGCAAAAGAAACTTTAAGTAACTTGCATTCAGAAAGAACAATTTAAAATGGTTACTAGAATTTTAAAAATCCATCCTAACGATAATGTACTTGTTGCCCTGCAAAACCTGGCAAAAGGCGAAACTGTTATTTACGATGGGCAGGAATATATTTTACAGGATGATATTCAAGCCAAGCATAAGTTTTTTATGCAGGATATGAATGCAGGCGATCACATTATTATGTATGGTGTACTGGTGGGGAAAGCACAGCATTTCATCCTAAAAGGCGGCTTAATGGATACTGAAAACACTAAACATGCATCAGATCCTTACGAGTTCCGTCCGTACCATTACGAATGGCATGCACCTGATGTTTCTAAATTTGAGGGCAGAACCTTTAACGGTTATATCCGTAATGATGGCCGCGTAGGAACTGCAAATTACTGGTTGTTTATTCCGACTGTTTTCTGCGAAAACCGCAACCTGGATGTGATCCGTGAAGCTTTGCACAATGAATTGGGTTATGCGGTAACAGATAAATACAAATCTTACGCCCATGAGCTGGTTGAGGCTTATAAAAACGGCGAAATCCTGGAAGAAGCTGATCCAAGTTCAATTGGAATTGCAAATCCGTCAGCCAACCGTGTTTTTAAAAATGTTGACGGCATTAAATTCTTAAATCACCAGGGTGGTTGCGGCGGTACCCGTCAGGATGCTGCTGTGTTAAGTAAATTATTGGCTGCTTATGCCGATCATCCCAACGTTGCGGGTGTTACCGTATTGAGCTTAGGCTGCCAGAACTTGCAGGTTAAAGATTTCATGGACGATTTAAAACACCGCAGTCCGAATTTCGATAAACCTTTATTCGTTTTTGAGCAACAGCAATCACAAAGCGAAGAACAGTTGGTTAAAGAAGCTATCCGTAAAACCTTTATTGGTTTAACCGAAATCAATAAAATGGAACGCCAGCCAGCGCCTTTAAGCAAATTGGTTTTAGGTGTTAAATGTGGAGGAAGCGATGGTTTTAGCGGTATCAGTGCTAACCCAGCAGTAGGTTATACTTCTGATTTATTGGTGGCTTTAGGCGGAACAGTACTACTTGCCGAATTCCCTGAATTGTGTGGCGCAGAACAACAGCTAATCGACCGTACAAAAGACGAAACCGCTGCGCGTAAGTTCATCCAGTTAATGACTGCCTACAATCAATCGGCAGAAAATGTGGGCTCTGGATTTTTCATGAATCCATCACCTGGAAATATAAAAGATGGTTTGATTACCGATGCCATTAAGAGTACCGGAGCTGCCAAAAAAGGTGGAACATCGCCGGTTGAAGATGTTTTGGATTATACCGAGCCTGCTACAAAACCAGGATTGAACTTAGTTTGTACCCCAGGAAATGATGTGGAAGCTACTACAGGAAAAGCAGCGTCTGGAGCAACATTAATCTTGTTTACTACAGGTCTAGGCACGCCAACCGGAAACCCGGTTTGCCCAACCATCAAGGTTTCAACCAACAATGCATTAACCAAACGCATGGGCGATATTATCGATATCAACTGTGGGCCGGTAATCGAAGGCGAAAAAACCATCGAACAAATGGGGGAGGATATTTTGGAATATTGCATTAAAGCTGCCAGTGGTGAAGTAATTCCTAAAGCAGTATTGCTTAACCAGGATGATTTTATTCCATGGAAAAGGGGAGTTAGCCTTTAGTGAGTCTGGAGTCGTAAGTCCCAAGTCCTGAGTCTTGGAACCTTATTCCATGGCCTGTGTCCTCACAGACCACCAAGAGAATAAAACATAAATTGAGTTCCGATCTGTGAGGACACAGACTGGGGATAAATAAAAAATGAATAGATAAGCGGTTTGATCATCTCAAATCTCTTATCTCAAATCACATAGCATGAAACCTTTTTTAGACGAAAATTTTCTTTTGCAAAGCAAAACTGCTGAAAAGCTTTATCACAATTTTGCAAAATCATTGCCGATTATCGACTACCATAATCACCTTATTCCAGAGCAGATTGCCAATAACACTCAGTTTGCAAACATCAGCCAGGTTTGGCTTGCTGGCGATCATTACAAATGGAGAGCCATGCGTGCCAACGGTGTTGATGAAAAATACATCACTGGTGTAGGATCAGATTATGAAAAATTTGAGAAATGGGCAGAAACCGTTCCTTACACTTTACGTAATCCTTTATACCACTGGACACATCTGGAACTTCAACGCTATTTTGGCATAACTGATTTGCTTTCGGGCAAAACGGCACAGAAAATTTTCGACGAATGTTCTGCAAAGTTGCAAACACCTGAATATTCTGTACGTGGTTTGCTGGCCAAAATGAATGTAGAAGCCGTTTGTACTACTGATGATCCTTTGGATAGTTTAAATTTCCATCAGCAATTGGCAAGAGAGGGTGTGAACCTTAAAATGTTGCCTGCCTTCCGTCCGGATAAAGCGATGAATAGTGACGATATTGAAGGCCTAAACGAATATATCGACAAATTGGAAAGTGTTGTAGATAAAACAATCAGTAGCTTTCAGGATTATATCGATGCGTTAAAAAGCCGTCATGACTACTTTGCAGCAAATGGCTGTTCAGTTTCTGATCATGGTTTAGAGCAGATTTACGCTGAAGATTATACAGAAGCAGAAATCGCATCAATTTTCGATAAAATCCGCAGCAAACAACATATTTCTTACGAGGAGAACCTGAAATTTAAATCGGCCATGCTGATTTATTTTGCAGAATGGGACCACGAAAAAGGTTGGGTGCAGCAATATCACCTGGGTGCGTTGCGTAACAACAATGCCCGGATGTTAAGGCAGCTAGGTCCTGATACCGGCTGGGATTCTATCGGCGATTTTAGCCAGGCCCGAATGCTTTCTAAATTCTTAAACCGTTTAGATAATCAGGATAAACTGGCAAAGACCATTATTTATAATCTTAATCCGGCTGATAATGAGTTAATTGCAACCATGATCGGAAACTTTAACGACGGGTCGGTTGCGGGTAAAGTGCAATTCGGCTCGGCATGGTGGTTTTTAGATCAAAAAGATGGAATGATCAAACAATTAAATGCATTATCAAACATGGGGCTTTTAAGCCGTTTGGTGGGTATGCTTACCGATTCGCGCAGTTTCCTTTCTTTTCCCCGTCACGAATATTTCAGAAGGATCGTTTGTAACCTCTTTGGAGAAGACATTGAGAACGGCGAATTACCGAATGACTTGGAGTGGGTTGGTAAAATTGTGCAGGATATTTCGTACTTTAACGCAAAAAATTACTTTAAATTTTAACCAAAATAGGGCTTTAAAGAGGTATTTCGTTGGAATCAGATCATTTCAATCGTTTTCCTTCCATTTTCATACCGTTGCAGAAAACAGGATGAAATACGCCGATTAGATACAAAAATGAGCACCCAAATATTCGCTTCATCAAAAAAAGGAGAAAAAGTTTTAAGCTTTGGTGAAATACTTTTACGCATCTGTCCCGATATGGACGGCCAGTGGTTAAAAGAAAATAAACTGCCATTTTATGTGGGCGGTGCAGAGCTCAATGTAGCAACAGCGCTGGCACTTTGGAATGTTCCTTCAACTTATTTATCGGCTGTGCCTGATAATTCGGTAACCAGAGAGATTGTAGATTATCTGGATGCACGGAACATTGATACCACACCAATGGTTTATCATGGCGAACGGTTGGGGTTATACTATCTTCCGAAAGGGAAAGACCTTAAAAATGCAGGGGTAATTTACGACAGGGCAAATTCGGCCTATGCCGATTTAAAAGTGGGCCAGATTAACTGGGATGAAGTTTTTGAAGGTGTGAGCTGGTTTCATTTCAGCGCCATTTGCCCGGCAATCAATCAATCTATTGCTGATGTTTGCTTAGAGGCTTTAAAAGCGGCAAGTGCGAAAAATATTACCATTTCGCTCGATCTAAACTATAGGGCTAAGCTTTGGAAGTATGGTAAAGATGCGATTGATGTGTTGCCCGAACTGGCTCAATATTGCACGCTGATTATGGGCAATGTGTGGGCCGCCAATAAGATGTTGGGTACAGCACTTCACGAAGATTTAACACCAACTGAGGGTTATGCAAAGGAAACGTTACTGCAACAGGCAACCGATACTTCTAAAGAAATATTAAGTTTGTTTCCGTCTTGCAAGGCGGTTGCAAATACCTTTAGGTTCGATCATGGCAAAGGTATCAGGTATTATACTGCCATTTATACTGCTGATGAATTAACAGTTTCTGAAGAATATGTTTCTGAAGAAATTTTAGATAAAGTGGGTAGTGGCGATTGTTTTATGGCCGGTCTGATTTATGGCTTTTACAACCAGTTATCCGCCAAAGAAACCTTAAATTTTGCCACCGCAGCAGCATACGATAAATTATACATTCCAAGCGATGCTACAACCAGTACTGTAGCCGATATAGAAAAAAGAATAATACGCAATGATTAGCAACAAGCACAAAATTTTAGATGCCATTTTAGAGCAGGGCATGTTACCCCTTTTTTACCAGGATAGCGAATCGGGTAGCGTAGAAATATTACGCACTTTGTATAAAGCCGGTGTTCGCGTTTTCGAATATACCAACCGTGGCAAATCGGCCTTACCTAACTTTAAAAAGTTAAAAGAAATCCGTGATGCCGAGATGCCCGATCTTTATTTGGGTATCGGAACGATTAAAACGCCTGCAGATGCACATGCATTTATTGAGGCCGGAACAGATTTTATTGTGGCACCAATCGTAAATCCGGCGGTTGCCGAAATTGCAAACAAAATCGGCATGCTTTGGATCCCTGGTTGTATGACGCCGACCGAAATCAGCGTTGCGCAAGAGCACAAAGCCATGCTGATCAAAATTTTCCCTGCCAATATTTTAGGCCCTGAATTTATTTCATCAATTAAAGATCTTTTCGCCGGACAGCTATTTATGCCAACCGGTGGTGTAGAAATTAATGCCGACAATTTAAAAACCTGGTTTAAATCTGGCGTTTGTGCCGTAGGTATGGGCAGCAAATTAATCAGTAAAGATGTAATGAGCAAAGGTCTTTACGAGGAGTTATTCGACAATACCAAATTAGCGCTTGACTTAATTCAGCAGAGCAAATAAAAATTTAACACACCCTAACCAAATGAACCAACCCAAAACAAGCAAATACAGATGGACCATATGTTTGCTGTTATTTCTAGCCACTACCATAAATTATTTAGATAGGCAGGTACTCTCTTTAACCTGGACAGATTTTATTAAACCAGAATTTCATTGGGATAATAATGATTATGGAAATATTACAGCGCTGTTCTCTATTTTCTATGCAATATCGATGCTTTTCGCGGGCCGTTTGGTTGATAAACTAGATACCAAAAAAGGCTTTTTATGGGCTATAGGCGTTTGGTCTGTTGGAGCCTGTTTACATGCCTTCTGTGGTATCGCTACAGCAGGTATTATCAATGGAAACTGGTTTGTAGGGTTTGAGGGCGCTAAAGAAGTTATTGCACGTGTTAATGATACCGGCCTAGTGGTTTCGGTAAGTGTTACGCTGTTTATTTTTGCCCGTTTTGTATTGGCTGTTGGAGAGGCAGGGAATTTTCCCGCTGCAATTAAAGCTACGGCCGAATACTTCCCTAAAAAAGACAGGGCATTTGCAACCAGTATTTTTAATGCAGGAGCTACTGTAGGTGCGTTAGCTGCACCGATTACCATTCCTTTTATTGCAAAAGCCTATGGATGGGAAATGTCGTTCATCATTATTGGTGCACTGGGTTTTGTGTGGATGGGATTATGGGTGTTTGTGTACAACAAACCAGAGCTGCATAAAAGAGTTAGTCCTGAAGAGTTGGCTTATATTCAACAGGATGTGATCAACGATCGTAAATTGGCTGATTATGTGGAAGAGACTAAAGAAAAAGTTTCGTTTATTGACTGTTTTAAATACAAACAAACCTGGGCTTTTGCTTTTGGCAAATTTATGACAGATGGGGTGTGGTGGTTCTTTTTATTCTGGACACCTGCCTATCTAAAATCGGTTTATGGAATGGATTCTACCCAAAGTGCTCTTCCGTTATTTGTACTTTACATGATTACCTTGCTGTCTATTATCGGTGGATGGTTACCAACCTATTTCGTTGAAAAAAAAGGCATGAACCCGTATGAAGGTAGAATGCGAGCAATGTTGATCTTCGCGTTTTTTCCGCTTTTAGCCTTAGCTGCACAACCTCTTGGGCACATTACCTATTGGATTCCGGTAATTATTATCGGTATTGCAGGTGCGGCTCACCAGGCATGGTCGGCAAATATATTTTCAACCGTAGGCGATATGTTCCCTAAAAAGGCGATTGCCACCATTACGGGTATTGGGGGCATGGCGGGCGGATTAGGCTCTTTCATTATCAATAAAGGTTCTGGTTTATTGTTTGATTATACAGGCAAAAACGAGATTGTTTTTATGGGCTTTAAAGGTGAAGAAGCAGGTTATTTTATTATCTTCTCTATCTGTGCGGTATGTTACCTCATCGGCTGGACGGTAATGAAAAGCTTAGTGCCAAAATATAAAGTTATCGAACTAAAATAATTTAAAAGCTGAAGCTTAGGGATGAACCAATCCTGATCTTCAGCTTTTTTACAACAATAAATCTATACTTAAACTATAGACTTAACATTAATTTAACCCTAACAACAACCCAAATTGAGTACATCGCTAAACCTCGAAAGTATTTTCGTTGAAGAGAGCCAGATTCCAGATGAATTTAGGCTCAAGGAAGAAATCAATCAAAAAGAATTTCTTTCAAATGGAGAGATGAAACCATGGAATGGACCATTCAATGAAGTGTTTTCTCCGGTATGCGTAAAAACCCCTGAAGGTTTAAAACGAAAGCGTATCGGCAGTTTCCCTGTTTGTACAGAAAAAGAGTCGACAGAAGCCTTAGATGCAGCTGTAGCCGCTTATGATAACGGCCGCGGACAATGGCCGACCATGAGCGTTGCTGATCGGATTAGCTGCATAGAAAACTTTACCCATAAAATGATTGAGCAAAAGGAAATTGTTGCGAAATTGATTATGTGGGAAATCGGTAAATCTTATACCGATTCGGTTAAAGAATTCGACCGTACGGTTGAGTATATCTATGCCACCATCGATGCACTGAAAGATATCGACAGGCAATCGTCGCGTTTTGAAATCGAGCAGGGTATTGTAGCTCAGGTTCGCCGTTCTCCGCTGGGTGTAGTGCTTTGTATGGGGCCATTTAATTATCCTTTAAACGAAACTTTTACTACGCTTATTCCGGCTTTGATTATGGGCAATACGCTTTTATTCAAACCACCTAAACACGGTACTTTATTGCACTACCCTTTATTGGAGGCTTTCCGTTCCAGCTTCCCTAAAGGTGTTGTAAATACCATTTATGGCCGCGGCAATACCATTGTGCCCGGACTAATGAAATCGGGAAAAATCAATGTACTTACCTTAATCGGATCGAGTAAAGTAGCCAACGAACTGAAAAAACTGCATCCTAAAGTAAACCGTTTAAGAGCAATTTTAGGTTTGGATGCTAAAAATGCAGCAATCATTACTAAAGATGCCAACCTGGATTTAGCGGTTTCTGAAACGGTTCTGGGCTCACTTTCTTTTAACGGACAGCGTTGTACTGCGATTAAAATCGTGTATGTTCACCGCAGTTTAGCGCAGGAGTTTTTAAAACGTTTATCTGCCGAAGTAGAGAAACTGAAATTTGGTATGCCATGGGAGAAAGGCGTAAACCTTACACCGCTGCCTGAGCTGAACAAACCTGAATACTTAAAAGAATGTATTGATGATGCAGTTTCGCATGGCGCTAAAGTGATCAATAAAAATGGTGGACAAACCTTAGAAACTTTTGTTTATCCTGCCATTATGTATCCGGTAAACAGCAACATGAAACTATACCGCGAAGAGCAGTTTGGTCCTATTGTTCCTGTTGTTCCGTTTGATGATCTGGAGGAACCTATCGAATATTTAATTGGCTCGCCACACGGCCAGCAGGTGAGTATTTTTAGCAATAACGCTGCGGTAATTTCTTCATTGATCGATCCTTTGGTTAACCAGGTAAGTCGTGTAAATATCAACTGCCAGTGTCAACGTGGGCCAGATGCTTTCCCTTTCACCGGTCGTAAAGACAGTGCTGAAGGAACGCTTTCTGTAGTGGATGCATTGCGTTCGTTCTCGATCCGTTCGTTGGTAGCAACCAAATTTACAGATGATAATAAAAAGTTATTGAACGAAATTGTTAAAGGTGATGATTCTAACTTTTTAAGTACGAAGTATATTTTTTAATTAAATTATATAAACTAAGCCGCAGATTCAAAGATTACAATCTCTGTATTTGCGGTTTTTTTGTTTTGTACACTGGCTGTCATTTCTGAGCGGAGTGCAACGCGGTCGAGAACCACGGAGTGCTCAGCGAAGCTAAATCTATCGCTGGCAGTTTTCCCATTTTCAATGCAGGTCGAGAGGAAATAAGACAAATCGTTCGTCATTCCCGCGAAGGCGGGAATCTTAAAGGGCTATGCATTACGATTCCCAATCAAGTTGGGAATGACGCATGATTTTGGGCTTTTACTTTAAACTCTTCACCAAGCTCAACTTTAACTCTTTTATCCCTTTCACTACCAAACCTGCTACCTGTTTAGCCCCTTCTGGGCTTAAATGTGTATTGTCTTTCTTGCCGTTTGGATAGTTTACATTTCCCGAATCAACGTAATTGAATAATTTAATGGATGGCTCTTCACCTAAGCGGTTTAATAAACTTTCGGTTTTAACCAGCATATCAATTAAAGGAACACCTAAAGAATCGGCAACCTGGCGTGTAATTCGAGGGTAATCTCCATGGGAATCGAGTAAAACCCCGTTTTTAAAACTTCTGCGGGAGATTGGTGTCAATAAAACCGGGAAAGCTTTTTTGCTTCTGGTTTCTTTTACATAATTAACCAGATTGATTTTGAAATCCGCTAAGGATACACCGACAGCTGGTTTATCAACTTTCTCGTCGTTGTGGCCGAATTCGATGAAAACATAATCGCCCGGGTTTAACTCGGCCAATATTGGGTCCCAGCGTTTCTCTGCCCTGAAAGACTTTGTACTCCTTCCGTTTAAAGCCCGGTTATCAACGGTAACATCAGCCTTGAAATAAGACTGTAATGCCATGCCCCAGCCTGTTTCCGGATACGCTTTTTCTTCTTTATTGGCTGCGGTAGAGTCGCCAATGATATAGAGTTTTGTTTTCTTTGGGATAAATGTAAAAGAAAATAAAACGGCTATTGCTCCTGCTGCCAAAATTTTAAAGAAATTTTTGTTCATGTTTTTATCAGTTATTTTATTTAGCTGGATTCCAGTGATCCGTTCCACCTAGTATATTTTTTAAAGTATATTTTTTTGCCTCTTTATCTGTTAATTGTTTTGTCCAGGCTAACCTCGTTTTAGGTGACGCGCCACGGCCCTTACTTTTATATTCTGCATAAAAAACGGTCAATTCCTTATTGGGGAACATCAGATCGCCTTTCCATGGATTCCAACCTTCGGGCAAAATATGTTTGCCCAGATCGCAGCTGATGAATACCGTTTTTGCATAAGGCCTCCATGGTCTGCCGAGATAAGCTTTTGTTACAGTTTCATCTGCAATGAGCGCACAATTTATAAAAACAAATCCGAACTTTTGCTGGGCCGAGGTTGATGCTGCTGTAACATATGAGTCACTTAAGTTTTTGATGGTGCAATGTTGAAAAACAACCGTAGCCTTACCAAAAATAAAATCGGTTGTGCCTTCAATATAACAATCCTGATAGTATTGCCGGCTGTTTTCGATTGCGGCATAGAGCGTATCCTGATTGCCCAAAAATCTGCAGTTTTTTGCTTTAAAACGATCGCCCTCTACATGTAAGGCTACGGCCTGTCCAACTCTTCCAGATGAGTTGATAATGGTTAAATTTTCAAGCTGGGTATCATTTCCCTGAATAAGTACTGTGAATGAGGTATAAGTGCTGAATTTAGCATTGCCCAAAACATCCTTGCCTGATGTATTGGATTTCCCTGAATAATCATCAAAGGTGATGATGGTATTTTCAGTATCCTCACCGATAATAGAAATTCTGATCTTCCAAGAGGGAATAATCAGCTTTTCTTTATAGGTTCCGTTTTTAACATGAATTTTAACTTCTTTCTCCCCTAAATCCCTTACCGAGTTTATGGCTTCCTGGATAGTTTTGTAATTTCCACTGCCATCTTTAGAAACGGTTATTGTTGATGGATATTTAGGATCCTGGGCATGGACGTAAATAAAAGATATAGTATTGAATAGGAGTAGCGCGATCAGCTTGAAGTAGGATATTCTTTTCATTTGGTCAGTTAAGATCTGAATTTAATTTAATTAACAAATCCGGGATTGTTATTACCCAAGAGTCGTCATCTTGAGCGGAGTGCAACGTAGCCGAGAGATCTATTGAGGCAGATCTCTCCTCCGAAAGAGTTCCTTTGGAACACTCCGCAATGCTCCGGTCGAGATGACAACACTTATTAGGAACCTATTAAATACCAACCCTGCATAAATTTCATTAAAAAAGGGCCGATTAAAACCTGCCCTTCGTAAAATAAATGTTGTTGTTAAAAAGCCCAGCGTGGATCGCCTATTGCCGTTCCGGCAGTGCTCGACGTTCTCAATGTTGAGCTTACTGGCAGCGTAAAATCGGTAGTGGTTGCTGTCCAACCTAAGTTTTGCTGTTGTGTTACACTTAAAGTTGCTGTACCGAACGTTAAGGCTGTACCCGCTGTTAATGCACTGTTCAGGTTAAAATAATTGGTATTGGAAATGGTAATCGAACTTCCTGCGCCAGTACCTCTTATTGCTGCTGCATTAACCGTTCCGGCTCTTGGTGTATTGGCCAATATACTATTCTGAATACTGAAATTGATCGGATTGGAATTGGCATCTAACAAGGCGTATTTAGCGCTTCCGCCAAATGCATTGAAGGTGGAATAACTGATCAAAACCGTTGGCGTTTGATCGCCTACAAAAGCAGTTGAAGTAAGTACCAGACCAGGGCCACAATTGTAAAAAGTTGATTTCGATACCGTAAGTGTATTAAACTGCAACTTGGTTATGTTAAAGGTATAATAGGTTGATGTTCCATTTGCCCCCATGTCGTAAACAATAGAGTTATTAACAGTAATACCTGTAATTTTAAAATCTTTCACTGCAGCACCCCTGTCTCCCCGTAAAAACGCGGTAGTAGAGCCATGTGCAATACAGTTATCAACTATAATGTTGGTGAAAGTTGCAGCTGCTCCAACATTGGTCTGTGAGCCAATAAGGTTGATAAAATAAGAAGAATTTGCAGCTGTACCGTCAAGCTCGAGGCCAGAAAGCGTTAAACCTGCACCCGTTCCTTCTAAATCGAATTCTTTATAATTGATTTTAGTATCAGTTGCGTTTCCAGAGGTCGATTTTAGGGTGATGGTTTTCTGTGTAATAAATGTTGTTGCCGCAGTTAAATTATAGGTGCCTGGGTTTAATCCAATCACGGCGCCGTTTGCTGCAGAGGCAATTGCAGCAGCCAAGTCATCACCAGGATTTAATTTTACAGTATAAGTCGTTGGCGCAAGCGTGGTAAAGGTGGTAAGACCTTTGCTTTTCGTTCCAGCGAACAATTCAGCACTGTATTTAATGCCCGCGGCTAAACCGGTAATAGTTTTTAGTCCGGCAGCTGCATCAGCAGTGTTTAATGTAGTGTTAATTGCGGTACCTGCTGTAGGTGTTAGTACGATGGAAGTAAGGCCCTCTGTTGGGGTAAATCGGAGTATAATACCTGTTTCTTTGATCTCTGGATCCCTAATTGGTAAAAACAACTGGATGCCTGTTAACTGGAACGATGAACTTATCAGGTATTTAGATTCTGGCTGTGTTTCAGTCGCATTGGCTTTTATCCTTGCAAAATATTTTGTCCTAACAGATAAATTGTCTTCCGTTACGGAAACACCAGTGGTATCAGACGTGGTGGAATATTTCACATTGGAGAAGAGTGAATCCGTAGAAAAATCGATGCTGTATTTTAGTGCCCTCCCTGTCGACATTAAAGGTGCCGCCCAGGTTAATTTTGCAGAAGTTGCTGCTGTGCTAACTTTAACATCACTCGGTTTAAAGGAACGGGCTGCCTCTGTTGGCTGATCACCTTTTTTACAGGCTGAAATGGAAATGATTATCCCAAAAAGGAAAGTCATTTTAAAGCCCAATAGATTATTAATATATTTTTTCATGATTAATACCTAAAAGCGGTTAATAACTAGAATTCTGTTTAATTTTTGGGTTCTGGATAATGGCTGTTGCAGGAAATGGGAACAGCGATTTTGCCGGAACATAACTTGGTGCCACGCCTTTGGCCGCACTGGTAATTACATCTTCGGTGATGTTTGTAGACCATGCCAAAGAAGTGTATCCGGTTGGTGTAGAAGGAGCTGTTGTTGGTTGAAATAATACGGTATTCGCGTTACCGCCATAAAAATTTATAGTAGCAACCTCTGTAACACTTGGCGATAAGTTGTAGGTAGAGGCAATGTAGTAAACTGTTTTCGGTACGCTGGCGAAAGTTCCGGCATTGGTCATAAACAGCCTTAATTTAGTTCTTGTTTCTTCAAGTTTTGTCTGTAAAAGATTCCATCTGATCAGGTCGTATTTACGGATACCTTCACCACCAAATTCTAGTAAACGCTCTTTTACAATCGCGTTAAAAAAGCCAACTTTATCAGTTGCTATTGTTGGAATCTGTGTTTCGTAACCTAAATAGGCGCGTTTCTGAACCTCCTGTAAAGCCGATATCGCAACAGCCGATGGCGCACCATTAATTTCGTTATCAGCCTCTGCGTACATTAGCAGCACATCAGCAAAACGAAGAATCGGCCAGTTGATCGAGAAATTTTGAGAAGTACTGGCATTGTTAAACGCTGTCCACGATTTACGGAATTTAGAATTGGTCTGTGAAGTAGGCAGTACCGGTATTTTTAGCGAAGAAGCATTAATCTGATAAGAACCGATGGTTACATCCCTGCGGCAATCTTTGGTTTGATCGAACTCGTAAAAATAAGTTGGGATGGCATTTACACCACCACCAGCAGCCTGCGAAGCATAGGCTGAACCTGCTGCAAAAAGCAAACCATCATAATAACCGATTTTACTGTCGGTGGAAGCATTGGTACCAAAAGCACCAACCTCTAACATTAGCTCGTGTGCATCATCGTAACGGGTAGTGGTGTGCAGTGTTTTAAAAACATTTTCAAAAACCGGATTTAAACTATGATCACCTCTGTGGTTCATAATGTCTAAACACTCTTCTTTGGCTATTTTATAAAAATCCAGGTAATCTGCTCGGCGTACCATTGCATTTTCGGTAGAACGAAAAGAATAACCTCCCCTTGCCAGCGCAATACGGGCCCTTAACCCCTTTATAGCACCTTTTGTAAAACGGAAATCACCATAAGTTGGTAACTCACTTCTCCACGGCACCAGGTCTTCTGCTATTTTTAAATCAGCAATAATACGGTTATAGGTTTCATCGCGATTAACGTTTGGGATATATACATCCTCCACATCAGTTGGTGCATCAAAGTATGCCGGAACATCACCCCAGTTGCGCAATAATTCTGCATAGAACTGGGCTCTAAGTGCTAAAGCCTCACCATAATAACGTTTCATTTCTGTTTTTTCGACATCCGATCCGTTAGTGTACAATTGCGAAAGTGGAATGTATTTGATGGCATAATTTGCTCTAGAAATACCACTGTATAATTGAAGCCATGGATTGTATAAATCTGAATTATCGGGTGTTGCCGCATACATGCTGATCCCCCTGCGGTCTGATCCGTTAGTGTAATTTCCAGATGTTCTGAAATCATCAGCCATTTGAGGGAAAAGAGCCGATAAACGGTTTCCATAGCCGTTATCACCACATAATTTATTGTAAACTCCTATTAATACTGCATTGGTGTTTGAGGTACTTCCAAATGCCGATTCGGGCGAAGTAGTTGATGGAGAAGTTACATCAAGGTATTTTTTGCATGAGGTAAATGCCATTATACTCAATATAACCACTAAAAATTTATATTTTAAATATGCTTTATTCATGATCAGTTCAAATTAAAATGTAACATTTAAGCCAGCCAAAATGTAACGGCTACGTGGATAGGCTGCATAATCTACACCAGGGGTTAATGGATTGTTTCTTCGCGTGCTCGCTTCAGGATCGTAACCAGTGTAACCTGTAATGGTGTAAAGGTTATTTACAGTAGCATAAAATCGGACTCTGTTGATTACTTTGGTTCTTGCCAGTAATTTTTGTGGCAATGAATAACCTAAAGTAACGTTAGTGATCCTTAAATAAGAAGCATCTTCAATACTGTAAGAGGTTAAAAAATAGTTATTGGTAACCGGTGTCCAGATTTTCGTATCGGCGTTCGCAGCGGCAAGTTGATCCCAATTGGTGATTTGGGCACCATTGGCATTATACCATTTCCACCTGTCGTTCATTGTTGACAGCAGGTTATTATCTTTTACATTGTATTGAGAGGTAAATTCAACTTTATTGGCGTTATATTCTTTTCCACCAACAGAGAAGTTAACGAAAATGCTCAAATCAAAACCTTTGTAAGCAAGTTGCTGGTTTAAGCCACCTGTGAATTTCGGTTGCGCATTGCCTAAAACAGTCCTGTCATCAACAGTAATTACATTGCTGGCAGAATTGGTGGTTTTTAATAATTTCATATCTCCAGGTGCTACTGTTGCTTTACCAATAATAGCAGCATTATCCGTTATGCCAGGTTTTAAAACCCATTTGTTGGTCGATTCGTAAGTAGCACGGTCGAAATCATCAAGGGTATAAAAGCCGTTAGAAACATAGCCATAAAACTGTCCAACTGGTTTGCCAACTTGAACATAGAAATCATCCAGGCTATTTACCCATCCCGAAGCTGCTTTAACTGCAGTAACGCCTGATGCTAGACCCAAAACTTTGTTTCTATTGAAGGCGATGTTAAAGCTGCTGTTGTAGGTGAAGTCTTTGGTCTTGGCAATTAAACCTGTTAATTGGAACTCAAGTCCTCTGTTTTGTGTAGAACCAACATTTTGAAGCTGGAATGCATTACCTAAAATTGATGGGATATCCGCATTTAAAATCAGGTTTTTCACATGATTTTGATATACATCGATTGATCCAGACAAACGGTTTTTGAATAAGCTGAAATCAACACCAAAGTTTAATGAAATGGTGGTTTCCCATTTTAATAATGGATTGGCCAGGGCAGTTGTGGCAAGTCCTGGGGTAATAGACGCATCGCTTGCTGCATAACCCGCACTTACCGAATTGGTGTAAAACAGTGTTTTGTATAAATCAGGATCAATCCTGTTGTTACCAGCAGAACCATAACTAGCCCTGATCTTTAAATTATCCAGCCAGTTTAACTGTGCATTTTTGATAAAGCCCTCTTCCGATGCCCTCCATGCAAATTGTGCAGATGGGAAAGTTCCCCAGCGGTTGTTTGCAGCAAATAATGAAGAACCATCACGCCTAACCAAAGCGGTTAAAATATATTTGTTATCGAAAGTATAAGTGGCCCTTCCGAAATAAGAAAATAACCTGAAACCGCTTACGCCAGTTGTTGGTGCATCCTGGACCTGACCAATGCCTGGAGTGGCTTTCTGGATGTTTCCAAAAGCTTCTTCTGCAGTAATGTTAACCGGAAAATATTTAACTGTGGTGCTGTTCTGTTTATTGTCGGATTGGTTGATCTCCTGACCAATCAAAATGTCGAGCTCGTTCTTTCCACCCAGATTTGGTCTGTAATTAAGCGTATTGGAATTGGTTAGGGTTGTAGTGCTCGAGTTAGCTAACACCACAACCGGTAAACCTGCCGAGTTACGGGCTACGCCGCTTAAAGGGCCATTAAAGGTATTTGTTTTACGATCGGTAAAGTTTAAACCCAATGTGCTTTTAAAGCTTAGATTTTTTAATATCTGATAACTTAAATAAGCACTGCTGATAAAATCATTGCGGTAATCGTATTTAAGCTCCTGGTTGGCCAATGTAATCGGATTGGTTAGTAAGGTTGCTCCATAATCGGCATCAAACTGATCTCCAGAATCACCCGCGCCGTTATAAGGCTGATAACGCACCGAGTTGCGCAAACGGTTGGTGCCCTGTGAGCCTGTGCTCGAAGTACCAACACCATCTATTCGCTGACGACTGTAACGTAAATTGATGCCTGTACGAAATTTATCAGAAATTTTATGATCGAAACGGAGCGAAGCAAAAGTACGGCGATAGCCGGAGTTTAGCATAATCCCATCTTCCTGAGTGTTATTTGCGGTAAAATTAAAAGTGGTGGTTTTAGTTCCGCCCGCTAAGTTTACAACCTGCGTATTCGAAAAGGCCTGGCGACCGAAAACTTTGTCCTGCCAATCCACATTTTGGATATTTTTATAAATATCAAGATCCTCAAAAGTTCCATAACGTTTGGTAAATGCATCTTTTACGTCCTGTGAGGTGTTGTAATTGTAAAGCTGATATTGATAGGAAACATAATCATAAGGGTTCATTACCGATAGTTGATTAACAATCTGCCTTGCACCTGCATAGGCATCAAAAGAAACAGTAGTTTTCATTTCCTTGCCGCCCTTAGTAGTAATAATGACCACTCCATTGGCTGCACGGGCACCGTAAATTGCCGTAGAGGCAATATCTTTTAATACATCTATGGATTGGATCTCATTTGGAGATAATAACGACAGCGCATTATCCAGCTGAACCCCATCAACAATGTAAAGTGGTGCATTACTTTGGGTTAATGAGCCACCGCCCCTTACTTTAACCTCAATTTCTGCACCAGGAGATCCTTCAGTAGTGGTTACCGAAACCCCTGCTAACTTACCTGCCAATGCCTGCGCTGCTGTACTTACCGGAAAATCGGCCAGATCTTTTGCTGTTACGCTTGATACTGCAGAAGAAAGTTTATCCCTCGAAACCGTTCCATAACCCACATTCACGGTAACTTCCTGAAGATTATTGGCGTCTTCTTCCAGACTAACATCAACTTTGCTTTGGTTGATTACGTTTACATTTTTGGTTTTGTAGCCCACATAGGTAAAAGTTACGATTGCTCCATTGGCTGGAATGGTAATTTTGTAGTTTCCGTTTGCATCTGTACTGGCCCCAGTTTTGGAATCTTTTACGTTCACACTAACACCTACTAGTGGCTGCCCATCAGATTTATCCTTTACAGTTCCTGTTAATTGTCTGTTTTGTGCCTGAGCAACAGATAATCCAAAAAAAGAGAGAAGTGCTAAAAAGAGTAAAACTCTGCTCATAGTTATTTATTTATTTGAAGTAATTTGGTTTTTTATGATGCTGCAATCGCTTGCAGATAGAATATAATTCTATTTCGGGATGTTTGTAGTTGGTTTATATTTGGTTACGTTGATGTAACAATTTTACAAACTAAAAAGCAATTGAAACCAGATTTAACTAAAAAACTGTGCAAACGTTCCCAAAAACGTAGATACGACGTTTATTAATGTTGCTCAGCCAATCCCCTTAAAGAGATATTTTTTGTAACTTGTACGCATTACGAAAATGAGATTTGAAACATCTACCATAAAGGATATTGCTAAAGCGTTGGGATTGTCAACTTCAACAGTCTCCAGGGCTTTAAGAGACCGTTACGAAATTAGTGAGGAAACCAAAAAACTGGTCTTGGCCTATGCCGAAAAGGTTAATTACCGCGCTAATCCAATCGCCAGAAGTTTAAAGGAGCGCCGTAGCTATTCTATCGGCATTATTGTGAGCGAAATTGCCAACAACTTTTTTTCTCAGGTGATAAATGGCATCGAATCCATCGCTTATGATAAAGATTATCACGTCATCATCTCTCAAAGTCACGAATCTTATAAGCAGGAGAAACTGAATGTTGAGCACCTTGCATCACGTTCTATTGATGGTTTGTTGATCGCGCTATCGTCTGAAACGCAGGATATCGATTACCTGCGGAGTTTATATGCCAAGGGCTTACCAATTGTTTTTTTCGACCGTGTGCCTAAAGATTTTGAAACCCATAAGGTAATCGCGAATAATTTTAAAGGCTCTTTTGATGCCACTGAACATCTTATTTTATCTGGAAAAAGAACCATTGCCCATTTAACCAATTCCGAAAACCTTTCGATAACGAAAGAAAGACTCGAAGGTTACAAGGCAGCCTTGGTTAAATACCATATCGAATTTAGACCTGAACTGGTTAAATATTGCCAGCACGGCGGTATGCACAGTGCAGAGCTGGAACAGGCAGTTAAAGAACTTTTGCCATTACAGCCAGATGGGATTTTTATTTCGAGCGACCGCTTAACCACAGGCTGTATTATGGCCCTAAAGAAAACCAATCCTGAGGTGGCACATAAAATCGCGATCGCGGGTTTTACAAATTCTAATCTGGTCGAATTATTTTCACCATCTCTAACCTCGGTTAAACAACCAGCATTCGAAATGGGACAAGTGGCCACCGAACTGTTAATTTCGATGATAGAAGCCAAAAGACCCGTAACTGAGTTTGAAACAAAGGTTTTGGATACCGAATTGGTGAAGAAGCGGTGAGGGCCAAGCGGTTGGCCAATGTCATTAAGTTAAGCCATTCGACGCATGCAAAATAATTTAACCACAGATAGGAAGGATGCACACAGATATAAAAATCTGTGTTTATCTGTGCTCATCTGTGGTTAAAAACGCTTAATTTCTAACCTTCAACTCCAAACTTATCATCCATCGCTTAGCGCCAAACGCGCTACAAATTATTACCTTTGCAGCATGGTAGAAATCACATTAAAAAAGGGTAAAGAAAAAGCAGCATTACAAAGACATCCATGGGTATTTTCCGGAGCATTGGAAAAAGTTAAGGGAAAACCTGAAGATGGTGATGTAGTAAAAGTTTTTGCTTTCGACAATGAATTTCTAGCTTATGGTTATTACAACAGCAATTCGCGTGTTGCCGTTCGTCTTTTGGAATGGGATGAAACGCAAACTATTGATAACAACTGGTACCAGAACCGTTTAAAACAGGCTATTGCTTCACGTCAGTTTATTTTAGGCGAACACACCAATACCTGCCGACTGGTTTTTAGCGAAGCTGATTTTCTGCCAGGTTTAATTGTTGATCAATATGCTGATTTTCTTTCTCTTCAGATTTTAAGTTCAGGAATCGAAAAAGTGAAAGCAGAAATCGTAGAAATTTTAAAAACTGAATTAAATCCAAAAGGGATCTTTGATAAAAGTGATGCTACTGCCCGTACCCACGAAGGTTTACCCATCGAAAACGGATTGCTCTGGGGCGAAAACCCACCAGAATTTTTGGAGGTAAAAGAAAATGGAATTATTTACCACATCAATATTGCAGAAGGACAAAAATCAGGATTTTATTGTGATCAGCGCGATAATCGACACATTTTAGCCAGTTATACAAAAGGTAAAAAAGTTTTAGACTGTTTCAGTTACAGCGGTGGTTTTAGCTTAAATAGTTTGGCCAATGGAGCAGCAAGCATTACCAGTGTTGATAGTTCCGCTCTAGCTGTAGAAACATTAAAACAAAACGTAGCCTTAAACCAATTCGATGCAGATAAAGTAACAGCTATACAATCAGATGTAAATAAACAGCTCCGGGCTTTCAAAGAATCGGGAGAATTATTTGATGTAATTGTGCTCGATCCACCTAAATACGCGCCATCGCGTTCGGCACTAGACCGCGCGGCAAGAGCCTATAAAGATCTAAACCGTTTAGGCATGTTATTGTTAGAAAAAGGGGGCTTATTGGCTACTTTTTCTTGTTCCGGAGCAGTTGATATCGAAACCTTTAAACAGATTATCGCCTGGGCTGCACTTGATGCTGGCAAAGAAGTTCAGATTATTAAACAATTCTGCCAACCAGAAGATCACCCGGTTCGGATTTCTTTCCCGGAAGGAGAATACTTAAAAGGATTATTGTTAAGGGTGCTATAAATTTATCCCTTACCGATCTACTTTAAAGCACAAAGGCACAAAAGCACCAGGGTATTTTGAACATTAACCAAGTGTTATCGTGTCTTTGTGATAAGCTGAAAGAGAAATCTAATTAGCCAACCATCACTTTCGCGGTAATAGCCAGTCTGTTCCAGGCATTAATGGTAACTATAGCCATAATAATCTGTGCTAATTCCTGCTCATTAAAAAAGCTTGCAGCTTTTTGATAAGTTGCATCAGAAACATGGTGGCTAATTAAGGTTACTTCTTCTGTTAAAGCCAAAACAGCTTCTTCTTGTGCCGTAAATAAGGTTGTTTCTCTCCAGGCATTTAATAAATACAAACGTTGCTCGGTTTCTCCTATTTTGCGGGCATCGGTTGAGTGCATATTTAAGCAAAATGCACAGCCGTTAATTTGCGATGCACGCATTTTAATCAGTTCTAAAAGAATTGGATCTAGTTTGCTGGTTGATAAATACTTCTCTAAACCGTACATGGCTTGGTAAGCTGCAGGTTCTACTTTTGGGATATCAATTCTACTTTCCATTTTATTTGTTTTTTGATTACGATGTAAAGGTCTGCAACTTAACGATCAAAAAACTTAATGTAGTTTAAGAAATGAATTTTCTAACCGCAAAGGGCGCAAAGGCTTTCGCAAAGTGCGTTAAGTAGGGTTAAAAGTCCTGTTAGTTCGCCATTTAAATGTTACTCGATAAATTTATGCGATTCATCATTTCGACCGCAGTGTTCCAAAGGAACTCCTTCGGAGGAGAAAGCTATGGGTAATTTATTTAATAACAGAACTACAGATTTATCCATTCCGCTTCGCTCCAGTCGAAATGACGAAAGTCAATAAGCTCAACTCTGCGTACTTCGAGTTTCTTTCTCTACGAACTTTGCGGTTAAGAAACGATTATTTCTTAGCCCTGATTTTACTCAAAAATTCTGGGGTAAAGCCGAGGTAAGAAGCCAGCATATACTGTGGTACACGCTGTACAAATTCAGGAAATAAATTATTAAAATGGCGGTATCTTTCCTCTGCTGTTTGGCTGTAGAGGAATTTTATTCTCCGCTGTGAAGCCTGATGGTTTTTTTGCAAGATCAGTCTGAAGTACCTTTCCAGCTTAGGGAGTTTATGGAACATTTCATCATAATGGTGATGTTCGATGGCTATCACCTCAGTGGTTTCTGCAGCCTGGATATAAAATTCAGATTGCTCATGAAATAGAAAGCTGGTTAGATCGGTAATCCACCAGTTTTCGATGGCAAATTGTGTGGTCTGCTCAGCACCCTTTATATCAATAAAATAAAGCCTCAGGCAGCCTTTTACTACAAAATAATTTGCCTTGCAGGTTTGTCCCTCTTCTAATAAAAAAGCCTTCTTTTTAACGGAAAAAGATTTGAGTAGCGATGCAAGGATTTCTTGTTCATCGCTATTCAAATCTATAAATCTATTGATATGGTTATAAAGTGCACTATACATAGCTATACTAATGATTAGCTAAAATAGGTATTATTATAAAAATGGAATCATAACTTAAAGTGAAAAGGCCTTATAGATCGGATGCGCATATTCGCCCCAGTTTTTCATCGCGCCAAGTAATATTGCTTTTAAACCTTTGTTATCAGTCGGCTTTCCTTTTGTAGGCGGTGCTAAATCTTTCTCTGGCACGGCAACCTCTGTTACTTTAGTTGCAAACCAGGTTACATTTTCGTGGGGTAACGCTAAACCTAAAATCATACCAGGCAATCCCGTAAAAGATTCTGGACCGCCTGAAACTGCAATCTGATTTGAGTAATAAGCCACAACATAAACCGAGTCCATAATGATGGCATTTGCCCTGCGGCATTCGTAACCTGCAATTTCTCTTGTCTCGTCAGTAATTTTCCAGTTAATTTTACGTAGACTATCCTTCACTAAATAAGTATCTTCATACACGCTTTTTTGTGTGGTACTGGTTTGCTGATTGAAATTTGTAGCAATTGTGTTTTTTAAATCAGCCAGCACATCTGTTGATAACCAGTTGTTATTTACAGTTTCTTCTACAGTGGGCCATTTATATAAACTTTTATCACTGGTAAAGCTAAGTGTGCTCTTGGCAACTTTAAATTGAGGATTATTCTTCTTGTATTGATCAAAAGCCTGGACCATATAAGTTTCATTATCTTTATTGATCCTCTTTTTGATCAAAGCATACATATTAGACCTTTTCTCAAATTCGATCACACCATTTTTTACAAAGTGTATATTTTGAGCGGATAAGCTCTTGCTGATGAAAATAACAGCAAATAAGATGATATATTTTAGTGTAGTTTTCATGATAATTATTTTTGTGTTTTAATACCGCCACCCATTTTGTTAAAATCCCATGATACGGAGAACATTAAATATCTCCTAATGGTAGTATAACTGCTTTGGCTTATTGTTGTATTGTTGGCCGAACGATTAAAGCCGATATTCTGGTTAAGAATATCATTTACAGTTGCTGAGAATCTTAAATTTTCTGCCTTGAAGAATTTTTTGCTTACTGATGCATTCCAGATAAGACGCTCAAAACTTTCGGTAAGCACTTGTGTTTTTCCATTGTACTGGTATTCTGCGTCTGTAGATATTTCAAACTTTCCTGGTAATTGCACATTACCTGACGCATAACCGGTCCATCCCCATCCATCACTATTCCTGCCAATACTTGCTCTTGCCATATTATATGAAGGGCCAAAGCGTGTATAAAAGCTATAACTTTTTTCTTTGTATTTCGAGATATTAATACCTCCGCTGTAGGTATAGTTTTTAGTGTTATTTAAGGTTCTGCCTAAATCGGTGGTAATAAAGTTATAAGAAGAACTCCCATTTGCATTTGCATTTAAGCCTATATTTATTTCGCCAAGCGCGTTTATTTTCCTGCTTATCTGTCCATATAAATAGAAATTTGTTTGCATTTTATCATTGTAATTAATGTAACGGTAGGTGCTTTTACCAACACCATTGGTGGTTACATCGCTAATAATTGGATTTGCAGTAAAGCTGTAGGAGCCGCTTAACCAAACCGATTGGTTGGTTAAAACTTTGTAAGCGTTATAACTAGCATTAATATTGCTTCTGAATGATGGTCTTAAATCTTGATTTCCTTCCACAACATTAAATGGATCGTTATTTATCCTAACCGGCTGAAGTTGATCAAGTGAGGGCTGGTTGGTATTACCATTATAACTGATCCGTAATGATTTTTGCTGAGAAAAACGATATTGATAAGATGCCTGGGGCATATAATTAATAAAGTTTCTTACATAGGTTTTATTGTGGTAAATGTCATCCTGCTTAAAATTTACACCGCTAAACTTCGATCCGAAATTGATAACGGTTTTACCTTTTTTATAGTTGAAAATTGCACCTGCCTGATTGATGGTCTGATTCAGTTCAAAGTTGTTACTGTAGAGCGTATCTAAAATATCATATCTGCCACTTCCAGATTGATTAAAGGATAGCCGATCCGATTTTCCATTCATTAAAGTTAGGCCATAGTTAATAATTACGGTTAAAGTTTTCGAAAGAGGCTCGGTATAAGCAGCGTTTAACTTAAAAGCATTATTTGTAATATCATTAACCTTTAATTGATTGGTAAGAGAATCTATTGTCCCTGTTCCAACCGTATCCGCTCTTTTATTAAAGGACTTTAAGTACCCTTCGCTATTATTTTTATTGATAGATTGATTTAAGTTTAATGATAATGTACGTCCCTTCTTCTTTAATTTTTTAGTGAATAAAACGTTCATGTTAAAACTTTGATCATCTACCTCATTACTTAGCGTTCTGTCTGATGAATTTAGGAATTTATCATTTTCACCATAAGTTCTGGTTACAAAATGGTTTGAAGTATTGCTTTTTTTCAATGCTCCATCAACATTAACTTTCATGGTCAAGGTAGTATCGATTTTTAGCTCATACATGGCATCCAGTTTTTGTCTGAACATGTCGTTGTCGAAAGATTCATCTGAGGTATTGTTCTGTACTCCCGATTCCAAATTGTTCTGGTTTATTGAATTTTTTGTGCCTGAGACTCTGATCGATCCAATTTTATAATTCGTATTTAACGATTCTTTATCCTTATTCCATTTGTTGTCGAAATGCAAGCCGCCGGTTCTCGCTACGGGTAAACCCTGACCATTGTACTGTCCGTCATAACTATCAAAATCATCACCACCACTGCTAAAATACATTCCTCCATCATCACTCATGGTCAATCCACTCGAGCCACTATACTTGTCCCGGTCGTCCCAGCCTAAGCCTACCGTTCCATTATTGCCCAGAATGCCGTAGGCCGAAAATTTCTTTTTGCCCCAAAATTTATTAAACATTCCCTGACCCTGATAAAAATCTTTGGTTCCATAACCACCTTGTACTTTACCGAAATAACCATTCTTTTTATCTTCTTTCAGTTTAATGTTAAGTGTTTTGGTTTTTTCGCCATCATCAATGCCTGTAAAACTAGCCTGATCGCTGGCTTTATCATAAAGCTGAACAGATTCTACCATATCTGCCCTCAGGTTTTTCGTTACCAGCGTTGGGTCGTCGCCAAAAAATTCTTCACCATCTACCAATACCTTCGGTACTGTTTTGCCCTGAGCCGTAATTTTTCCATCTTTATCTACCTGAAAGCCTGGAAACTGTTTAATCAGGTCCTCAACCTTTGAGTTCGGTTCGATATTATATGCTTTTGGATCAAACTCTGTAGTATCGCCTTTAATTTTTATAGCTGTTCTGTTTCCTTTGATAATTACATCGGCAAGAATTTTGGCCATCCCTGTAAGATTAATCTTTCCATAATCTTTAACTTGACTGGTAGAATCGAGCGTAAAATGATCTACAAAATCTGCATACTTAGGGTAAGAAACCAATAAGATAAATTTTCCGTTTTTAATGCCATTAAGTTCGAATGAACCATTTTCTGCCGCCCGGGTAAATTTTACCAATGTAGAATCTTTTGCATTTAAAATAGCGATAGAGGTTCCTGATAACAGCGTTGTCGATGCAGTATCAATCGTTCGGCCTTTAATGGTATGGAGGCTTTGGGCTTTTGAAAAAGTTGTTATAAAAACAAAAAGACACAACGAGAGTAATAGGCGTTTCATAGATAAGATTTGGTTTTTTTTTGCCGAATATAAAACTAATATATTAGTTGTGCGTTATGGTTTAACCTTTTTTAACAATTTAAAAACAGACGCTTAGCCTTTAAGCACAAAAGATTATATCTTTAATAAAAAAATCAGATGAAATTACCCTCTCTCCAACAGCTTTACAACGGGTTTGTAACTGTAATTAAGCGTTTTCCCTTACAGTTTATTTTTGCTGTTGCCGCAACATTGTGCTGGTGTTATTATATCCATATTTCTGATTATCGGGAATATTCGGAACAGAACGAGAATTTAAAAGATCATTTAATAAAGGCCATTGCCATTTTAAACCTGGCACTGACGCTCATATTAGCACTCGATTTAATTTCAGAACGCAATCAATATCCATTAAAGAAAAAGTGGTTACTGCGTTTAGGAGGCTTACTGATCAGTATTTTGCTTTACTTCAACCTCGACCCTACAAACTATTCGGCAGATCTTTACCGCATTTTCTTATTTGCTTTTGCGTTTCATTTACTGGTCGCATTTGCACCCTTTATCGGTGAGGAGAAAGTAAATGGATTCTGGCAATTTAATAAAGCGCTTTTCATTCGGTTTCTTACTTCCGCACTTTATTCAGCTGTACTTTATGCAGGATTGGCAATTGCCTTGGTTGCCATTGATGGATTGTTTAATGCAGACATAAAGTGGCAAACATACATGACCCTATTTGCCATAATTAGTGCGGGGTTTAATACAACTTTCTTTTTAGCAGGAATCCCAACTGATTATAAATTGCTTGAAGAAGATCTAAGTTATCCAAAAGGTTTAAAAGTATTTGCGCAGTTTGTACTGATTCCGCTGGTAACGATCTATTTAGCGATTTTGCTGGTGTATGAGATTAAAATTGCTGTTTTATGGGAGCTCCCCAAAGGTTTGGTATCAAGCCTGATTTTAGGCTACGCGGTTTTTGGGATCCTGTCGCTGCTACTGGTTTATCCGGTTAAAGAAACCGCGGGTAATAGCTGGATTAAATTATTTTCGAGGTTCTTTTACGTGATGATGATCCCATTGGTGGTGCTTTTATTGCTTGCCGTTTGGAAAAGAGTTGGTCATTATGGTATAACAGAAAGCCGGTATATTTTAACAGCACTGGCATTATGGCTTGCCGGTATAACGATCTATTTTCTTTTTAGTAAAAAGCAGAACATCAAGGTAATCCCAATAAGTTTGTGCATTATTTCGCTATTAGCCACTTATGGCCCGCAGAGTGCTTTTTCCCTGTCTAAATATTCACAGCTAAACCGTTTAAAGCGGATAATGAACAGCAAGAAAAAAGATGATATTAAAGAAAAGCCTGCCGTAATCAGGTACCTGGTTTATACACATGGGTTAAAAACGTTGCAGCCTTTTACGAAAAAAGACCTCAGTAAAATAGAGCAAAAGATAGACGGTACAAATAACTACCGTTATAGCATGCGGATGGACAAAGTAGATACAGCATTGGCAATTTTTAAGATTAAAGGCGATTTAGCATATGACCATGGTGTGCGTATTACCCTTCAAAATGATGAAAACCAAATTTTAAACATTAAGGGCTATGATTACCTGATCGAACTAAACGGATATCCGGAGAAAAAAGTAACACGTTTTTACGGTACCGATTTAACAACAAATAAAATAAAGTCAGAAATTTCGTTATTAGTGAACAATCAGCCGGCACTGCGCATCGATTTAAGGGAAGTGTTCGCTCAGGCCACTCAGACATATAAAAACGGGGCTTTAAAAGCTTCTAAAAAGAAACAGGAATACCTGTACCCGGCAAAGCTGATGAGCGTATCTAAAAACATTAATGGGTATAACTATACTATTGTGGTTATTTCATTGGAGGGTACATACTACGAAAATGATCATAATGATAATTTATGGTTTGAGGCAAAAAGTTATCTGCTCATTAAAAAACTTTAAGTTAAACCTATTTCCAATAAATGGCCGGTCGTTAAACAGATCGGCCATTTATATTTGTCGGTGCTTCTAAAATAACTCAGTTTCGTATAGGTTTACCGCGTTAAGATCGCTTTTACAAATCAAATTTTATCCCCTGTGCTAAAGGCAGCGTGTTCGAATAATTGATGGTATTGGTTTGCCTGCGCATATAAGCTCTCCAGGCATCCGATCCGCTTTCTCTGCCACCACCTGTTTCTTTTTCTCCACCAAAAGCACCGCCAATTTCTGCGCCGGATGTACCAATATTTACATTGGCTATACCACAGTCAGAGCCTTTAGCCGATAAGAACTGCTCTGCTTCTCTTAAATTCAAAGTCATAATGGCCGATGATAATCCTTGCGGAACGGCATTTTGCAAAGCAATGGCCTCATCTAATGTTTTGTATTTAATCAGATATAAAATCGGCGCAAATGTTTCGTGCTGAACAATTTTAAAATCGTTCTGAACTTCGGCAATACATGGTTTTACATAACACCCGCTGGTATAGGCATCGCCCGATAAAACACCGCCCTCTACCACAAAATTGCCGCCTTCAGCCTTACATTTTGCTATAGAATCTAAATAGGCTGCAACCGCATCGGTATCAATCAGTGGTCCCACGTGGTTATTTTGATCTAAGGGATCTCCAATACGCAACTGTCCGTAAGCTTTAACCAGTTTAGCGGTAAAAGCATCATATACACTTTCGTGGATAATTAACCTTCTCGTAGAAGTGCAACGCTGGCCTGCTGTACCAACAGCACCAAATACAGCACCAATTAAACTCATGTCTAAATCAGCATGTTCTGAAATGATAATGGCATTATTGCCGCCAAGCTCCAGCAAGCTTTTTCCTAACCTTGCGCCAACAGCAGCGCTAACTGCTTTGCCCATGCGTGTAGATCCGGTGGCAGAAATTAAAGGGATGCGGCCATCATTTGTCATGAGTTCGCCAACTTCCCTGTCGCCTAAAACGAGATTACAAACCCCTTCAGCTATATCATTATCTTTAAAAACCTTTGCAATAATATGTTGGCAGGCAATGGCGGTTAAAGGTGTTTTTTCTGATGGTTTCCAGATGCAAACATTACCACAAACCAAAGCCAAAGCGGTATTCCAACTCCAAACCGCTACAGGAAAATTAAATGCAGAAATAATACCTACAATCCCTAACGGATGCCATTGTTCGTACATGCGGTGGTTAGGGCGTTCGCTGTGCATGGTTAAACCGTAAAGCTGCCTGGATAAACCTACTGCAAAATCGCAGATATCGATCATTTCCTGCACTTCACCAAAACCTTCCTGCAAACTTTTTCCCATCTCGTAAGAAACCAAGGTGCCTAACGCATCTTTATTTTCACGTAAGGCATCGCCAAACTGGCGCACAATTTCTCCTCTTTTTGGAGCCGGAACGGTACGCCATGCTGTAAATGCTTCCTGTGCTTTATGTACAACAGCATCATAATCAGCAGCACTAGCAACTTTGGCCGAAGCAATCAGCTTGCCATCAACAGGAGAAAAACTTTCTAATGCATTTGCATTAAGTTCACCGCCCCAATTGCTGCCCGTACTATAAGCGGCATTGTTTGCATTAATGCCCAGTTTGTTTAAAATGGATTGAATATCTGTAGTCATATATCTAACGATTTACACAAAAAAACAAAAAATTAACAGAACGGAGGTCAAATTCTGGTCTTTAAATTATTTCCGCAATAAATATCTTCCTTTAAGCATAACCAAGTGTAAATAAGGCAATAAATTTGTGTTTTTTGCTTTGCAATATAAATAGCGTAGTTTGCCATAAGAATAATAAAATCAAATTAGGTTTCAGTTGTTATAGAATAGAGAGATGAAAATAAAATTATTGCTCGTTGTTTTTTTAGGGTTCAGTATTGCCCTTTCGGCACAAACAAAAAAGACAACTAACTCGCTCTTGTGGCAAATTTCTGGTAATGGATTAAAAAAGCCTTCCTATCTATTTGGCACCCATCATTTAATAGGGGCCAAATTTGCAGATACGATGAAGGTTCTGCAGGAAAAATTTAGATCTACCGATGCAGTAGTAGGCGAGATTGTAATGGATAGTACTACACAAACTAAAATGGCCCCGTTTTTAGTGATGAAAAATAATACGTTGGATAGTTTATTAACAAAGTCAGAATACAAGGAAGTAGAAGATTATTTCAAAAGCAAACAACCAGGTTTTGAATTAAAGCAACTGAACAATTTCAAGCCCGCAATGATAGCAATAATGATGATGCTTTTTGAAAGCCCGGATATGTTGAAAGATATAGGTGAAGGTATGGATGATAGCTTTCAGAAGTATGCCAAAAAAAATGGAAAATCATTATATGGTTTGGAAACAGCCGAATATCAGGGTGCACTTTTATTTGACAGTGATCTGCAAAAACAAAAGAAAGCATTGCTAAAGTCGATCCGGGAAGTGGATAAAAGCAAACAAAAAATGGAAGAACTGAAAACTTATTACATCAATCAGGATATAGATAAATTAACTGAACTCTTTAAAAATCAGGACGAAGAAAACAAAGAATTTATGACCGAACTCTTAAAAAACCGAAATAACCGGTGGTTAGCTCAGTTGCCTGCTCTGATGGAAAAACAATCGTTATTTATTGTGGTTGGAGCGGGGCATTTAGTGGGTGCTGAAGGTTTAATAAAAGGGTTGCAGCTTAAGGGCTACATTTTAAAGCCCGTAGCAACCAATTAAATTTTTTAATGTTTGTGAAAAAACAAAAGAAAGGGAGCTACATTTGCGTTTTTACTTTTGATATAAACATGGTTAGAAGTAAAACTGACTTGTAAAAACATAAAAATGAATAAAAAAATTATTGCCTGTGGCTTGATGCTGGCTTCTGCTTTTATGGCTAATCCACTTTTTGCACAGGAACAGCCCGTAGAAAAATCGAACAACTTAAATGTTTACCGTGTAACTGCAACCAAAGTTAACGATCTGGTGCATACCAAACTCGATGTGTCTTTTGATTATGCAAAGCGATACCTGTACGGTAAAGAATGGGTTACTTTAAAACCTCATTTTTATCCTACCGACTCTTTAACCCTCGATGCACAGGGAATGGATATTAAAACCATTGCATTGGTTGGCGCAAAAGGAAATACCCCGCTTAAATATGTTTATAAAGATAATAAGCTTTATATCACCCTAAATAAAAAGTACACCAATGCCGAAAAGTATACGGTGTATATTGCTTACACCGCTAAACCCGATGAATTGAAAGTAAAGGGGAGTGCGGCCATAACCGATGCTAAAGGTTTATATTTTATCAACCCAGATGGTACCGATAAAAACAAACCAACACAGATCTGGACACAGGGCGAAACCGAATCGTCTTCGGCATGGTTTCCAACGATCGATAAACCTGATCAGAAAACTACTGAAGAGATTTCGATAACGGTAAAATCGAAATATACAACGCTTTCTAACGGAAAATTGGTGAGCCAGAAAGCCAACGCAGATGGAACCCGGACCGATACCTGGAAAATGGACCTGCCGCATTCGCCATATTTATTTATGATGGCAGTGGGCGAATTCAAAATCACAAAAGATACCTATAAAGGTAAGGAGGTAAGTTATTACCTCGAACCAAAATTTGCGCCTTATGCCAAGCAGATTTTTGGTAAAACCCCTGATATGATCCAGTTTTATAGCAATATTTTGGGCGTAGATTATCCATGGAACAAATATGCACAGGTGGTAGCTAGAGATTACGTTTCGGGCGCAATGGAAAATACTACCGCTACCCTTCACGGTGAGCAGGTACAAAAAACAGATCGCGAACTTTTAGATGGAAATGAAGAGGGAACTATTGCACACGAACTTTTTCACCAATGGTTTGGTGATTATGTAACAGCAGAATCGTGGTCTAACTTAACCATGAACGAATCTTTTGCCACTTTTGGTGAAGTGATCTGGCATGGACATGATGCTGGGCAAGATGCAGAAGACAAATCACGTTACGATAAATTACAATCTTATTTAGGATCGACCAAAAAAGGAGAAAGCCCTGTTTTAGCCCGTTTTTATTATGGCGACAAGGAAGATATGTTCGATAACATCAGCTATGCTAAAGGATCGATTATTTTATATGCCCTAAAAAATCAAATGGGCGATGCCGCTTTTTACAAATCACTTAACCGCTACCTCACCACCAATGCCTTTAAAAATGGCGAAACACATCAATTGCGTTTGGCCATGGAAGAGGTTACCGGAAAAGACTGGAGCCCTTATTTTAATCAGTGGTATTACAATGGCGGCCATCCGGTTTTAAGTATCGATTATGGTTATGAAAATGGCAAGGCAACAATTAAAATTAAACAAACACAGGATTCGAGCGTGCAGATCTTTACACTGCCGATCAAAATTGATATTTATGCGGGAGGTAAAAAAATAAGAAAAGAAATCCTGATCAATAGCCGAGAGCAGAACTTTAGTTTTGAGGTAAGTGCTAAGCCCGATTTAATCGATTTTGATGTAGATAAAATTTTAGTTGGCGAAACCAACGACAATAAAACTGCTGAAAACTATTATTTCCAATACAAAAATGCGCCTAGTTATGCCAATAGAATTGAAGCTCTGCAATTTATTATGCAGAGCAAAGCCAAAAGCGGCCAGCTGGTGTTGCTAGAAGGTTTAAAGGATAAGTCTGCAGATTTACGCGCTTTAAGTATTGATGGCATTAACCTGGACGATGCTCAGATTAAAGCGGCAGCTTTACCGCTTTTACTTCAGATTGCCAAAACAGATAAGAATACCGAAGCAAGATCGGCTGCAATTGTGAAATTAGCTGAAACTGGTGATCAGGCTTATAAAACTTTAGTGTTAGAAAGCTTAAAGGATAGGTCGTACAAGGTAATTGCTGCCGGTATTGATGGTTTAGCTAAACTGGCTCCACAAGAAAGTATTGCAGCTTTAGCATCGTTTGATGAAGATACGAAAGCACATATAGCACCTTCTATTGCAACGTTATACATCAACGAACCAAAAGATGAGTATCAGGCATTTTATGATAATATTATGCTTACAGGCGACAGGAATAGTGTTTTTGCAGTAGTTGGCCAGTATTTTCAGTACCTGAGAGCCAACAATAATCCTGCAGTTACCGAAAAAGGTATTATGAACATTGGCGCTGCCATTGAAAGATTAAAATTACAGTCTTATCTAAACAAACAACTTGCAGGTGCTTATACTGCAGCTGCGCAGGCTAAAACGCAACAGGCTGCCGCGGTAAGCGGAGAGGCTAAAACAAAGCTGAGCAAACAAGCTGAATTATTTAAAAAAGGCGCAGCTGATCTTGAAAAAGAATAATAATTAACATAGTTAGGTGTCGATGCGTCATTCCCAACTTGATTGGGAATCTTAATGCAGTGAGCTTTAAGATTCCCACCTGCGTGGGAATGACGATCGTTCTTTTTACAATCTGCCGAAGCTGGCTATTTGTCCTTTAAGGATTACATCCCTCTTTTCTCCTGGTATCAATTATATAAACAATCTGCCAGCCCCTATCTCCTTTTACCAACTGAAAGGAATTAACCCCACAATGGCTAAATTTTTCGCCCAGATAAAATTTATAATCTGTCCAAACAGATGCCAAAGGGCCATCGATTAATATTTTCGTAAATACAATTTGTTCATCATACTTTTCCTGGTGTGGAGTGCCGATAAATTTGATAAAGTTTTCAACGGATTCTGTACGTACGCTTACTTTGCCTTCTTTGTTAACTATGGTTTGCATAATCGATGCTGGTGCAAAGGCCGTTCTGGTTAAAGTGCTGTCTCCAGTCTTCATACCTGTAAAAAGGTTGTTTATGGTTTTTTTGATGGCACTTTCTTCATCGCTTTGTGCAAAGGTATTTGTAGCAAAACCTAGTAAAAACAGGGCAAAAATGACTAATCCTTTCATGACTTCTTAATTACGTATATACCATAAATTTATAGTATTTTTGTCAAAGAAGGGAAAAGGAACCGCGATGTTGCAAAAAATCTATCGATTATCCACACATCTTAATCACAGTCAATACGCTTTATAGTCAGCTATTTACGCTGTTTTAGCCGATTGATGTTAATAATTATTTTAAAAACGGATAATTAAAACTTGTAAACTTATAATGTGTTTTTCTGCTAATTGGCACGGTTCTTTAATAGTATAATATATGGAAGAAGAATTCTTTTTTGAATCCAACGAAGATGCACAACGCTCGGTAGAACGTTACGAAGAAATGCTCCGTAACCAGGATCAGTATTTCTTCGATGCAGGGGCATTCGAATACATTGTAGATTTCTACATTGAGAAAAATGATCCGGTCAAAGCTTTGCAGGTTGTTGATTTTGCAATCAGTCAGCACCCTTATGCAACAGTGTTTTTAATCAAACAGGCTCATCTTTACATTTTAACCAACAACAACGAAAAGGCTTTTATTGCTTTGCAAAAGGCCGAGCTTTTAGAGCCGTCAGAACCAGATATTTATTTGCTTCGCGGTAATATTTTTCAAAATACCGAACGTTTTGACGAGGCTTTGGAAAATTATGAAAAAGCTTTGGGGCTGGCCGAGAGTACTGACGAGATTTTATTACAAATGGCTTATGTTTACCAGAGCATGAGCGATTATGAAAGTGCCATTACCTATATTAAGCTTAGTTTAGAGCAGAATATGGAGAACCAGGACGGTTTATATGAGCTTGCTTTCTGTTACGATGTGTTGGATAAACAAGAAGAAAGCATCAAGTTTTATCAGCAATACATCGATACCGATCCGTATTCTTATGCGGCATGGTATAATTTGGGCAATAGCTTCCATAAGTTGAATCTTTTCGAAAAAGCGATCGATGCTTACGATTATGCGATCCTGATCAAAGAAGATTTTAGCTCTGCATATTTCAATAAAGGTAATGCGCTGGTTCAGCTCGATAAATATGACGAGGCGATAGATGTTTATAAGCAGACTTTCGAATACGAACAGCCTAATGCCGATACTTATTGCGCCATTGGCGAATGTTACGAGAAACTGGAGAAAATGGACGAAGCCCGTTCTTACTATAAAAAATCGGTAAAAATGGATCCTAAAATGGCTGATGCCTGGTTTGGGATCGGTGTTACGCTGAATTTTGAGGAACGTTATTTCGAATCGTTGCATTTTTATAAAAAAGCCATCGATTTGGAAGCCGAGAATCCTGATTTCTGGTTTGCCATGGCAGATGCTTATTATAAATTAGGTCAGATTGATGAATCGATCGAAGCTTACGAAAAGGTATTGGAGTTTAATCCTTTGGATATTGAAGCCTGGTTAGATTTTAGTACCGTGCTTTACGAGCAGGGAAAATTGCTGGAAGCATCAGAAACGATGGCAGAGGCGATCAAGAATAATCCGGAAGCAGCAGAACTGTATTACCGAATGGTAGCCTATCTTTTTGCCCAGGGGAATTATAGCGATGCACTGGGATATTTGGAAACAGCTTTAACAACCGACCCTGATAAACACTATATTTTATTTGAATATTTGCCACAATTGCAGGATAATAGTGCCATTTTGAACGTTATAAACAGATATATTAGGTAACGACCTTGTGAGAAAAATTTAACAAATAAATCTCAAAATTTTTTTCACTTTTGTACGCATATGAATTATCCATTATTAAACGTTCCCGAACGTCCAGCTAAACCACGCCAAAAAGGCTTAACAATGGTTATGGATAAGGGATTGAGCCTACGCCAGGTTGAAGATTTTATTGAAGTTGCCGGCGTACATACAGATATCGTAAAATTAGGTTGGGCAACATCACACGTAACACCAAACCTTAAAGAAAAATTAGCTTTATATAAAAGTGCAGGCATTCCTACCTATTTCGGCGGAACATTATTTGAAGCCTTTATCATCCGTAACCAGTTTTCAGATTATCAACGTATTTTAGATCAATACGGGATGGAATATGCAGAAGTTTCTGATGGTTCTATCGAGATTGAGCATGATATTAAATGCGAGTACATCCGTGAGCTTGCTAAACAGGTAACGGTTATTTCTGAGGTAGGAAGTAAAGATGCTGCTAAAATATTTGCTCCATATAAGTGGATTAAATTAATGCAGGCCGAAATTGAGGCAGGATCGTGGAAAGTAATTGCCGAAGCACGCGAAGGTGGTAATGTAGGTATTTACCGTGGAAGCGGCGAAGTACGTGAAGGATTGGTTGATGAAATCTTAACTCAGATTCCTGAAGAAACCATTATTTGGGAAGCGCCTCAAAAAGAACAGCAAGTTTGGTTTATCAAATTAATCGGTAGCAACGTAAACCTTGGTAATATTGCTCCGGCAGAAGTAATTCCTTTAGAAACCATTCGCTTAGGATTACGAGGAGATACATTTGACTATTTCCTGAACCAGGTAAAATAAAAGATAAAATTCGTCATTACGAGGCGCATGGTTAAATAAACCTTACAGGTTTCAAAAACCTGTAAGGTTTGATTTTTTATATAAATAATGAAAACATACGGCTTAATCGGATATCCACTTTCTCATTCTTTCTCGAAAAAATATTTCACGGAAAAATTTCAAAATGAGGGCATAGCCGATCATCAATATGAGCTTTTTCCCATTGCCGATATTAAATCACTACCCGATCTGCTAAGTGAAAATCCGTCACTTTGTGGGCTTAATGTTACAATTCCACATAAAGTTAACGTGCTTTGCTATTTAAACGAAGTAGATGAAGCGGCAGAAAAAATTGGAGCCGTAAATTGTATTTCGATCAAAAGTTTTGAAGGTGCAACCTATTTAAAAGGCTACAATACCGATGCATATGGCTTTGAAGAATCGCTAAAGCCATTGTTGGGGCCGCAACACACAAAGGCGCTTGTTTTTGGCGATGGTGGGGCGGCGAAAGCGGTAAAATACGTTTTAGAGAAATTAAAGATCCAATATCAGGTTGTGGTACGAACGGCTGTTAAAGGTGCTATTTTATATTCAGAAATTACGCCAGAGATTTTAGCCTCGCACAAGTTATTGATCAATACTACACCCCTGGGGATGTCGCCAACTGTGGATACCTTTCCCGAAATTGATTATAGTTTAGTTGGGCCAGGGTATTTAGCTTACGATTTAGTGTACAATCCGCTGGAGACAGCATTTTTGGTTAAAGCTGCCGGGCGCGGTGCAGCGATTAAAAACGGTTTGGAAATGTTGTACAAACAAGCAGAAAAAGCCTGGGCAATCTGGAATAAATAATTAACTTATCGTCATTGCAAGGAGAAACGACGACGCAATCTTTGATAAAATGTTATGAAACTAAAACAACTGATCTGCCTTCCCTTTGTACTGCTTTTGTTTCTAACAGCTTGTCAGAACCACGATTATAGCCCGAAGCCAAAAGCTTATTACAGGATAGTATTTCCTAAAAAAGATTATACCGCATTTACCAAGCCTGTCCCCTTTACTTTCAGATACCCAACTTATGCGGTGGTAGAACAAGATCAAAGCCGCGATGCTCAAAAGAACTGGTACAATTTGCACTTTAAGCAGTTTAATGGCTTTTTGCATTTAACTTATTACGACATTTCGGGTAAGGGCGAGTATAATGAAATGGTAGAAGATGCCCGAAAACTTGCTTTTAAACATACGATAAAAGCCAGTGCGATTGATCAAAAACTCATCAATTATCCAGATCATAAAGTTTACGGTATTTATTACGCCATAGAGGGGAATACCGCATCATCAGTTCAGTTTTTTTTAACCGATAGTGCCAAACATTATTTTAGAGGGGCTTTATATTTTAATGAACGCCCACAATACGACTCTATTGAACCCGTTGTTAAATTTATTAAAAAGGATATCGATACCTTGATTTCTACCTTTAGGTGGAAAAGTTAATTTATTATTTGTCATCCTGCTTTTAGAAACAGGATTTTTATAAATTTTTATGATTACAATAAAAACCTTCACGTTTAACGCCTACAGTGAAAATACCTATGTGATTTATGATGAAACCAAAGAATGTGTCATTATCGATCCGGGCATGTACGAAGGTTTTGAGCAAAATGAATTGACGGCTTTCATTAAAAATGAAGGTTTAAAACCTGTTTTATTGCTCAATACACATTGTCATCTCGATCATGTTTTCGGCAATAAATTTGTGTTCGAAACCTATGGCTTAAAACCACAGTTTCATGCGGGCGAATTGCCAATTTTAAATGCAGTTCCCGGTTATGCACCGTCAATGGGTTTTACCCGTTATGATGTATCTCCTCTTCCCGATACCTTTTTGCCCGAAACAGGAACAATTTCTTTTGGTAACACTACACTGACCTTAATTTTTGCTCCGGGGCATTCGCCGGCACACCTGTGTTTTTATAGTGCGTCTGATCATATTTTAATAGGTGGTGATGTGCTTTTTTACGGGAGTATTGGCCGTACCGATCTGCCTGGAGGTAATCATCAGCAATTAATCCAAAACATTTCCGATAAACTTTTTGTCTTACCTGATGAAACCAAAGTTTATCCTGGCCACGGACCAGCTACAAGCATTGGTTTTGAAAAACAACATAATCCATTTTTTTAGCAGGATTAAAGGTTCATAATTGTTAAAGGCTTTACAACCTGAAGCCTTTAGCCTTAAAACCCTCAACCTTTTATTTATCTTTGCCGCTGTGAATACATCGTTTTATATTGCCAAAAGGTATCTTTTTGCCAAAAAATCTACCAATGCCATTAACCTGATATCGGGCATATCGATGGTAGGTGTAATGGTGGGTAGTGCTGCATTGATTATTATCCTTTCGGTATTTAACGGTTTAGAAACAGTGGTATTGAATATGTTCGATACCATTACCCCACAAATTGCCATTACACCGGCTAAGGGGAAAACTTTTGATCCAAATACAAGCTATTTCAATCAGCTCAGAAAAAATAAAGATGTTGCCGCTTTTACCGAGGTGCTGCAGGAAAATGCTTTATTGAAATACAACAACAAACAAGCTGTTGGAATGGTTAAGGGGGTAAGTTTAGACTATTTGAAGAACACCAAATTAGATAGTACCATAAAAGAAGGTCGTTTTATATTGCACAACAGAAGCGGCGATAACGCGGTAATTGGTTCTGCCCTGCAGAGTTATCTGGCCGTAAATACTGTCGATCCCTTTACAGAACTGGAAATCTATTCGCCAAAGAAAGATATCGCTGCAAATAGCTTAAACCCTGCTGACGATTTTGTGGTGAAGAACATTCGGGTAAGTGGTGTTTTTGAGGTACAGCAAGATTTCGACAATGGCATTATTGTGCCATTGAATTTTGCCCGCGAACTTTTAGGCGAAGAGCAAAATGTGTCTGCAATAGAGATCAATCTCCAGCCCGGTGTTGATGTAGACGATTTTCAAAAAGAGGTAATCGAAAAAGCGGGTAAAGATTATGAAGTCAGAAATCAGGCCGAGCAGAATAAATCACTGTACCACATTTTAAATACCGAAAAATGGGCGGTATATATTATTCTTACTTTTATCCTGATTATTGCTATATTTAATATCATAGGGTCGTTAACCATGTTAGTAATCGATAAAGTGAAGGATGTAGCCATTCTGAGCAGTTTAGGCGCAGGCAAGAAATTAATCAAACGTATATTTTTATTTGAGGGAATGATGATCACCATGTCTGGCTGTGTGCTTGGCTTAATTATCGGCCTCATATTTTATTATTTTCAGCACACTTATGGTTTTATCAAAATGGGTGATGAAGTAAACAAAACGCTGGTAAGTTCTTATCCAATCGGATTAAAATGGAAGGATTTTGTTTTAGTCTTTGTTACAGTAGGCATCTTCTCATTTTTGGCATCTGCTTTGTCATCCAATTTAAGTGTTAAAAAGATAGATCAAATTAATCAAACTATATAAGATGAAGTTATTTAAACAAGCAATTGTATTTGTTGTGCTCCTTGGCGTGGCCGCTACAGCTTGTAGAAACGATAAAGCCGAGGGAGAAAAGAGTAATCTGAAAACGGTTAAAGGTTTGTATAGTTTTGGCCCCGAAATGAAGTCTTTTACCTTATGCGAAGATGGACGGGAGTATTGGGTTAAAGACAGTGTAAAAAATTTGGAGCTCTCTTATAGTAACCTGGGGTTCGAAAAGCCTTACGAGCCAGTATACGTAGAATTGGAAGGTTATTTCGCGAAGTCTGATACCGCTACCGTTTCACCTGATTTCGATTCCACCCTGGTGGTTATGAAAGTGCTTAAAATCAGTAAAGAAATCCCTGACGGACCTTGTTCGCAGTAATTCATTCAAAACCTACAGAAGTCGTCATGCTGAATTTATTTTACAAGTATAAGTAGTATTTTCAAATGTCTTGTAGTCATTACGTGGTCAGCATCTATCATGCTATAAAGACCCTGAAATAAATTCAGGGTGACGAAATATCTATTTAAATTATTATTAACATCTTCTCTTGAAGCGCAATTGCAATGCTAATCGGTTACGGCATTCCTGCTTTCCGTTACAAGTCCTCTTAAACGCCTTGGTTCGTGTCTCCACGAACTAAACCAAGATAAATATTACAACGATTGTTAGATTGAAAGCTAGCGTTTTAAGATAGTTTTTTCTTGAAGCGCAATTGCAGTACTAATCGGTTACAGTAGTCCTGCTAATTTTCAGCGCTTTTACTGCTATTGATGGTTTGCAGGGCAATTTCGCAACGCCCTGCAACCACAAATAGTAGCACCTTCTCTGCCACCTAAACCTGATCGTAGTGGTTCCGATTTTTCATCGGAAGTAGCGGAGAGCAGGGCTGTCATTAACCCGTGCTGCTGTATCTGCTTTCCCCAAAAAAATAGCGCTTTTATAATTTACGCAGATAAGTTTTTTAAAAAAAAATTAATTGCCTGGTAAAAGTGATCAATTTGTATTAAAACAAAAAAAGCTTTCCTGTTTCCAGAAAAGCTTTAGAATTATTATAAAAGGATGTCGCCTACCAGTATATGCTGTAAAGGGCTACCAATAAACCGATAATAATCAATGAACCAACAGCGAAACCTGTAGTGGTTTTGAACATTTTCGAATCAATTTCCAGTCCTTTTGGATTAACACCGTTTTTGTTTTCGAATAAGCTGATAATTACCATACCGATAATACAGAATACGAATACAATACCCATTCTATCTAAGAAAGGGATTTCGTAAATGCCAGCTGCATTTTTAACTGAGAAACCCACTCCCGATAACCATGAAAGATCGGTCCATGTAGGAAGAACCTTTAACAATAACGATAATCCGAAACCACCAATTGTTGCAAAAAGTGCTGCATTTGAGGTTGCTCTTTTCCAGAAGAAACCAAGAATGAACATGGCAAATATACCTGGAGAAACAAAACCTGTATACTCTTGGATATATTGGAATCCGCCTTTTTTATCGATACCTAAGTATGGTGCAATAATAACGCCCAACACCATGGCTACAACCACTGCAATTTTACCTGTAAAAACAAGGTTCTTTTCAGAAGCATCGGTTTTTAATACTTTTTTGTAAATATCCAGCGTGAAAATGGTTGCAATACTGTTTGCTTTACCGGCTAATGAGGCTACAACTGCTGCAGTTAATGCTGCAAACGATAAACCTTTTAATCCGGCAGGTAATAAGTTTAACAGTACCGGGTAAGCACGGTCTGGATTAACAGCTCCATCCTGCAGCATTTCCGATTGGAATGCCCCATCTTTATACAGTACATAAGCCGCAATACCTGGCAATACCACAATAATTGGCATTAATAACTTTAAGAATGCCGCAAATAAGATACCCCCACGGGCAGTTTTTAAATCTGCACCTAAAGCACGTTGCGTAATGTATTGATTACAGCCCCAATAGTTAAGGTTTACAATCCACATACCGCCTACCAATACGCTTAATCCCGGTAAATCGATATAATTCTCATTTTCAGGTTTTAAGATCATGTGGAAGTGTTCTGATGCTTTTGAGGTCATAAGGCTATAACCTTCAAAAATACCTGAGGTTCCGTAATGGGTAGAAACCAGGTTTAATGCAAGATATGTTGTGGCCAAACCACCCAGAATTAAGAAAAATACCTGAATAACATCCGTATAACCAATTACTTTCATTCCGCCCAGTGTAATTACGATGGCAAAAGCTGCAATGGCATACATACAGAAAGTTAAATCGAATCCAGAGATACTGCTAACTGCTAAAGCACCTAAATAAAGAATTGATGTTAAATTTACCACTACGTACAACAATAACCAGAACACTGCCATAATCATGGCAACGGTTCCGTTGTAGCGTTGGTGTAAAAACTGCGGCATTGTGGCGATCTTGTTTTTCAGGTAAACCGGAATAAAGAAAACAGCAACAATAACCAATGTAAGGGCAGCCATCCACTCGTAAGTTGCAATTGCCAATCCCATCTTAAAGCCCGATCCGCTCATGCCGATAAACTGCTCTGCAGAAATATTCGATGCAATTAAAGATGCACCGATTGCCCACCACGTAAGTGAACCTTCAGCTAAGAAATAGTCTTTTGAGCCTGTGGATGCGGATTTTTTCTTATTGTAGATGTACAGACCGTAAGCAGCCACAATAACGAAGTACACCGCAAATACAATGTAATCCTTCGTGTCCAATAAATTGTTTTTCATTAATATAATAGTGGTTATTTGGTTTAGAAATCTAAATGTAGTAAAATCATAAATTAATCTCTGCTTTTTTTTGAATTAAAAAGTGTTAAAGTAACGTTTATTAATTTGAGCTGTTAAAAATTAACCAATATTCTACTTTTCACACGCAACTGGGATGGGTTAAATTAATGGAGGTTGCCCTGCTTCTCATCCATGGTCTATGTCTCCACAGATCATGCTAATTAAATCAAATGCCAGTGGTCTGTGTTTTCACAGACCACTGAGATTACATTTTATAAAAATAAATTAAATATACCTGTTAATTAAGTTTTCCAGGTATTCCTGCTTTCCGCTGCGTACCTCTGGTTCGCCGTTTTCTGCAGCGTAATTTCTCAAATCTTCTAAACTTAGTTTGCCCTGTTCAAATTCGGCACCCTTTCCACTATCAAATGAAGCGTAGCGGTCTGTTCTTATTTTTTTGTAGTCAGATTTTTGAAGAATGGCATCTGCAGTGATTAATGCCCTTGCGAAGATATCCATGCCGCCAACGTGTGCATAGAACAGGTCTTTTGGATCTGTAGAGTTACGGCGGATTTTCGCATCGAAGTTTACACCCCCACCCTGTAAGCCACCACCTTCTAAGATGATCAACATGGTTTCCGTTAGTTCATTAATATCGTTCGGGAACTGATCGGTATCCCAGCCATTTTGATAATCGCCACGGTTTGCGTCGATAGAGCCTAATAAGCCATTATCTACTGCAACCTGTAATTCATGCTGGAAAGTATGGCCGGCCAAGGTCGCATGGTTAACTTCTAAATTTAATTTGAAATCGGCGAGCAGATCGTATTGTTGTAAAAAGCCTTTCACGGTTGCAGCATCGTAATCATATTGATGTTTAGAAGGCTCACATGGTTTCGGTTCAATGAAAAATGTTCCTTTGAAACCCTGTTTGCGCGCATAATCTTTAGCGGTATGTAAGAATTTTGCCAAGTGCTCCTGCTCACGTTTCATGTTGGTGTTCAACAAACTCATATAGCCTTCTCTTCCTCCCCAGAACACATAATTTTCGCCACCAAGGGCAATGGTAGCATCTAAAGCTGCTTTAACCTGTGCAGCGCCGTGTGCCAGCACATGGAAATCGGGATTGGTAGATGCACCATTCATGTAGCGTTTATGGCTAAATAAATTCGCTGTTCCCCAAAGTAATTTTACACCGCTATCTGCTTGTTTTTGCTTGGCATATTCAACAAGGGCCTGTAATCTGCGCTCGTTTTCGGCAATATCGTCGCTGTAATCTACCACATCCACATCATGGAAACAATAATAAGGGATTTGCATTTTAGTGATAAATTCAAATGCTGCGTCCATTTTATCTTTTGCCCTTTCTACTGCATCTTTTTTTTCATCCCAAGGGAAAATGTGCGTTGCGCCACCAAACGGATCTGCTCCGTTGCCGTTAAATGAATGCCAATATGCGCAGGCAAATTTAAAATGCTCGTTCATGGTTTTGCCTGCCACTACTTTGTTGGCATCATACCATCTAAATGCTAATGGATTGTCGCTTCCCAGGCCTTCAAACTTGATCTGCTCAATGCCCTTAAAAAATTCTTTTGCTCCTGTTACTACTTTTGTCATGTTATTTTGTTTTTTGGTTGGTGGTCTGTTGGTCGATAGTTCATAGTCGATCTTGCTATGGACGATCAACCATTAACCAATTGCTAATTGTTTCTCTAATATTTTTTTCCAATCCTGATAAATGGGTTCGTATGTTGCCGAATGTTGTGGGATTAAAGTTTTAATTACTTCGTGGTTGTTAAAAGCTTCTTCTGCGTTTTTGAAAATCCCAGCTCCTATACCGGCACCTAAGGCTGCGCCAACACTACCGTCGTTTTCGTAAAGTTCTACCGGAATGCCCGTAACGTCAACAAAGGTTTGTGCAAATACGTCACTTAGAAAGAGGTTGGCCCTCCCAGCACGGATTACTTTAGGTTTCATGCCGTTTTCTCTCATAATATCCAGTCCATAGCGGAAAGAAAAGGCAATTCCTTCTTGTACTGCCCTAAAAATATCCGATTGATTATGAAGATTTAAGTCGATGCCTAACAACTGGGCTCCGGTATATTTGTTGTTTAACATCCGCTCTGCACCGTTTCCAAAGGGGAGCACTTTTAAGCCATTGCTGCCTATTGGTGCTATTTGCGCCAGGTTATTCAGCTCAGCATATGTAGACTGTGGTGCGAAATTATATTTTGCCCAACGGTACATGCTGCCAGTGCCATTGATGCAAAGTAAAACACCGGTATGTTTTTTCTCCTCTGAATAGGTTACATGTGCAAATGTATTCACCCTCGATTGTTTATCGTAGGTAAGATCGTTGCTTACCCCATAAATCACACCTGATGTTCCGGCTGTTGCAGCAACTTCCCCGGGCTTTAATACATTTAAAGAAAGTGCATTGTTGGGCTGATCGCCGGATTTATAAGCTACAGGGATACCGGCTGACAGGCCTAAAGACGCTGCAATATCGGCTTTTAAATAACCGTGTTCGGAAAATAAAGCTTTCACCTGCGGAATAACGTTACCTGAGATTCCGTAATAATCCATTACATCTTTGGAGATTTCATGATTTTCAAAATCCCAGAAAATACCTTCAGATAATGCAGAAATACTTGTTGTAATTTCTCCTGTTAATTTCATTGCGATGAAATCGCCTGGCAGCATTATTTTATCGATGCGGTTATAGATCTCTGGCTCGTTCGCTTTTACCCAGGCCAGCTTTGAGGCTGTAAAGTTCCCAGGAGAGTTTAAGAGGTGTTTTAACGATTTCTCCTCTCCAATGGCCTCAAAAGCACCATTGCCTAACTCAACCGCCCTGCTATCGCACCAAATAATACTATCACGCAGTACGTTTTGGTCTTTATCTACAACAACTAACCCATGCATTTGGTACGCAATGCCAATTGCTTTAATTTCTTTAGGATTAAATAAGCCTGTCGAATTTAATTTGAGAATGGCTTGCTGAACATTTTGCCACCAATCATCAGGCGATTGCTCTGCCCAGCCCGATTGCAAAGATTTAATTGCTGTTTCCTCTTCTGGGTATTGTGCTGTCGCAATGTTTTTCTGTGAAGCTACATCAACAACTGCAACTTTTATAGATGAGGTTCCTAAATCAATCCCTAATAAATACATGTTTTAAATTATTTTAATATCTGGTTATGCAAACGGTTGCATAAAGATAGTAGTTAAAATATAAAACGCAAATTTTTATAACATTTATTCCATTTTATGCAATCGGTTGAATTAAATATTTTTCCTAATTTAAACTGCAATCGAAATATTTTAATAATTTATATTTTTGCCGTTACATTAAAATTAAGTTATGGAAGAGATAACCTGGAATGATTTCGAAAAGGTAGAATTGAGGGTAGGCACCATTTTAGAGGCTTTCGAATTTCCTGAAGCCCGACGGCCTGCCTATAAAGTTAAGGTAGACTTTGGCGAATTCGGTATTAAAATGAGCAGTGCGCAGATTACCAAACATTATTCTTTGGACGAGTTACCAGGGAAACAGATTGTGGGGGTGATCAACTTCCCGAAAAAACAGATCGGAAAATTTATGTCCGAATTTTTGGTAACCGGTTTTGCCGATGAAAATGGCGATATCGTATTGACTGCCGTACAAAGTAAAGTTCCTAATGGAAGTAAATTGGTTTAGTAAGCATACTTTCCTATTTTCCCGCAGATTTAAAAAGATAACACACGCGGATCGGCGCAGATTTCTATGCAATTTAAAATGTTAAATTCTGCGGCTTTCATCAGCGCCGATCTGCGGGAAAATAGCCCTGATTGAAGTGAAAAGCCCGGAGTGAGGTACGAATGAGGACTTGTAACGGAAATAGCAGGACTGAGGTAACCGATTAGCAGCGACACTGCGCTCCAAAACCCAACTAAATTTTTAGCTTGGACTTCAGAAGTTTACCACGCCCATGGCCACCAAAACTTCGGAAGTCTTATTGACCATTATTACCCTATATTTGCTCTATGAGTTTTTACAACTTCGAAAATACTAACCCTGAAGAAGAGGATATCCATTATATGAAATTGGCTTTGGAAGAAGCAAAAAAAGCTTTGGCTGAAGATGAAATTCCAATCGGCGCAATAGTGGTGAGTAAAAACAGAATTATTGGTCGTGGCTACAATTTAACTGAGCGCTTTAATGATGTTACTGCACATGCAGAAATGCAGGCGTTTACCTCTGCAGCGCAAACGATAGGCGGGAAATATTTAAGGGATTGTACCTTATATGTAACCATCGAACCTTGTGTAATGTGTGCCGGTGCAAGTTATTGGACACAGATTGGTCGCATTGTGTATGGTGCCAGAGAAGAAAAAAGAGGCTTTATCTCCAAAAACGCGAATCTGCTGCATCCAAAAACGCTATTGAAAGGTGGGGTGATGGTCGAGGAATGTGCCGCTCTGATGAAAAATTTCTTTGCGAAGAAGAGGTAGGTTGAGTTGATGGTTCATGGTACCGTAGTTCATGGCCTATTGGCTTATAGGTATTTCTCTATCCTACGATGAGCAATCCAACTATCGACCAATTTTTTTTTACTATCCTACTATGGCTATCGTCCTGAACCTTACAACTTTTAAACCCTTCTAACTTTACAACAACAGCGCAGAAAACGATTTGATGATAATAACATGAACAAATCTTAACGTTCTAATGTTATATTTGCTACAAGAAACATTTTTAAATCTTTAAACATAAAACATTATGGCTTTTGAATTACCTGCGTTACATTACGCAACCGATGCATTAGAACCGCATATTGATAAAACTACCATGGAAATCCACCATGATAAACACCATCAGGCTTACGTTACCAACCTAAATAAAGCTTTAGAAGGTAAGTCGGAAGCGACTTCCAGCATCGACGAAATTGTAAAAAACATTTCAAAATTCCCAGCTGCTGTGAGAAACAACGGTGGAGGTCACTATAATCACTCTTTGTTCTGGAACATTTTAGGTCCAAATAAAGGTGGTGAGCCAACTGGCGATTTAGCTAAAGCAATTAACGAAACTTTTGGCTCGTTTGCTGATCTTAAAACTAAATTACAAGAAGCTGGTGCTACCCGTTTTGGTTCTGGCTGGGCTTGGTTATCAGTTGGTGCTGATAAAAAACTTCAGGTTTCTTCTACGCCAAACCAGGATAACCCTTTAATGGATGTTGCTGAAGTTAAAGGAACGCCAATTTTAGGTATCGATGTTTGGGAACACGCATATTACTTAAAATACCAAAACAAACGCCCTGATTATTTAGCGGCAATTTGGAATGTAGTTAACTGGGATGCAGTTGCTGAGCTTTACAAAAAAGCTTTGTAAGCTAAACATTCAATAAAATTTAAGAAGGAGGGTGTCCAAAAAGGCACCCTCTTTTGTTTTACAGCAAAAGTTAAGTTTTTGAGATTCTTATGAATAGCTGTTCAATTTTTGCTTAATGAGGTTGATAGCTGGATTAGATTCGGTTGATATTGAT
>Ga0307416_100000082_pt1 | contig 65465 bp, 62 predicted proteins | sample DK1Cmetagenome_2_FD_203821 | JGI IMG/M metagenome (GOLD analysis project Ga0307416, IMG submission 203821) | Maize rhizosphere microbial communities from greenhouse at UC Davis, California, United States - DK15-C-3 | ecosystem: Host-associated > Plants > Roots > Rhizosphere > Soil | place...
GTGTCGTATTATAATTTCTTTGATTTAACATTTTATTGGTTCAACCATGAGTGCTTTTCCTGGACTTAAAGAAGGTATTGCGCTGCCCAGCATATTAACAGACAATGAATGCCAAGCGATGCTGCGACCTGTCAGTTATCCGTAGAAAGATTACAGCCTGATAACTTAATCCTAATATGGGATTGAATTATGGAAAAAGAAAAAAATAATGAAGCAGATGCTGTAGAAAGGTTAGGGGATACACTGCTTGTTCTTCATCATGGCAGCAGTACCATTGGGCTTGTGCAGGGTATTGACAAGGAAGGCAACCTTAAAGAGATTAAGCCTGAAGAAAAGCATGATGGGGAGTTTGTCAGGATAGAGTCAAAGGAAGATTCCTTTACCTGTTTCTTTGCTGACTTTTACCGGCAGCTCAAAAATCCCTCTGAATTTTCATTCTTTAAGGTCACCGAATATGAAGCCGTTCAAACGGCTCAAGAACTACAGCAGTATGTTAAGAATGCTTCGGAACAGGAAAAGAAAGAACTCAAAGCATATGAAGTGTCCATCGATAGGGTAGAAGCCCATCAGAATCAGTCTTTAAAGAATAGGGTGGCTGGTACAGAAAAAAGAGATCCATACCGCTACCAAGCTGAGCAGATTGATTGGAATGTGATGAAAAAGATCGGGCTTACCAAGGAAATGCTTAAGGAGATGAATGCTTTAGATCCCTTACTCAGAGGTTTTAAGACTCCTACACTTATTCCGGTACGGATGAATCTGGGAACCGGAATTACGACCATTCACGTGAGGCTTTCACTTAAAGAAACCTATACGGGAGGCGTTGGAGTCTACCTTCACGGCGTCCGCAAAGAACCGGACCTGGATTCAGAGTTCCTGGGCCATCAGTTTACCCCGGAAGATAAGATAAATCTTCTTGAAACCGGTAATATGGGGAGGGTAGTGGATCTGGTCTATCCCATTACCGGAGAAAAGATTCCCTCACTCATCAGCAGGGACCGGCTGACCAACGAGCTGATTCCTTACCGGACGGAATATATGAAAATTCCCGAAGAGATAAAGGGAATAAAACTAAGCGATGATCAGAAGCAGATTCTCAGGGAAGGGAAAGCGTTATACCTTGAAAATATGCTTTCTAAGAAAGGAACACTATTTAATGCTTCTGTTCAGTTTAATGCGGATAAGAGGTATGTAGAGTTTTTGTTTAAATGGAATGTCAGGAGTTTGAAGATGAATGATCTGAAAAACCAGATTAAGGCAGAGGTTCCCGCAATGTTCAGAGGAAAAAAGCTGAAAGTGTGGCAGATAGAGAAACTAAAAGCAGGGGAGACGGCGTATGTTGATGGTCTGGTGGATAGGAATGGAAAGAAATATCAGGGGTATTTGCGATTTGATAAGGAAGTGGGGAGGGTTGAGTTTTCGTTTAGGAATGTGTGGAAGAAGGAGGAAGACCTTAAGAAGGTTTCCGGCAAATCGAAAGGGAGGAAGTTGTGAGGGGGAAAACTTTTTCAAGTTATATTTTATTTTACGACACATTCTGTCGCATTACCGTTATAGCTTTGAAAAAATATATTATGAAACTTAAAGCTACTATAAGGGAAGAAATTCATCCAGATGATAAAAGTGTCATCGTAGAATTTCAGGGTGATGAAAATAAACGTCATTTCGAGTTGAACTGTACATTCAATCCATATCAACAAGGACTTCGCAAATGGGATACATGGGAGTTTAAAATACGCCTTGAATCAGAAATATTTACAGATCCCAAGACAGATAATAAATCATATTTTACCCACTTATTCTGTGATCAGGCCACTGAAGTAAATTCGCCATATATTAAATAAAAAGAGCCTCTCTGTGAATAGATAAGCTCTAAAACATAAATAGTTGAAGTAAAATTCAATACTGTAATTTTCTTTATAATGGCGAAAAGGTATCAGGTGTGTGTTGATATAGTGAGGGGGAAGTTTGGTTTTTGGTTTAAAAATGTATGGAAGAAAGTGGGGGAAGATTAAGGAAAGATGGAGGGGGGGATGTGAAGCTTTCCTGTGAAATAGAAGGATGTTGTTTTCATTTTTGAAATCATATTTGAGTTATATTAATTATAAATTTTAATACGACAAGATTTGTCGCATGTAAGAAATAGTTTTGTCAAAGACAATTGTGATGAAGTTTTCTTGTATTAAAATTATAGTTTAATTATATTTGAAATATATTATGAGTACTACAATAAGCCATAAACGATTAACAGCAAAATCTACTATAACAAAAGAGATTTTAGCTGTTTTGAATAACAAAGATAAAGACCCTTCTAAAACTTTGGTCAGTGGAAGGATTATGGCTAAAGCTTGGGCAAAACAATTTGAAGATGATGTAAGACTCCACACGGTACAATACTTCATGCAACGTGTTATTAATTCATATTGGAATTCGAATCGAAATTCTTCTTTAAAATCTTTTCCGATACAACTCAGTCGAATTGAGTTCCCTTTTGTTGAACTTGACGATAGCATTGAAGCTGTTGCAAACGTTATTGGCAGGGCTGCCGCTGAACTAGACGTAATTAAAGCCTCGTATGAGTTAGGAAATTTATATACTAGCATCCTCCCAGAAAAACTGAGATCAGATAACGGTGTGTTTTATACTCCACCAGCACTGACAGACAGGCTATTAAACGCTGTAGAAAATGCTGGTGTGGATTGGGCATCTTCATCTGTAGCTGATCCTGCATGTGGGGGCGGTGCTTTTTTGGCACCGATAGCTCTTCGTATACTCTCTGCAATTCATTATTTGTCACCTGAAGAACAATTACAACATCTGGAACAAAATCTGAAGGGTTATGAAATTGATCCTTTTTCAGCATGGTTAACAGAAGTATTTTTACAAACTGCAGTAAAAGATATTATGGAATCAGCGGGTCGGCGTATCAATTCTATGGTAACGATCTGCGATACCATCTCTTTTTTTTCAGATAAAGTTAACCAAAGAGAATTTGATGTTATCATTGGAAATCCCCCTTACGGTAAACTAACATTGACTAAAGAAGTGAGAGAAGAATACGAGGAGAGTCTTTTTGGTCACGCGAACCTATATGGAATCTTTACTCATTTAGCGATCAATCTTGTTAAACCCGGTGGAATTATAGGGTATCTTACACCTACGAGTTATCTTTCTGGTGAATATTTTAAAAAATTAAGAATGTTCATTCGAAAAGAAACTAGCCCTGTAACGATTGATTTTGTTGCTGGTAGAAAGGGAGTATTTGAAGATGTGCTCCAAGAAACCCTATTAGCAGTCTATAAAAAGAAAAATCAATTGTCTGACGAAATTCCAGTTGTAGAGATTAGTGAGATTGCGACTTTACCTAGTGGCAAATTAAAGATTTCTTCAGCTGGTAAGTATGAATTACCTATTGATGAAGGCTCTCCATGGATATTGCCAAGAAATATTAAACATGCTAAACTTGTAGCATCAATGTCGAACATGAACGATCGTCTTAGTACTTACGGATATAAAGTAAGTACAGGGCAACTGGTTTGGAACAGACATAAAAAACAATTATCTGATAAAAAAAACAGAAATTCTTTTCCCATAATTTGGGCTGAGGCCGTTTCAAAGGATGGGAGTTTTCAGTTCAAGGCAGAGAAGAAAAATCATAAAAAATGGTTTCAATCTAAAGACGGTGACGATTTCCTAAAGACCAAAAAGTCATGTGTTTTGTTGCAACGAACCACTTCTAAAGAACAGGAGAAAAGATTGATCACATCAGTACTTCCAGATGAATTGTTTGAAGAATATACAGCGGTAATTATTGAAAATCATTTGAATATGATCATTGCGACGGTCTCTGATACTCTTGTAAACCTTAAAACATTATCAACTTTCTTAAACAGCAGAGTTGTTAACGACGCATTCACTACAATTAGTGGGAGTGTTGCGGTATCTGCGTATGAATTAGAATCATTACCATTACCTGAACCATCAAAATTGAAACGCCTAAATACATTAATCAATAATAATGCAAGTTCTGATCTTATTGAAAAGGAATGCACAAAAATTTACAATAAAAACTAAATGAGTCAATTGCCTCCATACGTGACAAGAGAATTAATCCATGAGCGTCTTCCTTTAATATTTCCTGAAGGTACTCCAAACAGAACCTATCTGATTAGAGAGATGGCTGCAAGTACAATTTTCACTATGCTTTACATTGGTGCGATTGATGGGAATGATACTTTTATTGGTCCTGTTCACGTATATAGGATGACAACTGAGCAATCAGTTCTCTCCGATGATGTGAATCGTAAACAGTATGGTACCCAAGCATTATCCAAAGGTTTTCAGCCCGAAGGTAAAAGATGGTATGCAGATAATACGAGAGAACCTATCAGAGACGAGACTTTAAGAGAAGGATTGATTCCTGTAGGGGCGGTTGTTACTAGAAGTGGTCTACCTACCACGTCCAGCCGACCTCGCTATACACTTCAGAATGATTTTGCAAATCTCTTCAACCCATCTATTGCGGAAGAGGAATTAAAATCAGAAATCAAATCATGGCAAAATACCAATTTATCAGCTAGTGCAAGAGCGAGATTATCGTTAGCAAGTCGCACTGGAAATGTAAATGATGGGAGAGTATTAGTAACTTTTCCCAATGGTGAAGCAAGAAACTTAAGTGCTGGTCCAAGTTCGGAAATATCAAAAGCTGTTGTAGAAGTTTTTGCTAAAAAATTTCTAAAAGAACCAGCGGTCTTATGGCTAAGCACGAGTGATGCCAAAGTTACATTTGTAGATGATGCTATTGCTAAGACCATAGGTCTTGAAATCGAAGCAGATAAAAATTTGCCAGATCTTATCTTAGCAGATTTGGGTACACCAGATCCACTTTTGGTATTTGTTGAAGTTGTTGCCTCTGATGGGCCAATTTCCGAAAGAAGAAAGGAAGCTTTGTATGAACTCAGTGATAAGGCTGGTTTCAAACGACAAAATATTGCATTTGTTACTGCATATAGGGATAGACAGGTACAACCATTCCGTAAAACCGTTCCTGAATTAGCTTGGGGGAGCTTTGCTTGGTTTATGTCCGAGCCTGACAACCTTATTTTCTTAAGTGATAGTGAAAGGAAATTGTCTGAATTTTAATAAATGCAGTTAGTAATCGGTTTGATTAAAGATTACATTGTCAAAGAATGTTTCGATAGTATTATATTAGTTATTTCTGCCTTAATTATGGAAATACGTAAATACTGATAATGTATTTTTAATATATTTGGCAATTATGTTATTAATCATAACATTAGCAAAAATCATTAACCATAATACATTAAAATTGTATTTTCATTCGATTACTTAAATGGCAGACAATAACGATTTACAGCAGGAAGGAGCTTTTCCACAGCGTGACCTTCAGATTCATAGCATCGGTTCATATACTTTGGATTTAGATACTAACAAGCATACCAGTTTAGAACCGACTGATAATGAGGCGGATTACATGAATTTTATTCATGGATATCGTCATTTAATATTCCTTCCTTATAGTAATTTGAAAGCTTTGGGTTACTGAGAAGATAGTCGAATGTAAAAACATTTTCAGATTGTAAATAGGCCTTCCACTTAATTGCGGCCTCCTTAAGGCTCTGTTCAATAGCAGAAATCTCTGATCGTAGTTTCTGTGTTACAGTACTGATGTTAAGGATAGAAGAATTAAAGTAGGCCTTGCTTTTTCCCAAAAAATAGTCTTTAGCCTTTTGCAGAAACTCTACATTCTCTATAGCATCAAAAAGGCCGTCTCCGTTTAACTTTTTGTAGTTGATTCCTTTTAATTCAGCTTCTTTTTTTCTTGTGGAGGGTAAATAGGTGGCATAGCCATCAACATCCGGAATCCATCTGCCCTGTAGTTTTCCTTCTCTGGTATTGGATTTGGAAAAGCTGTCTATGATATTGGTGACCGCCTGGTTGTTGGTAGAGCAGGCAAGAATAACCGGAGCCTCTTTACCTCGGAGCGCACTTTCAACCATTTTATTGGCTACAATACTTTGTAATAACGTTGTTTTTCCTGTACCTGGTGGGCCGTTAACCGCAAAAACTGTATCGCTCGTAGTTAAGAGGGTATTGAGACTTTTTCTTTGTGAAATTGAGATCGGGAAATCAAAGCCCATCTGTCCGAGATGAAGCTCATTGGAGTCAATTAAATCAGGAACTGCAACTGGTGCCTTTTGATGATCGTTTTTTAATCTTATAAACGATTCTAAGAGCTGTGGAATGTTTTTTTGACTGAGAATTTTCTCATAGAGTTCTATGATTCCCATAGCTGCATTCATTTCGTCTTGTGGAAGAAGTACGATGGCATTAAAAATTGTTTCATAAGATTCTGTACGGTATTCTGAGAGTTTCTGATGGATGACATTTTTAAATATATCTTTTACATAATGGATGTACTCAGCATATTTTGTATAGCTCTCCTTTCCTAAAGTTGTAGCCTGATCGACATCTTCAACATTACCAAATATAAATTCAGTTCTTTCGTCAGCAAGGGGTTCAAGGTATTTCCTTTGAAATAACGGAAACATTTCATCAGGAATATAAAGCTTACCATTTCTGTCCAGGTATGCGGAAAACCAAAAAGGAAATTTAGGCTTTTTATCTTTTAAATGCACCAGATGATCGGATGCAGGTTTAAGCTTGAAAGGAGCAATTACCACGAATACATGATTTATAACTATCCACTGCTTATCCTCCTTGTTTTTGATGCCTTTCTTTTCATTGATTCTCTTTTCTTCAAAATCAATGAGTGCATTGACTTTTTGAAGATCAGTAATAGATTCTTGTTCTATTTTAAAATCTTCGATTTCAAAATGTTGAGAGCCGTCAATTTCAATATGGGTTGTAAGAGAGTCTGATAAATTCTTTTTCCAATAGGTGAGCCATTTAATATATTCCTGATTCATTTGTGATTGGGTTGGTTACTAATAATCATATCCAACTAAATTAAAACAATTATATTAAATGGTTTTATGGGATGCCGTAAAAAAACTGATATATGATTGATGTTTTATAAATTAAACATTTATTATAATTGTTAAGGAACAAGGCAATGTTAGATTACATTTTTAATAAGTGTTATTAATAAAATTAAGCTTCTTCTTTCTTTCTTTTACCTAAAAACAAAGATGTGTCGAATCATTTTTATTATATTAAGTAGTCTCAAACGAACAAATTTCGAAATATTTTGTTGAAGACTTATATCGATTAAACTTTAGGAATAGTGATTATTTAAATGAATCAACTTAATAATATTTAGATACTCCTAGGTATGAATCTAAGCTCAACCATTTTTAACTAGGTTCATAGTTAGTCCTTTTTAGAGTTCGTTGGTTTTAGAATTTAGAGTTAATTTGTGATGTTTCTCAATATAAATATATTTCTTTTGCAAATTTCTAGTTAATAAGAAGGTTATTTCTTAATATTGAGCATCTAATAACCAATTTTGAAAATTATGTATTTATCAGATATTAATATACAAAATTATAAAGGAGTTTCATCTCTTCAGGTCAATTTTGACCCAGAGTTAAATATCATTATTGGAGAAAACGGTAGCCGAAAAACAGCTCTAATCGATGCTATTAGACTAATGTACAGTTTAGGTATTCCTAAAAAAGACATTTACGTTAATCTTGAAGATTTTTATTTCGACACCGTAACATCAACACAAACCAAGAAAATTGAACTTCGATATATTTTTCGTGGACTTTCTCCAGCTGAAAAGGGTGGATTGTACGAATATTTAGTAATGGATGGAACAGATTCGGCAAACGATTATGCACAAATTATTTTGATATATGAATGGCAAGATAAAGCTTATCCCAAGTTTTCTTATTTCACAGGAGCAACGCCAGAACAAAAAGCTGAAACAGGTACTTTTGAAATCTTTCAACATTATTATTTGGGTGCATTGCGGGATAGCACAACAGATTTGCTAAATGTAAAATCAAATATGTTGGGTTCAGTAATTAAACGTTTAGTTGAACGTTCAAAATCAGAACAAGATTTCAGAGACATTATCCAGACTGCCAATGCTAGTCTTTTAGCCCGTCCAGAAGTCAAATCTACCCAAACAAGTGTAAATTTGCATCTTGAAGATATTTTTAAAATCTCCAGCGACAATAAAATTGGGTTAAGAATTGAAGAATCTTCCCGAATTGAAAGTATAGTAAATGTCATCAAACCTTATTTGCCTCATGACAAATCCTCTTTGATAAATGATGGATTTAATCTCTGGCAAAATAGCTTAGGGTTCAACAATCTTATATATATCGCAATTATTTTAGGTGATATACGGGAAAGAATAGCGGACAATCCAAATCAGCATTTTGCTTTGTTAATAGAAGAGCCGGAAGCCCATCTGCATCCTCAGCTTCAATTAAATCTTTACAATTTTCTGAAACAAGCTAGCATTCCAAATAATTGTCAGCTATTTATTACTTCACATTCCCCTACTTTGACATCTAAAGCTGAATTGGATAATTTGATATTACTAAAAGAAAACGCCGTTAATATAGGCAACTGTTTTGATGGTCGAGATATAGAGAATATAATAGAGCAGTCTGCTAAAAAGATAGTAATGACAGCACATGATTTCTTATATAGGAAGAAACAATTAGAACGCTATTTAGATGTTACAAAGAGTCAATTATTTTTTGCACGAGGAATTATATTTGTTGAAGGAATTTCTGAAAAATTGCTTTTAAGAGCATTTGCCGAATACCTTAACTTTAGCCTTGAAGATCGACGAATTGAACTTATCAGTATTGACGGGGTCTCCTTCTACGCATTTATACATCTTTTTAATTCAACTAACCCAGAAAAGAGACTGGGACATCCGGCAGCAATTATTACTGATGATGATCGCTATGCAAAGTATGACCGAACCTTCAAAAATCTATGGGCAAAAAAATTCACAGCTTTAGATGTTTTTCACTCTGGATTATATAGTGCTGGTATAAATAATCGATCGGGGAATTTAGCTTCGACTATTCGTGCACGAAAAACAAATATCAAACTAATGACCGCGTTTAAAACGCTAGAGTACGAAATAGCACTTGCAAATGTAAGCTGCAATAAAATAGATTTTGCAAAGAATTTTTTAATCCAGTTCATTTCTAAAAATGACAAAAAGAAATTTGGGATTATTGAGGGGTTTATAAAGACTTTACCCAATGAAGCTTTTTCTCTTCCAGAACGACAAAAGATAGCGATATTAGTATGGAAAGCTCTTCCATCGAAAGCAGCTTTTGCACAAGATTTTTCGCTTGCTTTGGAAACAGCAGTGCAAAATAAGGATGCAATAGTCTTTAATGTTCCAGCATATCTAAGTAAAGCTATTAAACATGTTACTTTAAGAAAATGAAATTTGATATAACTGACGATAATCGCCCTTATCTAGAAGCTAGAGGCAAAATTGTTCTCAATGCTTGCCCAGGAAGTGGCAAAACCAGTGCAATTGCTTATAAACTCACTAAGTTGACAGAAGAATGCGCGAAGGCGCATGGAGATTATGCAGGAGTAGCATGTCTTTCATTTACAAATGTTGCCAAAGACGAAATAGCAGAAAAATTTGAAACTATTTCTAATCGCCGATTAACTTATCCTCATATAAATTCCACAATAGACAGCTTCGTAAATCAATACATTACCTTGCCGTTTTATTATTTATTTAATGTACCTTCCCGTCGCCCAAGTATTTTAGATAAAGTTCTTTTTCTTGATGGAATGAATTTAGGATGGTTTAAAAATCGTAAAAATCAATCTTTATCCTTCTCTTATCCACCATCAAAATTAAAATTTGAACCAGATGGTACAATAACATGGGATGGCAGTCTGCCAAAACCAGCGATTGTTGAGCCTGCTGAATTCAATAGGTTTGCAAAAAAATTCAAAGAATGGCAGTACAAAAATGGCTATCTAAATAATGATGATTCAACTTATCTTGCATTCAAGTTATTAGAAAAACATCCCGAAATAGGAAAAAGTCTTGTAAAACGTTTTCCCTACATCATTATTGATGAAGCTCAAGATACATCAGGATTACAGTATAAAATTTTCGATAAGCTGATCGAAGCAGGTCTTGAAAACTTTGAACTTGTTGGTGACCCCTATCAAAGCTTGTATGAATTTCGTGAAGCAGAACCTGCTCTATTTGTAGAACGTTTTGAAGACACAAAAAACTGGCAAGCCCTAAGGTTTAATAATTGTAGACGTACCTCTCAAAGAATAATTGACGTTTACAGTGTCTTCCGAAATGCAAAAGAAGCAGCAATTACCGCATCTGGTGTGCACGCTACGGACTATAATCTAAAAGTAATCAAATATGACGAAAGCAATCTTACTGCTTTACTTGATAAGTACGGAACATTAATTAATCCTGACGAAAAAAATTATATTCTTGTTCGAGGTGGTACACATTTGGAACAATTCGGAGTTAAAACACCTTCTGAAAATCCGTGGAAAAATGGTTTGTCCAAAATGTTAATTGATGCGCAACTGCATTTTAATACTGGTAACAGTAAGGCATGTATTGATGCTTTACGTGTATTCTATGTAGAAATTAGTATTGCGGGTTCAGATTACAAGGAAAAACATGATGAAGTTAAAAGGCTAAAAGAAGACAGTGACTTTAATGTCCAGCTTTTTGACTTTGTTTTAAATATGCCAACGATTAATGATACTTTAGAAAATTGGACTACAAAATGTACTGCACATATAACGTCCCAATTTGGCTTAAATGTCGATTTAGAATTAAAGAAAAAAGGGAAAGCATATATTTTGCAAAACTTAAAGGATTTGCTATATCCTACAATTAATACACCTTATCCTATATCTACTATTCATAAGGTTAAAGGAATGACTTTTAATAGTGTAATGGTAGTACTAAGTAAAGATAGTAAAGGAGCAAATTTTTCTTTACATGATTTCAAAACGCCTTCAACCTTACCGAACGAAAAACAAAGAATGCTTTATGTAGCTTTGTCTCGTCCTGAAACACTTGCATGTATTGCTGTACCTAATGTTTTCACAGAAGAGCAGATTAATAGTCATTTAGGAATTGACATTGAATTTATTTAAGACATGTCTAGTCCTGAAATATCGATACACAAAAAAAGGATTATTACATAATGCGAATTACACCCAAATCTTATAGTGAATCTTATAAATAAGTTTTGAGGATATCATATGATCATAATTAGATCATATGACTTCTGTTAGTTGTAAATTTTTCAAGTAAAATAAAACTTTAATCTTTAAGTAAAAGATTGAAAAAACAACTACATCAAGATTTTCTCTTGTTTTTTGGCATAGCTTTCAAAATATTATTATCTCTCATATATATATCAAAGTCAAATTTTATAGCGAAAAGTTTTGATGGCTCTATACCGGCAGCTAAAGATATCTTTATTAAAGTAGATAATTTAGGAATGTTTTCTTTGTTTATTAATCTATAGACTTGTTTTCTATCAACATTTGCTGCTGCGGCAAGATCAGCCGCATCAATTCCTTTTTCGTTAATGAAACTCTTAATGTAGTCAGCTATAGCGATAAAATATTTATCCTCAATGTATTTCATTGAATAAAAGTGACATATTTGTCAAAAATATCATTGACAAATATGTCACAGGTTAAAAAAAAATATTATATTTGTAAGATAGGTTGCAATAAATGTAACTTTGCGATACTTCAACGAATATTAGAAGCTATTGCTTAGAATCTCTAACTGAAAACTGGTAATTTTTAAACATACGAGACGATAAGCAGGAAGCTCACGACCTAGGCGTGGGCTCTCTTATCTGTATGTAAGGTATACCAGTACCTCAGTTAGGATATTGTAGAGTTCCACGCCGTTTTATTTCCAATGCAGTCCGCTATCTTTACAATGAATCCTAAGCCGCTTTCACAAAATAAAGTATCATACGACACGATACAATAGGAATGTACAGCCTATTGCGGCTTTACAGCTTTCACGGGAACACAAATTTATTCATATTTCAATTGATGGGCTTAGGGCAGGAGGTGATGCCGTGTGCTTGATTTCCTCCTGAGCCTTCATCAATAAGAGATTAAAAACTCAATAAAACAATAGATTTTTAAGAAACAGAAAGTGTAAAGTATAGTAACCATAGAAGAAGAAAGAGAAAAAGCCCTTTCCGCACCAGAGTTTATTCGAATTTACGCTGTGCAGGAAAGAGCCTAAGTGCTTAATTAAATTAAACTTTTCAAAAGTATGAAAAAAAACTTTTGCAGCCTAGGTCATATTCAGTTGGCTTTTGGCTTCACATTGCTGGTGTCTTGTACAGCAATAGGACAGGTGCGCGAGATTTCGGGCACGGTCACAGAGAATAATCTGCCTGTTAAAGGAGTTTTGGTATTTCAACAGGGGAGTGATGCAGTAGCGTTGACCGGGGCTTCCGGGAAGTATGTGGTGGAGGTTTCGGGAGAAAACCTCGTGCTTATATTTCGTCATCCGGAGTATGGGGAGCGGAGGGAATCCGTTGAAGAGGGGAACGTTCTTAATGTCTCTTTAGTATTAGATGATAAAAGGGCAACCAGTGTTGGGGAAGTGGTCCTTAATGCGGGCTACTATAAGGTAAAGGATAAGGAGAGAACGGGAAGCATTGCCAAGGTATCGGCTAAAGATATTGAAAATCAATCTGTCAGTAATGTGCTCTCTGCTGCCCAGGGAAGGGTAGCGGGGGTGAATATTGTTCAGAACTCGGGAATGCCGGGTGGCGGGTATGATATCCAGATCAGAGGAAAAAACAGCCTTCGTTCACTGGCCAACAGTCCGCTGTATGTCGTGGACGGTGTTCCGGTGGGAGGAGAAATGACCTCTCAGTTTTCAGGAGCCATCCTTCCTGCCAGCAGTATCAATCCGCTGAACAGCATCAATCCTTCCGATATTGAAAGTATTGAGATTCTTAAGGATGCTGATGCCACCTCGATTTATGGATCCAGGGGAGCCAATGGAGTGGTCCTTATTACCACGAAGAAAGGAAAATCAGGAAAGTCAGGAAGCATGAATTCAGGGAAGCTGGGACTGAGTGCCGGGACCTCATATTCGGTGAGCTCTGTGATCAGTAACCTGAAGATGTTAAATACTGCGGATTACATAAGGATGCGGAAACAGGCCTACGTAAATGATAACGTTTCCGTATATCCGCCCAATGCGTATGATATTAATGGCGTATGGGACCAGACAAGGGATACGGACTGGAGAAAGGCTCTTATAGGGAATACGGCAGATGCTTTTACCGCTCATATTTCCCTAAGCGGAGGAAATGACAGGACCAGCTTTCTGGTGGGCTATGGACACAGTGAGCAGTCTACCGTATTTTCAAAAAACTTTAAATATACAACGGATCATATTTCAAGCAGTATCAGCCACAACTCTGAAGATAAGCGTTTTCAGCTCAGTGTCTCCAGCAGGTTCTCGCTTCAGAAAAATAACCTGCTCAGTGAGGACATTACCAAGCAGTCCCTGCTTCTGCCCCCTGATGCCCCGGCATTGTACCTTGAGGATGGGAGCCTGAACTGGGAGAACAATACCTTCAATAATCCGGCAGGACTGTATAACAGTTCGTATCGGTATCAGAACAAGCAGTTTTTAACTCAGATGAATATGCAGTATGAACTGCTGGAACATTGGTTCTTAAAACTAAGCGGCGGGATTAATTACCAGTCTTTCGATGAAAGGTCCTTAAAACCCAACACGATGTATAATCCTGCCTCATACCCCGGACAGTCCAGCGCGAGCTCACAGTCTTATAAAAGCAGCCAGGACCGCTTTTCCTATATTCTCGAACCACAGTTAGGCTGGAAGAGGAAAACAGGCCGCCATGCTTTTGATGTGCTCATAGGAACGACTTTTCAGAGTGAGGTCAACCGGCAGGGCTCCATGCAGGGGTTTGGGTTTGAGAGCAATGCTTTTATAGAGAATATAGGGGCAGCGAGAAACAAGATCATCACCGACCAGGTACGGACCGAGTACCGTTATGCCGCTTTTTTCGGAAGGATTAACTATCAGTATGCCGGAAGGTATATTCTTAACCTGACCGGAAGAAGGGATGGGAGCAGCCGTTTTGGTCCCAATAATAAGTTTGCCAGTTTCGGGGCGCTAGGAGCCGCGTGGATATTCTCCCAGGAAGCTTTCCTCAAAGACAGAAAATGGCTGAGCTTTGGGAAACTTCGCATGAGCTACGGAAGTACCGGAAGTGATAACATCGGGGATTACGGATACCTCGATACCTATGATATCTCAGAGTCTCTTTACAATAATACAGCGGGTCTGAATCCTTCAAAGCTGTATAATCCGAATTACAGCTGGGAGAAGACCACAAAACTGGAAGCTGCCCTGGAGATGGGACTAATCAGGAACCGGATAAACCTCACAGCAGCATGGTACCGCAACCGGTCCTCCAGCCAGCTGGTAGGTTATCAGCTTCCTTCTGTTACCGGGTTTTCAAGTGTTTTGGCCAACTTAAATGCCACGGTAGAAAACTCAGGATGGGAGCTGGAACTCTCTGCAAAACCTTTCTCAGGGGGTGGCTTTCAGTGGGAGACGGGTCTTAATGTCAGCTTCCCCAAAAACAAGCTGGTCTCTTTTCCGGGACTGGAAGGTTCGTCCTATGCCAATACTTATATGGTAGGTCAGCCTATTACCATGGTTAAAGTCTATCAGTATGAAGGGATTGATCCTTCAACAGGACTGTACCGGTTCAGGGATTTTAACGGGGACGGGAAGATCTCGGCTCCTGATGACCGGAAAGCGGTAGAAAATATCGGGGTACGGTATTTCGGAGGCTGGACTAATACGCTACGCCTAAAGAACTGGAACCTCTCATTTTTATTCCAGTTTGTCAAACAGAGGAACTGGAACTACCATAATATCATGCCCATACCGGGAAGCATGAATAACCAGCCCCAGAAGGTACTGGATGTATGGTCTTCGAGCAATCCTAATGGTACCTACATGCCGTATTCCTCGGGAAGCAGTGGAACAAAGAACCAGCTCCACGTCTTTTTTATGAACAGCACGGCAGCGGTATCTGATGCTTCTTTTATACGCCTTAAGAATCTGGAGCTCGGATATCAGATTCCTGTGAAAGGATGGCTTAAAAATGCGAAGGTTTATTTCCAGGGGCAGAACCTCCTGACCTTGACAGGGTATTTCGGGCCGGATCCCGAATTCAGGAATATTGGCTATCTGCCTCCTCTTAAAACCTATTCATTAGGCATACTGATCTCACTTTAACTGCTAAAAAAATAACAATGAAAAATTTTAAAATCTTTATATCTCAATATAATATGAGGGTAGTCTCCGTTATATACGGGTGGCTGCTGGCTGTGTTTTGTTTATGTCTTTTCTCGTGTGAAGAGATGCTGGAGGTGGAAACGCCTTCCAACCAGATCGGAAAAGATAAGGTCTTTGTGGATGTTCAGACCGCCAATGCTGCGCTGGCCGGGCTCTATGCCGGACTGAGGGATAATTCACCGCTTTCAGGGGAAGCATTGGGCCCTTTCCTCGGAGTCTATGCCGATGATCTGGACTCTTACGCCTTAACGGATACCAACGGGGTCCTTGCCCTTTACCATAACCAGCAGACCGACACCAATTCGGCTGTCTATTCCATATGGTCTACGGCCTATCAGCATATCTATGCAGCCAACGCCATTATGGAAGGAGTCAGAGCATCGGCGCTTCCGGCTGATGATAAGAACAGGATAGAAGGGGAAGCCCTGCTGGTAAGAAGCATCCTGCTGTTTTATCTGCAGCAGATCTTTGGAGCAGCTGCCTATCCTCAGAGCACGGATTATACGGTTAATCAGTCTTTATCCAGAATGGATGCAGGGGAGGTTCTATCAGGACTGGAAACGGACCTTTCACGTTGTATCCAGCTTCTGCCTGATGGATACCGGGATGCGGAACGGATATTTCCTAACCGGAAGGTGGCAGAGCTGATGCTGGCCAAGATATATATGCTGGAGCAGAAATGGAGCCAGGCGGAGGGGATGCTGAAGACAATTACTACAAGTCCATTGTACAGTTTTCAGACCGATCTTACCCAGGTGTTTCAGAAGAATTCAGTGCATATTCTGTGGCAGTTAAAACCTGCGGGTCCCGGTGATCCGACCAAAGAAGCGATGCTGTATTACTTCTCAGGCACCGCCCCGACAAATTATGCGCTTTCCGAAAGCCTGGTAGGGACGTTTGGTTCAGGAGATCTGAGAAAACAAAGCTGGATGATTCCTGTAACGGTAAACGGGAAGACCTGGTACCGGGCGGGTAAATATAAAAATATGGTGAATAACCATACGGAAGATTCCGTGGTGTTCCGATTGGAAGAGGTGTATTTGCTGCTGGCTGAAACACTGGCCCGGCAAAACAGGCCGGCAGAAGGGCTCGGGTATATCAATCCTATCCGGCAGCGGGCAGGATTAAATCCTTTACCGGTATCCATTTCAAAAGAGATGCTGTTGGATGAAGTTCTGCTTGAAAACCGCAGGGAGTTTTTTACGGAGATGGGCCACCGCTTCCTGGATTTAAAAAGAAACGGCAGGCTCACTGACCTGCTGGATGTAAAACCCGGCTGGAAAACATTTCACAGCTTATGGCCGGTTCCTCAGAAAGACCTTCTCCTTAATCCTAATCTTAAACCTCAGAATAATGGCTATTAATATAAGCAAGCTGATCATCCTCTTATTAATTCTTCTGGGAATGGTCTGTTATGGACAATCCCGTCAGGACTCACTTAAAGATGAAAGTTCAAAATATTATAATCTTGCCGTAAATAAGGTGTCTGATGATGGGAAGTGGATCGTGGCAACGAAGGTCTACAGGCATAACCATGATACTGCGGTGGTACTGGCCACAGGCAGATCAGCCGTGAAATCACTGGTAGGCACTCTGAGCAATAAGTATCAGTATTCCTTTGTTAAAGGCAGCCAGCTGTTAGCATCGGGACAGGGAAAAGCCGTCATGTGGAACCTACTGACCGGAGCTAAGAAAGAACTGACGGCTCCTGCAGGTAATAGTGATACCGGAAATATAACTCAGAGCGGGATGATGGAGAAAGGGCAGAAATATTTTCTGCAGACCCGTGACAGTATTCTTCATATCTACAATGCTAATTCCGGATTGTTGGAGAGCGTAGACCGGGTGCAGTATTTTAGGGTAGACAGTTCAGAATCTGTATTGTACATCGTGAAAAAATCAGGCAGGGAGACCCAGCTGGTAAAGTATGCAGGTAATAAGCTTGATGTCGTGTATACCACACCGGGTATGATCAGAAGTATGGAGGAAACACCTTCGGGGAAGTTCTTGATTCTTAAAGAGGAATTGGAGGGTTCACGAAGTGTGGACCGTATTTCTCAGAAGGTGAGTTTTGTAGACATACGGAAAGGAGATCTGATGTTTCCGGATATCGGAAAGGCTGCTCCAAGTGAGTATCTGCGTTTTACGGAGGTCCAAAACGGTAAAGGGATCATGATTACAGGAATAACGCATATTCCCGCAGAAAAAGGAACCGTTGATATTTGGTATGGCAATGACGGCAATCTTGAAGCTAAGCAGGGAGGTTCCTTTGTCACAAGATCTTGGATATGGAAAAAAGAAGAGAATAAGACTACACAGGTTTCGGCTGATCGTTTTTCAACAGTGGTAAGCCTGAATAACCCCAATTACTTTTTGATGTTTAACAGGGATGAACTTCAAAATTATGTGACCCTGTTTCCACCAGTCCATGGTTTTATCTACGACCTTAAAAAAGATATCTATCAAGATCTTAGTGTCATACAGGCGGAAGTTTCAGTATCAGACTGTGGAAACCATTTTGTATATAAAAATAGGGAAGACCTATGGGTGCTGGTAGATACTGAAACATTAAAAAAGACAATATTAATGAAGCAGAATTTGAAAAAAGCGTATTTCAGCCCGGATGCTAAAATGATCTTTTTTGAAAGCAATAATGACCTTTGGAGATATGACATAAAGACGAAGCAGTTTACAGCGCTCAACATCGATCGCGAAGATGAAGTAAAGGTTATGACTAAAAACGAAACTGATTTATATCCTGAGTCGGGGTATAATTTCAAGAAAAGTGTACTGGATATCAATGCTCCGGTGCTCTTGTCTGTTATTCAGAAAGGAAGTATTGAGAAAACCTTTTTGAAATGGGATAAAGGCAGACTTGAAAAGCTCATGGCTTCTTCTTCCTCCAATATAACATGGTATAAGACTGATGAAACATTACATAAAGTCATATATATGGAGGAAAGTCTTCATTACCCGCCAAGAATTGTCTATAAGGAGATAGGAAAAGAAAAGAGGAATGTCGTATTTCAAAGTAATACTCAGGATAAAACATCAGCTCTAATCAGAAGAGATATCATCAGTTTTGAAAATAAGTATGGCCAGCCTTTAAAAGGACTTTTGTATTATCCAGTTGGATATGTTGAAGAAAAAAAGTATCCGATGGTAGTTCACATTTATGAAGTGCAGAGCAGAAATCCCAATCAGTACTTATCCCCTTTGAATAATTTTCCGGTCGGGTTTTCTATCAGGAAGCTTCTGGAAGAAGGTTATTTTGTATATCTTCCTGATATTGTGAACGGCCCTGCCGGGGTTGCATGGTCAGCATTACATTGTGTTGAAAGCTCACTGGATGCTTTACAGGAATATGCAGGGATTGATCTTGCGAATGTAGGGTTGATAGGCCATTCTTTTGGAGGATTCCGCACAGATTTTATAGCCGGACATTCCAGCCGTTTTAAAACCTATATTTCGGGAGCAGGAGCCAGTGATTTGACAAGAATGTATTTTTCCTATAATGAGACATCATTGACGCCTTTTTACTGGCAGTTCGAAGAAGGGCAGTACAATATGCATTCTTCTTTTGCGGAGAACAAGAAAATCTATAAGGAAAATAACCCGATTGAAAACGTTCATAAAGTCAATGCTCCAATGCTTTTATGGACAGGGATGGAAGATAAAAGGATTGTATGGGATCAAACCATGGCGTTTTATATAGGACTAAAAAGGAATAAAAAAGATGTGGTTGCATTATTTTATCCCGGAGAAGCCCATGTTTTTACGGCTGGTTCAGAGGCAGAGAAAGACCTGGCTTTAAGGATACAGGACTGGTTCGATTATTTTCTGAAAGGGAAAAGAAATATTCCCTGGATTGAAAAACAAATGAAAAAGGATGCTCATTAGCATCCCTTTTTCGTGTGGTGTTACCGGATATTTAATTCAGGGGCTTTCGTCCTGTAAATAAATTGATCAGAACAACAATAACAGCGATGACCAGAAGCGTGTGGATCAGACTTCCGGTGTCCATACCGGGGATAATTCCCAGCATTCCTAATAGCCATACAACGATGCAGATTACTGCAACAAGCCATAATAAATTTCTCATAATACTATTTTTTTGTGGTTGGTAAATAGGGGTGAAGTTTTTAATGATGCCTTATTCCTTTATGATGGTAAGTGATATCATTGTTCGTCGTTTGTTGCTTTAATTGAGTGTTTCCATTCACTGTACCGTAAAAAGTACTTGATTTAGGAAAGTGGACCTCTGGTTCAGGCGTTTTAAAGTGAAACTCTTTACCATTTTTAAACAATTTGTTGTCGTAAGTGCGGTACATTTCGTTTTCCTTATAGGTATTTCCGTCGGGGGCAAGAAATACTTTTTCCTTTTTGTTTTTTTTCCGCAGGCCCAGATAAAGTAAAGAACTTCCTGCCGCCAGGGCCAGTGCGATTTTTACTGCATTATTCATAGGATGTTTTTATGGATATGATTACAAATTTTCTGCCATGGGAAAAAATGTGGTATTTTTTTATTGAAGATCATTTTCTCTTTTGCCTTAAACTCTCAATCTATGCCTTGCGGTGCTTGCCATACATGGCTGTGATAAAGTTTAACAAAAAGCAAAGAAGGATGCTCCAGAGCATCCTTCTCAATCTTTAATGGTTTTCGTTATGGAAGAATTTCATACAATTCCCCGAAACACTGGGAGCCACCCATTCTTTTTAAGTTGTGCATACCCGTTGCATCGGTATAGGTACAAAGTACACCCGTGTTAATGGTTTCACAGTTTTTAACCGGTACGCACGTAGGTTCTCCAAAATTGCCCACTCTGTATCCAATGGTAATGGCTTTGGATGAACTGCTTTCTACGCTCGATGCTAGTGCACCACCTGTGCCCATAATAACCAAGGCTACAGGAATAAGAAATGTTTTCATAATAATTGAAATTTGGTAAATGCCTACTCTTGGATCAGGTTTTCGGCTTCCCCTGTTGTAAAATATTTTACGTTTGATGTTCTGTATCGGTACCGGATCAGTTTTCTGCCTGCCACAGCGTATAGGTAATGGTCTGTTACCAGCATCTGGGTCACGGGCTTCTGATCCGCGTGATCTATATAAAAACTGCCCAGGTATTGCTGTTTATCGGTTCGGTAAATATCAACTACCGTAGCATTTCGCCAGCGCTCCTTAGACTCATATCTTCCCACCAAATGGGATTGGTTAAACAGCAGCGGCCCGTTGGCGGTTAGACCTGAATTCACCTGTAAGGGTCTTGATTTTAACTTCGTATCTCCGTTGGAGAGTGTTACCGGCTCAACCTTTGCCCGTGAAATGGTATCAATGGTTTTAAGCCTGCTTTTTATGTGCAGCAGATCATCCATTACCAGAAACTGATTTCTGTAGGCATACATATAGAGAATATTTTTGCTTTTAGCATCAGCCATTAGCTGGCCGTCCACATCAAATATCCCGTCAATCTGCTTTTCCAGCAGATTGTCCAGCCGCTTGAATTTAGGCTGTTCATTGATGGCGAGCATGCCCAATTCATATTCACCTGTCTCACTGCTGCGGATCCTTACCGCAAAGCGGGAGGAGTCAATAACGGCAAGCTGGTTAAAATATGCATCATTATAGCTGATGGTACGGGCGATGGAATCTGTTGTTTTTCCTTTATAAAGGATGGGAACACTTCCATCATAGAGAAAATAATGAGATCCGGTTACTTTGAATTGTAAATTAGTATAAGTAAAGTTGGTCTGATCAGGATAGATACGAACTGGTTTTAATGCTGTAAAATTTCTCCCGACAGAGGTAAGAATCAGTGGGGTGGATTTGTTCCCAAGGAATACATACTCATCATTATTTCCAGCAAAGTAATAATGCTCATTATCCAGTTCCAGTACCTTATCTTCAATGATGGGATGCATCAGGAAACGCCTTGTAAAGTTATTCTCTTTCCTGATACTGTTCTCAGAGCTGATGAACATAAGAATGACGATTAATCCGCTAAAAAAAATGACTGCAGCTGTTTTTAAATAAGCGCTCTGTCTGGTATCACGCCGGCCTGTATGTGTTATGATGGCGATTATGGCTAAAACCATGCACGCCATATTGAATATAAGGTGTTCCGTCCAGCCCATTTTCTCCAGAATACCCCCGCATGAGCATGGCACGGAATCACTGTAATTCAGAATCAGGTAAATATAAACGCTAAAAGCAGTCATGATGCCCAGCGAGGCATAGAGTCCCATCAGCCTGAGTCTTGGAACTAGCAACAGGAAAACGATGATAAATTCTGAAATAATAACGCTGTAAGAAACCGGTCCCGCAAAGGCAGTAAGCAGGGGAGACTGCGCAATCTGTACCTGAAAATTCTCAAAGTCCAGTACCTTACTCATGCCTGCATAACAGAATAGCAGTATAAAAAAGTAAGCGATGGGAAGCGATATAATAGGGGCAATTCTTTTCATGATAATATTCTGATGACGGTTTATCCTAATTGTATGAGTTTCCATCTGACCTTCTGCCCACAATAATGGGGCATCTTAGCGCCTTTTGTAACAGGGCAGGTCGTTTTAAAATTTCCCAAGGTCTCCCAGATTCCGCTGGCAGGGCAGGGTGATCCGGTAGAAAATATGAGAGAAGAAGAACAGGGAATCATTTTTTTCTGTTTAGAGATTATCTTATTGATACATGCGCCAGTCCTGTCCGTCCTTGACAGGCGGGTCCTTTTCCTGACTGGTGCTGTCCGTTTTGGATTGGGCCGTTATTTGATACCTATCACGTAAAACAGGATCATGCTGGATGTCCTCACTACTGTCTGCCTGGCGGCAGCCCTGGGCTGTGATAACTACAATACTGATAATGGGAATATACTTTTTCATGATTAATTTTTTAAGGATTAAGTTTCCCGGCCGGTTTGTGATCGAATTCGTATTCCAAAATTATTTCAGTTTACCGCAGGAAAAAACTGATCGATGGTGGTGTTTAGAAATCAGGACGTCACAATTCATAAATTTTGACATGAATTGCTTCATAATAATCCTTTATTACAACCCTTTTTAGAGAAAGCATTACGAATTATCGAAAGTTGTTATTTATTTCACAAATTATTGATATAAAATGTTTATTTTTGGAGGTCTGATTTATACTATTACTATGTCAGCAACCAGATTTCTGCTATTTGCTCTTTTGCTATATTTTGCTCATTTTTTCCCGCAGACAGGGAATCAGGACTACCTGAGTATCAGAAGAAAGTATGAGAATCTGGAAAAGAACACGTCGGGAGCTATACCGTGGGTCCATGAATATATTACAAAAGCGAAAAAGGAAAAAAATTACAAGAGGTTAGTTCAGGGGTATAAGGATGCTGTATTTTTTTCTTCCTATGACCAGCAAAAGATGCTTTATGCCGACAGTACCATCCTTGCTGCACTGAAGTCTGAAGACAAAGACCTCATCAGTAGTGCTTTTCTGGGGAAAGGAATTATTTACTATTTCAATTTTAAGAAATTTGAGCCCGCACTGGATGAATACCTGAAAGCCTATCAGTACTCAAAAAATACGAAAGATGATTATCTAAGGCATAAGGTCAAATACCATATGGGTGTGGTTAAGAGTTATCTCGGCTATTATCATGAAGCGCTGAAACTGTTTAATGAATGTAACCGGTTCTTCGAGACGAAACTCCAGGAGGAGCTTCATCCCAATGAAGTGTATAATAATACCCGGGGATATCATAACACACTTCATCAGATGATAGTCTGCCACCGGCATTTAAATCAGTTAAAAATATCCGATAGCCTTGTGAGGGTAGGACTTTCCAAAACCTATGACGTAACCGATTTTGCTTTGGAACGCGGCTACTTTTTTAAGTGCAAGGGCCTTTTGGAGTACAGCCACAAAAATGATAAGACTGCTATATCCGATTTAAAACGGTCGCTGCCCCCAATACTGAAAGCAAAGGATTTTGCTTGGGCTTCTGTTGTATATTACTATTTAGGCAAAAGCTATCAGCGCTCTGACGCTTCAGAAAGCCTAAAATACTTTAGAAAGGTAGACTCAATTTTCAATACCCATCATTTTATCTTACCGGAAGTAAGACCCAGTTATGAGGAGCTGATAAAAAGTAGTAAACGGGACAAAGGCCTGGAAAAGGAACTGTATTATACAAAACAGCTTTTAAAGGTTGACAGTGTTTTAAACAGGGATTTTGCATACCTATCTGCTAAAATACACAGGGAATACGATACGAAATTGCTTACTGACCAAAAAGAAGCCTTGGAAACTAAAAGCAATGGAAGGTTAGTCTCTATGATCGTATGTATTGTATTATCATTTTTTTTCCTGGGGATGCTTATAAAACGGCATTTCAGAGAGCAGAGCATTCAGAAAAAGTATATCGAACTGCAGGACAAACTTAATGAAAAAGTAATGACGGTTCATAACCGTCCGGCAGAAAAGAAAGAAAAGTCCAGGCCGGCGGCTGAAGAGCGAAAAAGTTTACTGACGGCAGAACAAACCCTTGAGCTGTCTGCCAAGCTGGATTTATTTGAGAAGAATAATACTTTTCTCCAAAAAGGGCTTACTCAAAATAAACTGGCTGCAAAGCTTAACACCAACACTTCCTATTTATCGAGCTATATCAATGAACAAAAGAAGGTTCATTTTAACCGTTACCTGGCGGAATTACGTATTGCATATATTACGAAGCTTTTAAATTCCAATAAAAAATACCTCAATTACACCATTGAAGCCCTTGCTGAGGAGTGCGGAATTTCCTCCCGGCAGAATTTTTCTGATCTTTTCTATGAAATCAACGGGATCAGGCCGAAAGACTTTATCAGAATGAGAAAAGAAGAATGGGAAAAAAGCTGATTTTCATACCTAGCACATTAATCTTTGTAATTTTTCTAAAAAAGCTATGTTACAAAGACGTTTTATTACCCATTAATACTGACCTTTTTAGCCTTCCATTGCTGTTAGGGTTAGTGCTGTCGATGGCAGTTATCCCGAAATTGAAAAGCAGTACGACTATAAAGCGAGCCACTACAAAGGGGCGCAAAATCGGCGGATTTAATCTTTTAAGAAATGTTATATTGCATAAAAAATTAACATAACCGCCAACTCACAAACCCTCGGGACGTTAACTGCAAATAATTATCATTAATGAACAATCAAATATTATTCTTTTTAAGTGCTTTAGGTGTTTTTAACAGTGTTGTCTTGGGGTTTTATTTCTTATTCTTCAAGAGAAACAAAGCTATATCCGATTTATTTCTAGGACTTCTATTGTTATCTTTAAGTATACGAATAGGAAAATCAGTGTTTTATAATTTTAATCCGCAGTTGTCAAAAACGTATCTACAAATAGGTTTGTCGGCTTGTTTTTTAATTGGCCCTTTATTGTATTTTTTTGTTAAATCAATACTACAAAAGCTTAATTATTCTTTTGCAAAATATAGTTTCATTTTAATAATTACAGGTATAAGTGTTTTTGGTTTTCTTTTTCCATACAAGGAAAATCCTGAGATATGGAGAGGAATAATTTATTATTCTATAAATATTCAATGGTTTATTTTTATTGTATTATCCATTTATGAGGCTAGACAAATTTTCAGGAAGCTAGTAACTAACCGCAAGCAAATTAGCTATCACGAAACTTGGATATTGTCAGTTATTTGTGGCGTTTTTGCAATTTGGCTTTCATATTCCTTAGCTAGATATACTTCATATATTTCGGGGGCTTTGACTTTTTCTTTCAGTTTTTACATTTCCTTCCTTCTTATATTTTATGCAAAAAACAAAACGTTAATTTCTGTCGTTAGTAAAGAAAAATACATCAACAAAATAGACGAAAGGCTAGTAAAGGAAATTCAAGAAAAATTAATATCCTTTTTGAAACAAAGAAAAATTATACTAATCCTGACCTTACTTTATCGATTTTAGCCAAAGAATTAAATGTCCGCCCTCAGTTGCTTTCGCAATTTATTAATGACAATTTGAATAAAAGCTTCGCTCAATTTATCAATGAATACCGAATTGATGAAGCGAAACGGCTATTAAAAGAATGTACTCAGTTCAAAATAGATGCTGTGGGTTTTGAATCTGGATTTAATTCAAGCAGTACATTTTATAGTTCCTTTAAAAAAATTACAGGTACTACACCTTCAAATTACAAAAAAGATAATTTTTACTCCTAAAATATACATTTGTACTCCATTATGATAAACTTGGAATGATTTAGAACTTAAGCAATATATTTTTGCCAAACATTTTTAAATTATTAAATCCAAAGTTTATGAAAAAGATCTTTTTCGCAATTTTATTTGCACTACTATCAAATCTTTCTTTTGCACAATCCGAGCAGTCCCTGATCGAGAATTGTATTCAAAACTATATTGAGGGTACATCTTATAATAAGCCCGACAATATTAGTAAGGCTTTTTATGCTGAAGCCAATCTTTTTCTAAGCCACAAAGAAAAACCTTTATGGGTAGTTCCAATTTCAGAATATGTCAACTGGTTTCAAAAAGGAAATAAAGGACAATTTAACGGTCGTATAGGGAAAATCATCTCTATAGATTATTTTAATGATATTGCTATTGCAAAAGCAGAAATTATTATACCTGAAAAAAAACAAGAATTTATGGATATGTTCTTGCTAAAAAAGATTGAAGGCGAATGGAAAATAATTAGCAAATCTGCAAGCAGTAAAGCAAGTAATAAATCCGGAAAAAAAATATTATTTATTGTTTCCAATGCACATTATTACGGAAATTCTACAATTTCAACAGGAAATAGCTTTGCCGAAATTGTAAATGCTTATGACACTTTTGTAAATTCAGGCTATACTGTTGATTTTGTAAGTCCAAAGGGAGGTGATATACCCTTAGCCTATATCAACACCTCTGATAGTTTGCAAAAGCAATATTTATATAATCAAGATTTTTTATACGCCATAGAACATACTATGAGTCCTAAAGAAATTGATTATAAAATTTACAAAGCAGTTCATTATATTGGAGGTGGAAGTGCGATGTACGATGTTCCTGAAAATTCAGATATTCAACGTATTTCTATGCAAGTATATGAAGATAATAACGGTATTATTTCTTCGGTATGCCATGGAACAGCTGGTATTACTAACTTGAAAACCAAAAATGGTAAATTCTTAGTTGAAGGAAAAAGAATAAGTGGTTATCCTGATTCGTTTGAAAAGCAAGATGGTGAATATTTTAAATACTTTCCATTCTTAATTCAGAAGACAATAGAAGAAAGAGGGGGAACCTTTACATTTTCAAAGAGAAATGTATCTTACATCGAGCAAGATGGTAGAATTGTCACAGGACAAAATTTTCAATCATCAAATGGTGTTGCCTTAAAAATCATTGAATTGCTTGAAAAAAGTAATTAGGAAATTAAACTATTGAAGCTTTGGATGAGGAATACAGAATAGCTGACCGCCAACACCTTTCAATTGTTTTCCATATCACTGCTATCATACCAACAGATTATATAGAATCGATAAAAATAACTGGGTATTAGGTGATTAGACCTAGCATTAGGGAATTTTTGTAAATTTCTTAAAAAAGACATGGTAACAAAAACAATTTTTAAAAGAACTTCATACTTATTGGAGGATCTTGACCTAAAGATTAACGAAGTCTGTGCTGACGGAAATGATCTGATCACAATTTCAGAAAAGGCTTTGACACTTATTGATGAGTCGATAAGAAAATTAAAACTTCTGGTTTCCAACCATCATTTCGATCATATTGCCGAAGAAGTGTTTTTTTTTAAGAAGCTGAAACCGCAGTTTATCTCAAAATTTATTTATTACTCTACTGTACTTGACATTGAGTCTCATAAGCCGCCCGCGGGACACAAGGCTTTAAAGAAATATTATGAGGCAGAGCAGGGAAAACTAAAAGACTTCTATTTGGAACATTCTGAATTTTACAGCTATTATAAACGTGAAGCGACTTATCTTGATCATAAGATATTTGTCCGTAACTCCTATGATCTTAAAATGAAGCTGTCATCAGGGTTTTATAATTATGATCCGAGTTTTACAACCTCGCATGACCATATGATAGCCAGATTCATTTCCAATGAGCAATTTGGCCACTATTTAAAAAAGCAGATTGAAAGCTGCAATGATAGCACAACAGCAAAAGTACTTTCTCCCCTTACGTGGTCGGGATCAAAGGTCGGCCTCATAGAACTGATCTATGCTCTGTACCAGATGCGGTGTTTTAATGGCGGCAATATAGAGCTGAGCGAAGTCATCAAATGTACAGAAAAGGTATTGAATTGTGATCTTGGTAATTTTCATAAAACAGTATTTGAAATCCGTAACCGAAAACAGGGACCAACTAAATTCCTCCAACTGGTCAGTGACAACCTTAATCAGTATTTTATGAGTAGCGATGCCGAGTAAAATGATCAGATCGAAACCTCAAATTGTATGGAATTTGAGGTTTATTATTTAATCTTTTTTGATCAAGTGCTGAAGATCAGGATCATTTTTTATTCGATCTATCTCATCCTTTATGATGCTAAGAATATCTGCCTTAATTCCTTTGTAATTATCTTCAATCTCCGTGCTCATCGAATCATTTCCGTTTTCTTCAATAAAGGACCTGATCTGTGGTATCTTCTGATAGCTTTTCATTTCTTGAGAAAGCTTAACGGTGTCAACGACGATCTCTGAATGGAATATTTTCTGTTCTATTCTTTCATCGAAATTATCTGAGACCGCACCGACGAAGAATCCTTGTGTTAATGTTGAGATTTTTGAGGCTGGGATTAAGCTGTCCAATTGCGTGGAAATGGATGTTGACGTATCATTTCGATTAATCGATATGCTCTGTCTTTTTTGTAGAACCTTACCGAATCTTTCAGATAATGATTTGGCGGTTTCACCAACCACCTGGCCGCTGAATATATTACCTACCGTGTTCTGGATGACCTTGCTTTCCTTATCCCCATAATCTCTTGTCAGCTGTGAAAAATCCTGAAATCCAAGACAGACAGAGACCTTGTTACTTCTGGCTGTTGCGATCAGGTTGTCCAATCCTCTGAAATAAATAGTAGGCAATTCATCAATGATGACTGAACTTTTCAGCTGACCTTTTTTGTTGATCAGCTTGACAATTCTGGAATTATACAATCCCAATGCGGCAGAGTAGATGTTCTGACGATCAGGATTATTGCCGACGCATAATATTTTCGGTTCCTTAGGATTATTAATGTCGAGCGAAAAATCATTCCCGGTCATCACCCAATAGAGTTGTGGGGAAATCATTCGTGACAAAGGGATCTTTGCCGAAGCGATCTGTCCTTGCAACTGATCTTGTGCGCCTCCCTGCCAGGCATCCATAAAAGGAGAGAGGTAGTTCTCCAGTTCGGAATAGGAGGTAAGGATCGTAAAAACATCCTCATACTTCTTATTCAGCAATTCGATGGCGTGCGGAAAAGTACAGTATTTACCGCCTTCATAAATTTTCAGAAACCAAATGATCGCCGCTAAAAGAATGATCGGGCTTTCCACGAAAAAGTCGCCCTGCTTTTGGATCCAGCTTCGGTTGAGATTCAGCATGATCGTGTAAGCCGCCTCATAGGCATCAGAGATGTCCGTCATAAAATCCGGGTTTAGCGGATTACAGCGATGGCTTTTTCTAGGGTCGTCAAAGTTGATAATGTAAAATTTGGGTTTTATTTGATAGCCTTCAGAATGATGTAAAAGATGATTATATGCAATGGTCGAAAGATCATCAAATTTAAAATCATAGATGTACATGGAAAATCCCTTTTCAATATGCTGTTTTATATAGTTGTTGACTACAGCGAATGATTTTCCAGAACCGGGCGTACCTAAAACAATGGTAGCGCGAAAAGGATTCACGACATTGATCCATCCGTGATGCCATTTCCCTTGATAAGAGAATTTAGTTGGAAGGTTTACCGAATACTCGTTGTAAATGAGCCTGGTCTCCTGTTGAAAGCTTTCATTTTCACTGTTGAAAACATCATCCATCAAGCTATGTTTTAAAAGGCGACCCACCCATACACCAGCCATCATCAAAAAAATATAGCCTGAACCAGTTGACAGCATATATAAGGGAGCTGCAAAGCCCGATGAAAGTTTTAATAGGACTATGCTAAAAAAGAAAAATAAAACGCCCAAACCTAAAGCAACAAATATCTTCTGCCATGTGATCTTTTCATTTTTTACACCTTTGGTACCAAGGCAGCTCAGGCTCAACAATACCACTGCGAAAAGTTTTGAATACAGTGGATTGTTAAATAATCCTGCTGCCCGATCAAGGTTTTGAAGGACCTTATTGACCGACTCTAAACTCCATCCATGATCATTGAAAAAGCTGTAGCAAAACCAATATACATGCATCAGCACAACAATTACACTCACTGCCCGCATAAAGCCCATGATTTTGGCTAAGCCTCGTAGATCATCTTCTCCCTGCATTATTTAATTATTAATGTTCGTGTATGAAGATATTGATTGTGTTTGTGACTATAAAAAATGAGGCAATCATTGGCATTGGTTTGTCATTATTGACTACAGCAAATGCCAGTCTGACAACTATTTATAATTCAGCCATCAAGAATTTTGCGTTTCAAATTGCTCCAGAGTAAATTATATTTAATAATAACAATCATTACTAAAACTTCTTAGCCATCCAGTTTTAAAAGTTATTTCGATCTGAATAAAACGTCGATTTTCTTCTTAACGTCTTCATTAGGCCTTACCTTATAAAACTCTTTAAGCAAATCCAAAGTGGTGGGTTTTTTCGGGTATTGATTATGTAAAAGAAAAGCTTTAAGGGCTGTATTTACTTTATCTTCACCAATCAATTCACTTAATTTTACCATGAGCACAGCACCTTTTGAATAAGAAATATGAGTGTTTTCGCCGATAACTTTATATAAAGGCCGGTTTTCTGACAAGCCTTTTTCATTGTCATAAATTTGCTGGTGAACGTTTATTCTTTCCATCATTTTTTCTTTACCGTGCATCTTTTTGTAAAGCATCATTTCAGTGTACATGGCCAAAGTTTCGGTAAGCATAGTTGCACCTTCTCTGTCATCCGGATCGATCTGGTTGTTTCCCCACCAGAGATGCGACAATTCGTGTCCCGCAAGTTCATTGATGACATCCTGATTTTGATCCGAATTAATATTGGAGTGAAACAGCATATCTTCTGTCATAAAAATCGATGAAGGATAAGCGGTGGCGGCAAAACCTTTTGTAAAGGAAGAAACTTCTGCAAAGTTGACGGTTTTGAAGGGATACTTACCAAAATTTTGGGTGCAGTAATCTAAAGTGAGTTTCGCATTTTCAATCAGGTGATTTACATTTTCTGAATGTTTTTTATGATAAAAAATGTTGATTGCTATTCCTTTATAAACTGTGCTTTTTGTTTGGTATTTTGCGGAAGAAACAGCGAAACGAAACGGAATATTTTCAGCTTTATATCGAAAATAAGTTCTGTTATTTTTAATATAATGTTGAATTAGATCTCCGGTTCCTACAGCAGTCTGGTCTCTTTCTGTAGAAATGATCATGTCCAGATTGATGAAATCTTTTTTGAACACTTCCGGAGTTTCTAATTTTTTTAATTCCGATTGTTTTCCCAATTTAAATTCTGCCCGTTTTTCTTCATCTTCAATTTCATTATTTGCTTGATAGCCGAACATTGGATAATATCGGCTGATTCTCATAAAAGAACCATTTTCTATGATTGAATTAAATGAATCGTGTCCATTAACAGCAAACCAATGATAAGAAATTTTAAAATCAAGACTGGCTGTTTTGCCAGGCTGTAAGGGTTGTCTTAAATAAATTTCAGTGATTTTATGACCTATTTTTTTTGATTCAGAATGTGTAATTAACACGGCTGATTCTATTTTCAGATCCGGATGGAAATTAATTAAAATCTTATGAATAGGTTTGTCAGTTTGATTGACCAATTGATAAGTCCCGTTGATCTTATAAAAATTTTCAGACGGATAAAGTTCAATCTCTGTGTCTATGTCTGTAATTGTTGGCTGTGCAAGATTTTCATAGTGTTTGAAATTCTTTTCATATTGGGCTGACCGTACTAATTTTCCATTTTCATTTCGTGGAATATAACCTTTTATAAAGAGACTTCCTGTAAAAACTCCAATTGATAATAAAATGACGGTGGAAATGATTTGTTTGACATTCCATTTTTTAGTTTTGATCAATCCATTAATCAACCATAAAATAGCAATCAGTCCGAACCCGAATAATAGTCTTTCAGCAAAAGCGGAAGCATAAATTCCATATCCGTTAAAATCGCTGTAAGCGCCTTTATAATCTGAAAAAATTCTTAATAACGGATTAGAAATGATCTTCTTTGAAATCGGTCCAGCGAACGTAAAACCTGCAAGAACGGAAATCCCCAAAGATACAGACCGATTTTTAATATTGTCATTAATTAACAACATAAAAGCGGAGAAAAGAATCAGAGGAAATGTATTGAAAAGCACTGTTCCGAAATAGGCATTCCAATCGATATGAAAATAGTTGTAAAAAAGCTGAAATACCAATCCTTCCAAAATTAGTATCGTTGTAAGAAAAAATAATAAAATGTTAATGGAGATAAAATGTCCGCTCAGTTTGCTTTTAGAAAAATAGGTGCTTTTTTCAATCATTGAAAACTCCGATGAATGGCTCCTCCAGTACAAATCGTTGATGAAATAAATGGCAATCAGCATTCCAAACAAATGAAAATTCTCCAAAATAGTGGTCGACATCAATCCTGAACTTGCGTATTTTTGAGGAAGACGGATTCCTTTTTCGATTTCTGCATACATTTCCATTCCTACAAAAAATAAAAGCAATATAGAAACGGCGACAATAGTGATGCTTTGAAAAAGATAAATAAGGTCAATTTTTGCAAATGAAACAACAGATTTTATTGCGGCAGAAATTCCAAATACTGATTTTGTGGTTGTAAATTGTTCCAAATGATGAGGGAAAGAAACATTTGTTATCTGGTTTTTGTTCCTGTTTTTACTTTTATTTTGAGAAAATGTTGAGAAAGAAAATATTCTGTAAGTCAATAATAAAAGAAGGATTGAAATTATCAGAAAAACGATTCTGTTGATCAATAAATATCCCGAAAACGGAACAATCAATTCATTCTTTTGTTTAGCGGATAACGTTCTTGCTTCAAAAAAATAAGATGACATTCCAAAAGGATCAATTAATGCCGCTAATTGCTGTGTTTCCAATGATTGTGGTAAGCTTCCTGCCATAAACGGCGAATTGGAAAATACTAAAATAATCATATAAAGCACATAAAGAAACAATCCGCCAACAACGACCAGAAGCTTTTTCTTCGTAGTGAACGAGATGAAAAACAAAAAACTGCACACTACAAAACAATTGATACCTCCGAAGATCAAAAGAGGGTAGAAGTAATACCAAAAATTAAAATAAGGTTGGATCTCACTTCCTGTGCGCAAATTTTGCCCGATCACAAATCCGATCATCAAAAATGTAAAACTTATAAAGGTCTGTAGAAAAAAGGTGAGAAATTTTCCCTGTAAATATGTTCGTTTTGAAAAAGGATAGGAAAAAATAAGGATGTCGAATTTTGAATCCTGATCTTTAAAAAGAATCTGGGTGGCAAAAATGATTGCAAAAAAAATAATGACCAAACTCAGTATTCCGGTCATAAAACCAATGGTGTAAGGTGAATTTAGATAAATTCCTTCGCCAACCGTAAGATTGAACTGGTTACCGCAAAAAATGCCGATCAATACTAAAATTAAGGCAATAAGATATGAAGGCCAACGCTTTACAAGACGTCTGCTCTCGAATAAAAATAAGACATTCATAACTATGGTTTTTGGGTGAGCGTATGGAAATAAACATGTTCCAGTGAAGGGGTTACTGAAGAAAAATCGGGAAGCTGCTGTTCCGAAAATGCAGTGATGTATAATTCTCTTTCAATTAATTGCTGACTGATGATTCTGTAATTGGATTGATAATGTTCCAACTCATCTTTTCCGATAGGTTTTGACCAGATTTTATTTTCCTGTTCAGCAATCAGTTCTTTTGGGCTTCCCTGTCTGAGAAGCCCTCCCTTATTAATAATCGCAACTTCTGAACAGAGATTTCGGACATCTTCAACCAGATGGGTCGAAAGAATAACAATCACATCATTACTAATCTCGTTGAGCAAAGAATTGAAACGGTTTCGTTCTTCAGGATCCAAACCTGCGGTCGGTTCATCCACGATAATGATCTTGGGATTTCCCAATAAAGCCTGGGCAACGCCAAAACGCTGCCGCATTCCTCCGGAAAAGGTATGGACTGCCTTATTTTTAAAATCAGAAAGATTGACTTTTTCCAACAGGTTTAAAATCTGGTTCTTTCGTTCGGATCTGTCTGTAATTCCTTTCAATATGGCGATATGCTGCAAAAGATCGTAGGCCGATACTTTGGGATAAACGCCAAAATCCTGGGGAAGAAATCCGAGGTTTTGTTTGATATAATCGGGGCTTTCAGAAACATCCATTCCGTTGAATATGATAGTTCCCGAGGTCGGTTTCTGCAGACCTACAATAGTTTTCATTAAAGATGATTTTCCGGCTCCGTTGGGGCCCAATAAACCGAAGATACCGTTTTCTATTTCCAAAGAAATATCTTTAATAGCCTGAAAACCATTTTTGTAAGTGAGGTTTAGATTGTTGATGTGTAAGGTATTCATAGGATTGATTTTAGGTCATAGAAATCCTGGCAACGTTTCCATTGCTTTCGAAATTGTGTGTAAAAATGTTTATGATAAAGCTTTTAAACCAAAAATTGTAAAAGCTTTTGAAATATTTGATTTATTCCTCTTTATACTCCAGGATGTCTCCTGGCTGACATTCCAAAGCTTTACAGATGGCTTCCAACGTATCGAAACGCACACCTTTTGCTTTTCCCGTTTTAAGAACAGAGAGGTTGACGGTACTGATTCCCAGTTTCTCTGCCAATTCTTTGCTCTGCATTTTTCGTTTGGCAAGCATAACGTCTAAGTTGATGATAATTGGCATTTTTATATAAATAGATCTTGTTCGTTTTGCAAATGTAATCCTTGTTTAAAAATATTGGCAAGGAAAAAACAGAAAATTCCTAGCATAAAATGGATAAAAACGAGTCCCCAGATTACAGATTCTACCTCTACAAAAAAACTTGCCATAATGACGATAGGAAGTGGAAAGAAGATGTTGTAATTATAAAATCTTTTAAGATGTAATATATTGTCTTCGGTAAATAATTTTGTCTGAAAGAAAACCTTGAACACTTTTGCTGACAACCAGAAAAATATACTGTAGGTTACTAAAACCAATAAAAAAGAGAGGATGATATACGGATAATTGTTTTCGATGTTCAAAAATGGCTGCTCTGTAAATGGATAATTGATGTGCAGATATAAATTTTCCTTGTAGGGTGTAACAGCAAAACCGGTTAACAGGCAAAAGACCGAAAAGATGAATGTAAGGAGATAGCCAGCTGATAATAAAATACACAGATAATACAGGATCTTTGAAATGTTCTTACTCTGATTCATAGGATAATCAATTAATTTGTTAATGCAAATATATAATTAATTATCGCAAAACATTAATTAATTGTATATTTTTAAAATTGGGTAAGTGTAGAGAAATAGCATTTGAGTGTTTGTGAATTTTCTGTTCACAATCGTTCAGTAAACTTTTGTAAAACAAAAACCAACGTTTCGTCTATGGAGTTCAAAACCTCATTAACTAAAAATTTTATGAAATTCGAATGTTTTTATTCGTATGGTATCCCCTAATCTCTCTGACGTTTTTTTTTCTTTATCTTGTTAGCAAAATCCTTTTCCTCGTAATCTTCGCTCTGGGCTTCTGGAAACAAACCTCCAAATACTTCAATCAAACCGTCTTCAAGTCTTTTAGAAGTGTTAAGAAAGTCAAATAAATTGGGCGCATTCTCAGGAAGATTTACATCATTTGATGGAGATATTTTCGGTTGTGATTTTATAGGCTCTTTAATATCCGGCTTAATCTTATTGTTCCAATAATCATTAAAACTATTGGCAGAAAACTCTTTGCCTAATCTTGACCCGTTCCAAACACTTCTTGAATGGTGATCTATAAAAGTTATTCCATATATCCTGCCAATGTCATTTTTGCGAACAACAGTATGAATTCTATCTTTCTTTAATTTCTCTTTAAATGCCTGCTCATTTTTTGAAGAATGACGAGCTTCAATGATTGATCTTTTCAAACTTTGTTTGATGAGTTGATCATTGCTTCTGTTTTTAGAAGCAGTAAAGTGTTTTTGGAGAGCATCGATTCCTGCACTTTTTCCAAACAAAGATGATTTAAAAGGATTTCCGGTTTTTTTTCCTTGATCATCTAAAGGAAAATACAGCAATCCTCTTTTTAATTGCCCGTGCAATTCACCCTCAATTTTTTCGGCTGTAATATTGAATAGTGACAGCAAGGCGTTGTATTCCCCCAAAGATTGGAACTGGTAGTAGCATGGCAGGTGTCGAATGACGGATGCTATCTGACTTTTAGTATTTCCGTCCTTATAATTGACCGGTTGAAAGATTTTCTGATCCTGAGGATGCTGCTTCTCAACTGCGGATATCAGTCCAAATTTCTTTTCCAGTTCACGGCAGATTTTCATAGAACGGATCTTTTCAAATGTGTCGGAAATCTTCTTTCCGTGTTCGTCCACAGCAACTGAAACAATATGGATATGACTCCGGTCGATATCAGTATGTTTAAATACTACAAATGGCTGGTCACCATAACCCATCTCATTCATATAAAGCTGAGCCATCACTTGATATTGCTCATCAGAGACCTTGTCTTTAGGATCAGGATTTAGGGAGATATGCAACGTATGCTTTTCAGTCTTTCGGTTTGCCAACAAATAAGGTTCAAATGATTTTGCCAACTGGGCAACGGAATATTTCCCGTTGGCCGTTTCAATGATTTTATTAGTCCATAAGATCTCTCCTTTGTCCTGTTCTATTTTTGAATTATTATAGGACAGGGTGCCAAAAAGATTACTGCTTCTTCCAATTTTAGCGATCATTTATTCCAATTTTTTCAGATGCTTTTGTTCAAATTCCTCTATCAACTGCATCACTTTTTTAAAAATTTCTACCATTTCAACAGTGTTTTTCTCCAATTTATAGAGAAGTGAAGCCCCTTTTTTCTCAGAAAAATTGTGGTATAGGATCTTCACGATCTGATTATAATTAACCCCTACAACCCGAAACTGACTGTGAAATGAAGTCAGCCGCATATAAAAGTCGGTTGTTCCTTTGTCTATTTTAATGGTCCTGATCGTCTTTTCGAAAATGCACGAAGTGATAAAACGGGCTTTAACTTTCATTCCCGACTGGTCAAAAAGTTCAAGAAAGCGGGAATGCTCTACTTCATTAAATGAGATAGTATATCGAATCTTGGCTGGATCTGCCTTTGGGCGGCGCCCTGTCTTTTTCTGTGGTTTACCATTATGTTCCTTCATAATCCATCCATTTTATTTTTAAAATCTCGACTTCGGAGAGTGTTTTCAGCTCCCGGCAGGGCAAGTTGTTTTAAGCATCAGAAATCATTTCGAGATGCTCAAAACACAACTTGCCCCTTTCGGGTGAAAGGATATTACCATAATTGATAAAGATCATGATGAAGATTTGTCGCATTATAAGTCATCGCAATGGCAATTGTCATAAGCTTCCAATATCTACCAATAGTCTTAGAGCAAAGTAAGATAGAATTAGTCACAGAAGTGGTACAGTTAATAACGCCAATAAAAGAAAACAAAAGCCAAACGGCACAGTGTGGTGGCAGAACGGTAATTAAACCCATTCATTTGTCAATGGATTCCTGCCAGGCTGAAGTCACTCAGTATTGACAGATACTTTGGGCTTCATCCTTCCTGAAATCAGGAGAGCAAGGGAGCAAGATATTTTGCCGCCAATCCCGCTTGAGATTTAGAAAGCTATACTCATTGATTGATTGATTGATTGATTGATTGATTGATTGATTGATTGATTGAAAGCACATTATCTGGAGTTTCAGAATTCTTGACTTCCGTCCTGCTATCAATCTGTCTGGAATCCCTGCAATTAATAATAATGACCGAAATCAAACAAAGAACAAAAAATATTTTAACAATAAAATTATAAAGAAATGAAAACTAAAAAACCATCAATTATTACATTTTCCACTCAAAAAGGTGGAGTAGGGAAAAGTAATTTTACAGTACTTTTGGCCAGTATACTTCATTACCGTTTAGGATATAATGTTGCTGTATTCGACTGTGATTTTCCACAGTATAGTCTACTACAGATGAGAGAACGGGATTTAAAAACAGTCATGCAAAATGAGGTTCTTAAAAAAATAGCGCACCGGCAATTTACCACTATTAATAAAAAAGCATTTCCTGTTTTTCAAAGCAGCAGTGAAACGGTAATGGATGAGGTTGAGCAGTATATAAATAATACGGATAAAATCCCCGATGCCATATTTTTAGATTTGCCCGGAACAGTCAATACCGCAGGTATTCTGAAAACATTAACCAGTGTCAATCATATTTTCTCTCCCATTACAGCAGACCGTGTCGTGCTGGAAAGCACGTTGAGTTTTACCGACGTACTGACTAATGTGCTGATGAAAGAAAAACTCACGAAGATAAAAACCATCCAGCTTTTTTGGAATCAGGTTGATGGAAGGGAAAAGACCCAGCTGTATGAAAATTACGGAAAAGTTATTGATGAGCTGGGGCTTACGCTCATGGAAACTTCCATTACTGACAGCAAAAGATTTCGAAAGGAAGGGGAGACCATTACAAAGACAGTTTTCAGATCAACATTATTACCTGCTGACCCAAAGCTAATGGCTTTATGCAGACTGGATCAATTCGTGGAGGAATTTTTAAAAATTGTCAAATTATAAAGAATGGAAAATCTCAAGCAAAAGACTGAAGAAGGTATTGATGAGGAGTATTTAATGTCCATCATGGCTGGTGGAACAAAAAAAGGAGGATTGCAGAACGCTGAAGAGCTACCTGAGAAAGATAAAGAAACAGTAAAAGCAAAACAGTCAGATAGGGGAAAAGGGAAGAATAAGAAGAGTGAGAGAGGTACATATGGTGAACAGTTTCTCACTTGCCATACCATGCCAAAACGTGGGGACAAAACAATTTACATTAGAGCAGAATATCATGACCGACTCTCACGAATTATTCAGATTATAGGTGAAGATCAGATACCGTTGTATGCCTACCTCGATAATATACTACAGCATCATTTTGAGATGTTTGAAAAAGACATTACAGAAGATTTCAACAATAAGTACCGTCCGATTTTTTAAATAAATGAATTATGGAACAGATTATTATAATAGGATTACTAATTACCATCATTGTATTACTGATTGAAAAGAAGTTTAGTAAAGGAAATGACCTTGATAAAACAATCAAAGAAAATGTGAAATCCCAAAGTTTACTGGGGACTATTAAAGATGAACAAAGAAAATCATCGCCAATTAATGACATCCAAAGCCAGGGACAAAACAGAAGAGAAAACCACAATAATTTTGATCCAGAAACCAAAAATAATGAAGCTGATGTTACTTATCTGGATAAAAACTCAGATCAGATATTTGTCAACAGTGGAGGTTGGGTAGAAGAAGACTGGCGTTATGAGGAGGAATTAAAGATTGACAGCGGTTTTGCTACTGGGGTTACCTTTCAGGAATTAAGTGCTGCGGGGCAGATGCTTCAGGAAAAGGTTCTGGAGCCTGCTTTGGAAAAAGAAGCAGTCAACATTATTCAGAAAATAGAGGGGACTGAGCTTTTCAATCTTTTAGAGAACTCTATGGAGGGCGCTTCATTGAAGATCGCCAGACTCCTGCATAGAAGTAATTTTGAAAATAGGGCAGCTGATCCTTCCCGGCATAATGATGATGTAAAAGGTTTCGATATTGGGGAATTTGTTTAGACAGATTCCCTTTTTTTATTTGATGAATACCAGAAGCCGTTCTGGTATTTTTTTATACCCTTATTTAAGAGAACCAATGTCTGCTGAAGCCAAATAGGTCCGCTGAAAGACAAGAAAAAAATACCAGCTTTTTCCAGAACAAATTTGTTTCCGAGACCTGCAGGGTGCAGGTTTTCCAACAAATTAAAATTCAAGAAATGGAAAAACAGAAAAAAAAACTGATGTATGCATTACTGGCAATCTTGGTTGCTCCGTATGCTTTTTCCCAGGGTAATGGCAGTGCCGGAATCAACGAGGCCACACAGATGGTGACCTCTTATTTTGAACCGGCAACTCAACTCATCTACGCCATCGGTGCGGTAGTGGGGCTCATTGGAGGCGTAAAGGTTTATAACAAGTTCAGCAGTGGAGATCCCGACACCAGTAAAACCGCTGCAAGCTGGTTTGGTGCGTGTATATTCTTAATTGTAGCAGCTACCATCCTGAGGTCATTCTTCCTTTAAAATCTTCGAATATGAATACCTATCATATCAATAAAGGAATAGGAAGAACAGTCGAATTCAAAGGACTGAAGGCACAATACCTGATTATTTTCGCAGGTGGCTTGCTGGGGTCATTGATCTGCATTATGATCATGTATATGGCCGGGGTCAATACTTATCTGTGTCTGATTATGGGAGGAACCAGCGGTGGCCTCCTCATCTGGCAAACTTTCAGACTGAATAGAAAATACGGAGAACATGGTTTGATGAAAGTGGGTGCTCGTAGGAAGCATCCCAAATATATCATTAACCGCAAATGCATCTGTCGATATCTGCAAATTAATCGTCAAAAAAATTTAGCATGAGAAATTCCTCCAAAATAGCAACCCTGGAGAGTAAATTTCCACTGTTTGCGATTGAGAATGATTGTATTATTTCAAAGGATGCTGATGTTACGGTTTGCTTTAAGGTTAGACTCCCTGAGCTTTTTACCGTTGCTTCCACTGAGTATGAAGCCATGCATTCCGCTTGGTTCAAAGCCATTAAAACACTCCCGGATTTCACTGTGGTGCATAAGCAGGACTGGTTTATCAAAGAGAACTACCATCCGGATCTCTCAAGAGAAGATCAGAGCTTTCTGTCAAAATCCTTTGAAAGGCATTTTAACGAAAGACCATTTTTAAATCATTATTGCTATCTGTTTATTACGAAAACCAATAGGGAGAGAATGCGGATGCAGAGCAACTTTTCATCACTATGCAGGGGCAGGCTGGTTCCGAAGGAGATTAAGGATAGAGAGGTGATCAGTCGTTTTCTTGAAGCTGTCGATCAGCTGGAGCGCATTATGAATGATAGTGGCTACATCCATCTTGAAAGAATGCCTGGTGATGAAATATGTGGAACATCCAACAGACCAGGGCTACTGGAACAGTATCTCACCTTATCCCGTGAAAACAATCCGTCATTGCAGGATATTAAGTTAGGATCTGAAGAAATGCGAATAGGCAACAACCGTATCAGTATGCATACTTTATCTGACACTGAAGATTTACCAGGTACTGTTTCCGCTCACAGCAGATATGAAAAGCTAAGTACGGACCGGAGTGACTGCTTACTTTCCTTTGCTTCACCAGTAGGCCTACTGTTAAACTGCAATCACATATATAATCAGTATCTGTTCATAGATAGCAGCGAGGAAAATCTCAACAAGTTTGAAAAGTCTGCAAGGAATATGCATTCTCTGGCAAGGTACAGCAGAGCGAATCAGATTAATAAGGAATGGATTGAAAAGTATCTGAATGAAGCACATTCTTATGGTCTGCAATCGATCCGGGCCCATTTCAATGTGATGTCGTGGTCGGATAATCCCACTGAATTAAAGCAAATAAAAAATGATACGGGAAGTGCTTTAGCACTCATGGAATGTAAACCCCGTCATAATACAACGGATACAGCTACTCTGTATTGGGCAGGAATTCCCGGAAATGCAGGTGATTTTCCGAGTGAGGAAAGTTTCTACACATTTATTGAGCCAGCACTTTGCTTCTTTACTGAAGAAACGAACTATCAAGATTCTCCTTCTCCTTTCGGAATCAAAATGGCCGACCGTTTGACCGGAAAACCGATACACTTGGATATTTCAGATCTGCCTATGAAGCAGGGAATTATCACCAATAGAAATAAGTTTATCCTTGGACCTTCGGGAAGTGGCAAATCCTTTTTCACGAACCATATGGTCAGACAGTATTATGAGCAGGGAGCCCATGTTCTGTTGGTTGATACCGGAAATTCCTATCAGGGATTATGTGAACTGATCAAGGGCAAGACGAAAGGAGCAGACGGCGTATATTTTACGTATACCGAAAACAATCCGATCGCTTTCAATCCATTCTATACCGATGACGGCGTCTTTGATATTGAAAAAAGAGAAAGCATCAAAACCTTGATCCTCACATTATGGAAGCGCGATGATGAGCCACCGACCCGTTCGGAAGAAGTGGCACTGTCTAATGCAGTAAGCGGCTACATTGAAATGATTAAGACCAACGAACAGCAACCTTCATTTAATGGATTCTATGATTATGTCAAGGAGGATTATCAAAAAGTGCTGGAGCAGAAAAAGGTCAGGGAAAAAGACTTTGATATTGCCAACTTTCTCAATGTATTAGAACCTTACTACAGAGGCGGTGAGTATGATTACCTGCTGAATTCAGAAAAGCAATTGGATTTATTATCCAAGCGTTTCATAGTTTTCGAGATCGATGCCATTAAAGATCATAAGATTCTTTTTCCCATTGTGACCATCATCATTATGGAAGTCTTCATCAATAAGATGAGAAGACTAAAGGGAATCAGAAAATTGATCCTCATTGAAGAAGCCTGGAAAGCGATTGCCAAAGAAGGAATGGCGGAATACATCAAATACCTGTTCAAGACCGTAAGAAAGTTTTTCGGAGAAGCCATTGTAGTGACTCAGGAAGTCGATGACATTATTCAGTCGCCTATTGTAAAGGAAAGTATTATTAACAATTCGGACTGTAAGATTCTTCTGGATCAGCGAAAGTATATGAACAAATTCGATGACATTCAGGCAATGTTGGGATTAACTGACAAAGAAAAAGCTCAGGTGCTTTCCATCAATATGAATAATGATCCACGAAGACTTTACAAGGAAGTTTGGATTGGATTAGGCGGAACACACTCTGCAGTCTATGCGACCGAAGTTTCTACTGAAGAATACTTGGCCTATACCACTGAAGAAACGGAAAAAATGGAAGTGATGAATCTTGCATCAGAACTTGACGGGAATGTCGAACATGCCATCAAGAGGATTTCTCTCAAGAGAATCAAGCCGAACACAAAAGACAATTAAATCATTTAAAATTTTACAACAATGAAAAGTTTAATCATTAAAACACTAATGGTAGCACTCTTCGCTACCGTAACATGGGCAAAAGCACAATTTGTCGTAACTGATCCGGCTAATCTGGCATCCGGTATTTTGAACTCTGCCAACGAAATTGTCCAGACTTCCTCAACCGTATCCAACGTCATAAAGAACTTCAATGAAGTAAAGAAAGTCTATGAGCAGGGTAAGGAATATTATGACCAGCTAAAAGCCGTCAACAACCTGGTCAAAGATGCCAGAAAGGTTCAGCAGACCGTTCTTTTGGTGGGCGATGTTTCTGAGATGTATGTGAACAATTTCGGCAAAATGCTGAATGATCCCAACTTCAATGCTCAGGAATTAGCTTCCATTGCGAATGGTTATTCCGCTCTTTTGACTGAGAGCACGGAGCTGTTGAAAGAACTGAAGGAGATTATTACTTCCAATGGGCTTTCTCTCAATGACAAAGAAAGAATGGATGTTGTTGACCGGGTTTACAAGGAGGTGAAGGCCTATCATAATCTGGTACGATATTACACCAATAAAAATATTTCGGTCAGCTATCTGAGAGCAAAAAAGCAGAATAACACCCAAAGGGTGTTAGATCTTTACGGAACCTCTAATCAAAAATACTGGTAATATGGAGCCTACCAATTTACATGAAGTTCTAAGATCGGTATATGACGAAATGATGCCTTTGTGTGCTGATATGGCAGCCGTAGCAAAGGGTGTTGCCGGTCTGGGTGCATTGTTTTACGTGGCATTAAAAGTGTGGCAGGCGCTGAGCCGTGCAGAACCTATTGATTTGTTTCCCATGCTGAGACCCTTTGCCATAGGCATCTGCATTATGTTTTTCTCGACATTGGTCTTAGGAAGTCTGAATGGTGTGATGAGCCCTATTGTTCAGGGAAGTCATTCAATGCTGGAAAATCAGGTATTGGATATGAATGATTTGCAGCAAAAGAAAGATCTTTTGGAACGGGAAGCAATGCTAAGGAATCCGGAGATGGCTTACCTTATTTCAAACGAAGAATTTGACAAAAAGCTGGAGGAGCTCGGATGGTCACCATCGGATTTGGTCACGATGTCCGGAATGTATATTGAAAGAGAAATGTTTGCCATCAAGAAAGATATCAGGGATGGTCTCCGCGAGTTTCTTGAAATATTGTTTCAATCAGCAGCCTTAGTTATTGATACCATCAGAACGTTTTTCCTGATTGTACTTTCAATATTGGGACCCATTGCATTTGCGATTTCCGTCTGGGAAGGTTTTCAGACTACTTTATCACAATGGCTTACTAGGTATGTTAATGTTTATCTATGGTTGCCGGTTGCTGATATTTTCAGTGCCATTCTTGCCAAGATACAAACCTTGATCTTAGAACGGGATATCGAAATGCTCGCAGATCCAACCTTTATTCCTGATACCTCCAATACGGTTTACATCATCTATATGGTGATTGGGATCATAGGTTATTTTACGGTGCCAACAGTGACTGGATGGGTAATTCAGGCAGGAGGCGCAGGCAATTTTATGCGCAATGTGAACCAGACTGCTACGAAGTCAGGCAATGTTGCAGGAGCGGCAGTAGGTTCAGCAACAGGAAATATTTCGGGAAGATTATTAAAATAAAAATGCAGTTCTATGGAATTTAAAACTTTAAGAAATATTGAGAGCAGCTTCAAGCAGATCCGTTTGTTTACGTTTGTTTTTGCAGTGTTGTGTTTTGGAGTGGTAGGTGTAGTTGTCTTTAAATCCTACCAGTTTGCCGAAGAGCAGCGTCAGAAGATCTATGTGCTGGACAACGGCAAATCATTAATGGTAGCTCTGTCTCAGGATATGTCGATCAACAGACCTGTGGAAGCCAGAGAGCATGTGAGACGATTTCATGAATTGTTCTTCACGATAGCACCTGATAAGAGTGCTATTGAAAGCAATGTAAAAAGGGCTTTCAATTTGGCTGATCAATCCGCATTCAATTACTACAAAGACCTTCAGGAGAAAGGTTACTATAACAGAATCATTTCCGGTAATATCCAGCAGAGAATTGAGGTAGACAGTGTCGTTGCCAACTTTGATAGTTACCCATATGACGTAAAGACTTACGCAAGACAGTTCATTATCAGATCCAGTAACCTTACCATCAGAAATTTAATCACCAACTGTTCATTGGTTAATTCTGTACGGTCTGACAGCAATCCGCAGGGATTTACCGTTGAAAAATTTAACGTGCTTGAAAATAGAGATGTCGAAACTGTTGAACGCTAATAATACCAATATGAAAAAACTAAGAGATAAAATCGAAAATTATTTTTTAAAGGTTGAGAAAAATTGGAAAGCTCTTCCGGTAGAGCGACAAAAATTCCTGACCAAAGTTTTCTTTGGCAGTTATGTTTTGCTGACAATTATTGTCATTATCAGTGTCTTTATTTCTACAAGTCAAAGAAGTAATACCATGTCTATCAATCATATTGATAGTATTTCTAAGAAATCTATTGAAAAAGATTCTGGACAGAATGATACAGTGGAATCACTCATTAAAAAATAGAATATGAAAGATTCAGAGAAAATTAAAGTGACAGAAAATGATCTCTCACAAAATTCCAATGCAGTGAGTGACCATCACAAAGATCAATGGGAAAGACTGAAGAAGCCTATCATCTATTTTTTGATGGCTGCCGTGGGTGCGTCATGCTTTTACCTCATTTTTAAACCAAAAGCCAACAATGCCATTATTGAAGAGAGTGGTTTTAATGCCGCCATTCCGCAGGCAAAGGATGGTCAATTGCAGTCTGATAAGCAAAAGGCTTATGAACAGCAGCTGTTGGAACAAAAGAATGAAGAAAAAAGGAATGCTGTAACCACCTTATCCGACTATTGGAATGACCAAAGCGATTCAGATTCTAATAACAATCCATCAAGTTTAACAGCTAGCAAGAGTATCCTTCAGCAATCAGATCAGAATGCGCTGAACAGCTATCGCAATTCCCAGCAGACCTTGAGCTCGTTCTATAGTCGGGATGACCAAGAAGTCAATAATTTGAGGAAAGAAATTTCAAGATTAAAGAATGAAGCGATGCAAAATAATGCTGTTCCTGCTGGGTTAGGAATAAATGATCAGTTAGAGCTCATGGAAAAATCGTATCAGATAGCTGCTAAATATCTTCCTGCAGCATCTAAGCAGGAAGAGTTAGCACCAAAAGAAGAGGTCGAAATACCAATTGAAAAGAAGATTAAATTGACTTTTGTAAAACCAGCACATTCCATTATTATTTCTTCATTATACAGGGAGCCGTCAGATAGTGCCTATATTACAGGTTTGAATCAGAATAGATTTTATGGCAGTCAAAATGATTCAGAGAAATTAGTTCAAGCAAAAAATGCAATAAGAGGTGTCATGTATGAAACCAAAACATTAGTGAATGAAAGTACCCTACCTATAATGCTCTTAGAAGGAATGCATCTGGGCCGCATAGAAATTCCGTCAGGCACAGTGCTCATCGGAACAGGTAAATTTCAAGGGGGAAGACTTCAGCTGAAGGTGAGTTCAATTGAATTTGAAGGCAGCATTTATCCTGTGGAAATTAATGTATATGACAATGATGGCCAGCCAGGACTGAATGTTCCTTATTCACCTGAACAAAATGCAGTCAACGACATGGTTGCAAATATGAGTCAGACTTCTGGTACCAATATTATGATGACCCAATCAGCAGGACAACAGATTGCAGCTGATTTGAGCAGGGGAGTCGTACAAGGATTGTCAGGCTATTTTCAAAAAAGAGTCAGACAATTGAAAGTAACTGTAAAAGCGGGCCATCAGGTATTACTCTTACCCAAAAATAACTAATCAAAAAATTAACAAATGAATACACAAAAGAGCCATTATATTCTCATTACACTATTACTTCTGTTGGCAAGCAAGATATTTGGTCAGGATTCTGTGACAACCTATGTTTCCTTGGAACAGGCAAAATTGGAACCTTTCAAAATGCAGGTCACCTACAGTAAAACAAGCCATGTGATTTTTCCATCACCCATACGTTATGTTGATCTTGGAAGTGAATTGTTAGTTGCCAATAAGGCAGAGCCTATCGGAAATGTTCTCCGGATTAAATCGGCTGTGAGAGATTTTGAAGAGGAAACAAATTTTTCGGTTATTACTGAAGATGGAAAATTTTACAGTTTTGATACGTCTTACAGTTCTTATCCAGAAATACTCAGCTATGATTTAGTAAAACTTCAGAGAGGTATTAAAAGGCAATATGCTACTGATGTCTTATTTGAAGATCTTAGAGGAAGCTCAACTGCTCTGACAGAGCTTATTATGGAAAATCTCTACAAGAAAAGCAACAGAACTATTAAACATATTGTTTCAAAAAGTTATGGAATTGAGCTTTCAGTCAGGGCGCTCCACATTAATGACAGCAAATTTTATTTCACATTGCAAATTGAGAATCAAAGTAATGTGGCGTATAATATTGAATCGGTCAACTTTAAAATTGTTGACAAGAAGAATTTAAAACGAACGGTTGTTCAGGATAAGGTATTAGAAAAGGTTCGTAACTATTTCCCGCAAATGACAGCAGCTGATCATTCAAAAATACAAGGGGTTTATCTGCTGGATCAGTTTACTCTTTTAAAAGATCAGGTGTTGGAAATCGAAATTCTGGAGAAGAACGGGGGAAGACATCAGAAGATACAGCTTGAAAATTCAGATCTGATTCGTGCAAGATTGATAAAGAGTTTAACCATAAAAACGAAGTAAGATGAACAAAATATTTTTGGCAGTCATCTTAACGATTGCAGTGAGTAGCAAAACATTTACTCAGCAAATGATTCCTGGACAAACAGGTGTTGAATTTTCTTATTCAGTATTTCCAAAATCTCCTGAAAAGCAAAATTATGCGCTAAGTGTGGGGCTTGTCTCTTACCAAAGGAATGGTAATTATTTTTTTGGACTGGCAGAATATAGCATAAAGTATTATGAATACACCAACTATAATATTCCAATAGATAATTTCCTGCTGGGAGGTGGTTACAGTTTTTTTGTATGGGGAGACTTCATGCGCACAGTTAATCTTAATCTTGGAATCGGAGGTCTTGCAGGTTACGAACAGGTTAACAGGGGCAATGAATTGCTATATGATGGTTCAATGTTAACAGCAACAGATAACTTTATTTATGGAGCAAATGGTAAGCTATCCATTGAAAGTTATCTGACGGATCACTTGGTTTTTCTGGTCAATGGACAACTGCGGTTTTTGAAAAATAGTCAAATAGCTCAATTTCACTCTCTGCTGGGTGTTGGAATAAGATATAATTTTTAAAATATTTAAAATGAAAAGTATAGTTAATAATAAAACAGGAATACTATTCAAATTTTTCATCATGACAGTTATGGTCGGACTGCTTGTACAATCATGTGGAAAAGATGATTTAGAAATTCAACAGAATTTTCCTTTTGAAGTAGAGGTGATGCCAGTTCAGAAATATGTTGCTAAAGGTGAAACTGTAGAAATCAGATGTCGTATTATTCCAAATGGAAATTATACAGGAACTACTTATTCAATACGATATTTTCAGTCCGAAGGGCAGGGAAGTCTTCGTTTATTTAACGATCCTTCCTTTGTTCCTAATGATTTCTATCCGTTAACTGAAAAAGAATTCAGGTTGTACTATACTTCTGAATCTACAGTTTCCCAAAGTTTTGATATTTGGATAGCAGATAATGCGGGTAATAGGCAGAAAGTTAATTTTCAATTTAACCCTCAAAGTACAGGAACTTTATAAAAAAAATCATCATTTAAAATCCAGGCTATTTCTGACGAAATAGCCTTTTTTTGTAATCTGAGTTTATGTAGATAAACTAACATTTGGCTGTAATTTTTTGAAAAATGTAAGCATCTATATTTTCTCAATAGGGTTACTTCTGACATTTGCGAAAAGACGTTTCTGACCAAAGGAAGGAATTGTCTTTTCGCCGAATTTTAAATAAGCGACAATCGAGAATTGTCGCTTATTTAAGTATTAATAATCCCGATTTATATATGCCCCTCATCGGCAAATGACATATAATCTGTTGAGGTTAAAATACAATGATCCAGCAATTTAATATTTAAAAATTCTGACGCATTTTTTATATTCTGAGTCATTTTTAGATCTTCATTTGAAGGATTTAAATTTCCTGATGGGTGATTATGTGCTAAGATTATAGAGGATGCATTGCATAATAGGGCGGCTTGCATAATAATTCTTACATCAACTATTGTTGAAGAAATACCTGATTCAGATATTTTCTTTATCCCTAACACTTTGTTGGCCTGATTTAAATATAATGCAAAAAATGATTCCCTATAGTCTATTTCATCAATATCAAAGTATTGACGAAATACATCAACGGCATCACGTGAACAGCTTATTAATTTCTCAGTGTTACCTTTTCGTGAATAACTCAATTTTATTTCATTGACAATATTAAAATCCATGTGATTGCTCTTGTACGGCAGAGACTTGAATTTCCCGTACTTATTATATTTTTGATTTGTTCTCAATCTTTTATCCGTTCTTAAAAGCCTTGTCAGGCCTCGCTTAAGATTTTTCAAAAGAAAAACCGGAAAAAAGAAAGCAGATATGAAGTGTCGACAATGGAATTGACCAAAAGGAAACGGAATAATTGGAGGGTACCTTTAGGGAGGAGACCGTTTATGCCGTAGTCTTTTGGTGGGATAAGAGCTGGCTGGTAACAATACCTTAGCTGCCTTTTTACCGGTTTATTATGAAAAAATTATCTAATTTTTACCATCTTGTTTAATGTACAGTCCATATTTTGACAAGTATTGAGGCATTCTTTCGTTGAGAAGACTTTGGATTATGCCACTTGCTGCCAATGACAGCCAAAGCTGGTCAACTTTCTTTCATGCTGCTGATTAGTTCTATATCGCACAAAATGTTAGTACTGTCGAGTTCAGAAATAATCTTAAATTTGCAAATATGAGTCAATTACCATCGAATCTTTTTAGTTCAATAAAGCAGTTAATCGAAAATGCTAAAAGCAGTATTGTCCGGAATATCAATACCGCTATGTTATTGACTTATTTTGAAATAGGGAAGGTGATCATTGAGAATGAGCAGGGCGGAAAGGACAGGGCGGAGTATGCAAAAGAAACCTTGAAAAATCTGAGTCAACAATTGACAAAAGAATTCGGCAGAGGCTATTCAGTGGATAATTTACAGTGGATGAGAAAGTTTTATTTAATGTATCAAAATAGGATTTCTGAAAAATATGAAACAGCGTCTCGTAATTCTGCTGAAGATGTAATTTATGAATCAGCGTCTCGTAATTCTTTCTTTTCATTATCGTGGTCTCACTACATTCAATTAATGAAAATCGAAAACTCAGATGAGAGAAATTTTTATGAAATAGAGGCGAGCCAGAATAACTGGAGTGTCCGAGAGCTGACAAGACAGTTTAATTCAGCCATATATGAAAGATTGGCATTAAGCAGGGATTCGGAAGAAATAAAGGAATTAGCCCAAAAAGGGCAGATCATCGAAAAGCCCACCGATGTTCTAAAAAGTCACTATGTGTTGGAATTCCTAGATTTAAAAGAAGATAACCGTTATTCCGAAAGTGATCTGGAAACCGAGATCATCAATAAATTAGAGCATTTTATGCTGGAACTTGGGAAGGGCTTCTTATTTGAAGGCCGCCAACGACGATTCACATTCGAAGGCGACAGTTTCTTCGTGGATCTTGTGTTTTATAATCGTTTGTTGAAGTGCTTCGTTCTTTTTGATCTAAAAATAGGAAAGCTGACCCATCAGGATATTGGGCAAATGCAGATGTATGTCAATTATTATGACAGAAAAATAAAGCTGGAAGAAGAGAACCCTACTATCGGAATCATTCTCTGCAAGGAAGAAAACAAAACAGTCATCGAGTTTACACTTCCAGAAAACAACAATACAATATTTGCCAAAGAGTATAAGGCTATTCTTCCTAGTAAGGAAGAGCTCAAAAAGCAAATTGGATAAAATCTAATAAAGTTAAAGCTTTATACCAAAAGCATTCTTTACTCTTCCGGAAAAAAATGAAATCGCTCTTGAACAGCCTCTAAACATACCATTGACATTTTTTGATTATAAATCCTTTCATCAAATTTTGAGATTGCCGATTTAATTTTGGAATTGTTCATTCGCTCCTTCAATTGCAAATGTCCTATTATTCTTGCGATTTCTTTTGAAGCAATCATGGGCATCAAAATACAGACAACTTTAGTTAGTTGTGAGCCGAAAGCTTTTATATCATCATTTTTACTTGTAATGTAATATGTCAATGCTGCTGGATATAGGTTAGCTGCCTCTGTAAATAGATGTTCTAACAATAAGTCTTCAAAATTTATATTTTTGGAGTTTTCGACGAAGAATTCTCGAGCTTCATGAAATAGTTTAAGTCCGATAATGTTGGTCTTGTGACCAAGACGAGCGTATCTTCAAACACTTTTATAGATGACTTGGTTCGTTTGAGTCAAATAAAACAAGAATTACAAAACTTTGTTTTATCAAATAATATATATAATTATTTATCTTTTATTTTATCGATTTTTTCTATCATTTTTTCTGCATTGCCGTTGGTTCCACCAAGAATGACCGCTTTTTTATAACTGTCTAATGCTAAATCGTATTGCTTATTTGTAAAATAGGCTTCTCCTAAACTATCAAATCCATTAGCATCTTTAGAAAACTCTTTTATAGCCAATTTAAATACTGTTATTGATTCATTGATTTTTCCAAGTCTTAATAATTCATATCCTAATTTATTAAGTTCACCTGGGCTCTCAAAGTTATATTCATTTTTAGAATTTTCTTTGAGTAAATAGTAAGTCTCTATAGCTTTATTGACGTCATTGAGAGATTCCTTTCGTATCGCTTGATAAATAGATTTTTTAGGGATTTCGTAATCTTTTCCTAACATTAAATTGTGAATAATATACCCTAAATCCCAAACTCTATTTAGATTATTGGACAATAGAATTATCGTAATATTATTTTTAAAATCGTTTAAAAAAATGGATTCAAATTTATATGATACTCCATTGTGTCTCTGTAGTTCATCTTTTTCTAAGTATCTGCCAAGTGATCCACCTTCGTCAATTGCGTATGGATTTCTCAAAAGAGTTTGAAAGGATTCTTTGGAAATTAAGCGATTAGAATTCATCGCTTCAATCCATTTATATAGATCATTGATGTCTACCCAAAGCCATCCACTAATAAATTGCATCTCTTGGCATCGTACATTGTCAAAATCATAGCAAGACGTACGGTTTTTAGAACCAAATTTTGGATCAAATACCGAATTTGTCATTTTCAGCGGTTTAATTATATTTTTAGTAACAAATTCTTGAAATGATAATCCAGTTACCTTTTCAATTATTCTTCGTTGCAAAAAGACATTGCCATTGTCATACCTGTAATTCGTTCCTGGTTCAAACAGTAAGTTATCATTGTTTCTCAAAATCTTCCACGCTTCCTCATCATTTTTTGGTACTATTGGATCGATTCGCGGAATGCCACTCGCATAATTAATAAGCTGTCTTACAGTAACTTTCTCTGACCATTTTGGTAACCCTAAATTAAATTTTGATATCGTATCATCAAGATTAAGAAGACCACGTTCAACTAACATCATTATGGCGACAGCATTAAATTCTTTTGCAATAGAGCCAATGTTGAATATCGACTTATCGTTTAACGCAGTTTGTTTCGTTTCATCAGTAAATCCATATGATTTTTGATAGATGATTTTATCATTTTTAACGATAAGAACATTTCCATTGAACAAACCTCTTTCTAGGATTTTGCCATTAAAGAATCTATTCCGTCAATATAGACTGCATTTTGTTTAATCGATTTTTGATTTCTATTCTTTGCCTCTTTGAAATTACTTAATTCTTGGGCAGAAAGCGTATTTGTAAATAAAACAGTTAGTAATAAGAAAAGTAGATTTTTCATTTTAATTAAATTTTTTGAGAAAGGATTTGATTGATTTTTAAAAGCATTTCTTTAGCATTATCGTTATTCGGATTCTGATTTTATAATTTGATGCAAAGATGCTTTAAAACGCCTCAGTACGCGACCGATTAAAAAAAGTCGAACGCATTTCTTCGAAAAAAATGGGATTAATTTGGATTTTTTCTAAAATCTGTCGGCGTTTTTCCTGTATGTTTTTTAAAAGAAGTACTAAACGACGATTTTGAATTGAAACCAACCTTGTAGAGAATTTCCAGAATTGTTAATTCTTTTTGCAAAGGATCCTTTAGTATTTCTTTAGCTTTTTCAATTCTATATTCATTCACGAAATCAAAAAAGTGTTTATCCATATATAAGTTAATCAGATTAGATAAATCTTTTACGGGCATTTTTACTTGCTCTGATAGATTTTGGATGGTTAACGAAGAATCCAGGTAGGCTTCTTTTTCCACCATAAAATCTTTTAAGAATTCGATTTGTTTATTTTTTTCTTCAACTACCAGAAGACTAGGTTTTTGTTTTGGAAGAACTTCTGTAATAGGTTTCAGACGGTGATTCACTCCTCTGAAAAATTCCGGATTGTTTAATGCGGTAAATAGATACCAGCAAGTACAGAATAAAAACGCCAACCCGTCAAGGGTTACAATCCAGGCTCTGACCTCTCCCAAACCAAAGATAAAAGTAACCAACCACCTTATAAGTACTAAAAAATGTAAGAGATAATATAGAATGGTTATTTTGTAAAGTGCATTAATTACAGAAATATTCGGATTCGTATAATTCTCGAGATAGACTGTTCTAGACTTTCTAATAACCAAAAATGAAGCAATGAAATAAACTTGAAATAGCAATTCGAAAAGAAATTGAAAAAAATGTGTAATAGGCATTTGATTCATGGCCTTTATGAAATGCAATTTCATAGCTGTATTTTCAAAATAAATACCTGACATTAAGAACAAATTGTAAGCAACAAACGGAATAGCGTGTAGTAAATGTTTTGTTTTTAATCGAAAGTCAGAAAAACAAACGGACAATACATAGAGATAAAACAATGCCGGAACCAAATAGACAATACTCCAACGAAAAACCTCAAGGTTGATGAAATTTTCAGGAATATGATGAATCAAAAATTTACTGGCATCTATAGCATTTCCGATAAGAAAAAAAGCAAAAAGGCAATTTCCTATTTTATATTTTGTTTTAACAGTAAGCAAAAACAAAGCAAGAATCAACACTAAAAATATTCCTATAAATGCTGCTATTTCCAAAAAGCTGTATTTGTCCATCGTTTTTTAACGTAGACGCAATTTAATATTTAAATAGGAAAGGTTAAAATAAGTATTGATGATTTTATCCAGATGTTAAAAATATTCTATTCAAATGCTAAAAGTTGTCTTGTTTGCTAATGTCAATACTGCCATACGATTGACTTATTTTGAAATTGTTATAGTGGTATTTAATAAGCAAGGTGGAAAGACATTGCAGAATATACTAAAGAAACGCTAAAATCGCTCCAAATTTTGCTCTTTTCTGAGGCCTCAAACTTGTAGTAAGTAAATAAAAGTGGCGCCATTTTAGCAAATTTGTGACCTTAACGAGCGTATCTTCAAACACTTTTATAGATGATTTGGTTCGATTGAGCCAAATTAAACAAGAACTACAAAGCTCATTTTTATCAGGTAATTTTCTTGTAGATTAAGTTTAGTATAATTTAATTTTAAGCGTTTGAAACAATCAAAGTTGACATAGTTGGACTTTAGTTTACTCCGATTGTCTTTTACATCGAAACTGCTGTTATATGCTGTTTTTTTAGTTTATATTTATGTCGTCATACAAGTTATCAACTACCTTTTCTAAAATTTCTCCTGTTTCATTAAAGCTGGTATTTGTCAATATGGATATCCCTATATTTTGTTTAGGATAAATCACAAACCAATTTTGCATTCCGTATATACCTCCGTGATGTCTATAAATTAATTGATTATCATTTTCTATGATGTACCAATGATAGCCTTCCCAAAAATCAGCACCTTCTTTATATAATTTTTTATGAGATTCGTTTACAATAGGATTCAACTTGTCTAGTTGCAATTTCATATATTTCACTAAATCAGTAGTCGTAGAGTGCAATCCCGAAATTCCGCCCCATAAAGTTCTGTTGAAATTAGGCATTAACTCGTTTTTATCGTTATAACCTTTTACCAATCTTGTTCTATCATTTTCATTGAGTGTAAGGTGACCTCGCTGGTAGGCTACCAACACTATTTTTAATGATATCGAAAAATATTTTACATTTATGTAGTTGAAAATAAGGTGTTTATTTTTTTTGTTCTTTTTATTTGATTCCTGTTAAGTTATCTTAATGGGATTGTGATTTTGAAAATTTGAATATTTGGTTCGAATCAGTTACGCATCTAACTTCCAAATTATTTTTATCTGTATTGGTGAATTTTTAGTGTTGGTTATTTGCAAACTCGGAAGTGATTCGGAGATTCTGTAAGGTTGTCAAAAGACACTATACCACAAAGAGTGTAAGTTAAAAAGTTAGGGGTTGGATTTATGATCTTTGTCTTTTTTAATTTACCGAGAAGGTCTTGTAATGTCGTTATTCTTTCGAAATTTCTTTGCTTTTAGTCACTTGAGGTATATAAATCAAATAATCATAACCCTTAATAACTCTTGACAAGTAAACATCATCTAAAATCAGCTTATTTTGTAAAATGGATTTCTTCAAAGGCCTTAGATCAAAACAGTACCATTGATCGTCTTTCACCATATTCAGAAATGATTTGAAACTATTGGAGTCATCCTTGTCTTCTCCTTTTCCGACAAGCATGATGTGCACCGATTTTCTAAAATTGGCCTCTTCAATATTAGAAATTAAGTTGCCAATATCGTAGATATCAGTTTTTGTTAATATAGTTTCACCTTTTGCTGCATGGACCGCACCAAATTTGAAAAGATTCTTTTTACTTTTCCAATCGGACAGCTGGTTCAGTAAGATGTTTTTTAACAACTGAATCCTTAACAGATGATTTCTATTCGTATAAATCTCTCTGCTTAATTTTAAGTCTTCAATCTCTTTTCGCTCTTTGTCAGAAATTTTTAACTTCAACAATAAGTCTATTTTTTGAAGGCAATCTTCGGATAAGATGTAGTATTTTTCCAAACCATCCTTAGATGCTATTTGTTTAGAATGTTGAAGCATTTGCTCATAGATCTCAATCGCTTTTTTATTTTTCGAAGTTTCTTTTAATCTGGAAATGACCATTTTATCTGCAAAAATGCTAATCTGTTCGACACCATATATTTTCGTATTGCGTTTGACCAGATCCTTAAACAAATCAAATTCAGGTTTGTATTCCAAAAAAGAAAAATTCGAACTATATTCGTTTACAAACAATTTAAGCCGTTCAGTAGGAAGTGATTTAACTTTTGTTTCAATGATATCGACTGAATAAGGATCAACCTCCAGAAAATAGTTATCAAACTTGACCTCATTGATAACAGCATTTGTAAAATAAGGGATTTCATTGGTAAAATGAGTCTCTCCCAGTAAAACTGAATTAGATTGTTTGATGTCGTTTAACAAGACATCCCATCCTTTTCCCTGAAATGAAATATTCTTGTCACTTTGGAAGGAAAAACCATTCTTTTGAACCAAACTGTCAAGGACTTTGTTTTGAGCATAGTTAAAATTGGTGATGAATGATGTGAGGAGTAAGAATGTTATTTTTTTCATGTAGAATTAGCTTTTTTATGGAGTATTTAGGTAACTGCAGTTCAGTTTTCTGAGGCACTAAAGTAGCCATAATTTCTAATAGTATTATAAAATAATGCTTATGAATATAGTTTCATGATTATGGAAGGCCGAGAAAGTATTAGTATTTTATGGATCAAGTACAAAACTTGGCGCGGAATTTTGTTATTTAAGAATTTACATTATCAGTAGTTTCCCAGTTAATCCTACAAAATTTCCATTAGATGATGACATTGGAAGCTTTGATATCACCACACAGTCTCTTGGATTCCTGAACTTTGGCGTAGGTCCTTATTTTTCCCATGAAATTTCTGACAATCTTAATTTAGTACTAAAAGCTACAGCTGGCTATTCTTCAGGAGCAAGCGGAAAGATTTTTGTGAAAAGTGAAATCTTTGATCTGCAAACCGATGAATTTCAGGTCGCAGAATATAAGCCTTCTAGTAATTTTAAATGGAATACTGGTGCAGCACTAACTTATAAGTTTAATCCAGAATTGGGTGTGACCTTATATGGAGACTATAGCCAGTCCCAGTCCCGTATCAGCTACTCTTTTAATGACATTATCCAAAACGACCAGGATATGGAAGATAATCTAAATGACTCTAGTGTATTGTATATTTTTTGTACATCGGTTTCATTTGAAAATGAGGAAATTACAAATTCGATCTTTGTCTATTTACCTTTCTTCTACTTTTGTTTGATTAAATTCCCAATATGGATATGCTTAAAATTATATTCTACTAAATTCATGCAGTTCCATACCATCCAGATGTTATTCCGAAATTTTATAAACATTTACAGATACTTTACCGTCCGTTAATAATCCTAAATTTACACCTCCGGTTTCAACAGCAAAAGTTAAAGTGTCACCAGTGTTAAGTTGAACTACCGTAGTTAGAGTAGTAGAGGTAACCGGAACAGCTGCCAAGGGTATATTTAATAAGGATACTCTTACCGCATCAAAAAACTTGCGATCAATTATTTTTTTTGTCTACTATCTGGATATGATGTTTTCAACTCAGTTCGGCACTGAATTTATATTCACTATTGGAATAAGCAGAAGAAAATTATGGTTAGAAGAGATAGGAACAGTGTTTAATGTCAAAGTCGGTGAAAATTTGGCAGAAATCCGAAAAAAATTTCAGGGTACTTTAATTGGTATTTTTTTTGTTGGTTTTTAAGTACAGCTGGCCGGCTGAAGTGTTATAAAATCATTGTTAAACTTTTTTTAAAGAAGATTATTATGAATACTCTAATGCGAAGAAACGGAAACAATAATTTAGGCTTTTCAAGCATCTTTGATGATTTATTTGGCCGTGAACTTTTTAACTGGGGAAATAACAACTACTCATCTACCAGTACAACGGTACCTTCGGTCAATATAAAAGAAAACGGCGATGCTTACGAGGTGGAAGTTGCAGCGCCAGGAATGGATAAAAACGATTTCCAGATCAAGCTGGATGGTAACCTGCTTACCATTTCATCTGTGAAAGAAAATAGCAATGAAACGAAAGAAGATAACTTCACCCGCAGAGAGTTCAGTTATCAATCCTTTCAGAGAAGCTTTGAGCTTCCGAAGGATGTGGTGGACCAAGACAATATAAATGCAAGATATGAAAACGGTCTTCTTATGTTAACCATTCCTAAGATGGAGGACGCGAAGCAGAAACCACCAAGGATGATTGAAATATCGTAAGACAAAAAATGGCTACTAACGGTAGCCATTTTTATTGATCAGATTTCTACGATTTGAACAACCAGGATACATCCGTGAAAATAGTTTCCTATGCCGGTAGTGCTTAAATCATAATTCTGGCATAAATTATAATTTTTTTTGACATTACACTATGATTCGCATCATAAAGGTAAATATATATACTTCACTAAATTTGGAGTTAGATTAAAACTAATTTCCCTGGAATAAGCATAAGGGTGATCTAAAAAGTGTGTAGCATGAAAGACTTATTCTATTATTCTTTTAAAGGAAAAAGGAAAGAGCAAATTCTTCAGTATGTCAACAGAAATTTAGTTGCATTTATAGAAGAAGAAAACGTGGTGAGATTTACACTACGAAACTGGTATAGAAAAATAGTTATTTCTTGTTTATTGTATAATGATTTAGTTATTATAGTTATAGTGAGAACAGTTATTCCCCCATTTTACGAAAAATATTCTGTTCTTTAAGTGTAGGGCTAACAATGCTCAATTATTAATGTATATGACACCTCGAGTAATTCTAGGAGATATAAACAGAGACATAGAATTTAAATAAGGACTATTACGATTGATAGTCATTTTAAAAATCATGGTATGGTACTTAGTGAAGATTTACTATTAGCCTATGGCGCAACACACGAGAATTATGATACCAATCAGATAATTTTCAGGCATGGTGATTATCCTCGATACTATTTCCAGATTGTACAAGGTAATGTGGAGTTAAATAACTATCATTACGACGGTCGGGAATTTACACAAGGTATTTTGTCGGCTGGTCATAGCATTGGTGAATCTCTATTGTTCACCAAGCGTTCATATCCAATGAATGCCTGTGCCAAAACAGAATGCTCAATCCTTAAATTACCAAAATTGGATTTTTTCGCACTGATGAGTCAAAACACAAAAGCTGCGTTGAACTTGTTGGAATTTTTATCGAGCCGATTATACTACAAGTATGTTATGTTGTTTAATCTTTCAACCCAAGACCCAGAGTTGATGATTATAGCTCTTCTGGATCATTTGAAAGGGTATAATTTGATTGACAGCAAATATTCCTTTCAGGTTCCTTATACCCGACAACAGCTGGCCAATTTAACAGGGCTTCGTGTTGAAACCGTGATTAGAACGGTGAAAAAAATGGAAAAAAACAAAATTGTAAGGATCGAAAGAGGCAAGATATTCTACTAGCCTTCCCTCAGACGTTTCGAGCTGCAATTTATTGCTCGAGTAAATTTTTCCTGTGTTCAGTCAAATCGGCACCAACAAGATATAGCGGTTAAAGGTGTTTTTTTATAGTTTACTGTACCCAATATGGAGGCTCGCCTTGCGGCATTTTCCACTTTACACTTGTCTTAGAGGTCAGAAGAGTAAGTTGCTTGCTTAGTCGGTCATACATGTATTCATCTAGCCATTTAAATAGGATTCCCCACTCTTTAGGAGCTCCAAAGCACAACTCAATATCAAGCCTTGGTGTAACACAGATTGCTGAACCATCATAATCCAACTCGATGATCTTTTCTACTGTTTTATGTTCTCCGTGATGTGCATATTTTGCATGACGTAAATTAATAATTTCACTATGCAATGGCAGTAATGATTGAGGAATGCATTTCTTTTTTAGTATGGCAGTTCCTGTGCCCTCACCAAAAAGCCTTCCATGGGAAATTACAATACTTGTAGTCAACGCCTCCATTCCCATGATATCTTCAAATAGATTTGGAGACTTTCTAAAATGAGAAAGTTTCCAATACCAATATCTTATAATCGCAACAGAATAAATATTAAGTTGCATTTTTTCTAATCGAAGTATTTCTTTTTGACATGTATTGCGAATTTCATCAATCTCTTCTTGTGATTTATTCATGGGGTTATTTTCTTACAGTTTAAATATAAGTAATTATCAAAAGCTAATTGATCACTATACTCAAATGTTTAACATTCAATACTGATTCAAATTAAAATAATAACTTCATAGGCATTGGAAGAAATCAGAATTCAATACTGATGCATATCTGTTCAAACTATAAATTATCGATCCATCTGTAAAGATCTGTATCAGCCGATATCCCGAATGATTTTCTTAACCTGCTTTTCCTTGTCTGAACTGTACGAACTGAAATATGATTGTATTCTGCTATATCTTTTGTTGTAAAACCCAGCTTGAGAAGAGCACATAGTTTAAACTCCTCTGATGTGACATTCGGATTTAATTCCGTGATGTTATTATATAAGTTCGGAAATGAAGACTTTATTTTGGGAATAAAGGCAATATCATCATTTATGGCAAGTTTTACGAGGTTCTCCAAATCCATATCGTCTTTTCTATTTAGTTTTTCACGCATATTGGCAATTATTGTTTCGCTGCGCAGAACTTTCTGGTATAGTTCTAAAACCATAAAGTGCTTGGATAGGATAAAATATCCAAAAATAGCAAACCAAACAAACACTACTATAAAAGTAACAAATCTTTGATTTTCAGAGTACTTTAAATTTTCAGACCCTGCAACACTAAATATTCTGAAATCATAATAATCACTTATGAGAAAAAGAATAAATGCGGTAGCAAAAACAAAGATGTTATATTTCGATGTTTTCCTTGTGTTAAAAATAAACAGCGAAGCACTAAAAAGCAAAAAATAATATAGTGATAAACCATTTCCAAAACCTGACGTGGATGAAAAAAAGAAAACCAACAGCATAGAAAGTTCTATAACAGCCAGACATATCAGCATATTTTGACGAGCTTTTGTAAAAAAGAAAAGAAGAAGGAAAATAGCCCCCAATACAAGCAAAACCAAGAAGTAATTTATGAATCCAAACAGCAAATCTCTGAATCCGCTTAAAAGCAATATAATACCTATAGAAAAAGCAAATAAGTTTAACCTTTGGCCGTCAAGACGCTGAAATCGATCGGCATAGGGATCAATATGCAGATTCTCTATATAATTTCTAATTCGATTTAACATTTTAATAAATAATTGTAAAAGATAACATTTATTTATGTAAAATTAATTAATTCCCTGAAAAAAAACATTATGCAATTCGTATATATTAATTGTAATTAATAGCCAGATTATTAAAATTCTAATAACTATATTTAACGTTACTTTTAAGAAGAAGCGCAAACTTCAAATCATAAAATTTCTTTTCCATTTGGCTACGGTGTTACGGCTCAATTTAAAATGGATCGCAAGCTGACTATTATTGAGTCTATTTTTTTTTTGGTAGTCTAGGATTTCATAAATATCTGCTTTTCTATACGACCGGTGTCTCTGGCTGGCTGCAAAATTTTCTTTATCTGGAATACCGAAAATTTTTTCATTCAGTTTTAAAATATCCACAGCAGATAAGTTTTTTTTTTGCAACAATTGCCGACAGCAAGTTATTTTATCTGGGAACTTTTTTATAATGATGTCGTTATAAATTCTTTGATAATCTGGGATTAATTTTTCCATAGTATTTTATATTTACTTCACATACCCTTTCTCTTTCAGGTAAAATAATAGTCCATTTCTTCTTTGCTAACACTTATACAAAATATACAACCAGAAATGGGTGCTATAGTAGATAAAATCCTGCCCGAGAAGTGCTGTGATCACTTTTAGTTGCCGCATCGGGATGTTGTACTACTTGTACTGACCTTTATACTTACTTAGCCATTTATACAGAGTTGTTTTTGGGATTTTATAATATTCTATTATTTCAGATTTTGACATTTCTCCTGACTGTATTTGTTCCAGAATGAAATCAATAACTTCTTTCGTATAAATATTTTTGCGAAACTGAGGTAAGATTGTTTTTTTGTATTTCTTATTTTCTGTACTTCTGCCTGTGCCTGTAGGAGCATACAATATCAAATGCTGTGAATACAGTCTGAAAAAATCATATTCTAATAGCTTGCTCCATTTCAACAGATTCTCTGCTTCTAAACTTGTAACCTTATACATTTCCTTTATTTCCTCTTCCGTACATTTCATAAAGTTACAAATGCGAGGAAGTTCTAAACCACGTGCTGCAACTTCGTTTTCAATCAATGGTCCTATTGGAATCTCTTTAAAATTCATTTGTTTTCTGTTTTTAGAATCTTACAGATTTATCTAATGTGTGCCTATTTATAGGTTTCAATTTATACCGGCAGACGAATTCATCTGCCGGATAAAATAAATTTAAGGTGCTTTAATCTGTTCTATTTTTATATATACTTTCATGTCAGAAGGAACAGTTCCGGTTGGCCCATTATTAGCTCCTGCCATCATAGTTACAAGATATGCGGTTTTTGTGGTTCCCTGCTCTATCCAGCTGTAATATCGAAATTCCGGTCCGTTATTAGATCCCTGATAAATACCAGGATCTCCCCAATTTCCTCTAACTGATGTTGTGGCTTGGTTCCAAGTATTATTAGTTGTTCCTCCCCATTGGGTTGGTGGAAGCACAACAGAATTGCCAGATTCGGTTGTCGTTCCGGCTCCATAACCTCCAAGGTGATTATACATCAACGTTTTATTTGCCGCTGCATTATTTCTTATCTGAGCATCTGTATTTTGTACCTGATTTGTATTATTGGTAGCAGTTCCTGTAGTTTGGTTGTTATGTCTCAGAAATGCTCTTACAGTATACAAACCATCCGGTGTAGTAAGCGCTACCTGAAAACCTCTGGTACCAGTAACAGGATCTACAACAAATTTCATAAAATCCATTGTAGCTATCACCTGTATATCAGCTTTAACTTCCTGCCCAACTGTAAGACTAGTGCAAGAATTGGTAATTGTTGGGTTTGCCGTATAAAAAGGCGTAAGGTCAAATGACACACCTGCAGGAGCTTCCTGCGCTGCAGTAGGCGTACCGCTGATATTAAAATTTAATGTGCCGGATCCGACTTCAAGTGTTCCTGCACTTAGGGTTGCTGTTACTGCAGCGTTTCCTACTGACTGCAAAGTCACTCCAGTATAACTTCCTCCGTTACCTGCTACATAAGGTATTTTTAAGATTGTGCCTACAAAAGCAGTTCCGCCTGTAATTGCCTGTGCCGGATCCAGATAGGCGCTTGCGCATTGTATTGTAGCATTAGGCGCAACAGAAGATTTATTGTCGAATCTTCTCCATTCAGTACCGTTCCAGAAATAATAACCTTCTGGAAGCGAAGTGGGAGAACCTCCAACATTATACACTAATAATCCTTTTGGCTGGTTGGCAACGCTGTTATCTCCATCTGCATTCAAATCTAATGTTGAAGATGTTAAGTCGATTCTTGGAGCCAAAATACCTTTGTTAGATGCTTTGACATCTAGCGCAGCATAATTGTCCGGCAATGTACCAATACCCGTAGCTCCTGATGCATTTACGATAAAATCATCTTTTAATTGTGCTGCAGTGGGAGCTCCTGTGGTCACATTATTTTTGGTACCATCTATATTGAAAATCCCTTGTGGATTTTGTGTATTGATACCTACCTGTCCGAAAACTAACGAAGAAACCGTTAATGCAAAAATTGTATAAAATTTATTTCTCATTTGTTAATAATTTAGAAGAATGAAAGAGTTTTACAATTACTCCTTTTCTGAATTGATATATATTGAATTTGTGTTTTACTGTATTGTGTATACATAAGAAGCAGGGGGAGGACGGATTCGTATTCGTATTCCTATTAAAAATGACTTTTCGAATAATTTGCCTTTGAAAGATTGTTTAGAATAAAAATCTTCGTACACGCCAAATATCTTGTATCTATTATGTAAAATTGCTTGTCTTTCCCTAAAAGTATTGGTTATGATAATAGCAATATTCCCTGATTTCTCATTTGAAGCAATAACAGAGTTTTTATTTTCAGATATAGAGCATTCCCGTCTGGAAACCAGTTTTAAAACCTTCTTTTCTATTTGTATGTTTTTAGTTTTTTTTACAGTTTGAGTGAATGAGCCCTGTGATAATTTTTTTAAAATAGAAGAAGAAAGCACAAACACTATGATATTGGAAATTTGGTCCTCATCATGACTTGTGGTAATGTCTCCTATATATAATAAGACTGAACTATTCTCTCTCTCAGATTGAAATAAAATGCTATTTTTTATGCTTAGACAACCATCTGTTCCGATGCATAATTGTGCATGGGCATTATAAAGAAAGCATAGCAAGAGAAGCATACCTGATGCTTTATTCATACTGTAACTGCCTTTCCTTGAATACATTATTTGCCTTTTTTAAGAACTAGATGCAAGATTAGTCTTATTTTAATCCGTAATAAAGAAATGACATACGCTATAGGTACTCTATAAGCACGGTTAAACATACTACATGCATACGATCAAAAACACCAGCACAATTTTAAGGCGCTTATTTTCAGAACATTAATATATAAAGAGGCATTTTAATGATGAAGCTGGAATATTATTCTTAGGAATGGAAAGCTGAGAAAACCACCTTAAATCATCTCTTATTTTAATATAAAAACTAAATTTAGCTGATCTGATGCTTCAAACTTTATGAGGTTAGCAATTTGTAAGTTATAAGAAGGGCTTTTAAAAATTACACATGATTTTTTACAATATTTTGATAAGGTTTCTAGCTGATCCAGCTGATTGTGGAGGTCATATATAAAATTTACTGACGGAAAAAAGTAAATGAAGTAGATCAGAATAATGGATCATGTAAAGTTTTTAGTTTTGCCGCAATTAATGATCTATCCAAAGAACAAACTTTCTATCTTTTTGGAGAGGTCTAAAGGGAAGATGTTTAAAAAAATCTCGAATAAACAGAGTATCAGAATATCAGAAACTTCATCAAATTCGGATAGGACGGGATCTATTTTGAAGGAAAATTTTTGACGAAAATGTAATATTGGGGTCATTGTGAGAAACGAAACGTCGACACAATGACTTGTCTCAAAAACAAGTATTGGAAATCTCCTTCATCGGAATGATAAACGTTTATAGTATTAGCCAAATAAGTGCTATATAAAATAGATATCCATTATCAATTGTGATAGATTTTGAAATCCATCATGAAAATTAGAAAATATCATAAGTTTTTAATTGGCAAGTAAAAGCATAAACAGAATAAAATAAAACAATTCAAAATATTGATTTTCAGTGATTTATAGTAAATTGTATTTTGCTTGAATTTGTGATTTTTTGATTTGTTTTGGTCAGTTTTGTCCCCCATTTGCCCCCTAAAAC
>Ga0307416_100000083_pt1 | contig 65118 bp, 98 predicted proteins | sample DK1Cmetagenome_2_FD_203821 | JGI IMG/M metagenome (GOLD analysis project Ga0307416, IMG submission 203821) | Maize rhizosphere microbial communities from greenhouse at UC Davis, California, United States - DK15-C-3 | ecosystem: Host-associated > Plants > Roots > Rhizosphere > Soil | place...
TACGGCCCCAAGCTTGGCCACAACTCCACGGGTGACCGAGTGTCCCACACCTTTGCTGTAGCCAAGGCTCTCAAGGAGAAGGCAAACGAGATTGGCCACCAGGCCGCTTGGAACCTGGACACTCGCCCGAAGGAACGAACTGGGGCGTCTCAGATTCGGACCAGGCACTACCCGATCACAGACATGGACTCCTACGTCTACCTTGAGGATCTTTCCCAGGGCGACTCCCAGTATGCAGCCATGGGCATTGAGATGGAGCACCACGTTCTGCAAGACGCCGTAGACAGCGTGTAAGGAACACCATGCCCGACATTCAAATTCCCGTCTTTGGGTCCACTGACGAGCTTCTGCTGAAGCTCCTGCAGGACTTCTTTGAGGGGCAGAACATTCACATCGGCACTCTCTACTCAGAAGAGATTGAGCCGCCCATGATTCTCGCCCGTGCGGAACGCCGCTCCGGTGGCATTGCCGACAACGTAAGCGATGAGCGTTTCCTGCATCCAGTCCTGGTATCCATTAGCACCATTACCTCCGGTATTGACGCTGATGAGGTAGCGGAGGAATTGCAGGAGGCAGTAAGAATCTGTTTGCGCCAGGCACAGATAAACCAAACCGTTGTCCCCAACGGTGGGGTTATAAATCGGATCACTAATGCATCTTCCCCGTCCCGAGTTTCGGATTACGCGACAAGTTCCGGGGTCGTTCAATACGCGAGTTTGCCTCGCGGGTGGGTCCGATTTGAATCAATATGGCGCCTGATTCTCCGAAGTCCGCCCCAAAATACAATCACCAATCGCTTCCTAATCCCTAAGCCCTAACGGCTTGGGGATTTTCTTTTAGGAGAAACATGACAACGAACGATGCAGCCACCCTCAAGGTTGGTAATGCACGCTTCTACACCGCTGTTGCCGGCACTCCCCGCCCGACAACTGTGGCCACTCTGAAGGCACCGCCCGTCGCCTGGACGGAAATTGGCAACACCACTTCCGAGAATATCGTAAACCTTACTTCTGAGGGTGGTGCCGTTACTACTCTGGCATCCCTGCAGAATAAGTCTCTGCGCCAGTCTGTTGAAGCCCGCATTGAATCGCTGGGCCTTAACTTGCTCGAATGGACGACAGAAAGCTTGACCCTGTATTACGGTGCTAATGCCCTTATTACTGAGGATGAAGCTGTTGAAGTTCCGTCCGAGCCTGTTCCCGTAGAAAAGGCATTCCTTGCCGTTCTGTTTGACGGTGAAAAGGTCGGCGGGTTTTACTGCGAAAAGGCGTCTTACTTTAGGTCTGACGATATCGCAATTGCCGATACCAATTCCCTCGCCGCTCTGCCGATCAAGGTTACTGCCCTGAACGCTGCAGGCAAGGATTCCGCTCTGACGGTAATCACACCCCGCGCTACGGATCCCGTAGTCGTCTAGTAAACCCCCGTGAGGGCCAGGTGCGGACCTTGGCCCTCACGGGTTACCAATTCCCCGTCCGCATTAGTTGAACATTCAACGAAACCTCGAGTCCGCAAACACAAGGAGTCCGCATGCCTTCCATCAAACTTTCCGATATCCAGGCCGCCGCCGATAAGAAGTACGGCGACTTTGAAATCCATCTCCCCGACGCTGGGATTATCTCTTTCGTGCCGGCACTGCGCCTGCCCAAGGAGAAGCGCCGCACACTCGCAAAGGCGTTCGACGTCGAGACGCGCGTCAAAGGTGACGAGCCCGACCTTGATCTGTACGACATTTACCAGGACGTTTTCCGCGTAAGCGCCCGCCAGGCTGACGGCTTTGAAAAGCTCAAGGCCGCTGTCGGGGACGACCCGGCAGTGTGGGAAGAACTGGCCCGCGAGTTCATGCAGGACACGGCAGCGGGGGAAGCTTAGCCCTTGGGGATTTGATCGATTCTCATGGGGAAGCCCTCTACATCGACCTGTTGAAGTACTACAACTTTGACCTGGTTGGCTTCCTGAGGGGTGAGGTTGCGGGATCCCCGCGCCTCATCCTTACCATGATTCGCCATCTCCCTGAGGGATCCATTTACGTAGCCACTCTCCAGTCCGCCCCTGTTGAAGAGTTGGCAGAACTACTCGGCACAGAGCCGCAAGAAGAAGAGATTGATCCCATCCAGGAACACAAGACCTGGACCATGGACAAGCTCCTTATGGCTCAGCTCATCAACTCCGTAAACATGCTGGTCCGCCACACCATTCAGTGGCAGGACGGCAAAGCTCCCGACCTTCCCGTCATTGGCCCTGCCAAGTGGAGGGGTGAGGGACCGGAGGCAACTTCATCCAAACCCGAGAGTGTTGCTGACACTCTGAACAGAATCATGGGGCACAAGAAATAAATGGCTAACCTGAGACTCGTTGGCGCTGTAGCAATCCGCGTCCGCCCGGACACCACCGGATTCCGTAAAGACACGCAGGACGATATTGACCAGGCACTCGGCAAGCGGGGCGAGAAGATTGAGTCCAAAGCCAAGGTAAAGGTGGACGTTGATGCGAACACCAAGCCCCTTGAAGCTAAGGTCACAAAGCTTTCCGAGGAACTGAAGAACAAGCAGATCCGGCTCAATGTCGGCGTCGATTACGACGGCGTAGCTAAGGCGAAAGAGCAGATCAACCAGGCGCTCAAGTCCCTGGATAACAAGGTTCTCTCCTTTGAGATGAACCCGGAAAGCATCGCCTCTGCCAAGCGCGAACTGAAGAAGCTTGAGCAGAACGCCAAAGTCGAGATGAAGATCATTCGGGACGAGGCCGGCTTCAAGTCTGTCCTGAAAAAGATCCAGCAAATCCGCAACGAAAAGGGCATGACAAAGGTAGTCACCTTTGCCACCGATAAGGAGTCCCTGAAGAAAGCGGAGAAGGATGCCCTTGAAGGGCTCAAGCGCCTGGAGGCTCAGCGCACAGTCACCATTGGTTACACCAAGAACTATGACGGCCTACTCGCCGCTATCGGTGAAATCGATAAGCGCCTGGCCGACGTCCGCAAGCTGAAGATCGAAACCAAGCTGGACGATGCCAGCCTGGAGGCCACCAAGGCAAAGCTCCTGGAGCAGGCAAAGTCCGCCCCGGTGACGATCAAGTTCAACGAGGACAAAGAGGGCTACGAAAAGGTTCTCACCCGGATCAAAGAAATCCAGAAGCAGCGGGCAGAAGTCGAAATCACGTTCGACACCGACGAGGCCACGCTTGCAGCTAAGACCCTGGAGATAAAGGAAAGCCTCAAGAAGCTCACCAACCTGGGCAGCGGTAACGACGCACTGTTCCGGATTGGTATCGAGGAAGCATCCCTCCTGGACGCCAAGCACAAGGCCGCAGAGCTGAAGAAGCAGATCGAGGAAACCAAGGCCAACATTGCCCTGGGCCTCACGGGCACCCTGCCCGTCCACGCGGAGCTGGCCTTCCTCGGCCGCGACCGCATAGTCAACTACATTGCCCGCGTAAGCAACACGTCAGTTGCCGCAGCGGAAGGTGCCCTCAAGGGGCTTGGCGGCGTCAATATCCTAACTGGCTTTGGCAACAACCTGGCCAGCATGATTACCAATTTCGACACCCTGGCACTGAAGGCTTCTACACTTGCAGTCGCGCTCGGCTCCCTGGCAAACACAGGCATCTACGCTGCCGGCTCCCTGGTCCGAATCGGGCAGGGCGTTGGTCAGAGCCTTGGCTTGCTGGCCGCAGCCCCGGCTGTACTGGGTGCAGCAACCATCGGCTACACGGTGTTTACCGCAGCGTTCAACAACTTCTTTGACAGCTTCAACAAGGATCCAGCAATCGCTGAAGCATCCCTCGCAAAGCTGCCGCCCCTGGCACGTAAGACAGTCGATTCCATCACTGGCCTTTACCGTGGCCTGGCGGATCCCATCCAGGAACGCTTTTGGGAGAAGGTGGGCACCACCCTTTCCACCGCCATCGAGAAGCTTTACCCCAACCTGAAAACCGGACTCATGCAGTCCACGGACGCGGTAGGTGAGTTCGTTGCTGGCTTCGGCCGCGCGATGACCAACCTCTCCCTGACAGGTGACTTTGACAAGATATTCGGCAACACTGCCAAGTTCTTTGAGAACCTGTCCGGAGCGTCGGAGCCCTTCTTCAACGGCTGGAACGCCTTCGGCGTCAAGGGCTCGGAACTACTCCCCCGGTTCGGTACCTACATCACTGACGCTGCAACGCGCTTTGAATCCTGGGCAAAGACTGCATCCGAAAGCGGGCAGATCATTGACTGGATCGAGCATGGCGTCAACTCCTTCTCCAACATGGTCAAGGTGGGCGGCTCCGTTGGGGATATGTTCAAGGCCATCAACAGCGCTGCAGACATTGCCGGCTACGGCGGGCTCTCCCAATTCACCATCAACATGCGTGAAGCTGCAGACGAAATGCTGGGCGAACCCTGGCAGTCCCGCGCGGCCAATATCTTCGAGGGCGCACGCCTGGGAGCTGAGAAGCTGAGTGGCGGATTCCAGGATCTTACTGGCTCGCTTGGTGCATCCTCAGCCTGGCTCGGCACCGTGCTTACCCAGCTCGGCGGCATCGGCGGGGAAGGCCTCTCCCGGCTCTCGGATCTTCTCGGCCGGCAGACCTACCAGGACGGCGTAACCGCTGAGCTTGAAGGACTGCAGACCCTTGTGGATAACCTCGGCCCCAGCTTCATGTCGCTTGGTGACATTATCGGCAACATGGGCCAAATCTCAGGCTCAGTCCTGGGATCCTTTGCTCCGGTCCTGAACCAAATCATGCAGGCCGTTGATCGGACCCTGACCACACTGACGGACAACCTGGTCAAAATTGCCCCCAAGGCAGTTGCCGCTTTCTCTGGCATGTTCGGCGCAATCGAGCCCCTGCTTGATGGACTGACATTTGCCCTAGATGGCATCCTCTCCGTGGTTGCCCTGGTACCAAACTCCTTCGTCACAGCCAGCGTTGCAGCGATGGCATTCTTCGGCCTCCGGGCCATGGCATCGAACTTCTTTGACACCCTCAGCCAGACCCCCAAGTTCAAGGAACTTGAGAACAACTGGATCGCCCAGCAGGTAGCAGCGGGTAACACTGTTGATAAGTACAAGATGGTCGATGGCGAGATGCGGAAATTCACCGTCCCGGCTGACAAGTTCAATGTCATGTCTGCAGGCTGGCAGACCATCGCCACTCAGGCAGGCACGTACGGGGATAAGCTCCGCGTCCTGAATGAGCAGATGCAGGTGGACGGCGCAAGTCGGTGGGCGCAAAACCTAAACACTGCCGGAACCATTGCCCGCGACGGCTTTGGTAAGGCACTGGGCGGACTCGTGTCCGCACTCGGTGGACCCTGGGGCATCGCTCTTGCTGGTGCCGCAATCGGCATCGGCATCTTCGCACAGAGCCAGGCGGACGCTAAGGCCCGCGTCGATGGGCTCACACAGGCCATCGATAAGCAGACCGGCGAAATGAACGAGCAAGGCTTAGCTCAGATCGCTAAGGAATGGACCGACATTGGCAAGGCTGGCGACAGCGTAGCCAACCTGACTCGCAACGCGAAAGCAGCCAACGAGACTGCAGCGGCACTCGGCCTGAGCGTAGCCGGCGTTACAAAGGCAATCGCCAACGGCGGACCTGAGTACGACAAACTGATTGGCCAGCTTGACGGCATCTCGCAGGCAATGGACCTCCGCTCGGACTATGGCGGCTGGGACGCCGGCACGGCCAAGCTCAAGGAATTTGAGCAGCAGCTCGGCCTGGCTGACGGCTCGCTGACCAAGCTGAACGAGAAGGATATCAACCATCTCAAAGACAACATCGAGAAGGGCCGCGCTGAAGCAGCGCTAGCCAAGGCGGTGTTCGAGGGACTAGCTGAAGCCACGGGAACCACCACGATCCAGGCGCAGCACATGGCTACAGCCATGCAGACCATTGGTGACAACTCCACCACCGCAGCAGCCAAGATCGGTGCCATCAACAAGGCTCTCGATTTGCTCAAGGGCGGGAAGCAGTCAGCCCGCGAGGCTGAAGTTGCAGCCCAGTCCACATTCCAGTCAGCAGTCCAGCAGGCAGCAGCTCTCAAGGAACAGCTCGCCGGCAACAATCACCTGATCGATCAGACAACCAAGCTGATTGATACCACCAACCCCGCAGGCCTGAAGCTCCAGCAGACGATGGCCGGCGCGGCGGACGGTATCAAGATCGCGGCCATGGCCGCGTACCAGGCAGCTAAGGATGCTGGCGCAGAGCCCGCAGAAGCAATGGCGGCGTCCAAGAAGGTTCTGGAATCCCATTCCGGTGACCTCCAGGCAATCGCTGACGCAGCGGGCGTAAACGTCCAGGATATCCAGGCTGAATGGGATGGATTCTTTGGTAAGGAATGGGAGCTGAAGGCGGTCTTTTCCGCATCGGCTGTCCAGGTCCAGCAGGCTAAAGAGCTGGTTGAGGGCATGGGGCTTGAGTGGAATGAGAGCGTCTTTGAGGCTCTGCTGAAAGCTCACCCGGACCCGGCCAAGCTGTCGGTTGATGAGGTCAAAGCATGGGCTCAGAACTACGCCAACGGCGCCTACGAGGCCCAGCTAAAGGCCATGAACCCTGAAGCCCTGGCCAGGATCCTAGAGGCCACAGGCCTCGCTCAGAGCTACAAGGACGGCAACTACACGGGCGTCATGAAGGCACTCAATGCCACGACTGACGGCGTGTCTGCCGCATGGCAGGCGCTCATGGGAGTGGTTGGTGGTCCTAGTGGTGCTGGTTGGGCAGCAGCGATGAAGGCATACCTTGACGCTGTATCCAAGGCCAACACTGAGGCTGCACTGAACCAGCTCGCACGCACGCGCGAAATGAACATTGCCGTGAACTACACGTCACTGAACAGCCCTCGCCCAGCCATGATCGATGGCAACTACAACGGCTCCCTCACCGGCAGCAAGTTCCGCCCCCAGCCAATGCAGTTCTTCGCTGACGGCGGGTTCTCTGGACTCGATTTCGTGAAGCCTGGTGGTGCCAAAATCTACGCACCTTCCACCACATGGAAGGTTTTTGCGGAAGAAACCACAGGCGGGGAGGCCTTTATCCCCCTCGCCGCCTCCAAACGCGATAGGTCCACTCAGATTCTTGCTGAAGTCGCACAGCGGTTCGGCTACAAGCTGAGCAAGGCCACGGCCTTTGAGGACGGTGGGATCACCATCGGCGGCAACTCGCGGGCGACTGGACTGAACGTCCACATCGACACATTCAACCAGAACGCGCAAGACACCATTGAGGACGTCGGGCGCGGCATTATGCGCCAGGTCCGCAACGCGGGCGTGGTGGGAATCTTGGACGGCATCTAATTGAGAATCGAGTTCAATGGGCTTGACCTGGCAGACGAAAATCTGTTCAACGTAACAAGCATCGACGGGCTGGATTCCCTTCCGGATCTGACAATCGGCATGGCCCCTAAGCCGCGACGGCATGGTTCGTGGCTTGGGGGCAAGCTGGCCCAAAAGCGGGTCATTGCGATAAACCTGCAGATCCTCGGGGATCCGGACGACGGCTACCGAACCACCAACGCAAAGAACAAGCTGGTCAACGCACTGCAGATCCAGGACGTAGAGCAGCCCCTTGTCTTTGAGCTTGACTACGGGGACCAGCCGGTCATGGTGTACGCATCGGTCACGGCGCTGGACCTGCCCATTAGGCAGGACTACGGCCGGATCCGCGAGGCCATTATTGAGTTCACCTGCACCGACCCAATGCGGTACTCCGCTGAGGCAAGGCAGGGGCAGGCAAGGCCCCCCTCAGATCCTCCCGCTGTGGAGTACGGCTTCAACTATGGAGTCCAGTACAGCGACGAGGAAGGGGCCACCAACGCCTTTACCGCCAACAACGCGGGCAACTCCAACGCAGCAGCAATCTACACGGTGCGCGGGCCGATCAGCCGGCCATCGATCACGCTGCTGGACGGGCAGGGGTCACGAGCTACCACGTTCAACCTGACCCTCACGGAATCCCAGGAGCTACGGGTGAGCACATCAGCCAACCGCGTCCTGGTGAACGGCTCGGATGCCTTCGGCTCAGCGAGTGGCGCACTCGTGGCAGACCTTGTGCTGAGGCCTGGGGAAACCATCATCTCCTTTGGTGGCGTGGTGCCGTCCGGTGCCAGCCCCACGCTCAGCGTCTCCTGGCGAGACGCATCCCGCTAACCACACAACCATGAGAGGCCCTGGCTAACGCTGGGGCCTCTCCTGTTAGGAACACATGACCATCTACACCACAGGGGCAGGCACTCTCCCCGCGATTGCAGAGCGCAACCGCAACTCAATGATGCTTCAGGCTGGCAAGCGCGACACTAACCCGCTGTTTGTTTGGGATGGGGTCCACTCCGGTCTATATATCGAAAAGACAACCGGCATGGGCTTTGTGATCGGTGCCGGCCGCGCAGCAATCAATGGCGCATCTTCCGCTGAAGGTACTTTCACCGTAGTACTGACCGGCGATGAGCCCGGAACCTTTGAGCCCAACGATACGGCGGCAGACCGCCGCGACCTGGTTACCCTCAAGGCCTACCCCGGCAACCCTTCCGAGACTGGCGCAAAGGTGGAGGTAGTCAAGGGTGTACCTGGCGGCACCGACTGGCCAGTCGCACCCGCAGGCTCCATCCCCCTATACGGCGTCATCATCGGCGCTGGCATGAGCGCAGCAAACGGCGGCTGGAACCGCGCATGGACAACCGATCTTCGCAAGGACATTGGCATCCCTGAGTTTGAGGCATACACGCCGACATTCGGCGGCTTCACTAGCCTTGGCACTGGCGCTGTCCGTGAAGGACGTTACCGCGTGGACGGTGACAAGGTGACCGTATTCGCCCGCCTCCGGGGTGGAGCTGGTGCCAGCATGGGCACCAACAACCAACTCTACTTCTCGCTGCCTATCCCCACTGAGGGATTCTTCGTGTACGGCGGACTCGGCAACCTGCACCACCCCAACGTTTCCGGCCTGGCATACTCGCTCCGCTTGCTGAGCGTCGGACCCAACGCTGCCATTTGGGCAGAGAAGAATGATGGCTCATCCCTTGGTGCCCTGGTTCAGCCGGGGCAGGTTGGCTACCCGTTCGGTGAAGGCACTGAACTGTTTCTCTCGCTTGAGTACTACACCAAGGTTCTCTAATGGCCCGGCCCTCATGGAGGGTTACGTTCGCCCTGACAGAGAACGACGCCACCGTTGCTGACTTTGACTGTGAAATCTCCCAGCTCTCCCGCTATGTCTCCCCCAAGGTTGGGGCGCTGCAGATTCAGATCCCCATCCCAAACGCCGACGTCGGACGGGATGCCTACCGCATCCTGAACGGCTCCGGTCGAATGTCGATGTACGTCTACCGGGACAATGAAATTTGGTGGGGCGGCTTCATGGATGACGCCGTAGTCAATGGCTCCGGGGATTACCCGGTGCTCAACGTCTCGGGAGCAACCTTTGAGTCATACCCGGACAGGCGTGAGGCACGCGACGACGAGAACCTGAGCATGGAGCAGACCCACTTTGCCAAGTGGGCATGGGACTACATGCAGAGCAAGCGCGGCGGGAACATTCTCGTTGACACCCCCACCCCCCCAGCCTCCGGAAAGAACCGTGAGTTTGAGGTCAAGCGCTCCGATATCAAGACGGTTGGTTCCGTACTCAAGGAAGTAAGTAACCGCGCAGACGGCTTTGAGTGGATCATCGAAACATTCAACGATGACACCGGCATGCGGCGGCGGCAGCTCACCACGGGCTACCCCACCATCGGCCGGCCGGATAGCGGGATCACACTCACCTTCCCTGGCGACGTCATCAACTACGAGATACAGACGTCAGCCCTGGATGGAGCAACCAGCTTCCAGGCACGAGGCAAAGCCCCGGATCCGGTGGGCAGTCCCGGCAAGCCTGGCAACACTGACGGCTCTGGCGGTGGGGGTACGGCGGCTGAGAAGCAGCCCCCCATCATGAGTGAGATTTTCGTCAACGAGGATCTGCTAACCCAGGGCTACACGCTCACAGATACAACCATCGACCGCCCAACGGTCACTGAGGTTTCCACCTTGGATGAATGGGCAAAGCTGGCCCGCGAACTTCGCAGCGGCCCGCTCACCCTCCCGAACGTTACTTGCCGGATCGACAACTTTACCCAATCAATCCTTGGCTCCGTCGTGACACTTCGGATCAACGACTACCTCTGGCCACTCGGCCCCAATGGCGAGCCCGGTTACTCAACCAATGCTCGCGTAATCGGCTACGAGGTAGACCCCGGCGAGTTCGGAGCTGACGATATCGTGCAGCTCATTTTCGAGGACAACGCAGACAAGGACAACCTCAAGAGGAGCCCCGACTAAACCATGGCACGTTTTCCTCGCACCCTTGCCGACGCACTGGCGGCACAGGCTGAGGCAGGACGGTCCACACGAACTGAAGCGCTCAGCGTGGATGGCCTTGCCCCAATCAGCCTGGGGAATTTGAACGAGGATCTGAAAAACAACCTCGACACGCTGAACACCGACCTGGAACAGGCCACGCTCGACCTTGTTGGGGTGGGCCAAAAGCTCACCGAACTTGATGGCAGTCTCATCGCCCTAGATGGCGACATGACCCAGGCCAAGCAGGATCTTACTGGCCTAAGCACTGAACTGACCGGCATTGATGGGACCATCACGGACCTCATTGCCGACATGGAAATAGCCCAGTCAAACCAGGCCTTGTTTCAGACCAACCTTGATGGGCTCAACGGCGACCTGGCCACCCTGGACACAGCCCTTACGGGCCATGGCCAGCAGCTCACAGAGCTGGACGCGAGTCTCACTGCAAACTCGCAAGAGCTGTCACAGCTTCAAGCCAACGTGGCCGGCGTGGACGACAAGATTGCCCAGGCAATCGATGACGCGAACGCGCAGCCGATCACATCAGATCGGTTCACTGAGGACTCCCTGTCCATCTGGCCCTTTATCCAAGGCACCATCCCCCACGGCGCACTGTCACCCGGAGCTGTCAGCTCCAACGACCTTGCCGACTTTGTTATCACGGCGCGGAAGTTCAACGACGACCGCCACCGCATCTACTAATTCCCGTCCCAGGAGGACACATGACCAAGCCCACTGCCGCCGAAAAGCTTGACGCTCGTATTGAAGCGATCATCAAGGAAAAGTTTGACCACTACCTCACTGACCTCTCCTTCCGCATCGGCCAGGCCTATGACCTGATCGAGCGCGTAGGCGCTGGAGTCACTGCCACAGGCAAGGTCTACGCCGAAGATTTGAACCTGCCTGGCAAGGCAATCATGACCGGCTATACAACCACCCCCAATTCACCGGCCGCAGGATCCTTCGCCTGGGCAGATTTGCACATCGTATATGAAGGCACTGACTACCCGATCACTAACGGCAACACTGCCAACAAGTACGTATGGTGGAGCAAGACCACTACCAACACCGTCCTCCAGTCTGGCCCCACAAAGCCTGTTCTGAATGCCGCTGCTGGTGAAGTCCTGCTGTTCGTCAACAACGGCGGTACGCCGCTGGTCATGCTCTCCGACACCAACGCATCCATGCCGGCAGTTCTGCGCGATGGCGCTGTGGACTCGGGGGCCATCCTTGCGAACGCCGTGGGCTCCCTGGCCATCGCGGACAACGCCGTCACCGGCACGCAGCTTGCGGCCAACGCGGTTGGCTCTGCCAACCTGGCTGACGGCGCAGTGGTCCGCGCAACGCAGCTCGCAGCGAATGTTGTGGGCGCGACTCAGCTTGCCGACAACGCTGTGGACACCGCAGCTCTTGGCGCTAACGCGGTAACCAACCTGAAGATCGCTGATGGCGCTGTGAACCGCACCGCCCAGCTCTCCGGTGCCATCGTGGCCACGGGCAACATCGTTGCCAACGCTGTCGATTCCACCAAGCTTGCCGATGGCGCTGTGGCAACAACCGCAAAGCTCGCCGCGAACGTTGTGGACGGCACCAAGATTGCGGACGGTTCTATCCTCCGCACAGGCCAGCTCGCCGCAAACGTCGTGACTACGACCGCCATTGCGGACAACGCCGTGACAACCACGGAACTGAACGCTAACGCCGTGACCAGCACAAAGCTGGCCGACAACGCGATTGTCCGCACGGGGCAGCTCGGAACCAACGTGGTTTCCACCGCAGCCATTGCACCTAACGCGGTCACCACTTCCGAGATTCTGAACGGCGCTATCTCGCCCACCAAGCTCAACATCATGCGCCACATCATCTGGTAATCCAACAACCTAAAGGTCCGCAACCATGAAGGTACTTCTCGCTACCCCCGCGTATGGGGGACAGGTCACTGAGGCCTACTTGCAATCCATCCTTGCCCTGGTTCATGCCAGCTATGCACGGGGGATACAGATTGACGTAATGACCCTCACAAACGAGTCCCTGATAACCAGGGCTCGTAACGAGATTGTGGCTACTTTCATGGGTGGCGACTGGACGGATCTGCTCTGGGTTGATGCTGACATTAGCTTCAGCCCGGAGCACGTCTGGCGCTTGCTCGATGCACCGCACGACGTGTGCGCCACACCCTATGCAATGAAGGGACTTGACTGGGACAGCGCAGCCCTGGCGCAGGACGCGGCCACCGCTCGCGCAGCAGCCATCATGTCCGTTGTTAACTTCATCCCAGGCGTCCAAGTGCAGGACGGGTTTGCCCCCGTCCTTGACGCTGGCACTGGCTTTATGCGAATCAAGCGCTCCGTTCTGGAGAAGCTGATCGCCGCCCACCCGGAGGTTGAGTACCGATCCGAGAAGGACGGGAAAACCCGGTGGGCCATCTTCGACTGCATCATTCACGACGGCCGCTATCTCAGCGAGGACTATACATTCTGCCGACGCTGGCAAGCCCTTGGAGGGCAGGTATGGGTCGATGTTGCATCCCCAAACCTTGGCCACCAGGGCTCCTACACTTTCGGAAAGTAACCTCACATGGCTCTCCCCACAATTTCACACAACACCCCCTCAGCCGGATCCATCTCTTGGACCGGCTTTTCTATTCAGTACGCGGGCGGCAGCTACACCATTGCCGCTGGCAGCACGCCCAACGCTTACGTTTGGTGGCTCTACAACGGCGGCGTAAGCCCTGCCCTGCAGAGCGGGAATGCCCTGCCAAACCTCGGCCCCGATGACATGATCCTGTTTCTCAACAAGACCGGCACGGGCGTCCTGGTCCCCACCGCGGAATTGCTTGATGGCTCACTGATCGTCGGCGGGTCCATCCTTGCTGGTGCCATCGGCGCGAATCAGATCCAGACCTCCCACCTTGACGCTGACGTGGTTACCGCAGACGAAATCGCAGCCGGCGCTGTCCTGGCGGAACACGTCTCCGCTGGTGCCATCACCACCGAAAAGCTCTCTGTCGGCACTGTCGGAAACGACCTGGTTGCTAACGGATCCTTTGAGGACACAAGCGAGGCCGGCCTCCCCCTGGGGTGGGAGTCGCTTGGCACTCCCTACCTGGGATCCATCGCCCACATAACCGGCGTGTCCAGCTCGGGCAGGTATGCCATGCAGCTCTCAGCCACGGCCACCAACAGCAACATGGCTTTCAAGCAGACGCTCGACAAGCTCATCCCCGTATCCTCAGTCTCGGGCCGACGCTGGTATCTCGCAATGCGTGCCGGCGCTGGCACAGCATCCACCAAAGGTGCCTACCTCCGCGCAGCCTGGTACGACGCAAACAAGGTCCAGCTCACGACTGGCGGGTTCAACGACGCCGTAAGCAACGCAGCCCTCACTACGGCATGGACCGTCCTGGAAGGGCAGGTAACCCCGCCCGCAGCGGCCCGCTACATGCAGATCCAGGTTCACCTGGCATCCCCCTCCGTGGCCACCAATATGTACGTCGATGAGGTCATTGCTCGTGAGGTAGTCATTGCCGCGCAGATCGGTGACGGGCAGATCATCACTGCCAAGATGACGGCCAACACCATCGCTGGTGACCGCATCACATCGAACACCCTGCATGCTGACAAGATCACTGCCGGCACAATCGCCGCAGACAGGATGATTGTCAGCGACTTCACCAACTACGCCCAGGACGGCAACTTTACCGATGCCACCAAGCGCTCCTGGGGCGGCTCCGGAACCATCATTACGTCCAGCACTGAGCCCAACAAGCTCAAGGTAACCACCGCTGCTACCGGCAACAATGACCAGCCCAACGTCTACTCATTCAACGTCACCCCCGGCGAAATGTACTACGGGGAATGCTACGTGTACGGCGAAACAACCAACGTGGGCGGCGGCGGGCCGAACATGCACCTAACCGTCCGACATGACAACGGCACCACAGCGTGGCCCGGCTTCCAATCCCTTACTCGCGCCGCAGTTCAAGGTCAGTGGGTAAAGCTTTCGGGCTTCATAACCATCCCGGCTGGTGCTCGCACTGCCAAGGTGGAGCCCGCAGTCGGATTCTCCGCTGACGCCGTGGGCAATATCTACTACTTCCGGAACGTCCAGGTTCGCCGCCTGAGTGGTGGAGAGCTGATTGTGGACGGCGCAATCACCACACTCAAGCTCGATGCTGAAGCAGTCACCGCAGACAAGATCCAGGCGAACGCAGTCACGGCAACAAAGATCCTGGCTGGTGCCATCGGCACCAACCATATGACGGCCAACTCGATCCACGCTGACCGAATCCTGGCAAACACCATTGCCGGGGACAAGATCATCGGCAACTCGATCCTTGCCGGCCATATCCTGGCGGGCGAGATTGGCACCGACCACATGGATGCCAACTCGATCAACGGTGACAGGATCTTGGCCAACACCCTGACCGCTGCAAAGATCCAGGCAAACTCGATTACTGCTGATCGCATCCAGGCCTCGGCCATCACGGCGGACAAGCTCCTGGTCAGTGACCGAACCAACTACTGGGAAAACCCCGACTTTGAGCTTGACACCGTTGGGGGTATTCCCAACGGGACTACCAGCACCAACACCACCACCTCACGAGTGGCCTCAGGCGGCGCTAGGGGATCGGGCAAGTGCCTTGAGCTGAACGCTCTCAATGGCTCCAACAACAGCGTCTACTCCACCAACCAATTCCCGGTGGAGCCAGGGGATCAGTTCTATATCTCCTTCGACTACAAGTTCCTGAACACGGTTGGCACTGCCAACGCGGGCGTGGGCTTCCAGACGTTCGGTCCCACCAGGAACGCCATCACATGGGCAAAGGTGGACACCGGATCGGTTCGCCCCACCACATGGCAGGAGGGGGCTAGTGCCATGGTTGGCATCTACACGGTCCCCGCAGGAACCTACTACCTCACGCCATGGATCACCTTCCAGAACAACGCTGAAACCACCAACCGCTTCCATGTGGACAACATCATCATCCGACGCATGAACGGCGGTGAGCTGGTTGTTGATGGGGCTATCACCACTAACAAGATGACAGCCAACACCATCAATGGTGACCGCATCCTGGCCAACACTCTGACTGCCGCAAAGATCGTGGCCAACTCGATTGGAACCACGCAGCTTACCGCTAACGGCGTTAACGCTGACCGCATCATCTCCAACACGATCACTGCCGCAAAGCTGCAGACAAACTCGGTAGTGGCGGACAAGATCCTAGCTGGTGCCATTGGTACCAATCACATGACCGCGAACACCATCCACGCGGATAGGTTGCTGTCGAATACGATCACCGCCAATAAGATCCTGGCTGGCGAAATCAAGGCCGGCCTGCTGGAAACCAACCTGGTCCTGGCAACCAAGATCATTGCCGGTAACCCCACTGAGACGCACGCGGAGATGAGCCCTGAGGGCTTCCGCGTGTACGCCGACGACCCCTCGGATGGAGTCCCCAACGAGGTTGTACGCCTGGGCGTGGCTGGAACCAATGACTACTTCGCCATCACCAAGGCTGACGGCACGCTTGCAGCGTCCATCGATCAGAATGGCGTCGGATCGTTCACGGAACTCAACGCAACCAACAAGCTCTTTTACAAGGGTGTGGAGCTTCAGAAGAAGCTGGACGACCGTGGCAAGGGCATTGTGGGCGCGGGCTTCCGCTACAACAACAGCGTCAACAACGCATGGGTTGGTGGACCCTACATGCCCTACCTCCGCTTGGACGTAGACCTGGAGCCCTACCGGCTCTACAAGATTTGGTGCTCTCCCGTCCACATGGATCATGACGGCGGCATTGGATCCACCGTTGCCATCACCTACGGCTTTGACGACCCTGCCAACGCCGGACAGATGCACTTGACCAAGACGCAGTTCCCGCCGCAGGCCTCGGGCTACAGGGCTACGCACACTGGCCTTACTGAACTGTGGGCCTATGGCGATGATGTGAACGCAACCCGCAAGGTTAGCTTCCTGGTTCAGTTCGGCATTCAGACCGCGACCAACGGCGGCGGACAGTGCGGTATCCGCGCTACCGGCGACTGGCCTGTGCGACTCGTGGTTGAGGACGTTGGACCTACCGCAGCGTCTATCGGCAACGGTACGCACATGGACGGCCCTCCCGGATCCAACCAGCCAGCACCGACACCGCCCCCTGCCAAGCAGACCTATGTGAAGCAGTACGGATGCTGGAACAGCGCCAACTACAACGGCAGCAATGGCCGCTACACCTACAACGACAGTGTGATGTACCAGGGCCTCAGCCCTGCCGGCCACGGCAACCTGAAGTCCTTGAGCCTACACAGCGATATGACGGCTGACCTCTCGGGGGCAGACATCAACTACATTCGCGTCTACTTCAACTTCCAGCACTGGTACTACAACTCGGGCGGCACCGCCCGTATCGGCCTGCATGGTCACACCGGCATCCCCGGTACATGGTCAAGCATGGGGCCGCAGGCCGTCGCCGTATCTGGCGGTTGGCCTAAGCCTGGCGCTCGATGGGTAGACATTCCCGCCGCCCACTGGGACGGCTTCAAGACCGGCGCATGGCGCGGCGTCACCCTCGAAGGTGACGGCACCTACGGAACGTACGGCTACGCCGAACGTCCCACCATCGAAATCAGCTACAACAAGTAACCCCAAAAGAAAGGACTCTCATGAGTCTCATTGCAACAGCCCGTGCGATTGACGATGCCCGCTTCGTCTGGCGCGTCAAAGCCGCTCTGCTCTCCACGGCAGCAACAAAGGTGACGGAGGCAGAAGGCCCGGAACAGTGGTTCGCTGAGCACGTTCTGGACAACCCCATGGCTGAGAACAAGACAGCTATCGCCCTGGTTGCAGTCAATAGCGCAATCGCCAGCACCGTTGTTGTTGACGCCTTCAACACGGTCAACACTGAGGGAGTCACCGACGCCGACATTCTCTATGTCGTGGCCACCGAGTGGACCAAGCTGGCAACTCGCCACGATGAGCTGTCCAACCCTGCCCCCGCTGCTGGAGCAACAACAACCGTCTAAGGACTAACCCATGGCCGAATGGCTTCAATGGGTAGTCGCCCTTGGGGGACTCGCTGGACTCGGCGGGTTCCTCAAGGTTTTCTTTGAGCGGAAGAACAACGCTAACGCCCACTCCATAGCACTACTGGATCAGTACCAGGAGGACCGTGCTGCAGATCGGGCGCTAAACGAGAAGCTGCATACGAAAGTCGATCAGGTTCTCAAGCTGTACCACGATGAGCACGAGTACTCCACCGTCCTGCTTGCTTGGGGATTGGCCGGCGCACCGCCGCCCCCACCCCAGCGACAGCAGCGGGTCACCATCACAGCCACAACTGAATAGCCACACCACCGGGAGGGCTCCTACGGGAGTCCTCCCTTCTTTATGCCCAGGAGGCAATCATTAGCTACGTAATTGATGAATCACTGAACGACACAGAGTTCACCCCGGCCGGATCCGTTGCCGGCGTATTCGGCACACCCCGCCGCTACGAGAGTATTACAGTGCATCACTGGGGCTCCTTCGGCCAGACGCACGACGGCATCAACGACTTCTTTGTGAACCGCAACCGCAACACTTCCGCTCACTTCGTTGCTAGCGATGGCCGTATCAACTGCCTGGTATCCCCTCAGGATGCAGCATGGGCGGCGGGCAATGCCTATGGCAATGCAACATCGATCCACATTGAGGCAAGGCCAGAGGCCACGGATGGGGATTACCGCACCGTGAGCTGGCTCATCTCATTCCTTCGGGAGCATTACGGGGCCAACCTGCCGCTGAAGCACCACCGCGAATGGTCCGCCACTGCCTGCCCTGGCAAGTGGGATCTTGCCCGCCTGGACCGCGAGGCTCGCGCGTGGAGCACTGCTGGAGCACCGGCCGCACCAACCCTCACGGTTGCACCTCAGAGCGCCACAGCGCCCGCAGCAATGCCCGGAGCTGGAGAGTTTCGCGTTGATCCAGGCGACACCCTTTCGGGGATTGCCGTCCAGTTTGGCTGGACTCTCCAGAGCATCATCGATGCCAACCCCGGAATTGATCCTAACCGGATCTACCCCGGACAGATCCTCAAGGATGGCAAGGCACCCTACGTTGCGCCCAAGCCGACACTCCCCCCGTACTGCACTGTCGATCCGGGAGACACGCTTGGCGGCATCGCCGTCCAGTTCGGCGTGAGCCTTGAGCACATTCTGGCTCGCAACCCTGGCATCAATGCCAACCTCATCTACCCCGGCCAGCGAATCAATCTGTAAAGGAACTAAGTAAATGGGCGAACACGTAAACGAGCAAGCACTTATCAAGGCTGACGCACTCAACCGCGCAGTCCGCACCCTTTGGCAGGGCTTCGGCTTTGACGCCGTAGCGGCCATTGGTGCCGGGACACTGATCCTGGTCAACGATATCCCCGTGGAATCTGCCCTCTTCTGGCAGTCCTTCGGAGCCCTGGCTTTGAAGTCAGTAGTGGTGTCGGCCGCGAGCTACATGGCTCGCCTGAAGCTGGCCCCCAAAACCCCTACTACTGGTGAGTAATTTCATAAGCCTGCTGATTGTCCGGTAGTATATTTCTCGGCCGGCTGGAGATTCCCCCAAGCGCTCGGCCGGCCGAACCTGGGGCGGGCGGGACTGTTTTCCCCCCGGATTGGGTTCCGTCCGTCTCTTGTACCGGACACACAAAAAAGCCCCCCACCTGAGAGTCCTGTCTCTCGTCTGTCGCACAGATGGTGGGGGGCTTTTTGTCGTTTAACTAGAGCTTCGGTGAGGGGAACAGCACCAGTCGGGTAATGATTGCCAGGGTAATCATGGCGAGTCCCTGGAGCCAGGTGATGTGGACAGCTCCACCCGTTGCTGCCGGCACCAGCAGCATGAGGGCCATTGACAGCAGCGTAAGGACGATTGCTGCCACAACGAATCCCAGGAGGATCTGACCGGCCGCGAGGGCAAGGATGGTTTTCACTTTAGACATTGGTGAGGTCAGTCACTTTCACTTGGTGGAGCTTGAGGTTCAGGTTGTTGGTGATCCGTACCAGGGCACGGTCAGCGGTCATGCGTGACGCGGCATCGCTACGGTCAAAGGATTCGCCCAGGCCATACTTGCGAAAGAGGATCTGCTTCTGATGCAAGCTCAGCTTGTCGAACTCGGTGCGGACGTCAATGCGTCCGTCGATATCCGGCACGTCCTCCACGTTGGCCCACACGGCATCCTTGAGGTACGTCTCCACAATCTCCGGGGTGTAGATGAAGTTGCCCATGGCGTGCATCCGGTCAATGCGTTCCTTGACCAAGTACTTACGTGCTGACTTAGTTGCGAGGTCCGCAATACCCCTCTCGGTGTACCCGTCAAGGTGCTGCAGGTTCTCACCAATGAACAGCCAAATGGACTGGTTCACATCATCAACCGTGCAGTACTCCGCGCCCTTGTGCTCGCGCTTGGCGATCTTGGAAACCATCTCCGCGTGCATCATGTGCAGCTCACGGAAACGAATGTTTTCAGGCATCTTCTTCTTTCGTCGGGCGAACATACGCCCGGTAGTGTTGGTCATCGCGCCACGCCTGTTCCTCCGCTGGGAGGATCATGGTTGCGCCAGCGTGTACGTGGGACTGGTTGGCATAGCCCCACTCCAAGGCGTCCTGGGGAACAACCCATATGCGGCCGGCCTCGGGCTTCCACTCCGGGGGGAAGGGCTGGTCGATGCCCAGCATGATCCGCGTCGGTTGGTTACTTAGTTCCGTGATTGTGTATTCGTGCGTTTCATCAAACGATGGAGTAGTCACGGGCCTTGCCCCCTTCTGTGGTGAAGATCAGCGCACCAGGTGCGCCACGGTCCCCGGTGCGGTGCCGCCACCAGGTGGATTCCTGCTCTTGTGCCGGCGTCATGATCCAGGTCCGGTCACCCTTGGTATCGAGCTGGAAACTGTGGCCGTGAGCGCTTACCGCCACGTCGGCCTGGTAAAGGTCCGGGTAGCGGCGGTCAAACGCTGAGCCCTGCCACCACTGCCAGTGCTTACCTCGCGGGTGTTGATGCCCGTGGTAGTGGTGGATGACTGTCCCATTGACGTCCAGGGTTACGCCCAGTTCGTCCTTGCGGGGGACGAATGTCTCTACGTGCCCATACACTGCAGGGTTGAGAGCCATGGCATCTGTCACTGCCACCAGTGCATCCACGGCAAAGCTGTCATCGTAGGTGGTCATCCCAGGACTACGGACAGCCTCATCATGGTTGCCAGGAACGCTTACAACCGTGAGCCGTTCCGTGTGCGGTGCGAACTGGTCAATCGCGTAGAGGAATACCCGGCGCGTAAGGCGTAATTGTTCAGTGAGGGTAAGCTCTGTCCGCCAGGCGTTCTTACCGCCCTGGCTGACGAATCCTTCAAGGCAATCTCCCATGAATGCGATGTGCGCGAACGCGGTTCGCTTCTTGCGAGACTCCCGAAACTCAGCCGCAGCGTTATCGATACTTTGGATAACACGGTCGATAGTTCCCGCAGTGCCGTCGCCATCTGCCTTACCAAACTGGTAATCGCCGTTCGCAAGGTTGAAAGTCCCTGCTCCACGCCCTGGCTTAGGCGCGGTCTTGCGTCGCTTGACATGACTAAGTAGTTCCTCAATTGAGTGGTTACTAGGGGATATACGCTGGACATTGAACCGAAAGCTGGTCAGCTCTTGGATTCCGGAAGGGGTTTGAGCCTCCCATGTGGAGTGTCGAATAGGACCGACAATTTCCCAGTCCTCTCCATCAAATCCAGCATTGGCAAGCAGGACGGGTCCGCGTGCGTCCGGATCCACTGAGCCACGAGTCGTGACGGTACCCTTATCTCCAACGACTTCCTTCCCAGCCTGCCAGCCCTTGGGGGCTTGCCGCTGCACCGCTGCCAGCTCTACGGCTGGCTTAGTGGCCAGCATGTCTACAAGGCTCACAGCATCGCCAGCAATCCGGTGACGATCAGGAGTGCAATGCAGATGGGAATCTCATAGCCGGTAGTCCACTTCACAGCGCCACCCGGCCCGTCTTGAGCTTGGTCCGGAAGTTCTGGATCTGATGCCCCTGAACCTCGTGGCCCATCTTGGTCAGCTCGGCCGCGATCTGTGGACCGGACCAAAGCTCATCCCGTACCAGGACTTTGAAAGCGTCCTGCTCTGCAGGGGCCAGTGCCTTGTAGATGGCCATGATCTTGTCGTGCTTGTGGCTGGCAGGCTTGCCCTCCTGCAGGAGTGTTGCCAGGCTCATGCTGCCCACCGCGCAGCCCAGTTGTGATGGCCCAGTGCGTATTCAACCTCGTTGTAGAGCTTGTCCATTGATCCGTTGTTGTAGATCAAGTAGTCCTCGCCCATTCGGCCGGCCCAGCTCTCGGAGGCGTGGGTATCCTCCTTGTGCGCCAGGTGGCGCTCAACCTGCCAGAGGGATCCCCGGAGGTTGCCGATGCACTCTGCCTCATTGGGGAAACGTACGTCAGTGAATACGTATTTGCCCCGTTCCTTATCTAAGTCGTTGGTTGCCGCCTTGACCCAAAAGTCCTGGTCAATGCCACGGATACCCTCCGTGCCAAGCTGCTGCAGGAGACGCCGGTACTCGGGGAAGATTTTCTTTACCCCATCCTCACCAATGTTCTGCAGCGCGTGGCTGAGCTTGATGGTGTGACCCGGCCGCATGGGGTCCATTCCCAGGATGGGATCCTGGGCAAGCAGTACGCGCTTGAGCGGGGCCGCAAAGGACCGCTTCTCAAACCCGTACCGGCTGACCAGGTAGTCGGCAACAGTGTCCTTGCCACTCTGAGCAAGGCCCGTAAGTCCGATGAGGATCATGCGTTGGGCCTCCATTCGACCTCAACAAAGGTGCGGGTGAACTCCGAGTTTTCCCCGTAGGTCACGCGGAGCTGCCCCTTGGCCGGATCCACACTGTGGCGCTCCAGTGCTGCAAGCACGTCGCTGATTGCGAACCGCGTGGCCAGAAGGTTTGACCCGCCCGTTGCCAGGAATGCGTTGCTCTCGGGGAGCGGGGCACGGCTGTAGTAAACCTGATCGGTCATTTCATGACCCCCCGCAGCTCGGAGTCGATGAAGTTCAGCTCATCGTGAGCCAGGGGGATGACGTCCCCGGCATGGAACTGGGACAGGTCAATCTTGTCCGTGAGCCACGGGCCATTGGTGTAATCGTTTACGTATCCACGCAGTTGCGGAAATACTACCCCGTAGTCGAACAGGGTGTTGCCGATGCCGTGAAACTCAAAGTCCTTGGTGCCGGCAGTCTCAGCTCCGGTAACCTCCAAGTAGCCCTCGCGGTAGACCTCAACGATAAGGCCCATGCTGCCAGGCTCAAGCGGCCCCAGCTTTTCCTTGAGTGACACGCGGTCACCCTTTGCATAGCTTTCCATTTTCCCTACTTCATCTTCAGCAAGGCGCGTAGCTCAGCGGCTCCGTGCTTCACATAGAAACTGTTGACGTCCTCCCCCTCGGGGAGCTTGATGATTGCCGGGGCCGGTACCTCGCCGGCTACCTTCTTTGCGAAGTCAGCGCCCGCGCCCTTGTCGTCGTTGTCCTGCAGGATGATGACTCGCTCATAACCCTCAAACAGGCTGGAGTAGTGGTCCTTCCAGGCACTCGCTCCAGGTATGCCGATGGCCGGTATCCCGGCCTGCACGGCGGTAATGCAGTCAATCTCTCCCTCGCACACAGCGATCCACCGCTGATGCTTCACCAGCTCATTGACGTTGTAGATGGTGATGGTTGATCCTGGCGGTTGCCAGTACTTCGGTCCATCTCCGTTAGGCCCGCGCCTGAAGCGCAGCGCTACCGGGCCACTCCTGGTGATGTAGGGGATGGACACTTTCCCAAGTGCCTGCTCATCCCCACCTTCGGGGTTGACGACGGCTCCCAACTGGAACTGACTTAGCGTCTCGGGCTCCAGTCCCCTCGCGTCTATCAGATAGTCGAGTAGGTCTGTACCGCTGGGGCTGAATAGCTGCTCGTGATAGCTCTCCGCCCTTTTGGCCAGTGATTTCCTCTGCGCGTTCGACAGAACGGCCATAGTCCACCCCCTCTCTGTTTTGAATAAGATCCAGCGCGTCCCCAAAGAAGGAGCATGCGAAGCAACGAAACTGCTGCTTGCTCTCGTTGAAGGACGCGCTGGCGTTTGAATCGTCATGGATGACACAGCGGATCTTTGCCCAGCCACCACGGCTGGGTAGGTGGTCAGCGCCGTAGAACTCCAGGACGGGCCGGATACTAAACTTCGTCTGCGTCTGCATTCAGGTCTTGCACCAGCCGTGTGAACTGCTCTCGCAGTTTTGCCAGGACAGGAAAGTCCCAGCCGGATTCGTGCTCCGCGATGGAGCCCGCTTCAATCAGGTCAACCAGCTCGGCAATGGTGAGTGACACCTTTGCGCTCTGGCTAAGGAACTCGTCCCCGTAACCGTCCATTAGTCGCAACCCCCGCCGCTGCTGGAGCTGCTGGAGTCGCTACCCCCGGAGTAGCTCGATGAGTCCGTCCACTGTGAGGATGACCCACTGCTCACCTGGTTTACTGGTTCCACGGCGCTTAGCCACAACAAGGCCGACGTCGGCCCCGTCGTTGATTCGCTCTGCCTCGGCCTCTCGTACCCACTGGGGTAGTTCGAGCCTGCCGCCATAGTCCTTGCATTCGACCGCGACACGTCGGCCTTTCGCCGTCCGAACGTTCGCAATGTCGCCAGTATCTTTCGCACCCGTGCGAACCTTTCTATCAATGAACTCGGAGAGATGATCTTTCAGGTAATCGGCAGTGGTTCTCTCAAACCTGCTGCCGGCCTGTTTCGCACTCGCGTTAGTCCTCGGCACCTCTATGGCCCTCTACTTCTGCCCAGGCGAGTTGGAATTGCTGGACGATGGTCCGGGCTACGTAGCCGTAGCCCACCACCCCAGCGCCCGCACTGAGCATCACGCAGATACCGCGCAGCTCGGAGGGGGTGAAGGTCATGCGTTGGAGTCGATGTAGGTTGCCTTCGTCGTCAAACTCAACAACCAGCTCGCGCTCAAAGTATCTAGCCGGCATATTGCATTCGTCCCAGGTCTGCCAAAACTGGCAGTGTCCAGGCACCGGAGGCTTGCGCCTTACCGTTGCGGTTCTTCACGGGGGAAATGTTCAGATGGTTGGGCGTGCGGTGGAGGGTCCAAATTACAGCCGGCGTTTTCGACACCTTGCCCCGAAGTCCGCTGAGCGGAATGGGTTTCATTCCGTCCTCGTTCTCCCCGGTAACGTGGTGCAAAGCAACTACTGCTGCCCCGGTTTCCTTTGCCAATTCATGGAGAAATTCGCAGTTCCCTTCCAGGGCTTCAAACTCTCCACCGCCACCGGCGTACAAATTCTTGAGGTTGTCGATCACTACAATTTCCGGATATTCTCCGTGCTTAGTTAAGTAACCACTCATTTGAGTATGTACGTCGTTGTCGTCGGGCGATGACCGGAAGCTCCACTCAAAGTGGCTTGCCGCCTGGTCAACAATGGCGTCCATCTCGGACGCCCGCCCTTCCCTCAGTAGCCGCTCTACCTCAGACTGTTCCCAGCCTGTCTCGATGGCCACTGCCCTTTTGAACATGGTGTTGGCATCCGAATCCGCCGAGAAGTAGAAGCAGGTATTTACCTGTTTCTCATCCCCGGCCAACCCGTTGCCGCGCTGGATAATGTTCTGGATTACCGCGCTCTTACCCGTGCCAGGCCCGCCTGCAATAATGGCCAACTGGCCACGTCGTATATGCGATTCCGTTGAGTTGATGATCGAGAAAGGATTCTTGATCGGCTCGCCTGCATTGGAATCAATACGCCTTGCTTGCGATAGCCTCAGCATTTGTTAGCGGACGAACTTCCAGAACTTGTGGGTACCGCCAGCAAGTCCGGGGTGATTCGGATCGTCGGTCTTGAGCTTTTCCGGACCAGTCTCAGCCTGGCCGCGCGGGTCGGCCCAGGCCTTCCAGTTGCCCTTGTCGATCCACTTGGCAGGGATGCCCAGGATCAGGGGGACGCCGGCCGGCGCTGCTGCTGCAGCGGGAGCTGCAGGTGCCGGGTAGGCAGCGGCAGGCTGGGGGTTCGGCGGGTAAATCTGAGTCGGTGCAGGCTGTGCCATGGAGCCGCCGTTGTAGGCGGGTTCCGGAGTGGATACCGGAGCGGCCACGGTCTGTGCGCCGAGTCCCTTGCCCAGGTTGTACTGAGCGGCAGCGCCAGCGGCGATGCGGCCAAGAGTGGCGAACGTGCCGTTGCGCTCTGCAGTCTGCAGGTCCAGCTCGAACTCTGCTGCATCGTTGGAACGGACAACCAGCCAGGGTGCCTCGTGGCCCGGACCAAGCTTGATGGTCCCGGTGAACTTCGCTTCGTTAGTCAATGTTTCCTTCCAGCCCCGTAAGGCGTTGGTAAATATACGCTTGACAATCGGGGCAGGGGTATCCGGCCAGACTCCCTAGCAGGTAACCCTGCCCCCACAACCAAGCTCGCCCCCTTGAGGACGATGAACCTACAGTACACATATATACGCTGGACAATCAAATCCAGCTTTTGAACCTTGGGCTAGAGGGTTACAAGCTCCAGGGTTGCCAGGACTTCGTAGTTGCCATCCTTGTCCTGGATGGTGCGGATCCCGATCACGCCGTCAGCCAGGGTAAGGCTGTGGCTCGCTGCCTGGACAGCAAGCGGCTGGAGCAGGCGGGGGGTGAGCGCCTGGATATCGCCATCGGTGGGCTTGTGGTTGAAGCGAGCCTTGGCGTAAATCTGCGCCTTGGGCTTGGGGGTTTCAACAGCCGGCCCCTTGGGAGCTGCCTTGCGGGTGCGCTTTACGGTGGCTACTTCTTCACTCATTTACTTATCTCCTTGGTTACTTGAGCACGACGAAAGGCACTGCGCCCTCGCCCTTTGCTTGACGTGCGGCAATGACCTTGCCGTCTTTGTCCAGGGCCGTCTTGGCGGTCCCCATGTGTGCGAGCAGGTGTCCCTTTGCCCGGAGCATTTCAGACTCCGCGTGCGCCAGGTTCGCCTTGCTCGTCGCAACCAATTCAACAACCTCATCGTCAAGAGTGATCTTGACCTTGGGGTCGATGGACAGGTTACGCTCCCGCAGGTACGTGTAGGTGTCCTCGCCGCCATCAATCGGCGGGGGACTGTTGGTCTGCAGCGAGTAGGTGAATGCTGCCGCTGCGTCCCGCATCTCTGCAGTCTTGGCTGGATCGGCGTAGATCCGGTACTCCCGATAGTCTCCCAGGCCGATGAGCACAATGATGTGCGCCGAGTGCCAGCCGAACGTATCCAGGTACCAACGGACCTGGGCGACATACTTTGCGGGAATGTCGTTCGGTCCCGGTCCCCAGCCCACGCCGGTCATGGAAGTCTTGACTTCCAGGATTTCGCACTCACCAGTTTCCCGGTTGAGCAGCCGGCCATCCGGGTTTGCGAGCTGGTACGGCCGATCCTTGTTGCGCCATGACGCACCCGGCAGTACCGCATATTCCGGGTGCGCCTCAGCGAACTTCTCAATGATTACGGGCTCCAGCCTGTGGCCCCACTCGAAGAGAGGATTGTAATCCTCGTTCCTGGGGATGATGCCGGCCTTCTCCATCCACAGTATGTACCGTGACTTGAAGTTGTTGATTCCCAGGATTGAAGCAATCTCGGAGCCGCCGATCCCCTTGAAGCGGGCGTCGTGCCACTCCTGGGATCCGTCCTCGAACTGCCCTACAAGTACCGCATCGCCCAGCGTACTGGGCAACATTCGTTCGGGATCTGCCTCCGCGTCTGCTTCCTCAGCAAAGAACGCTGCAATCTCCGCGTCCGTTGGCTCCCGTACCTCCACGGGCAGGGGAGCATCCACGTAATCGTTTATGGACGTCTGTCCTTCAAGCTCAGGCATAGGCCAGCTCTCTTTCCTTCTCTTGTTTCTGCGTTGCGATTTCGACCTTCGTTTCCGCTACCAGTTCATCCAGGTCTGCAAAGTCCCGGCAGAGGATTTCAATGACGCCATCCTCGTAAGCGATGGCCTCAGTGAGGGCATACCCCTCCGCTCCCAATTGGAAGTAGAGGTCTGACAGGTTGACAGGGCTGTTCACCTGGCCGGCAACAATGCCGTTGCGGCTGACAACAATCAAGCCAGGTTCGTCAATAATGACCTTGAAGTCCTCGTCATCTTCCACGGTGACGGGGGCTGAAACTTCAAGGGTGGCTGCGTACACCATGGAGCGGGATCCTGACTCATAAAAAGACCAACGGAGAGTGTTTGTATGTCAAGTTCGGATATCTACAGCTCAACCTTGGTGAGCGAAAAAGCGCGGAGCCCCCGCCCCGCGCTTCTGCAGAAATCTACTTGCTGGACATAGGTTACACAGTATCAGCACCTTGTGACAATTTATTGAAACGTGACCGAAACGCCGTAACCCCTAAGCCTGCTTACGATTCCTCTAGTTTAGGATCGGCCCAGTCAGGAGTTGTTCCACCACTGCGGGCGGCACGATCCTCTCCGTCATCCCCGATGAGGGCTCGGGGGTGAGGATGGGCTTGGCTTTTTTTTTGAGCGGAACCTTCGGCAGTCGGAAGATCCCCTCATCGGTGGGCTCCCGCTTGACGTAGAAGAAGCCTCCCTTGCGGCTGGCGTCGTTCGGCGGTGCCTCCGGGTGGTAGTCCAGAACCACGTCGGCGTCCTTCATTGCCTGCAGCCAGGTATCAAGAAGGTGCTGCTCGGTTGGGTTGAGCACCTGGCCCTTCTTCTGCCGCATGATGGCCCGGAGTCGCTGAGCGACTGCCGTGGACCTGTGGATGGGGTGGATGGGCCAGGGAATGTGGTCCTGGTATGTCTCTTTAGTTTCTGTGAAGCCGGCACGCTCCAAGGCCTTCCACACTGCAGCCTCGGTTACGTCATATTCTTCCGCGATGCGCTTCAGCTTCCACCCCTGCGCCCTGAGCTGACGCAGGACGGTGTTGTCTGGCAACTTTCTTGGTGCGGCCATTCTCTTATCTTCTCCCCGAATTGTTTTCTTGGATGGCCCCCGGCCCCCAATACTTATCTACTTGAGTACGTCCCCACGTACCTAAGGACAGTAGGTGTTACTTCGCGTCCGGACCATGCTTGTCCTCGACCCGCTCAATAACCTTCTTCTGCAGTTCCTTGTTCTCTAGCAGCTCGTCTACCAGGGCTCGCATGACCCAAACATGCTGAATGCGAACCCTGCCAATCTCCATTGCAATGTCCTGGCAGAAAGACATTAGTCCCCTGTAAGGTACGGGCTCAATATCAACGCTTAGACGAACGAGTTTAGAAAGTACTGGCGCTGCCTTCTTCTTCTCTGCAGCAGGCTTAGGTGCTTGATCTGTGTGTGCGAGCTTCGCCTTGAGGGCAGCAGCTCCAGTAGTGCGTGGCATTGCTAAATCTTGCCTTTCATGAGTTCATCAAGCTCCTTGGCTACCAGGTCGTAGCCGCCGAGTTCATTTACCGGGAAGCCCTTCGCCAGTGCGAACAGCTCCAGGCGCGTAATCATCGTGTCTAGGACGCGATGCCCATCCTCGCGGATAAACTCGGAGATTACCTGGCCCGAGTTAGCGGACTTGTTGTTCCTGGTCATAAGGACGGCCATTGTCATCTCATCGTCCCGGTCATCCTGAATCCGGTGCAGCGTGTCCCACACGGCCGGCAGGCGATCCTTCTCCATCGTGGAGGGGGAGGTTGGGATGATTACAGCGTCCGCTGCCCTGATAGCCCCGTAGACAATGCCGGCCTCTTCGTCCAGCGGGGGAGTGTCGATAATAACAACGTCGAAGCGATCCCCAATGATTCCCGGCAGGACGCGATGGAGCTTGGGTACGTCCTTGCGGAACACGGGAATCTCAAAGTCCGCCTGGTCCGCCCATTCAATGAGCGAGCCCTGAGGATCGGCGTCAACCATGATGACGCGCTTACCCTCAGCGGCATAGGCGTGTCCGAGGAAGCAAGCGGTGGTGGTCTTTGCGGTGCCACCCTTGAGGTTCATCACCGTAATTATCTTCGTCATGCTTCAACAATAGCGTATCCAAGTGAATAAGTAAAGACGTGACTAACCTGTTGCGTAGATCACTAAGAGCTTCAAGTTGACTTGCAGTAAACCGTTGCCCTGGGTAATGGTTGAAGTGCATATACATGATGGGTACGACATTTACGAGAGAAGAGTTTGCAGATGATGATGAGTGACACCCTGACCACAGCGGAGGATCTTCTGAATCTGCCAATCAACACGGTTCTCAGCGGGGGGTTCAAGCGCCTCACCAACAGCGAGCCGGCCGGCCTGGATTGGTACCTGCCGGGCAGCGCTGTGGGCTACACCGCATACGAGATTCGTGTCCCGACTCGCGTACTGGAGTACGCCTAAGGTATAGTTGCACATAGCAGCATTGAGTAATCGATGTGGGTGTGCAAACCTTTCTGCTAACCAAAGACAGAGAGCCCTACCGGCCCCCCAATACGGTAGGGCTCTCGTCGTCTGATAAACTTTCCTGAGCATTGGACAACGTGTGGTTGTGGAGACTACCCAATGTATTCAGCCCTCGCGGACTGAACTGATCCAGGTGCCCCGTCTCGCGGCGGGGCATCTGCCATTTAACCGATCTTCCAGGGCTTCTCCACGCGGTGACTCTTCCTGGGCTTGGGCAGTCCCAGGATTCCCCGGCGCACATACACTGAGTTGAGGGACCGCCCCAGGACGATGGCCATGTTTTCGTAGCTCGTATCCAGGACGTGCTCCCGCAGGTAGTCGTCCTCTTCCTGGGTCCAGCGCCGATACTTGGAAGTCTGCAGCCGCTCCGGGGGGCGCTCCGATGGGGGGAGGCCGATGCCCCGCTGGTCCCGGTCCTGCTTCTTCTTCGCGTTGGTGCAGTGGTGGCAGGTCTTGCGCCGTGCCTGGTTCTTTTTGCCGGCGTTCAACAGGGGGAAGGAATCCCCGTCCGCCAGCTCACCGCAAGCGATGCAGGTCCGGGCCAGGAGAAACCTGGGGCCGGCAGACCAGGGGGAGTTTGGCCCCTTCCGGGGGAGCCTGGACTGGCCCCGCCAGGTGTAGCTCATTCCTGGTACATATCCTTCAGTCGCTCCTGGTTGAAAACAAAGGGCTTGCCGTCGCGGTCATCCCAGGACTCAAGCTGATTGACGATGGCCCATATCTGCGCCAAGGCCCGAACCTTGCTGCTGGCCACAATCTCTGCGGTGAAGCTCACCACAGGCTCCGTGCGCTTCTCGTATCCAAGAATCTCCAGAGCCTTGTCCGTCAACTGCGGCGGCTCCCGGTGCGATGTGAACGGGGTAATGAGCCCGTGGCGGTTGCGCAACCGCGTGACGATGGTTCCCAGTGACTTCTGATCCATGTTCTGACGTCGAGCCATCTCCGCGTTGGGAGACGCCACGTCAGGATCGTTGGCAAGCTGAACGTATTCCTCTGCCCACATGGCCCAATACTCAATCCCGAACCCTGCCGGCATTCCAGATCACCTCTCCCGTCTCATCGTTTATTTTTGCATCTCCACGCGCAACCGCTTTACACACGGCTTTCCATTCGCTGGTCGTCCTGAGCTGCGCCTGCTGGCGGCGCTCCTGCTCGATGCCCTGGCGCTCCACTTCCACGCGGCGCTTAGCCTTCAACTCGCGGGCACGGACCAGCTCCCGCTGCGTCCGACTCATCATCGGCCGGCCGTCGATCATCCAGGCCTGCAGCCGGTGCTGCATCCAGCGGCCGACGTCGAGGATCCCGGTAGCGCCGTCGTGTGGCCACTTGCTGCCATCGGGCTTGGTGTCCAGGGCTCGGGCAATGTCGATGATGGTCCAGCCCTTCCGGAAGAAGGGGCGGCACCTGGTGGCCACGTCTGCCGTGGTGGTGCGCCGTAGCGCAAAAAACCTTAGCTGAAGCTCAGTTGCAGCTTGCAACTCACTCTCCCGGCAGGCACCCTTGGCCCCTGCGCTTTTGGTCGTTCGGGAACCATGCCACCGCTCTTGCGGCCGAGAGGCTGTTGCTGCCACGCGCGGCGAGCCGCTAGGCGAGGCCTCAAAAGTCTGTCGTGGCGTAGCCACGTCCTTTATGGATTGTGGTACGCTCGCGTACGCCCGCGCCTGGGGGGCAATTACTTCGTAATCGCCGGTAGCAGTGCCACTTTTATCCACAGACTTTAGAGGCGATGGAACCAGCAGTACGTAGATGGCGCGTTCGTTGATATCTTTCTGCGGCGTGTACTGAGCCTGCCGGCCCTTGGCCACGGTGCCCAGGAGTCCAGCCTTATGCAGCCTGGCACGGATGCGGTTGATGGTGCTGCGGGACAGTCCCGTCTCCCGAATCAGATACTCCCACCCTGGGCTCACTGTCATTGATGTGTGGTCAACTGACCTGGCGATTACCCGGACAAAGGTGATGATGTTGCGACGGCACTGCGCGTTGGCAGACAGGTAGTCGTCATGCTGCATGACGTGCTTTACCCAGTACTCGGCGTACGCCGGCCGTGAGGCTCCCCTGGGGATGGCTTTGGCTACGGCCAGCGGGCCGCGCTCGAAGTTGCGGTTGACCCGCTTCTTGTACTTCTTCTCCGGGTACAGCCGTTCGCCTTTGCGGCGCCTTTTTCGGCGTGTCGGGAGGTCTTGTGGCAGCTCAAAGAGAGCATCTGCTAACATAGGGTTTACTTCCTGGCGAGGGAGTACAAATGGCTGAATCGTTTGGTGCGATTCGGTAAGAATTGAAGAGGCTCACCCCGGCAAGGGTGGGCCTCTTTCTTTATGCGGCTGGCAAGTCAAGCTCCTGTTGTGTGTCTGTGTGACCCGGTGCCGGCATTGGCATCAGATAGGAAAGTCCAACATATTCCGAAAGGATAGCAGAGATATAGTCCCCATACGGGACGCCTGCTGCCTTCGCTCGGGCGCGGATAATAGCGCCTACCTCCACTGGAGGCCTGGTCATCATAGGGTCGCGGTGACCCTTGAATTTCGGTGCCATACAGCCATCTAACACCCTGTTGCAGCAACAGTATGGATTCCCTCGGCGTGTCGGTTGACCTGCGTGTTTGTTAAGTTCTGAGATGCGTGGAATAGACTATGCGGTAAGTAAGCGTAGAAAGAGGGGGAGCCCATGCCATACCGAACCAAGTGCGTAAAGTGCCCAAAGGACACTGCCAAGGATGCGGCGTTGAAGTGGACGCTGTTCAATGGTCAGGTATCGGTCATCGCTCCGCTCTGCGTTGAGCACATGGCTCCGCTGACTGAGCTGGTAAACATTCTCGGCCCCCGGCCGCTCCTGCAGACCGGCGCGATGGAGGTTGTGACCACCCGCAAGGTGAAGGTCAGCCCCATCGAGGGCTGGGTCAAGCCTGAGTGATGGAAGAGGGTAGCCCGGACTGGATTGAGGCTGAGGTAAACAAGGCCATCGCCAACATGGAGCGGGAGATTGCCGCTGGCATCTTCCTCCCGCCCGCGCCGTCGCCGTCAGTGACGGCCCAAATGCGGAAGCTGCGCGGCGACTACGGCCCCCGCTACTACAACATGGATGGCAAGCCCATCGACATGATGGAGTGGGCTGCGATGTACGAGCGGAACAATCGCCATGTTGGGGACACCTGCGTCAAATTCCGGGGGCACACCTACCGCGTGTCCACCGTCCTGCTGGGGCTGGACCATTCGTTCATGGGTGGCCCGCCGCTCATCTTTGAAACGATGGTGTTTGAGGATGGCGACATGGGAGGCTTGGACTACATGCGCCGCTACTCCACCAAGGAGCAAGCCCGCAAGGGCCATCGTGAGGCTGTCCGATGGGTGCGCGGGATGATTCGGGAAACAACCATGCCGGCCAAGCCCCTCATCCACAATGGCCACAAGCCATGAAGCGGACAGTTACCGTCCACCTAGCCACGCTCGGCGTAACTATTCACGGGCTTACCATGCGTGAGTTCAAGCGACTCAAGACCCGGTATCAGCGCGAGGTTCTGCGTCGGAAGCCGCTTATTCACAACGGCCACAAGCCATGAGCCGCAAGGGCTGTTACATGATCGTGGACTGGGATGCCAGCTACACCGTTTGCAAGAAGTGCGGGTTTGTCCGCCGCGCATGGTGGCATAAGCCACTGATCCACAAGGGGGGAAAGCCATGAAAGACATGATTGGGGATGCTATCTCCTGCACGCTGTGTGTGATCGCTGCGGCCACGCTTGCGCCGCTGTCCGCGACGATGCGGGACAACGGGGCTCCGGACTGGCTTGCCCTCACATTCCTGGTGATAGCCGGCGTTTCCGTCCTTACCGGCGCATTCTTCGCCTGGCGATTGGCGCGGCGAGCATGACGAGCCTGAGCCCCCTGGTCATCCGTAAGCGTCTCGGCCGCGAGCACTGGGGACCGCCCATGCCATTCGGTGATGCCGGTTGGAGGCTGGATCACCGCGTGCTGAAGGGCCGGATCATCGTCACCGAATCCGAGTTGACCAAGATTGGTGCCCCGGCAGGGCAGGAGTGGATCCACGCATCCATAAGCTGGGATGACGACCTGCCCACCTACTCCGATCTGACGATGCTGCACAAGGCTGTTTGGGATAATGGCTACGCCTACCAGGTGTTTGCCCCGCCGTCACAGCATGTGAACATTGCCAAGCACGCACTCCACCTTTGGGGACTGTCGGACGGCAGTCCCATTCTCCCTGAGTTCGGGAAGTTCGGCACGATATGACGCACGAATACATAGAGTCGGGATCCGGATTCTGCGCCCGCTGTGACGCGATGCCTGGTGAAGGCGTCCACGTTTCCGCCCGGATGATGAGCACAGGCGTTCCTAGCACCCTGGGTAACTGGTATGCCATGAGCAAGGCCTTCTTTGGCGAGGACTCCAAGGCAACCCTGTTCCTCAAGGAGAAGATGGACGCTCAGGGGCCGAATGAGGAAGTCATCTCAGACGAGGGGCAGCTACTCCACGCGCTGGTGATGATGGACCGTGACGACGATGCACGTACCTGAGGAAAGCCTGGTCAAATACCGCGAGCTGATGAACGTAGCACGGCGATATGACAGCCTGGCCAACCGCGCGTCGGGCGTTGGGCATTATGGTGAGGCCAATAGGCTGTGGGCAATAGCCGGCCAACACAGAGCAAAGGCGCAAGAGTTGCGCGTGCCCGGTAAGGATGGAAAATGACCTGGACCCAACCGTTTTGTGATCCGTGCTGGAAGGCGGAGGAGGGGGATCGGGAGCCCGTCCGACTGGCCCCGCATGTGAGGGCCATTAGGCGGTGCTGCATGTGCGGGAAGGATACCCTGTCTGGCATCTACGCTCGGCGGGATCCGGCCCTGGTCTACTTCCCCACCACCGATGACTGACGACCTGGACCGCGCTGAAGCCCTGGTCAAGAGGATCCTGGGAGGGGTTGTTGTGCTCCAGTCTGAGACGCCCATCTATGATGAGCTGATAAAGGCCGGCCACTGGAAGATCCAGACAGCCGGCCATCAGCACTTTTGGGAAGAGCACCGGAAGTGGGGTGGAACAGTGATTACCCGCTGCCTGCTGTGCTACCACTACAAGGGGGATCGGAGTGGGTAGGCTCAACCGCCACGTAACCGTGGCCATCGTCTCCAGCCCGGAGGGTGTCATGCCGGCCATCCGTCACTCCCTGGAGTCCCATGGGTACGGTGCCCACTCCAGACTTGCAGAGCACCTTGGCTGCAGCAAGAAGCACCTGAGCCAGATGATGCTGGGAAAGGCCGGCGTCTCCCTGCAGATGCTCTTTGAAATGCTCGAATACCTGGAGATAGCCATGGTACTTAGCCCGGAGGAAAAGTTATGAACCCAGGAGATGAGAGGGATCGCCCGGCCCATCGAGCCACGGTCCCCCCTTCGCGTACACGCCTCGGTTTATGGCGGAAACCACCCCGCGAAAGCTCGGGCCAACCGCGACACCGACGAGATTCTTTGTTGGATCGGGATGGGCGGCAAGGTCCATCACCGACGAGTCGGCCGGCGAGCCCGTAATCTTCAGATCCTTGCAGCGGGTGATGATATCCAGGTTGAACGCTACCGGCCCGTCCGGAGCTGGGCAGGAGTTCACCTGGTCAATCAGATCCTCAACGCGGTCAAAGATGCCAGGGCTCCCCTCCATCCCGGTAGTCAGATCCCACTCATCGCCGTCTGCCAGCTCTCCCAGGAAGTCCTCACCATACTGGACGATCATGGAGCGCTTGTGCTCAATGTCTACGCCCACCGCAGCGTCACGCGCGGCCGACGTCGAACGGATGGCTGAGCCCAGCTTGGTCAGGTCATCTACCAGGTCCGTCTTTTCCTGGTTCACGCCCAGGACTCGAATCTCCGCGTAGCCATCCTCGGTGCCAGACTCAACCTCCATCCAGTCCAGGCCGGCAGTGAATTGGCTGACGCCAATGGCCATGAGCTGGCCCTTCCCCCGGTCGGCGTCCCAGGTGTAGCGCAGGTAGACGAGTGGCTGGACGGGCTTCTTGCCCTTGGCCATGGTGAGCGCGTTGTGCAGGAGGTTGGCAAGCGCCTTGGGGTTGGCGCGGAAGCTCACCATAGCTGCCTCTGGAAGCCGGTCACCAGCTCTGGCTCCGAGTGCTCACGAGCAATACTTGCTTGAGTAAATACGTCGCCGCCCGGTTCCTCATTTACGTCATCACTTGACTGCGTAGTGCAGTGCTTGTGTAGTTCAGTGAATGAGTGAATAAGTGAACGCCACTTCACTCGGTGGGACCGGCCGTCAATCCCGATGAACGCGCCGCACTTGCAGTTCATGCCCACGGTGTACCTCACAGGCCGGCCTCTTCCCGGTCGGCCAGCTCGGCGCGGGAGAGCTGGTTGTAGTAGTACCACTGTGCAGCCTCGTACTGCTCCTGCTCGGACAGGGTTACGTTCTTGCTCATGCGTAAGACCTCACTGTGTCTATCGCCCGCAGCTTCGCCTCGGCACGGCTTGCGCGGCCGGCCAGGTAGACAACGAAACGGTCATCAAATGTTTGGGGGAGGGTGCTCCGATGTGGAGCGTTGACGGCCCAGCGGAGCCGCTGGGTGCCGAAGAGAGCGGAGTTGTCGTACTCCAGGAGGCCGCAGCCCTCGGGCAGCTCATCCTTCCGGATCATGCCCTTGGGGGCCACGTACGCGAACCGATGCACCATCGAGTGCCACGCCTGGCGCTTGCCAGGATCCCGCAGCTCCCGCTGGAAGTCTGCGCGGCTGACCTTCACTTCCAGGCCAATCCGTTCATACGGGATCTTCACGCCGCGAACCGACGTCTTGATAAGCAGCATGTCGATCCGGCGTACCGTGGGGCCGGCTACGCGGCGTCGGCCGCGACGGGAGAGAGCCTTCCCGCCCATCGCAGCCAGGTCATCGATGCTGACTTCCCGTAGGGCAATCCATCCGGTCTGCTCCACCAGGTACTTCTGGAACAGTGCAGCCTCAATGTCCTTGGTGACGCTCACGCCTTCTTGCCTCCGAAGTAGGGCACTGCCAGCCCCTCGTTGACCAGGGACACGTTTACCGGGGGGCCAACAGGGGGCCACACAGCGGCCAGGTATCGGCCGTACTTGTCGCTCTTGCTGGTCTGAATGAACACGTCACTGCCGACAGGGGCCAGCACGCCGGCCCTTGCCGATGCGTCGTAATAGCCAGGGTGCCCGCGCTCGGGGGTGTCGATGCCGTCAAGCCTGAAATGGTCCTGGAACCGCAAGCGGAATCCCAGGTCTACATCAAGTTCTACGGTGTCTCCATCTACCCAGCGCACAACCTTTGCGTTGTACTCATAGGTCATACGGCCACGTAGCCGTTCTTTCGGAACAGGTCCATCACGGTCGGGTAGTGGTCCTGAACGTGCGCGGCCACCTGGAGCGCTGCCAGCTCAATCTCATGCTGAGGCTTGGAGCGGTACGTTGCATCCTCGCCCCAGTCCACCCGCAGCGACAGGAAGTTCAGGATTGAACGCAGGTTCGCCGTGTAGTAGATGGTGGAGAACAGGCCCACAGGCAGGGGGATCCTGGCAACCTCGCGGGAGATGCCGCCCTGCAGCATTCGCTGGTACTCGCCCCAGGCCACGGTGTAGACCTTCTCAAAGGAGTCCTGGACCAGGAGGAACTGTTCCACGGTGCCCAGCTCGAAGTCGTAGGCACCAACCTTGCCAACCTGAGTGATCTTGCGTTCGATGGCCGGCATGTAGAAGCGGCCCTCAAGCTCCCGGTAGCGGCCTGACTCTTCATTGAAGCTGGACAGGCGGTGCCGCAGCAGCTCGCGTGTCACGAAAATGGGCGCCTCAATGCGGAAGGTCATGGTGCAGTGCTCGAACGGGGATGCGTGCCCGTTGTTGTAGAGGTAGGCCAGGAGTCCCTTGGACTCAGTTGCCTCGGCCGCAGCGCCCAGGGTGGATACCCTGGCGGCACGGACGATGGATGCCTCAGTGCCCATGTGGTCGATGAGCTGGACTGTGACGTCGCTGGAGAATTGCGGTGCGGCTACTGCCGTAACAGTGGTCATGGTTCCTTACCAGCTCCAGTCTTCGTCATCCGTGGCCACGGCTTTGCCGATGACGTAGGAGGATCCGGACCCGCTGAAGAAGTCGTGGTTTTCGTTGGCGTCTGGCGAGAGCGCAGACAGGATGGCGGGGTTGACGTCGGTAACCGACTTGGAGAACATCGCGTCGTAGCCCAGGTTCATCAGCGCCTTGTTGGCGTTGTAGTGCAGGAACTTCTTGACGTCGGCCGTGAGCCCCACCGGATCATACAAATCCGCGGTGTACTTCAACTCGTTCTCGTACAGCTCGTGCAGCAGGTCGAAGGTGTAATCCTGGAGTTCCTGCCGGCGTTCGGCCGTCTCCGTTTCCAGGCCTCGCTGGAACTTGTACCCGATGTAGTAACCGTGGACTGCCTCATCCTTGATGATGAGTCGGATCAGGTCAGCGGTGTTGGTGAGCTTGGCATGGCTGGACCAGTACAGCGGCAGGTAGAACCCGGAGTAGAACAGGAAGGACTCCAGCAGCGTGGATGCCACCTTGCGCTTCAGTGGATCATCGCCATGGTAGTAGCTGATGACGATCTGAGCCTTGCGCTGAAGGTGCTCATTCTCCACGGACCAGCGGAACGCGGCGTCAATCTCCTTGGTGGATGCCAGGGTGGAGAAGATCGAGCTGTAGGACTTGGCGTGAACAGACTCCATGAATGCGATGTTGGTGTAGACCGCTTCTTCATGAGGTGTGATCGCGTCAGGTATGAGGCTCACAGCGCCTACCGTGCCCTGGATGGTGTCCAGTAGCGTCAGGCCCGTAAAGACCCGCATGGTGAGCTGTTTCTCGTGTTCTGTGAGGGTCTGCCAGGATGGCAGGTCATTGGACAGCGGCACCTTTTCGGGGAGCCAGAAGTTGTTTACCAGGCGGTTCCATACCGCTACGTCGGTATCGTCCTGGATCTTGTTCCAGTTGATCGCCTGGACTTGGCTAATGAGGTTCAAAATACGCCTTGGCTTAGAACGGTGGATACGGGGTGTTGTTGTTGCGGTGCAGGTAGGAGATGGACCGCGCCATAGCATTGAAGGTCCAGCCCATGGGGGCCAGGTCACCTAGCAGCGTCCAGTACTCCAACGCTTGGTCAGTGATCCGCAGCGGCGCACCTGGTGTGTGGTAATCATTCAGGTCCAGCTCCAGGATTCCCTGGCTCTCGGCCTCAATGATCCGAATCTCTTCCCAGGAGCATCCAAGCTCAACCGCCACCATCGCAACGATGTTGAAGCTGGGCTTGGACACTGCCATGGGGTACCGCGCTGCAACTTCCTCGATAGCTGCAACCAGGCTGTCCGGGTGGACAGGATCCGGTAGGCGGTACCCCGCATTCAGGCGAGGATCATCAAGACTTAGCATCTGCCTGACTCTCCAAAAACTGCTTGAGGCCCAGTATGTATGCAGCCATGGGCGGCAGTGCTACCTCAACTACAGAGGCCTTGCTGATGATGAGTGATTCATCGTCGTGGGCCAGGACAATCTCAGTCTGATCCTCGGTCTGGACGACGACGGCGAGGTTACCGGAGATGGTGCCTTCGGCAACCTCGAAGGACACGTTGGAGCCGATGTTGCGAATGTCGAGCTGGCCAGCAGTCATACTAGGCATGGTGGACTTTCCTTTGGTCAATATATACGTTGGACATTACAGGGAAAAAATATTCGTTGCAACCTTGGGGAAGAGGATCCTCCGCTGCTCAGCTACAACGTACCGCAGCTCCCTTGGGGAGAGCGGGATGATGACCAGGCGGGGCAGGTCATCGGGGTAGAACGGGATGGGAACAACGTCGGCGTACTCGTCGTGTTCCTGCAGCCAGTCATTCCTGGCCTTAGCCGGCCTTTTGCGAAGCTCTCTGGATGGTGGGCTGTACTTCAGCACGGTACGCCTGGACACGCTAAGCAGCGTGGCCACGGTGGCTACCGGGATACCCTCATGTCGCAGCTCCGCTATCCGGGCTTGCTTATCTTGCGAGATTGGATCGGCCGTAACGTCTCCTTGTGGACAGCAAGACGCCCCGGCCCGTTACTGGACCGGGACGCCTCGGTATGTGGTGCTAAACGCCGGCAAGCTGGGCTTGCCCTGGCACTTCCTGCGAAGGTGCAGACTCGCCGGCAACGCGCTTACGCGGCTTCACCTTGTGGCGGTCGTAAGACTCGTAGTCGAGCTTGCGGATCTTGGCAACGCCGTCCGCGAACTCATGGAACTCCAGCCTGCTAGCGGACTTGTTCTTGTTGTAGATGCTGAGAAGCACCTTGGCCACGCCCTGAGCCCCCGTGCCGCCCTCAAGATCCTTGGTGGAGCGGCCCTTGACGGCCAGGTTCTCGGCGGTGATCGACTGGAGCGCCTTGACCAGCTCGTCGGCGTCTACACGCTTACCGAACACCTGAATGATGAGCCCGATTCCCATAACCGTATTGGCTTGGAATGCCTTACGCTCCTGGGTACCGTAGGCCCGGACCAGGATGGCGAGTACCGCTTCAACCAGGTCAAGACGCGGCTCGGATGCGTAGCTCATGAACCCACGGTAGACGCGCTCCAGGGAGACGATGGCGGCGAACATGCCGCCCGCGTGCTGGCCACCAGGCTTGAGCCCGTAGCGCTCCAGCGCATCTTTCATGGCAACTGCCGCAGGGTCACCCTTGGTTGCTCGAACCAGGAACTTGTCCAGCGCAGACACGGGCCGGCTGTTGTTCAGGTCCAGGAACAACTCTGCTTCTTCAGCGAGTGTCAGACCCTCATACAGTCGTGTGGCAATGTAGCCATCGAAGTTTTTGCGCCGGCAAGCAGCCATGCGATGCTGGCCGTCCACGATGTAGCAGCGGCCATCGAGTCGCTTGGATGCGGTGAAGAGTCCAAGCATCATGGGCTTGAAGTTCTTCACAATCTTTTCAACGCGCGGCTCGTTGAGCTGACGCTGCACTGCCGGATCAACCGAAAATTCGCTGGCCTTCATATCGACCAGGCTTGCTTTAGACAAGGTGAAACCTTCCTAACGGGTGTGCATGTATGTGGTTGTAGTGGCTAAGCAGCCTTGCTGATTGGAAAGTCTACCGTAGGTATATCAATCCCAACCATTCGGAGTATGTCCAAGCAAGCGCTCCGCGCAGGTTCCTCCAGGGTGGAGAACGCTTCAACCGCACGACGCTGACGTATCTCTTGCTCAGTAGGACTTACCCATCCCGTCTCCCGAACATACATCAAGAACGACTCTTCGTCTTGAGTTTCGGCCGCTTCCTGCAACTCTTGTGTGTCTGTGTAGATCGCCTTCATCGCGCCCATGGTGACTCCCTGTGTGTGTGTTTGTCTAGGTTCAATATATCGTACTTGACATTGGTGGCAAAGGAAAGGGGAGAGTCGGCGGGCAAGTGCCGACCCTCCCCCGCAGGAGTCTACCCCTCGGACTCGAACGCCTGCTCGTTGAACACGATGGTTGCCGACTCGGGCTGGCCGCTGGCGTCCAGGGTTACATACACCGGATAGATGCCATCGCCGGGGGTCTTGATGACGATTCCACCCCTGACACCCAGGGGCTCGGTGGCGACGTCGGGAACCTCCCCCTCGGCCTTGTACTCACCATCGAACACGCGCTCCACGAACTCATCCCAGCCACCTTCCAGCTTGGCCTCATCGCCGGATGGCTCGATGACGTAGCCCGGATCCCCGATCAGGATCAGGCCGGCGTCCACTCCAGCATGGCCGGCCAGGAAAGTCTTTTTCTTAGGCATTGTGATACTTCCTATCTCACGGACGAATAAGTGTTTGATACTTCACTTGATTACGTAATCAGCGTATCAAGAAAAGGGGCATGACCGCACTCCCCCCCAAGTGACAGGTGCGGCCACGCCCCGGCTTTACTTCCCCCGCCGCTCGGACGGGGGTATTCCAGGACCACCACTCAATGGTGGCCACTGGTCACGATGAAACTCCGGATGGGAGTACGTGACTGGTGGATCCTCCCGCTTCCCCTCTAGCGGTTGGTCGCTCATTAGAAGGCCCACTCCCAGCCAGCCAGGGAGCCCAGGGACTTGTAGACCAGTGTGCCCGTGGTTTCCGGTACGTCGATGACTACCTTGGCCGCTACCTTCTCGGCCGGCCCCATGCCGTTCATGGGGAAACGCTCGGCGTCTGCCAGGCAGGAGTAGGAGCCAGCCGTGCCCAGGTTGCCGTTGAACGTGGTGCCATTGGCTCCCACAAACTGGAAGTTCGCGGGGTTGATATCGAACTTCGGGTAGGAGGATTCGGCCAGTTCCGGCAGCGTCTCAGCAACGACGTCCAGCACTACAAAGTGCCCGTTTTCGGACGGTGACGGGTAGGAGCCAGTGCAGGGTGCGTCAACCGTGATCGCGTTGACCGTGAAGTTCACGATCTGCTTCTTGGTGATCTGATCCGACTGGCCGGCAGGTTCACCAATTGCCTTGATGAGGTTGCCGCGCGGCGACTTCTTCGGCCCTTCACTGGCCGGCGCAGCAGCGGCCGGCGTAGCTCCGATGCCCTCAACACTGGGAGACGTGGCCGTTGCGGACGGGGTGCCGCCGCAAGCGGTCAGGCCCAGGCCAGCGGTGGCAATGAGGGCAAGGACGGAGAGGGTCTTGTTGAATTTCACGGGGTGTGCCTTTCGTGCATGTTTGTATGGCGTGATTGTCTCACGTTGTTACAGATGATTTAGTTATTGACTGGATTATGACTTTGTGGCGTGCTAACTCACACTGCAACCTTCTTCTGGAGCCCGCGAAGCGTGCCGCAGCGCTTCCTCATCGCGGCCGTTTCCTCCGGGGTGACCTCCGGGTTGTTCATGGCAAGGGAAAGCTCATCGAGTTGCCGCTTCCATTCCGTGCCCAGGGATTCCCAAATCAGCACCCGTTCCTCATCGGTCAGGACTATGGAGTCAAGCAGTACCGTTCCCTTGCTCATTTCCGATCCTCAGGCTTCCGGTAGTGGGGATCACCGGGCTCCCGGTACCCGATCTTGTTGACGGCGGTCTGTGCTTCCTCCAGCTCTTTCGCCATCTGTTCTGCCAGGCGTGCCGCATTGTTGATGTGCTGGTTCGCCTTCTTCACAGCATCGGCAGGGTTGGACTTGTCATCGGCGTAATTGTCGAAGTCGATCAGGGATCGGCTCAGACCATCGGCCATGTCGGTAAGGAAGTCCCGCAGGTAGTAGCCGCTGGACAGTTTCAGGTTGCCAACGATGCTGTAGACCGTGGGAGCGGTCACGTTGTGCGGCAGCTCCCCATGCATTGCCTGGGTTGCGTTGTAGACCTCGTTGGCAGCGTCCTTGACGGGCATCTCTCGTTCGACGTTAGTCATCTGCGTTCTCCACGTAGTAGGAATCTATGTTGAGCACCCTACCCTTGCGGTCCATCCACAGCATGACGTCAGCGTTGTAGTCAACGCCCTGCTGCTTGCGAACCACTGCCATCAGGTCATCCTCCGTGGGGGAGACGTAGACGGCCGGCCGCTGATTCTTGCCGTACTCGAACACCGTGGCCACCCACACCTTGGGCGGCAGCTCGCGGTCAGCCACGGCCGGCATGGATGCAACCAGCGCCAGCGTGGCGTGGACCTGAGCCTGAGTGGCCCATGCCAGGCGTGTTGTGGCGTCCGCCGTGTCCGGGTAGTCGCACGCCCCATCCACACTCTTGTTGACCAGGCGTTCGGCCTCCCGAACGTGCATTGCGTGTGTCACTGCTCATCCTCCTTTGGAATCATGGCCAGCGCTGCCTCCAGCGCTTCAATGTCGGCCTCCCTGTTGTCCAGGGTCAAACGGTGGGCTCGAACCTTGCGGCTGACCTTCTCAACGTGGGAGTCAAGCCCCTCCTGCGCCGCCTCCAGCAGTTCCTCATTGAGGTTCCGGATGGTGTACGTCTCCAGGTCGCGGCCACGCTTGGCCAGGTCCAGCAGTCGCTCCAGCGTGGGCCGGTGTTCCTCGGTCAGCTCAGAGCTTGCCATGGAATCCACCGCCCGGATTGGTGCCACGGGCACCGAAGAACAGCTCACACTTGGCACTCAGCCGGGGTGTCGTGTCGCCCTGAGTCTGGCAGGTGTCGTCCAGGTTCCACTCATGCTTGGGGCCGATATCCTCAACCTCGGACACGCACAGCAGCGCCAGTGCCACCGCTGCCCGTGGATTCTCGGCACCCTGATTCTTGGCTTCCTCCAGCAGAGCGTTGATGAGGGTCTGCCGCTCAGTCTCGCGGCCATCCGACACCCCCACCCCCGGCACCGAATCCTCGAAAGCCAGGGTAGCCAGGCGCATTGCCACGGACTGGATGGTCAGGTACGTCTTGCCGTGCGCCTCGATCAGAATCTCGGCCGCGCGGGGATCTTTCACGTCCATGTCTGTTTGTTCCTTACTCGTGTGTTTGTGTGTTTACTTATTGCGCGGTGGGAGCTTGGGGACTGGAGCCCTAATGGCCTTTACCTGACTGTACTGGTCAACCCAGTAGGCGATACGCGCCGTGCCGTCAGCACTCCGGTAGTAGCAGTAGTGCATACCGTCGTGCCGCCCGTGAGCAAACTCGAACTGGCAGACATACCCGCCGTTGCGGCCCGTGCAGACTCCAGTTGCCGCCATTACTCCCCCTCGTCCTTCTCGGTGTTGAACTTACCCCCATCGGGCAGGCCGGCAGTGCAGGGGAAGAAGTGGATGGGCCATGCGCCGCTGCCCTCGGCCAGGAAGTCGGAGTTGTAGTCAAGCCACAGCTCGCGCTTGCTCTCAACCTCATCCTCGAACCAGTCATGCCCTTTCTTGGCTTTGGGGACGTCGGCGCAGTCGGCGCGGTGCGCTGACACGTCGTAGTCGTCCTGGCCGTTGCCGTTGATGGTTATCAGCTTCATCGCTACGCCTCCCAGGCGGTGTAGGCGGTGACCTTCTTGCAGCGGACGGCCCGCGTCTTGACCTCGGGAACGTACCGCCCGTTAGCGGCGTCTTGGGCAGACTCGAAGGACTTGAAGCCCCCGTTGTAGGCGGTGTCCACATGGACCTTGCCATTCTGCGCGGTGACCTCCACGCCGTAGACCTCTTCCACCTTGCGCGGTGCCGCTGCCGGCTTGCCGGCGTCGGGCAGGAATCCCAGCCCCTCCAGCTCGGACTTCAGTTCCTCCGGGTCAATCTTGAAGTCGCTGTGCTGGTTGGTGAGGAACTTGTAGTAAGCCACCGCAGCCAGGTCAACCTGCGGCGTCGATTCGGTGTGCCGGTCGTAGATGGTGGAGTCATTCACGTTGACCCGGAAGTCACCGTTGCCGTCCACCTGGATTACCGGCTTGCTGTCAGTGTCACCCTTGTAGAAGGTGACCTCTAGGTGGTTCTCACCCATGCCGGCAATCTCCACGCCATCCCCCGAAGCGGTCAGGGCATGTCCGCTCCGCTTGTCCTGCCACTCCTTCCAGGCGGGAGGTTCGGAGGGGTACAGGTTGAATGCGTCGGCCACAAACACCTGGCCCTTTTCATGGCAGACGTCGTTGCCGTAGAAGGATTGGATAACCTCAACGATGACGCCGGATTCCCCGTGGAGTCCCAGCACCTTCAGTTTGACGTTGCCCTCAGTGGTGATGCCATCGGCCAGCATCCCGGCCCTGAACTCGTGTCCCATCAGTACCCAACCTCCGTATCTATGTTGTAGGTGACGGCCAGTGTGCCGTCCCAGCCGCGCGGGTCTTTCGCGTCGGCCACGTACTCATCCTCGATGCACTTGGCGAACTGGCTTGCCAGTGATTGGATCAGGTCTGTTGGATCCTCGTTGGCCGGCGTCTCCACCTTGACCGTGATGATGGACAGGCCACGCTCCCCGAACAGCTCACCCCGCTTCACCCGGATATCGAACTCTTCCCGCTCAGCCTGGGACAGGTCTGCCCCTTGAATGCGGCGGATCATGTCATCTACCGACTGGCTCATTGCACGCTTCCTTTCAGCTTCAGCAGCGGGTGCATCTCGGACAGTGCGGTGGTCAGGTAGGTCTTGATATCCTCCCGGACCTCAGTGTGTGGGATGCCGTACTCAGTGGCCCACTCATCGAAGTCCACCAGCAGGTCAACGTGTGCCCGAACAACCTGCCGCTTACTCTTCTTGGCCTGGTTGTAGTGGACACCCAGCCGGTGGCCGATGGTGTACTCCGACGCCCCCGCCCTGACGTCCTTGGCCAGCAGGTCGAAGATGACCCACTCGCCCTCCACTTCCATAACCACGCCCTCCAGCGTGCCCCGGTAGACCTCAACCGTGACCGGATCGCCGGGAATGAATGGGTTAGCTGTCATGACTTGTTCATCCTTTCTGCCACTATCTTGATTGCCCGGTCCAGCTCATTGCGGCCGGTGTCGTACTCGCAGCCATCATCGGCTGCTTTGCTCGCGGGGATGATGTACTCATCCAGCTCATTCAGCCAGCTTCCCGCAGCCTCCAGAACCGTCTTGAGCGCCGACTGGTAAGGGTTGGGCTCGGTCTTAGGTTCGGACCCCTCCGGAACTCCCGCCCACTCCAGAAGCAGGGTGTCGCCGGGGTCGATGTGCGGGGCCAGGTCTTGCAGCTCCGCTATCTCCGACGTGCTGATGCGCTCGGCCTCAATCTCACGCCGCAGGTACTCCAGCCGGATCTTGTACGGGCTTACGCCCCTGACTTCCACGGATTCAATGGGCAGGGTCACCACAAACAGCCCCTTGCCATCGGAGAATACCGGGAACTTGCCCACGGCAGACTGGGGATCCTTCTCCCAGTCGGTCACAAACAGGCTGACCCGTTGCACGCCAGCCTCATTCTGGAACCCCACAAGGCGCACGGGTTCCTCCTGGGCATCCTTGGTGGCCATGTCGATGGTGTAGGCGGTGCCCTTTTCGAGTTTGAGTCTTGCAGTTGTCATGCTGCTTCCCCTTCCTCTTCAGCGTCGGCCTTAGCCAGCTCGGCCTCTTCTGCCACCTCGTACTCATAGTGGCCATTGCCCCGCTCCGACAGCTCATCGAAGTCCAGGCCTAGCTCCTTGCACAGGTGCCGCAGGTCGCCCAGGAAGTCGCTAATCACTTCCTCCGCATGGTCACGCCCCGGCCATTCGTCGGGCGTAGTCATGTCAATTACCTGCTCGCTCGGGCTGTGGCGAGTCTCGGCGGCGTAGGCATTTACGCCAGTGCGTGCCCATGACGCGCGGTTGCCGTTGTTCGGTTCCTCGAACGCTCCATTTACGTATGGCATGTCAGTTTTCCTCCATAAAGGTCAGGTCTAGCTTGTTGGCACAGCGGGTGCAGCATGGCACCGCGCCCAGGATTGGATGGGACACCTTGCCCGCAGCGGGGTTGGTGCAGCGTGCGAACCATTCACACATCAGGACTCCAGCCCCATCTCTTGCAGGGTGTCCAGTGTCAGCAGGTGCGGGTTGTTCCGTAGAACGTCGTACGCATCCCGCATGTAGTTTTCCCAGCGCTCATCACTGGTCGGGGCCAGTAGGACGTGAACCCACTCACCCTTGCCGTGGTACAGCTCGTACAGGTACTCGGCAAGCTCGCGCTGCTTCTCCTGGAACTCTTCCGGCAGCTCATCCCGCAGCTCCGGGGTCGGGTAGGACATGGGCTCCCACGGGTAGTCATCGTCTACCGGCACGCATTCCTCGGCGTCCCACTTGCCGCTGGCATCGATGTGGAGCCGCAGGTACTTGTCGCCGGCCTTGACCGGATCAAGGTACAGCTCTACCGTGTCGCTCTGTTCATGCTCTACGACGTCGGCCTTGCCGTAGCGGTGCCGGCCCGCTGCTGCCGTGACAGCGATGGTGTTGAGCTGGTCGATGGTTAGGGCCATCTGCTTGCCCCATTCGACGGGGCTAAAGGTGATTTTCATGTCTGTCTATCTCCTGGGCTTCATACCGCGCCTGCTTCGGGTGCCGTAGCACTGAGACGTAAGCGCGGGTTATGGGATCTGTTGCGATGATTCGGTGCAGCTTTTGGGTACTGAGAACATGCTCGATGGCTTGCGTGGCAGTCACGCCCGGTTCATATTCCCGCTGGTCCCGTAGGATCAGCTCTACCGCTACTCGCATGACTGCCACTGCAAACCTCCGTTAGATATACGCTTGACGATCCAGACTATGCGACCTGCTTGGTGTTCAAGTCCAGGCGGTCCAGCACGGACGGATCCTGCCGCAGCGTGGCGATGGTGGACTCCCACGCAGCTTCCAGAGCCTTAGCGCTGTAGCGGGGGCAGGGGACGGACTGGAACCGCAGGTTATGGGCGCGGTTCATCGGCTCCCAGCGGCTCACAGCGAACGCGCTGCCGTCCGGGTTTTCCCGCGCTTCAATGTGGGCGGTGACGCTGAACGCCTTGCCCTCCTTGTAGTGGGACACGGACAGTTCAAGGTGGATGGTGCTCTTGCCATCCTCGCCGTCGCCCAGCTTGACGGACGCTTCCAGACGGCGGGACGCCTCACCCTTATAGTTGGGCCGGCCTTCCTTCTTGCCGGTGGCCAGTTCCTCAACGATGGCTGCAAAATCACGGGACATGGTTACTCCTTGTTTGTTTGTTTGTGCTGACCGTATGGCCACACCAACCCACGGGATGACCCGTGAGTCAGTGAAGCTAGGCGGTGTAGTTGTAAACCCGGAAGGTCACCATGGCACTAACGCCATTGTGCGCTTTGGCCTGATCGTGGTGGAAGAACCACACTTTGCCCTCCCGGACCTCATCCGTCAGGGTGAGTGCAGCCTTCTTGATGCTCGGATCGAGTGATCCAGAGTAGGAGACATACCCCTCACCCAAGTAGTAGGAGCCGTGAGGGAACAGCAGGTCGGAGGTCTGGATCGAGTCGCCCCAATCGTGGGTGAACCGTCGCAACTCAGCCTCGCCGGGGAACCTTACAAAGTCCCCAACGCGCGGCCCCTCCCGCTTATCCAGCTCGGCCTTTCGGAATGCCAGGATAAATGCGTCCCGCTCATCAAATTCCGGGCTCATTTGGTTGCTCCTTTTGCTTTACGGATGAGTCGCTGCATGTTGTCCAGGACTGTTGCGGGGATTGGTGCCACCAGCCATGCGTTGCCGTACTTGTAGCCCGGTGCAACCTCGTGGCAGACAACCGTCTCACCCTTGTAGAAGCGCTCCATGGCATCAGCGGGCATGTGGCGGCACCCGGCGTGCATGTCGTTCAGGTGCCACGCCTTCCATAGGCGGTGAACATGCTTGATGCCTTCCAGCGTCCAACCCTCGGCCGGCGTGGTGATGTTCAGCAGCTCATCGAGCATCTGCCCCGCGCCGTCCCAGTCATCAGACCGCTTGCCCTTGAGCACGGTATGACCGGATGCACTGAAGCGGATCACGGTATCCGTGACATGCTCATGAGTGATAGTCCGCTGCGATGGGTAGGACTCACGCTTGGACAGTTCCAAGTGGACATAGACCCGCGTCCCGTTCGCCGTCGTACCCAGCAGGGCATCGGCTTCCATGTCCTGCCACTCGGCAGGTTCGGTACCCCACCCCTCATCCTTGATGGCGAGGTCAACCGACTTAGTTTGGCTACGGAGAATGTAGGAAAACGCCTGATTCTCAGTGAATGGACCGGCCAGAAACTCGCCGTCACGAGTCACGTTTACAAAGTTCATTGCTACCCCTTGAGGTTGTTTGTGTGTTGATGTAGTTACTCTACTACGTACTTACTTAGTTGGTCAAGCCCACTGGACGCCGTAGTACTTGACGTTATGCCCCCGCAGCTCACCCTTGAGTGCATCTTGCATGATGGCATCGGCCCGGTCCAGGTCCGGGGCGTACCCATCTATCTCATGCATCTCCCGGCCCCGCTTGATGGTGCCCTTGAATGCCCGGAGCCCTTCCCCTGTGTCAGAGTGCCAGCGGTAGGTACGGATGGCACCGCCCACCCATATCTGGCAAGCCTCAGCACCAACCCACCTGAAGCCCTGGGAAAACAGGGCCGATGAGTGATCCAGCACCCGCTGCATCTTGGGCTGGCCCATATTGCCGCCCGGAATGAGTGCCCAGTAATACCCAGGCTTGGCACCCGTTGCCTTCATGTGATCTGCGAACGTCTCAGTCACTTTGCAGCCTCCACCATGAACACGTTGACCTTGCCGGGGGACAGTGCGGACGGAGCCGTGACGTAACCCGCGCCCAGCTCCACGCCCTCCAGAGCATGGCCCAGGTATGACACCCGGAAGCCTGACTCCTGCAATTCGGCCGGCACGGATTCAGCGCGGAATGCACCCCATGCCGCCGTACGTTCGATGGGATTGGTGCCGCACACCTTGTTACCGTGAATCCAGCAATCCCACCCCGGATCATCTTCCTGGATCTGGACCGATGCCACCGGCTGGACCGGCTGGACGTGCTGGACCGGCTCCGGTGCAGCGCACCCCATCAGTGCAGCAGCTACAGCGATAACACTTGCAAGTACCTTGAGTTTCATTGCATCCCCTTGAGTTTGTGTGTGTGTTTCATGCAGGCCATATAGCCATACCAACCACCGGACATTGCAGCCCGGTAGCCAGTAAAGCTAGGTGGTTAGTTCAAGCTCCCATCCCCGTTGATATCCCCAAAGTCCACGGCATACCGCCCTACCCAGTACGGATCAGTAGTGCCATAGCTTGACTGGCAATCATCCTCGCCAGCCTCCCGGAGCATTATGTCCCCAAGCTCCACGAATGACTTACCCGATGCCATGACCTACGCACCCGGCAGACGTACGGGCATCAGCAGGTGGGAGATATCGGCCTGACCCGCTGCCTCGAACATGGCAGGCTTGGGAGCCGTGGTGTGGTGGATCTGGACTACCTGCCCTTTCATGTCCTTGAGGATATCGATCAGGTAGTGCGGGTTGAATGCCACGGCAAACCCACGCTGCCCACGTTCGGCGTGGTACGGCATGAACGCCTGGGCTTGAGCATCCTCACCCGTGCCAGCATCCACCCGCAGTGAGTCAATGCCGTTGTATGTCAGGCGGACCGGAGTGTTACGTTCGGCCGTGACTGCCACACTCTGGACATTGGCCAGCAGCAGGTCAGCATCCATTTCAAACACGATGGGCGTGGTGTCCGGGAACAGGCTCCGGATCTTGGGGTAGTCCCCATCCACGGCCAGCGTACCCAAGCTCACGTCGCCCTGGTGGAAGCTCACACGGTACCCGTAGCCAGCCATGGCCTCATGGAAGTGCAGCTCAATCCTGCCACCCTTGGGGGACAGGTGACGCTTGAATGCCTTCCACGTCTTGGACCGGACCAGCACGGAGTACTCGCCAGCGTAGTCATGCTCACCAAGGGGACGCTCGATGAACAACTCAGCCAGAGTCAGCCGGTAGCGGTCAGTTGACAGCAAGGTCATCTCACGCCCCTTGACCTCAATCTTGATGCCGGTCAGGATCGGCAGGGTGTCATCCGTGGATGCACTAATCATGGCCGAATCCATGCGTCGGATGAACTCGGCAGCATCCACCGCAACCCACGTATCGCACTCCATGCTGGGCTGGACAGGGTACATTTCATCGTCCATGGGAGCCAAGGTGAACGTGGTTCCGTTGACATTGACCAGCACCTTAGTAGGCTCCAGCTCAAGCCTTTCCTGGCTAATGGTGACCTGCCATGCATCGCTCACCCGCTTGGTGGCACGCTTGCCCGCCGCAACCAAGATATCCAGCAGCATCTTGTGGTTGACCAGCGTCGAACGGTTGGCCGAACCGCTGGCACCGCTGACCTCGATCAGGGTTGCAGTCTCATAGTCGAACCGCGACACCGACACTACGCCCAGGGAATCGGCAGCGATCTTGACACCTGCCAGCACCGGCACCGGGACGCGGGTAGCAATGCCAGCGCCAGCAGCCTTGACAGCGGCGATCCATGCACCCAGCGAGCCCGTAGCGGTGAACGTGGTTACTGCTACAGCGGACGGAGTTTCAACGGTGGTTACAGACATGGTTATCTCCTTGAAGATTGTTTGTGTGTTTGTGTTGACTCATCGAGCCATACCGGCCCACGGGTGTCCCGTGGACCAGTAAAGCTAGATCAGTAGACGTCGTTGAAGCAGTAGGCGTCCAGCACTTCCCCCGTGTCCGGATCCAGCGTGATCCGCCAATCTGACACATGCTCATCCTTGAAGCTCACCCGGTAGTTGCCACCCTCGATGACCTCGAACGATTCCACGGCATCCGATCCACCGTCTGAAAAGTACGCTTGCAGTGCTGCCATAAGTTCCATGCTGACCCCTTGAGGTTGTTTGTTTGTTTGTAGTAGCTACTCTAGTACGTAACTAAGTAACTGTCAATTACAGCGATGCGAGATAAGCCATGAACCCATCCCAGTTGGCAACCATCGCCCACACCACGCCCGGTATCGTCAGGATGACACCAGCGGCGCACGTTGCATCCAGTTTGGACACCCCTTGCATATCCCGTTCAACCGACACCCGGACCCGTTCAACCCGTTCCCGCAGTTCAAGCAGCATCATTACTGACCCACCTGCATCCGGCCAGCCTCAGATACGGTCAGGTTGAATACGCCAGCGTAGTACTCGCACTGACCCTGAGTCTCGCCACGGTCCCCAAGCCATGCCACAACCACCTTGCCATCGCGGCCAGTCTCGTTAGCACGGGACAGGTGGAGCAACTTAGCAGGCTCACCTCGGAAGCTGAGCACAGTATCCCCAATAGCCACCTCACGCTTGCAATCATCGTGAGCAACCAATGCCGGCTTTGTGGCAGGACGCTTAGCCAGGGTAAGACGCGGTTCCCCGGCCCGGACCAGTCCTGAGGCCTCGATGACCTCACTGGCAGACAGTTCCCCGGCATCGATCATTGCCTGACGTTCGGCCGGATCCAGCGACATGATCCATTCGGCATCCTTCCTAGCACGGTAGGCAAACACTGCCTGGACTTCTTCAAGTGTGGCATGGAAGTACTCATCAGCGGACTCAGAGTAGTAACCATCCGTGCCAGTCATGGCAGCGAGTGCATCATCCGTGAAGCAAGCGAGTTCTTCAATGCGATCCTGAGAAATTTCTGACATGGTAACCACCATTCCCTTGAGTTTGTGTGTTTGTGTTGAATCCATAGATTCAAGGAAGCTCATGCTATCTGCCGTCCAGCCATTACTGGCCACTAATCGATGGAACCTAATCCATATACAGACACCATGAGCAACCTAAATGCTATGCGTTCATTGTTTGTTTGTTTGCGGATACTGTCACTATCCAATTTTCAGAGTACCAACGCGCCTCGGAGGGCTTTTGCGTCTGGCTTTTATCCAGTAGGCAGTATTGTTCGCTACGCAACTTACCTACATCAGAGATTCCACCTAGGGATTCTCTACTCTGGCTCTCTCGTTCCCATGCCGTTGCCTAACGCTTGCACTCACAGATCCGCTACAGACTTGCTATCCGGGCAGCTACGTCGTTTATCTAGGGGAATACTTTCACGCTACTAGCACTAGCCAGCGGGAGCCTGTATCGATAGTTCAGCTTACGAGGGTATCCCCGTATGGAAGCACCTAGCTATCACTCCTGTATCCCCCATGTATCACTTGGGGAGCCTTATTCAATTCTCAAACAACATGCGATTGAAGGAAAGTTTACCTAGCGATCAATCCCAGAGATACCCCCGGCCCAGATCATTGCTAGTACACCTACCCAACTACGCCCTACTTTTGTTCTGCTATTGGGACAGACACCCTACCGTTCGGTAGCCCGCTAATCTGAGGCTCATAGCTGCCGTAAAAAACTTTTGGTTCCCGTGAGAACCGGTGTTGCTGTTACTACTGTACCACACTTACTGAACTACTTACTTACTTAGCTAGACTGGCCAGAACTCCAACGTAGGGTTGGTAGTTTAGTCTCATGCAGCAGCTTCCCGTAGGTTGCCGGAGCATCCACCCCTTGCAGGGTGGGATCTGTGAGCCCTGCCGGATATCCGGCCTGTCTTGCTGGTTACTACTGTACCACACTTGCTACTTACTTACTTACCGGTTTAGCGGGGTCTTTCCACCGTTTGCCGCCTGCTGCCCTGTAGGTCTATGAGGTCTGGCTTTATGAGTGGCGAGTGCCGCCTGTACCGATATGACTAGCTTAGCACTTACTTAGCTACTTACCTAATCGGCTGGCCTGCCCTGTCCTAGCGGCTGGCCTGTCCGGCCGGTCCTGCTGGCCTGACATCAACTAATCTACGCCGATGCTAAGTTACTCTCCAGTAGGTTACGTTTTATTACGTAACTACTCCACTACGTAGTTAGTCCTTAGCTCTAACGCATGTAGCGCGCGATCTTAGTGCATGGATATGGATTGTGTCAAGCCCATGCATGGTTATGCATACCAATGCATAAGTATTCGGCCGGCATTGATCCTACTTGACAGTAACAAGGGTGGGGGGGTATAACCCCGCGCGCGCACGCTGGCCCCCCGGTGGTTGTTAGCACCCCCCATCGCGTACGGGTTCAGAAGTTTCGGGGAAGGCATCCTGGGCTCGCCAAGGCTGTGTCCTGGTGAATAGTTATGCATCGCGGTTCCCGCGTAATCTCAGGGATCTTCATGCTTCCGTCCTGGCATTCCGGGTGCCGGCTAAGGCCGGCTGCAGCGGGGGGAACTTTGGGGGTATTTAGGTGCCTGGCCGGGGAGCGGTTGCCCTGGCTGGGGAGCAGGGGCTTTCGCAGTTGGATCCGGCCAAGCGGTATCAGTATGCCACATTGGTTGACGGTTGGTTGACTGGAGAGTGTGACGACGATCACACGAGTAAAGTGTGCGCAAACCCCGATGTGAACACTCTTATACATAGTGAGAGGGGGGATAAGGGGGGAGAGCCCGGTGAGCGATAGCGAACCCACGCGGCCCCCTGGAGGGCCGCTTACCGGCCGACCGACCGATAGTAGAACCGCGTAGCCCAAGCGGAGCGGATCTACGCTGTGGCTTCGATCCACTCCGACCGATGTGTAGCAGCGCTACACCAACCCGGTGTGTTTGAGGTTCTTTAGTGCGGTTCCTTACCTAGCCATGGAAATCCTTCAGCCATGGACCATACCTCTCACTCAGCCATGGAACTAACCCAGCCATGGTTCCCACCAGTTGCACTCCCATGTAAATCGGTCTTAGCCAAGGAAACTTCCACTCCTTCCGTCCCTGGCTTTGTTGACGTCTTGGTTCCGAGTCCTGGTGGGTAAGCTTCCACCCCCGCTAACACGGCCGGCCAATGAAACCGGGTCCGTGGGGGTGGTCCTCTTTCCGGGGGGATAGCGGCAGTCGCGCAATGAAGCGGACAGCCCGCCCCCTGGGATCTAAACCCGGTACCGCCGCACCAGCGGCCCAGGGCCGGTCTTATACTCTCGCATCTGCTCATAGGCGCGGGAGCGCCGGCCACATTGGGATGATGCCCCTGGAGGCCGGCACACGTTGAGGTAGCTCAGTTGGTAGAGCAGCGGTCTCCAAAACCGCAGGTCGTAGGTTCGAGCCCTGCCCGCAGCGCGAAGGTTGAGTTTGCACAATCAGCCGAACATGGTTTAGTGTATATATCGCTGGTCCTTATCAGGGAGTCCTCCAAAACGCTCCCGTCATCTTCTATCAATTTACCTACTAAACAATTGTTTGACGCGGGGGGACCAGTACATTAGTTCGAAGCTAATAGAGGTGGGGAGTAGTTACCCCGAATGCAATAAGCAACAAGGTCACTAGGAACTGAGACGCCTGGTGGCCTTTGTTGTATCCAAGCCCCCTTAGCTCATCATGGCAGAGCGCCGATCTTGTAAATCGGAAGTGACTGGTTCGACACCAGTAGGCGGCACTCGGGCGGGAGGTATCCAGATAGAAACGGTACGTCCCGCCCGGATCAATCGTTACTAGCTCAATCGGCAGAGCACGCGACTGTTAATCGCGCGGTTCCTGGTTCAAGTCCAGGGTGGCGAGCAAACAAAAAGACCCCCACGTTTCCACTCGCGGGGGTCTTTCTGCTACTACGGAATCATCCTGCAATTCAGCAACGTTGTGCCCGTTTCTGATATTTACCCCTCAAGAGTACCACGTTCATTGAATGAGCCAACAATGCGCTCAAACTCTTCCTTCTCCCGCTCCAACCGCTGCGCTTCATTGCGCTCCCGGCGCAAGCGCTTGATTGCCTTGAGGGTCTGGATTGTCGCGTAGCCATACGCCGCCGCAATGACGGTGGTAAAGGCATCGCTCCAGTCCCAATTCCACATGAACAGGGACAGGGTAAGCGTGAACAACTGCAGCAGGGTCACGGCCCCCATGAGCCCCAGGTTCCAGTAAGCGAGCTTGAGGGTTCGCGGATTGGTAAAGGCCTGCTTCAGGAAGTGAACGAACACCGGAAACCCGGTCTTACCGCCCTGGGCTTGTACGAATGCGATGGCCGCGTAGTGGCCCATCCTGGCGTACGACTCATTGGGGAACGCCGTGAGCATGTTCGGGTGGTTTTCGCTGTGGATGAACGTTGAGAACGGGCATGGCATCGGCGCTTCACCACGGGCCATGTCCTCACCGTCCCACATGGTTACCACTCGAATCCTGTCCCCATGCAGCACCAAAGACTTCTCAGCCAGGATCCGCTTCTTGGCTGGGATCTTCTGAAACTCTTCCAGCTCCATCGGCTGACCGTCGCGTCCGTAGATATTCACCACAACATTGTAGCCATTGAAAGGGTCCGCACCTTGGCATTTCCCATCCAGCAGAACGTCATCGATTTTCACCGCAAGTTCGGGCACCCCGTGCGGGACGAGCCAACCAACATTGACGAGACTGAGGCCAACCTGGCTTTCAGCTTCATCGATGAGGAACTGGGCGAACTGCAGGAGGCACTGTGGATGAGCGCGTGCGGCGAGCCTGCCGGCTGCTGCAGCCTGGAATACAACCCCAGCATCGTTGACGCGGCCGACGCGCTTGGTGACATTGTGTTCACCGCGTACGGCCTGGCCGTCCGGATGGGCATCGACCTGGACCGCGTTCTCGCGGCCATCTGCGAATCCAACATGAGCAAGACCGCCAACGGTCAGAACAAGATCCTCAAAGGCGAGGACTACTTCCCCCCGCGCATCGAAGAAGCGTTGGGGCTCTAACTCCAAATTTGCTCCAAATTTTTTTTGGACTTGGAGCAAACCATCATCGCCCCACGGGCGCACGTCGCCCAAGGAGGCAATCCCCCATGTCCATTACCGTTTGGTCCAAGCCCAACTGCGTCCAGTGCAAGGCCGTCTACCGAGCCTTTGATAAGGCCGGCGTCCAGTATGAGGTCAAGAACCTCCCGGACTTCCCCGACGTCCTGGCCAAGTTCATTGAGCAGGGCCACACGTCAGCCCCCGTGGTTGAGGCCATGGGCTTTGACACCTTCGCCGGCTACAACCCGGATGCCGTCAAGGCCATCATCGCCCGCCACGAGGGCACAGCCTTTTAGCCATGGCTTGGGAAGGGTCCACGCGGAAAGTCACGCTCCCCCCGGACTGGGACAAACGCCGTGACCTGGTGTTCCTGCGCGACGGTAACCGTTGCGTCATCATCAAGGCTGACGGCCGGCGCTGCTGGGACCGTGAGTTTCTTGAGTGTGACCACATCGGGGACCGCGAGGACCATAGCCTGGCCAACCTCAGGACCATCTGCAAATGGCATCATGCCAGGCGCAGCGCCTCCCAGGGAGGCACGGCCAGCGCACAGCGCAAACGCCCAATGCTCAAACGCCCCCCGGAGGTTCATCCGGGACTCATACAGAAAAGGTAACCATGCCCGGCCCCGCCCCGAAGAAGGACGCGGAGCGCACCAGGCGCAATGCTCCCGAATCCGGTGTAGCCCGCCATGGTCAGCTCCGACCTGTAACCATGCCCAACGCCGACCGGAAGAACTGGCACCCCCGAGCCCTGGCTTGGTACGAGAGCCTGAGGACTTCTGGCCAGGCTGATTTCTATCAGGATAGCGACTGGGCCATGGCCAAGGTCACTGCGGATTATCTGACCCGCTGGTACCAAAACCCGAAGGCTATGGACATGGCCAACATTCTTGCCCTCATGGGCCGATTCGGAACCACCGAAGGTGACCGCCGGCAGATCCTCCGACTGGAGCTTGAGCCCCAGGTTGAAGAGGACAAGAGCGCAACCCTCATTGCCATTGATGGCTACCGGGAAGCTTTGCTCAAGAAGCAGGCGTAACTACCCAAATACTTATCGGCGTAACCGCCCTTACCTAAGAAGGGGGGTGATTCCCCATCCCTAAGATCATTGTTGAAAAACCCGAGCTTGAGCCCTCCCCCGAGAATGCCAAGAAACTTTTCCCGCCCGTGACTATCGGCCCCGTCTGGCAAACAGACGAGGAAGGTAACTGGCTGCTGCCAGAGAAAACACTTGGCTGGGAGGTACTTGGCTGGTGTGCTGAGTGGCTTGTAAACCCCGAAGGTGAGCCCTGGATTTTCACGCTGGAACAAAGCAGATTCATTCTGTGGATGTACGCGCTCGATGAGCGCGGCAGGTTCAAGTACCGCAAGGCGGTACTGCAGCGTCTAAAGGGATGGGGTTGAATGGCAAAGACCCCCTTGCCGCCGCAATCTGCGTCGTTGAGTTTATCGGCCCCTGCAAATTCTCCCACTGGGACCAGGATGGCAATCCTGTTGCGAAAGCAAACCCCACCGCCTGGGTACAAATTGCAGCCGTAAACGCCGAGCAGACCAAAAACACGATGCTCCTAATTCCGACGCTGCTGCCGCAGCGGACGCGAACGCATTTCAACCTGGAAGTGCAAAAGCAAATCATTCAGGTAAAGGGCCGGCCAGACCCGCGAATTGAAGCAGTTTCAGCTTCATATCGTTCCATGGAAGGCAATAGGCCTTCAATGGCCATTCTTAATGAAACGCACCACTGGACTCCTTCCCGTGGTGGAGCTGATTTGTACTTTACCATTCGTAACAACGTCGATAAACAAGACGGCCGTTACCTTTGTATTACCAACGCCTACCTCCCCGGCGAAGGATCTGTAGCTGAGGAAATTCGAGAAGCTTATGATCGTGAGCGCGATGGTTTAGCTGAGGACTCAGGCTGGTTTTACTGTTCACTTGAGGCCAACGCAGCAGCCCCTCTTACAAAGGACTGGGCTCCCTTTATCGTAGACACGATCAAAGGGGATGCGGTCTGGCTAAAGACGGAAGTCATTGTCCAGTCGCTTCAGGATACCTCCGTTCCCCCGTCCCGCCAGCGGCGAATGTGGTACAACCAAATTGTTGCTTCTGAAGATTCCATCTTCAGTGAGGCCGAATTTGACGCCATTGCCCTTTGGGATTCCGATGAGCGCGGTTTCCGCCGTGCATTCAACCTTACGCCTGGTGACTCTATCGTCGTCGGTTTCGATGGTGGCAAGAGTGATGATGCCACGGCCCTTGTGGCAATTCGCGTCAGTGACCGCATGGCATTTCCCATTCAGATATGGCAGCGCCCCGAAGGGCCGGCCGGCGACAACTGGGAAATCAACAAGCAAGAAGTGGACAGCATGGTCCACTGGCTCCATCGCGTATTCGACGTGCAGGCAATGTACTGTGACGTCGCATTGTGGGAGAGCTGGATTGAGTCCTGGTCAAATCATTACCGCGAAACTCTCCTAGTAAAGGCGAGCCCCCGCTCAGCCATGGGCTATGACATGCGTGGAAATCTTGAAAAGACCACGCGCTTTCACGAGGCACTTATTCAAAACGTGCTGGATCGAAAGATATTCCACAATGGCGATCCCCTCCTGCGCCGACATGCCCTTCACGCTAAGCGCCGTGAGAACAAGTATGGCCTTTCTTTTGGAAAGGACAGCCGCAGCTCAGGGGAAAAGATCGATGCTTACGCTGCCTTGCTTCTGGCATTCATCGCACTAAACGAGCTGGCCGAACGTGGCAAGAAAGCCCCGGTCATTTACGACTCAACACTATTTCAGTTCTAAGGACTATCATTGACCACCCTGCATGACTACGCCCAGGCTCAGTCCGCGTACCCCCTGGTTACGGCCGAAGCTGAACCTGGCACGTACGACGCGGAGCTGGTCCAGGAAATGTATCAGACGCTCCGCAAGGACCGCGCTGACGTTTTCGATATCTGCCACAAGTACTTTATGGGCGAGCACACACAGCCCTACGCCCCGCGTGAAGCATCCGATCAGATCCGCGATCTGCAGGAACGCTCCATTACTAACTGGGTGCCCTTGCTCGTGAATCTGCCCAGCCAGGTTTCTTTTGTGGACGGTTACCGCCGTGGTTCGTTTGGTGAAACAAACGAGGCCGATGGATCCTCCAAGCCGGCAGGCGGCGTGAAGCGCTTCTCCCCGGAATATGAGTGCTGGCAGCGAAATGGTTTTGACGCGAAGCAGGCGGTAATCTACCGCGCTGCCCTACAGTACGGCCACTCCTTTGTCCACGTCAACAACACCAATGAGGATAAGAAGAAGCTCAAGCTGGAGGTTCTTTCCACCCGGAACACCATCGCTTACTTTGAGGATCCGATCAATGACGTTATCCCCGTCAACGTCCTCACCATCAAGTCCTACCCGCGCGATGAAAACCGCCCCGGCATTGCCGTGTACTGGGATGAAATCAACCGCTATGACCTGGAATACACCAGCGCGGAAGAGTTCGTCCTAAAGAACACCACGCCCCATGAGATGGAAGTTTGCCCGGTTGTTCGGTACACATGCTACATCGATGATGAGGGCGCGACGTCGGGCGTTATCCGCCCGATTATTGCAATGCAGGATCGAGTAAATCAGGCCGCATTCTCCACGAATATAACCGCCGATTTTGGCGCCTTCAAAGTTAGGACTGCCGCTGGCCTGCAGGTCAATTTCAAGATCGACCCCGCGACGGGCGAACCGCTGATAGATCCTGTTACTGGCAAGCCTGTTCCGGAACCGATTGCAATCAGCCAGGCTAAGCTTTTGGTCAGCGGCAATCCTGACACAAAATTCGGACAGCTGGACGAAACTCCGCTGCAGGGATATTTGCTTGCAGAGGATCAGGCAGTGCGTAACCTGGCAGCAATTGCACAGTTCCCGCTGCACGCTCTCCTGGGAAATGTTTCCAACCTTTCCGCCGAAGCGCTCAACGCGCTTGAGGCACAATTCATGCGCTTTCTCCAGCACCTTCACACGAGCTGGGGGGATTCGCACGAGCAGCTATTCCGCATGATCTGCATTGCCCTGGGCGATAAGGCCGGCGCTGACTCCTTTGGTGGAGAAGTTCGCTGGCGCGATATGTCCAGCAAGGCATTCGGCGCAATGCTCGATGGCCTGGCCAAGGGTGTTGAATCCCTGGGCGTCCCGAAGCGTGCCGCCTGGTCCCTCATCCCCGGAATTACTTCCGGCCAGTTGCAGGACTGGGAGGAACTGAGGGAGGACGAAATCTCCGAGATGCAGGAACTTGGTATGGATCCGGTATCGGAGGCCAACCGTGAGCTTGGAGCCAAGCCTGCCAAGCCCGCAGCCAAGCCTGCAGCAGCCGCAAATGGCAACAAGTAAGGACGATGAGGTACGGGCGATTGAAGAGGCTCACAGGGCCGCACAGGCCCGCCTGGGCATAGCCGGCGCGTACCTCGCAATGTCGGAATGGGGATCCGTGAACCCGCTGAATGCCAGTGAGTCCGGATCCTCATGGGTTGCCCGCAGCCTCATCCTCATCAACGCCATTCGGCGGAAGTCGTCCAGGCTGGCAGCTACCTACGTTCGCCTGGTGCGAGCCCTGGAGACTGGCTACACGCTGGACTACCCCGAGTACTCCGACAACCCCGACACCCTCACCCTTGGTGACCTCCGGACGCAGCTCCGCGATGTGCTGCTGGAGATTGCCAACATCGATCACGAGGCAACGGATACGGACAACGAGGCTGAGGAACGTTTCGAGGCTGAGCTACGCCGAGCGCAGCGGGATCCCGAGCCCCGCCAGGATCGGATCAACTTCTCCGTCACAGAGATTGACGATCAGATTCAGAACTGGCTGGACAATGCCGACGACAACGACGATGACCGGGTAACGGTTGAGGACTTTGACTGGGGCTCCGACATGGAGCCTGAGCAAATTCAAGACGCCTTCCAGAAGGCGCTGACCGAACAGGTTGTTGAAACCTACGAGAAGCAAACAAAAGCCATCTGGCGCGACGAGGAACTAACCGGCCGGCAGGCACAAGCGAAAGTCGATAAGGCTTTCAGCGCTGCCGGATCCCTGGGTGGTGGCCGCGTTGATCGTTATGGCATCTCCGGTGGGCGTGAGGTCATTGACCGAGTAATTGCAATGGACCGCAGAGTTATGGCCTGGGCGCGTGGAACGCGGCCCAACTGCTGTGCATTCTGTGCGCTCCTGGCATCCAGGGGTTGGGTCTACAAAAAGAACGCCGGCACCCTGGCTAAAGACGCTGACGGCAATTACTACCAGGGCACGAGAAATAGAACTACCCGCGCCGGCAACGAGGCCAGCGCGGATTCATTCGATGCCAACGGCATTAGGAAATATCACGATAATTGCAAGTGCTTCCTAATTGTCCGGTGGGTCGATAATCCCGATCTTCCCGAGCAGAGCAAAACATGGGCGAAAGATTACGCAGAGAAAATCGCGCCCAATTACAGCTACGGCAACGGAACTAATAACGCCTTGAACGCCTGGCGACGGTTATTGAATGACCAGCGCCGAGCTGACGGCACCTACGTACGAAAAAACCGATAGTCCCAGGAGGACATGAATGGCCGACACCGGCACCCCTCAGGGCCAGGAGCCCGAGTCCAAGACACCCGCAGCCGAAGAAACCAAGGGATCTGATCCCTACGCGGGCCTACCCGCTGAGTTCAACTGGCTCAAGGATGATCTTGAATCCACTCGCCGCGAGGCCGCAAGTCGGCGCGTCGCACTGCGTGAGGCTGAAGAAAAGCTCAAGGAGGCTAAGACCCCCGAGGACATTTCCAAGGCCGTTGCAGAGGCCGCGAAGAAAAGCGAACAGCTTGAAGCGGAGCTTGCGCGTGAACGCGCAGCCCGAAAGCACAAGCTCGATGACTCCCTGATCGAGTTCCTTACAGGAACCAACGAGGAACAGATCGAGGCTCAGGCCGCAAAGCTTGCAGCACTGGCCCCGAGCGCACCGCCTGCTGCCCCCGCCCCACAGCGGCCGGCACCGCGCGGCGGCGTTACCCCGTCTGACACCACACCCCCGGACCTTGATGGCCGTGAAGCGTGGCGGAAGTTCAAGGGTCGCCGGTAACCCGGTAACACCAAACCCGCTAGGGAATAGCAATAAGGCTATTCCCTTTTTTCATGCCCTGAAAGGGAAATCATGACATACTCCCCGAGCCTGCGCCTCAAGCCGCAGGTTCTCGTTGACGCAGCTATTGAAGCGCTCGATGAGAAGCTGGTAATTTCCAACACTGTTACAAAGCGTGCGGACGCAAAGACATTCTACGCCGCTGCTGGTGACACAATTTCTCAGCGCGTTAAGGGCACCGTTCCGGTACGCGAATACGCCCCGCGTAATGATCGGTCCGAGCCTATCCGAACCGATACATATGAAGAGACTTCAGTGTCTCTTACGATTTCTCAGAATCGTCCCTATTCTGCAATCAAGCTTACTGATGAGCAGAAAGATTGGGATTTTAATGGCTGGGCCCCGATCATTGATTCTCAGGTTGACGCCCTTGGCGAATACCTGGAGCACGGTGTTCTCAATTCCATCCTGAACGCTCCTTACGAGCGTCGGATCCTGATCGACAATTCCGATGCTGCATTCACTGCTGCAAAGAACCGTAACCAGGATTTGTTCTGGAACGCAATCACCGAAGCTAAAACTTCGCTCAAGAAAATGCGTACCCCGGACACAACCTTCAACTGCCTGGTCGGTCTTGACCTGGCCGACGAGCTGGTCAAGTCCAACAAGCTTGTCAAGGTTCAGGGCACGGGCGATTCCGCTCTGGCTCAGTCCTCGCTGGGCACCATTGCCGGCGTGAACTTCATCCCCTCGGTTCACATTCCGGGTGACCAGGCATTTATGTACGCCAGCTCCGGATTCCTTTGCTTCACAGGCGTTGCCTCCATCCCCAACTCCGTACCGTTCGGCGCTTCCGCGTCCGCAAACGGATGGGCTCTCCGTTGGCTGATGGATTATGACACGGCTTACCTGACCGACCGTTCGGTATTTGACACCTTCATGGGCACCGCCTACACCAAGGACCGCCTGAAGGTTGTTGACCAGCAGGGCATCTCCCACACCGGAACTGAAGAGTTCTTCGTGCGCGGCGTCCAGCTCGGCCTCAAGGGTGGCTCGCTCGGTACTGTCGAGCGCAAGCCCGGCGACGGCGGCACGGACACCCCCGGTGGCTCCGTCAACTCCTGGCTGTCCAAGGTCTACAACCGCACTACGATCAACAGCCCGATCCCCGCTGGCGATTCTTTCCCGCTGGGTGGTAACTACCCTGAAGTTGTCGTAGGCCCGTAGTAGATGACGCCTCTCGCAACAGTTGAGCGGCTGTCGGCTCGCGTTGGCGAACCGATTACCACTCCAGAAGAAATTGCCCTCGCTGAAGAGGTGCTTGCGGAGGCTTCTGCCCTGGTTCGACACTATGGCCGCGCATGGCCAGACCCGAGTACGACCCCTGCCGTCGCCACAGCCATTACGGTTGCGGCGGCGGCTAGGGGTTACCTCAACCCCGCTGGTTTCCAGATGGAACGGTCTGACATGGCGACGTTCAACCGTGTGGATGAGTACGCTTCCGGCTGCTCACTCACGCGGGCTGAAATTGCTGCACTGAAGGAATACAACTTGAGCGGCGGGATTACGGCCATCGGGTTCTCCAACCCGGATCGGCCGGCCCCCACTAGCCGGCGCTTTGTCGAAACGAACTGGACACCAGTGAATGACGGCGGCGACAAGCTGTTTCCCGGATGGTACTAAATGCTGAGGTCACGCCTGCTTGATGCAGGTACGTCCATCATTTACGTGTACCCCGAAGTGGCCGCACGCGACAGTCGAAACAACCTGGTCAAAGTTCCCTCCGAAACGCCTATTGAAGTTCGCGCCACGACGACTGCAGACCGCAGCTCCACCGCTGAGCTGCCCGGTCAGATCGAGGTCAGTGTCATAAAGTGCATGACCCGAGATGCCCCCGTGGGGGCATGGGCTCGCGTAGTCCACGAGGGCAGGGAATGGGACTTGGCATCACCGCCACGCTTCTCCCCCGGCCGCTCCAAGGCAACGCGGTTCGTGTCCTTTACGCTCCGATCCCGCCCCGTTGGGAAACCCTAGTGCCACGGATCACCTGGTATGGCCCCAAGTTTGGCCACAACTCCACGGGTGACCGAGTGTCCCACACCTTTGCTGTAGCCAAGGCTCTCAAGGAGAAGGCAAACGAGATTGGCCACCAGGCCGCTTGGAACCTGGACACTCGCCCGAAGGAACGAA
>Ga0307416_100000084_pt1 | contig 64599 bp, 67 predicted proteins | sample DK1Cmetagenome_2_FD_203821 | JGI IMG/M metagenome (GOLD analysis project Ga0307416, IMG submission 203821) | Maize rhizosphere microbial communities from greenhouse at UC Davis, California, United States - DK15-C-3 | ecosystem: Host-associated > Plants > Roots > Rhizosphere > Soil | place...
TCCCCGCCCTGTGGAAGATCAAATTGGACCGGGATCAGGCGCCGGCTCTCGGCGGTTGGCTCGCGGAGGGCAAGGTCGTTCTCGGGAATCTGCTGCGGAGCCCTGAGGAGCGGGAGCGGCGACTCCGCGTAGTGCCATTGCTGCTGCTCCGCGACGGCGAATCAGTCCTGACACCCGACGACGAGACCGTACTGGCCCGCGACGATGAGCTGTTGTTCGCCGGAGAGGGCTCGGAGAGGCGAGAGCTCGAGAGCACCTTGGTCGTTGACTCGACCGGCGCGTACGTGCTCTTCGATGAGCACATTCCCTCGAGCTGGGTGTGGCGCAAGTTGTCCCGGAAAAAACTTCGGCCCACCACACCCGGCGTTCGCGGAGGAATGACCAGCCGCCGTGGTTAAGGCGCGAGTGCGGGTCACTGATTTGTCCTTTGATAGGGATCAGTGATCTCGCGCAACATTGTCAGCGCCTCACGTAGCTGTGCTGTCCTGGTCTCGCCGAGATAGCCGGTCCATTGCGCCTCAACCTCGGCCACGACACTAAGGCTGGCCTGCACTGCCGCGGTGCCGCGGGCGGCGACGCGAACCAAGCGCGCGCGACCATCACGTGGATCGGCGGTCCGCTCGACATAGCCAGCGCCCTCCAGCTGATCGACCAGAAACCCAACTGTTTGCTTTGTCAGCAGCGACGCCTCCGCGAGGTCGGTGATCCGGGACCCATTCCGGTCTATTCGTTGGAACACCCTGGCCTGGGCGAGTGTGATGTCGTCGAAGCCGGCTGCGGCCAGCGCGTCGAGGACCGCCTTTTCCATCGCACGGTACGGGATGAACAGCAGCAGACCGAGGTTCAATTCGTCCTGCATATCGGTCCACTTCCTGACTGCATAGGAACCTCTACATTGACGGTCGCCAGAATATTTGACTAATATCGTCAGATAATCTTACTAATTGTGGGAAAACTCAAGGAGCGTTTGATTGGATCGCGAGGAAAGCTGGGTCGTGATCAGCGAGCAGCGACTGAGCTTAGCCAGGCTGCTCGAGGGGCTGTCCGACGAGGAGTGGGGGCAGCCATCACTGTGCGCCGAATGGCGCGTCCGCGACGTCGCAGCACACGTAGCTATGGCGCCGCAGATTCCACGCCCAGGGTCGATGATCGCTGGCGCTATTCGCGCCCGCGGGAGCTTTCACCGGCTCAACCACGATGTCGCCGTACGCCACGCCGCCCGCCCCACGCGTGACATCGTTGCCGAGCTGCGCAGGTACGCGGATTCTCGCCGGCTCCCGGTAATGACGAACTATCGCAACATCCTCTTCGACGTGCTCGTCCACGCACAAGACATCGCCATCCCGCTCGGCCGCGAGTATCCAATGCCGTCTGAGGCTGCACGGGTCGGTGCGGACCGAGTGTGGACTATGGGATGGCCGTTCTGGGCTCGCCGCCGGCTGCGCGGGCTGCGGCTCGTCGCCGGCGATATTGACTGGTCCGCCGGCGCTGGGACAGAACTGCGGGGACCGATCGCAATGCTTCTGCTGCTCTTGACAGGGCGCACGACGACGGCGTTGCCGCATCTATCAGGCGGCGGCGTGCACATAATCACCGAGCGATTCGTGATGCCGCAGGCAGCGGCCGGCCAAGGCTGACAATCGACGAGGCCCCCATCCGTCAAGATCATAGGAGGTTGCAGAATGTACGGCGTCGTGACAAGTTTTCCCGCACCCGTCGAGATGTATGACCGGATCCATGCCGAAATGCTCAGGCGGGTCGGCATGTCGTTCGACGGCTTGCTGGTGCACATCGGGCGAGCGACGACCGACGGGTTTCAGACGCTGGAGGTCTGGGAGTCCAAGGAGCACTACGACCGCGCCAACACAGAGATCGTCTTTCCTCTGATGCGGGAGCTGCCTGGCGAGCAACCTCCTGCCTCGACGGAGCTGGCAACGGAAACCTTCGACGTACACGGCCTAGTGATTCCCAACGGCAACATCGTGATCTAGCGTTTTTGGCTACGCCACTGTCGGCTTGTCGAACCTTAGGCGGCGGATCATGTCCAAGCGCACGTCGAGCTGGCTGAGTGGCAGCGCACCCCAGTCGGGATGATCTTGAAGCCAGGCGGTCAGGCGTTCCCGTTCCTGCCCACCACCGGTGGGCAGGAGGCCCTGGACGAAACCGGACAGCGTTGGCGGCTCGGGGTTGGCGACCTTTCCGGGCGCTCCCGGCTGATGTCGGGTCCCCTCGATGTCATCGAGTAGTCGCCCGGCGATGCGGGTCGAACCGTCGCAGATTGCGCAGAGGACGGCCGCCCGGGCTCGCTCGCTGTCGACCCCGCTGCCGACTCCGGTGCCGCAGGTGAGCGGTGGCGTCATCGCGTAGAGCAACTGGCAGATGTTCACGAACCGCTTGACTCGCCGCGGGGTGTCGCCGAGCAGAGGTGCTAGCTCTTCGAACATCGCCAGGTCTGCGGGCTCGAGCAGCAGCGGGCTGGTGTCTGGTCGAAACTCCGTCCCGAACCTGACTAGCATGTGCTCGGCAAGTTCCTCCTCCGCGGGGCCCACCCGGAGGCCGCCGCGCCGGTCGCCGTTATCCGGGCCCGGGTCCTGCTCGTCCGGCCGCACGGAGCCGCGAAGCAGGCCGTGTACCAACGCCTGCTTGCCGGCCGAGGCGAGTGGCTGGACCCAGTACGGCAGCTGGAAAATCTTCTCCAGATAGTCGTGAGTGGTCGGCTGGTCCGGCTCGGCGGCCCGAGGCTGAAGGGCAACGAGCCGATCGATCAGTGCCGAGGTCAACCAGCGCGAGTCCACAGCGACGACGACCACGAAGAGCTCAAAGGCGAGTAGCAGATGGACCGCCTCCAGCACCTCTAACACCTTGGCTGGCGGGCAGCGATCCAGGTCGTCGATATAAAGCACTATCCGATTCGGCACGTCGTCGTCGGCCGCCTCCTCGGGCGTCCCATGCAGCAACTGGGCATTGTTCTTCAGGATGGATCCCTGAAGATCCTCCAGGTCCTTGCGGACCCGGCCGAGAAGGCCGAGCCGGCGGCCGTACTCAGTGCTGCGCTGGTCGGCGAAGTTGACCAGGATGCGTCCCGGCGTCAATGACTGCAGCTGACTGTCGAGGTCGTTGGCACGCCGCTGGGTCAGGTGCAGTTGCTCCTGGGCCAGGGCCAAGTCCTTACGCGCGGTCACAGCGGCCTGCTCAGCTTCATCCAGAGCCTGTTGCGCAGCGGCAACAGGCGCGTCGAGCCGCTCCTGAACCGCCGCCTCAGCGCTCTGCAACTCCTGGGCGATTGCGCCACTCCATCGGGTCGCCGCCCGGAGGGTGCCGGTGACAACCGGCACGAGCGACACCAGGCCGCCGAGGACGGCCCATTGCGGCGAGATCCGCGGGACCAATGCCAAGAGGACTGCGACGATCGGCGCTACCAGCACGGCCAGGCTTACTAGGGCGACGTGCCGCCAATCCTTCCAGTACGCCGCGAGCGCCTTTCCCCTCTCCAGCTCCCCGCGAGCCTCCCGAACCGCCACAACGAGATCGGCCCCGCTCTGGCCCGCGAGCGCCTCCGGCAGCTGCCCCCAGAACTGCTGCAACGCCTTGCGAGCCTGCACTTCGGCCTGGTGGCGCTGCTCGTCCTTCGCTGTGGCTGCGGCCTGCTGCGCAGCGGTTTCGGCAGCTTTCTTCGCCTGGACCACCTTGTCGTCCCGGGATTTCACCTCCGCCTGCGCGTCTGCGACCCTCTTCTCGCCGCCCTTCACATCGTCCTGTACGACCGCAAGCTGCTGCTCCACCGGCGCCCGCCAGGAGTCGACAAGCTGCAGCCGCATGCTGCCGAGTTCGGCGAAGATGTTCTCCAGAAGGCTCGCCCACAGGTTGCCCTGGACGTACTCCCAGGCGTTGAACTCGATCTGCTTGATCCGCTTCCACACGCGCACTTCGCCCTGCGGCCGATCAGCGACGCGCGCGGTCAACGCCCGTATCCGGTCCTGCACGGCGCCCATTAAGAAGCTCTTTCCGCTACCCCAGTCACCGAACAGAGCGATCGCCAGTGGCGGGGTCAGGTCGCAGGATGCAATGAGGCGGGCGAATGCATCGGCTTCAGTGGTGATACCGATGTGGTCCTGCTGGCCGTCGACGCGGTCCGGGGCGTACTGCGGCATGTCGACGGGCCGGCGCGGATTCTCCCGCTCCAACCATCGCCGCAGCCGGCGCCCAGCGACCTCTGTGTCGCCCTCGCGCTCGGCCTCCAGCCAACGCCCGTACGAGTCCCGGACGCTAGCGGCGTCGGCCCCACGTGCGGCCAGGCTCGTCCGCCAGCGAAGCGAGGCCTCGACTGCGAGCAGAGCGCCAAGCAGATACCGCAAATGCACTCTCATCCCGCCGCCGGCCAGCGACGCGGCCGACGCCAGCACTGACTCGGCTTCCCCATCCAACGGGTGAGAGTGGCGCGGATCAACGCTTGCGGCCTCGCGGCGGAGATCCTGGATCGGCAGCTTCGGGTAGCCCACGGGCAGCACGTCACGAGCGGTCAATGCGAAGTGGTGCAGTAGTACCCGGGCTTCGCCATCCTTGTCCGGATGCGACAGCAAGGTCCCTACCAGCAGGTCAGCCGGCCCGATCGTCGGTTCACTCTGGTTTGGGCCGTTTGTGCCTGCGCCGCCCGTACCCGAAGCCCTGCGGTGTCGCGCCGCCGCCCAGGCCCAGTTCAGGGCCAATTCGGTGGAGGAAGAAAACAGCTGACCCTTTGCTGATGTCGTCATTTCGCCTCCCGGCCCGCACGCTGTCAATTCTCCGGAGACGACTAGATGGCTCCTGATACCCGGAAGCTAGGTTGAGCCCATGCACGTGGCCAGAGCGATCTAGTACGCAGCCATGCCGAACAAGATCGTGATGGATGTCGATACCGGCACCGACGATGCCCTGGCGATCATCTATGCGGTAGGCCACCCAGACCTTGAGCTTCGTGGGATCAGCTGCGTTGCGGGCAATGTGCCGCTTGACCAGGCCGTGATCAACACCTGCAAGGTGCTCGACGCCACCGGCGCCGGCGACATCCCGGTCGCAGCCGGTGCCGCCGAACCCCTCATCGAGCGATCACGGCGTAAGGGCTCTTCTCATGGTCCCGATGGACTGGCTGGAGTCCAATTGCCTGAGACGCAGAGGCGGCCATCACCCCTGAACGCCGTCGAGCTGCTGCTTCAGCTGATCATGGAATCGCCTGAGCCGGTCAGCCTCGTCACCTTGGCACCCAAGACAAACGTGGCGCTGCTGTTCAAGGAGTATCCAGATGTCGCCACACAAGTTGAGCAGCTCATCTTCATGGGTGGCTCTTTCAGCCGGCGTATCGCCGAGTTCAATGTCTGGCAGGATCCCGAGGCGGCGGCGTACCTAATCGAGTCATCGATTCCAACCGTGATGTATGGGCTCGACATGTTCGAGCGATTGGTCGTCGCGCAGCCCGCCATCGATCGATTTCCTGCCCATGACCATCCAGCAGTCCGGCTGGCCGGTGAACTGCTCCACAGACGCACCGGCCACATCGGTGACTGTGGCGCGCTGGTCCTGATGACCAATCCCGAACTCTTCGTCAGCGAAGAGCTGCCGGTGCGCATCGAGCTGGAAGGCGATGAACGCGGTCAGTCAACCCTCGGTCGAGGAGCCGCTGCCAGTGCGTGGCCGCGAATCAGGGTGGTTGTTGATTTAGACGTCGCAAAGGCCGCGTCGGCGTTTGTCGAAACGATCAACGCCTACGCGGCCTGAAGGATCATTACTCGTGACTGTGTTCGGCCTTGAGCTTGGCGACCTCGGCGTGGACCTCTTCCATGTCTAGGCCCTTGACGGCGTCCACAACCTGTTTCAGGGCGTGGCCCGGCAGGGCTCCAGCTTGATTGAAGACCAGCACACCCTCACGGAAAGCCATCAAGGTCGGAATGCCCTCAATTCCAAGCACGTTAGTCAGCTCGTAATTAGCGTCTGTATCTAGCTTGGCGAAGACGATCCCGTCGTACTCCTCCGAGGCCTTCTCATAAATAGGGCCGAACCGCTTGCAGGGCCCGCACCAGTCCGCCCAGAAATCCACCAGGACAATGTCATTGTCTGTGATGGTTTCCTCAAAGTTCTCGGCGGTGATGTTAATCGTGGCCATTCATATGCTCCTCTTTTGGGGGATTTGGCGGCTGACTGCGGGCTCCACGGCAGCCACTGTTTCAACCGCCTGCGCCGTACGCCTATTCCATACCCATTACTTGATGGCCACGAGGCGTCGCATCGGAATCGCCACATCAACCACCTCGCGTTTCTTGGCGGCGTCCTCCAAGTACTCGATGGCTCGCTCCACTCGCGACCATCGGGTGTTCGGCAGATACAGCGCCGACATCACCAACTCGGCGTCGGCCCGAGAGCGGATGCTGAATCGGTATCGCTCCCGGGCATCCTCGACTACCCGCATGCCGTACATGCTCAGCGTCTTGGCGAATCCGGTCAGCTCCACCGGTCCGGGGAACTGCGGCTTGGTCCGCAGCCGACCATTGATCCTGGTCAGCACCCGGAGATCACTCGGACCAAGCGGGCGGATGGCGGGTGCGATGGCGGCGAGTACTCCGCCGTGGCGCAATACCCGGGCGACCTCCTCAATCACCCGGGTCAGCGGCTGGACGACCACCAATCCCATCGAGCTTGTCACCACATCGACGCTGTTGTCTTTGAACGGCAACTGCAGCCCGTCTGCTCGGACCCACGGCCCAGGCCCCCGCTTGGCAGCCAGCGCTAGCTCATGCTCGGACAGATCCAAGCCGATCACCGTACGCCCCGGCTGCGCCAGCTCACGCGACATGGGACCCGATCCACATGCGAGATCCACTACAGTGCTCGCCGTTGCCGAGACAGCCCTGGCCAGCCATCGATACGGAGAGTGGTCACCGGCGAAGGTCCTAGACAGTACTGCCTCGGCGATCCCCGCTCGATCTCGGTGAAAGTCGGCTAGGTATTTCCGCCAGTCCACGTCCTCGTTGCTCACCGCAACGCCATCAGACGCGTGACACGAACAGGTGGGTGGACGCCTCTCGATCTATCTCGCAGCTGGGGAAACCGTTCACGGTGAGCCTGACCCCCAGTCCCCTAGCCTCAGCGCGAACCTCTGCACCGGGCTGAATGCCAGCCTGGCGCAGCGTGCCCATCATCTCCACGTCTTTCTGAATCTCCTCGCTCATCCGCTCAATGACGACCCTGATCGGCACTCCGGAACTGCTCACGACCTGCTGCAACTGCTCATTGCCGTCCCGGAACGGCTCGGTAGCCGCGCTAACTCCGAGTTCATCCAGTCCAGGAATCGGATTCCCGTAGGGCGACGTGGTTGGCGTATGCAAGAGATCGACGAGTTTGCGCTCCACGTCTTCGGAAATCACGTGTTCCCAGCGACACGCCTCATCGTGAACCTTCTCCCAGTCCAATCCGATGACGTCGATGAGCAGCCTCTCGGCCAGTCGGTGCTTCCGCATGACCCGCGTGGCACGGGCGCGGCCTTCGCCGGTCAGCTCAAGATGGCGGTCCCCGAGCACATGGACCAGGTTGTCACGCTCCATCCGGGCCACGGTCTGCGACACAGTCGGTCCACTTTGATGCAGGCGCTCCGCGATCCGAGCGCGAAGAGGCACAATCCCTTCCTCCTCCAGCTCATAGATCGTGCGCAGATACATCTCGGTCGTGTCGATCAGGTCGCTCACCCAGACATTCTGCATCTTCGCGCCTAGTTGTCAGAACGTAGTTGAGCTATAACTCAAATGGGTCCTGACAAGTCGGTGAGTAGCCTCGGCCACAGCGAGCGCATCCACACCTGTCGCCTCGACAAATGCCCGTGCCCCGTCGGGTTTGGTTCGCACGCCGGGCGCATGGACACCCTCCTTGCCACCGATCTCGCCGAGCTCGGCCTCCACATCGATCCCGGCTTCTGCGAGATCTGCAACACGACTGGCCTGCCCGCGGCCTCGGCGGCATCGACGCTTCATAGCACGAGCGGGTGTCGCAAGCGACCACTATGTGCAAACTCCGTTGACCGGATGCATCAGCGCGCATACGTTGGTGGAACACGGGAAAGGAGGTGGTCCGAGGAATGAATGACTTTTGGACACGTGAGGTGACGGCCAGCTAGCCGCATCCCGACTGTGAAGAACTGGTCGTACGCGGCCGGCTAATCCACAGCCAACACCCGAACCCGCGAGCGCCGGAGTTGTCCGCCCGGCCAACATGCTTTCTGCTTTGACGAGGCCCCTCCTTGGGTCCGCTGCAGGTACGCGTTGCCCAGCTCGCGGGTTTGTCCATTTTGATTGCCTCGCTCGCCAAGCTCGCTCGGCGCGGATCGCGCCTTGGAGCCCGCCTACTTCGTCGTCGCTCGAGGACGAAAAGCATGTCCCCTCACTCCTCCTCAGCACGGCGCGTGGCGCGATGCATTTTGATTGCCTCGCTCATCAGGCTCGCTCGGCGCGGATCGCGCTTTGGAGCCACCTACTTCGTCGTCGCTCGAGGACGAAAAGCATGTCCCCTCACTCCTCCTCAGCACGGCGCGTGGCGCGATGCATTTTGATTGCCTCGCTCATCAGGCTCGCTCGGCGCGGATCGCGCTTTGGAGCCGCCTACTTCGTCGTCGCTCCGGGACGAAAAGCATGTCCCCTCGCTCCTCCTCAGCACGGCGCCGCGCGATCCGGTATCAGGGGCCGATCACAGACTCGATGATCGGTGCGAGTGCCTTCACTGTGCTGATCGTGTCAGCTTCGGCGGGCGACTTGTCGGGCCGATAACGCAGCACGCGGGCAAAGCGCAGCGCGACACCTCCGGGATAGCGAGTCGATACTTGCAGTCCGTCGCAGGCGATCTCGACCACCATGGATGGCTCGACATACACCGTGTGCGTCGTACGGCGTACCTCCAGCTCCAAGAATCGTGCCGTCTGCCATGCCAGCAGCTCGTCGGTGAGGCCCTTGAAAGTCTTGCCCAGCATGATCAACTCGCCGGTGTTCGGATCGGGCGCGGCCAGATGGAGATTGGACAGCCATCCCTGCCGGCGGCCGTGTCCCCACTCCGCGGCCGTCACGATCAGGTCGAAAGTATGTCGCGGCTTTACCTTCACCCAGGCCGCGTCGCGACGCCCGGCAGCGTATGGAGCGCTCAGGTTCTTGATCACGACGCCTTCGTAGCCGCGCTGCACGGCGTCGGCAAAAGTCTCGGCAGCTTCGGCGGCGCTGGTGCAGATCTCTCGCGGCACAGTGACCGTTGCCGGCAGCAGCCGACGCATGTGTTCCAGCCGCGCAGTTAGTGGAGCATCGAGCAGATCCTGGCCGTCGACATGCAGCAGGTCGAAGAAGAAGACCTGAAGCGGTCCGGTCTGAGCCAGGGCTGCGTCGTCGACTGTGCTCATGGTGCGGGAGGCGACCACCTGGAACGCTTCCGGTCGGCCGTCGTTGCGTAGCGAGAGCACCTCACCGTCGAGCACGAATTGATCATGAGGAAGTGACCGCGCGACGGCCACCACTTCGGGCAGTCGCGCGGTGATGTCATCCAGACTTCGAGTAAAGATCCGTACTTGGGCGCCCGCGCGGTGCACCTGCACGCGTACCCCATCGAGCTTGTAATCCACGATCGCCGGTAAGCCCGTCCTCTGAAGCGCGGCATCTGGCCCCGGAGCGCTGGCGGCCAACATCGGCTGAACGCCCACACCAACCTGGAGGCCAACCGCCTCCAGCGCCCCGAGACCACCTCTTAAAAGGACCGCTGCAGCGGCGGTAGTCGACGACGTCAGCATGGCGGCTCGGCGTACGGCGGCAACCGGAACGTCGAAGGCTGCTGCCAACCCTTCCTGGACCGCCGCCTCCATCGCGCCCTGTCGCAACTCACCAAAGACGAGGCCGCGCAACAGGTCTTGTTCATCAGCCGTAGCCCGGCCGAGCAGTGCATTGACCGCGGCGGCCCGCGCAGCGGTCGATCCTGCACCGCTCAGACCCGAGACGTACTCGAAGACCGCATCTACCTCGCCGACCGTGAGCGAGGGCTCTGCCGCAGGTGGAGGTATGGACTGCAAAGACTTCCAGCCGACTCCGGTACGACGCTGCCGAAGACTCCCCGACAGATAGGAGACAACGATTTCGACGTCGTCGTGAGATGCATCCCGAAGAACCTCGGCAATGAGATCACGCTTAGCGTTCCGGGACCGCGTGCTGACGAGCGCGATTCGTGTCTGCGCAAGTCGGCTCAACAGCATGCTGGCGATTCTCCCTCTCCCCATAGACAATTTCCGACCAATGTGGGGGTGTGGTGTCGCAAGGACCGTCTCCCGGGTCGAAAACTCTCATTGGTCGGAAATTTGATTCAGGCCGGTCCAGGCGCATCCGGATACGCAGAACGGCGCCCCCTGAAAGGAGCGCCGTTCTTTCGGGTTGCCAGCTAGGCTTTTTCGTCGGCTTCGCTGTCTGCCTCCGACTCGCTAACCGCAGCCGCCTCCTCTGCCGAGGAATCGTCGCTCGGCTGCTCCTGCTCCGCGACCGACTCCTCAAGCTCAGCGGTGTCGTCAACGAGCTGCTCCGTGGGAGCTGGCTCAGCAGCGGCCGGTTCGACATCAGCCGGTTCGCTATCAGGCGCAGCCGAGGCGGCGGGAGCCGTCGGAGCAGCTGAAGTCGGTGCGGCAGCCGACTTGGCTGCCTTCTTCGCAGGAGCCTTCTTCGCCGCAGCCACACCTTTGGCATTGGCCTTCCGGCTCTCTTCGACAGATTCCTGCACTACCTCGATCAACGCCATCGGCGCGTTATCGCCCTTGCGTGGACCGACCTTGGTGATCCGGGTGTAGCCACCGTCCCGGTCGGCGAGGTTCGGCGCGATCTCGGTGAACAACGTGTGCACGACACCCTTGTCCCGAACTGTGGTAAGCACCAAGCGACGGGAGTGGATGTCACCACGCTTTGCCTTAGTGATCAACTTCTCCGCCAGCGGGCGCAGCCGCTTCGCCTTGGCCTCCGTGGTCACAATCCGGCCGTGCTCAAATAGCTGAGTGGCCAAGTTGGCCAAGATCAGCCGCTGATGCGCGGGACTGCCGCCGAGGCGGGCGCCTCTGGTGGGTGCAGGCATCTCAATTCTCTCTCTTGAGCTCTCGGTAAGCCGACAACTGCGGGGTTCAAAGGGGGTCGCCCCCCTTTGCTTTAATACTGTTCGGTCTCGCTGAAGTCGACCTCGTCCTCGTCGAGGTCGTCGTAACGGCTGATCGCGCTCAGCGGATCGAAGCCTGGCGCACTGTCCTTCAAAGACAAGCCCATTTCATGCAGCTTGAGCTTGACCTCATCGATCGACTTGGAGCCGAAGTTGCGGATGTCGAGCAGATCCTGCTCGCTACGAGACACCAGCTCCGAGACCGTGTGGATGCCTTCACGCTTGAGGCAGTTGTACGACCGTACGGTCAGGTTCAGGTCCTCCACCGGCAGCGCCAGATCCGCGGCCAACTGCTCGTCGATCGGCGACGGGCCGATCTCGATGCCCTCGGCCTCCACGTTCAGCTCACGAGCAAGACCAAACAGCTCGACGAGCGTACGGCCCGCGGAAGCGACGGCATCACGGGGGCGAATCGCCGACTTGGTTTCCACATCCAAGATCAACTTGTCGAAGTCGGTGCGCTGTTCGACGCGGGTGGCCTCGACTTTATAGGTGACCTTGAGCACCGGAGAGTAGATCGAATCAACCGGGATACGGCCGATCTCGGCATCCGCAGTCTTGTTCTGCACGGCGGAGACATAACCACGGCCGCGCTCCACGACGAGCTCCATATCGAGCCTGCCGGAGTCGTTGAGGGTGGCGATGTGCAGGTCAGGGTTGTGTACCTCTACCCCGGCCGGAGGCGCGATATCTGCGGCGGTCACCTCACCGCCGCCAGCCTTACGCAGGTACATCGTGACCGGCTCGTCCTCCTCGGAGGACACCACCAGGCCCTTGAGATTCAAGATGACCTCGGTGACATCTTCGACGACACCCTCCAGGGTGGAGAACTCGTGCAGGTTGCCGTCAATCTTGATGCTCGTCACTGCTGCGCCCGGGATGGAAGACAGCAGCGTACGCCGCAGCGAGTTGCCGAGGGTGTAACCGAAACCGGGCTCCAACGGCTCAATGGTGAACCGCGATCGATTGTCGGAGACAGTCTCCTCCGACAAGGTTGGGCGCTGTGCAATCAGCATTTCTCATCCTTCCCCGCACCACCCGCTATTTGATGGCGCGGAACCACCGACGTATCCGACGCCAGGGCTTACTGCTTACTACTTCGAATAAAGTTCGACGATCAATTGCTCGGAAACATCAACAACGATCTGCTCTCGCACCGGAAGCTGATGGATCAAGATCCGACCGCGCTCGGGAAACATCTGCATCCAGCCAGGCACATCACGCTCACCATGGGTCTCGCGGTTGATGATGTGCGGTGTCTGATCTTTGACCTTGTCAGCAAGATCAATAACGTCGTGCGGAGTGACCCGGTAGGAGGGGATATTGACCTTCTGGCCATTAACGAGGAAGTGGCCATGTACTACAAACTGGCGGGCCTGCCGACGGGTACGGGCCAATCCAGCGCGATAGACCACATTGTCGAGGCGAGATTCCAAGATCTGGAGCAGGTTGTCACCGGTCTTGCCTTGCATCCGGTTGGCCTCTTGGTAGTAGCGGCTGAACTGCTTCTCCAGTACGCCGTACGAGTAGCGCGCCTTCTGCTTCTCACGCAGCTGCAAGGAGTACTCCGACTCCTTGGTGCGTCCCTTGCCATGGACGCCAGGCGGGTAGGGGCGGCGCTCGAACGCCTTGTCTTCGCCGACAAGATCAACACCCAGCCGACGCGACTTCTTGGTCATGGGACCGGTATAGCGAGCCATGTTTCGTAAAGTCCTCTTGTCTTTCTGGGCGGGTCAGACGCGACGCCGCTTGGGCGGGCGGCAACCGTTGTGTGGAACAGGGGTGACGTCGGAGATCGCGCCGACCTCGAGCCCGATGGCCCCGAGTGAACGAATGGCGGTCTCGCGACCAGAACCGGGACCTTTCACGAACACGTCGACTCGCTTCATGCCGTGCTCCATAGCCCGGCGACCAGCGGCCTCAGCAGCCATCTGGGCGGCGTACGGCGTTGACTTGCGCGAACCCTTGAAACCGACCGTGCCGGCCGATGCCCAGGCGATCACATTGCCGCTGGGATCGGTGATCGAAATGACGGTGTTGTTGAAGGTGCTCTTGATGTGGGCGTGGCCAGCAACCACGTTCTTCTTTTCCTTGCGGCGCACCTTCTTCGCAGCGGCGCCGCGACCTGCAGTTGCCATTACTTAGCCTTCTTCTTTCCGGCGACGGGTTTCCGCGCGCCCTTCCGGGAGCGAGCGTTGGTACGGGTGCGCTGGCCGCGTACAGGCAAGCCACTGCGGTGACGACGTCCTTGATAGGAACCGATCTCGACCTTGCGCCGGATGTCGGATGCGACCTCGCGACGAAGATCACCTTCGATCTGATAGTTGGCCTCAATCCAGTCGCGTAGCGCGACTAGATGTTCGTCGGTCAGTTGGTGAACCCGAAGATCGGCACTGATTTGGGTGGCCTCCAGGGTCTGCAAGGCCCGGGTCTTGCCGATGCCATAGATGTAAGTGAGAGCCACCTCGAGGCGCTTGTCGCGCGGGAGGTCGACCCCGATAAGGCGTGCCATCAGGCGGTACTACCTTTCGTCTGCGGAGGTGTCTGGCGTGATGCGTCCCTGACTGCCTTCGATCAGATGTAGCACCTGATCACCGGGGCCTCGGCCTCCGACCGAGGGTAGATCCGGGAAGCATCCCGGATTTGCGATCACACTTTTCTGAGAGTTCCCTGGCCTCGCAGTCAGCCCTGCCGCTGCTTGTGCCGGGGATTTTCGCAAATCACCATCACGCGACCGTGCCGGCGAATTACCTTGCACTTGTCGCAGATCTTCTTGACGCTCGGCTGGACCTTCATCGAGCTTCTTTCTACCGATGCTGTGGATGGTTTGCGAGTTGGTCACTTGTGCCGGTAGACGATGCGCCCGCGGGTCAAGTCATAGGGCGAGAGTTCGACGACGACTCGGTCGGCCGGAAGGATACGGATATAGTGCTGCCGCATCTTGCCACTGATGGTGGCGAGCACTTTGTGGCCATTCGCCAGCTCAACACGAAACATCGCATTGGGCAGAGCCTCGACCACGGTGCCCTCCAGCTCGAGTGCGCCTTCTTTCTTCGCCATAAACCTCTAACTTGATTCCGCGTCCGCTTCAACGACCGGCCAAAGATGGCCAGCCGAAGAGTCTACGCCAGGACCCCGCCGTACCCAAATTTCTATGCGAACCTGAGCCCGCGCTCGAGTCGCTCGCGGTAGAGGTCCACACTCTCCTTGAGCGCCTTGAGGATGTACGGAGGAAACTCCATTCCCTGCTTGTGCGCCCACAGCAACCGGTTCTCCACCCGGCCGACCTCGCGGGCGTACCCTTCAAGATCGTCATTCAGTCCGAGATCGGCCATGACGCCACCCATATCGGCCATGTATCGCTTCGTTTGATGGGTGCCGACGAGGTGGTAGGACCTCTCCCGCATCACCCTGGTGAGGAACAGCTGCCACGGCTTCAGCACCTTGTCCTGGATCATCGCAGTCGCCGACATCTGGTAGAAAGCGAAGTGTCCCGGCTCCTGCTGCTTGATCGGCGTGATGATCGTTTCGGAAATAGCGGTCTCGCCGAGCTCCTGCATGCCTCTGTTGATCTTGTTGTAGGCAAGCACCGCCTGTCGTTCAGTACTGGCACCGGTGAGGAAATACATCAGCTTGGCGATGTCTTGGATGGGCTTCAGATGCGCCAGTGCCCCCAAAATCTTGATCCCGAACGACACCTCAAGCTGTGGCTCTGCGGGAGTCCTGCCCAGATCTTGTTGTAACCGGTCCAAGATCAGCCCGTGCTGGATCTCCTGGGGCTGCCAGACATCGGCGTAGAAGGTCTTGTTGATCTCGTCAACATCGGGCAGCAAAACAAGCAGCTCTAAGACATTGCGATCAACTTCAAGCTCTACGCGAGCCAAATAGTCGATCACATGCCCAAACTTCTTGGTCACCAACCATGGCCGTTTCACGATGCGATCTACCGAATCCAGGCGAATCGGCGGATACAACTCACCCAGGCGCTGTACGTGTTCAGCGATCTTCTGCTGGGTGATGTGTTGCCGGGGCACAGTCGCCATTTTAGATATCCATCTGGGGTCAAACATTGCAGGAACTGTGTTCCATACACAGTTAGGTTAGCCATGCCAAACAGCACTAGGTCAATCCTCAACCCCATATTCGGAGTGCTCGCCCGATGTGTTTGGCGACTCCAGATACTGCCTGCGACCAGGCCGTGAGTGTGTGCTAAAACAAGACCACGAGCAGGATCGCGATGATCAAGATAGCCGCGGCCACTCCTGCCACTACAACGGCGGTCAATCGCCCGGGCGGCCGCGATTCCGACAGCTCGCCGGGCTGGCCGCTGGAGTCTGCAACGATCGCTGGGCTGGTATGAGTCGGCAGCGGGGGGAGGCCCTCGACAACTGGCACCAGCTCGCCGAGCCGCTGGGCTGCAAACAATTGATCCAGGCGCGCCTGATAGTCCTCTTGCTCCAGCTTCCCTGCGGTGTAGGCAGCATTAAGCCGGGCATTCAGCCGATCGCGTTCGGCGTCGGTGACCGGAGCATCGGGCTTGCTCCGGTAGGGCGATGAAATCGGCAGGTTACTGCTCACCCGATCCAGGCTACTCAGTAGTACCGACCCCGCTACCTGGCGACAGTCTCAGGCAGTCCGAACTTCTCAAACAGCGTGGTGTCGAAGAAGCAGCCGACGTGCGACACCCCCTTGTCGGTCAGGGTGAGCACCTGTAGCTGGAATGCCTTATGGGTGCCATCCGGCTGCTTCATATACAACGCAAAGGCTGGCTGGCCATTCGCGTACGTCGGCACCATGATTTGATCGCCAGGCGCTTCGGCTGGGCAGTGCGTCGCGATCAGACCTCCGATGGCTTCTGGTCCCTCGTACCAACCGGTGAACGGCGGCATCTCCCAGACGGCGTCCTCGGCGAGCAGCTCGACGATCCGCTGCACGTCGTAGTTCTCGAAGGCGGCGACGTAGTCGGCGAGCAGGCTCTTCGCATGATCGTCATCGAGCTGCTGGTCTGGATTTTCCGGGTCGAGCTTGTGCACCTGGGCCCTGGCGCGCTGCAGACTGCTGTTCACCGCCGCCGTTGACATGTTCAGCAGTGCCGCCACCTCGCTGGCCTGCCAAGCCAGCACGTCGCGCAAGATCAAGATCGCCCGCTGCGGCGGCGTGAGATGCTGCAAGGCCGCAATGAACGCCAGCCGGACGCTCTCCCGATCGACGACCTCGGCCGCTGGATCGTCCACTGGTCCGCCCCAGACAACCGAGTCCGGCACGGGCTCCAGCCAGGGCACCTCGGGTCGGGAGTCCAGCGAACCGTAGGGGTCCGAGCTCGGCTGCCCAAGCCCTGTTGGCATCGGGCGTCGCGCACGGCCGTCCAGTGCAGTGAGGCAGACGTTGGTGGCGATCCGATACATCCAGGTGCGCACCGATGAGCGGTTCTCGAAGTCACCGAAGCCGCGCCAGGCGCGCAAGTAAGTCTCTTGAACCAGGTCTTCCGCATCCTGAACCGAGCCCGACATCCGATAGCAGTGAACAGTCAGCTCCCGGCGCAATGGTTCAACCAAGGACGCAAAGACATCATCATCAACGGCAACAGTCATGCCTGCGAACTTACCTGGTCCCTCGGACACAGCCCGGTCTGGTGAGCTGCGAAGGCAAGCAGGTCGGCCCACTCGGCAGCGACCAGGGCAGTTGGCTTGCCGAGCCCGTGACCGGTCGAGATTTCAATGCGTGTCAGGATCGGCTGCTCACCAGCCTGTGCATGCTGCAACGCAGCAGTGAATTTGTGGCTGTGCAGCGGTACGACCCGATCGTCATGGTCGCCGGTGAGCACCAAGGTCGCCGGATAGCTGGTTCCCGGCTTCACGTTGTGCAGCGGCGAGTACGCCAGCGCTCGCACGAACTGCTCTGGATCGTCGGGATTCCCGTAATCGGAGATCCAGGCGGAGCCAATCGTGAACAGATGAAAGCGCAGCAAATCCAAGACACCAACCGCCGGCAGTGCCGCCGTTGCCAGATCGGGATGTTGTGTCAGCGCCGCACCGACTAGCAGACCACCATTGCTGCGCCCATGCAGCGCGAGCCGCTCGGTCGTGGTAACACCGGTCTGTTTGAGGTGTTCAGCAACCGCGACGAAATCGTCGAAGACGTTCTGCTTCGCAGCAAGGCGGCCATCCTCATACCAGGTCGTACCGAACTCTCCCCCGCCCCGCAGGTTCGCGATGGCAAGCACCCCTCCGGCAGCCAGCCAGCAAGGCCAGCCGGGGCGATAGTCAGCGAGTACGGGGATCTTGAAGCCGCCGTATCCATACAGCAGGGTCGGTTGCGGCAGCGACCTGTCGATGTCGACCGGAGTGATCAAAAAGTATGGCACCGGTGTACCGTCCTTGCTGGTCGCGATGCGGCGCTCAACCACGATCTCCGGAGCGACGAATTCTTCACGCCGCGATTGCACCAGTGCCCCGAGGGAGACCGTGCCCGACGAGCTGGTGTCAATGAGATAGCTGCGGATAGGCGAGGTGACCGAAGAAAGGCCGACGAACGCCTCCTCATCGTCGCGCTTGGCGTTGAGACCGACTAACGCGCCGCCAGGTACATCGACGATGCGAGGCGAGCTGCCGTCGAGGCCAACGTTCATGATCAGCGGCTGTGCGTCGGCAAGGTAGATCATGATGAATCCGTCGCCGGCCGCTCTCGCGTCGACCAGCGTGTGTGTGGACTCAGCAACTATCTGCTGCCAGCGAATCTCTCCACTGTCGGCAAAGGCTTCAAGATCGACAGCAAGCAGGCGTCCGGATTCGGCTTCCAGATCGGTCCGAAGATACAGCGTGCTGCCGTCCGATCCAGCGAGCGCGAACTCAGCGATGGCCTCGTCGATGATCTTGATCGGATCTCCTAGCTCACTGCGCTCCCCGGAGATGATCGGGTAGACCCACAACCGGTTTTTGTTCTCAGTGCCCTCCACAATGCTGACCACCAGATAGCGGTCATCATCGGTGACCTCACCCCAGAACATCAGCTGATCGTTCTCAGGGAACTCCAAGATCAGTTCATCATGATCTTGCGGCTCGCCGATGTGATGCAGCCGGAGCTTCGGTCCTGATAGCGCGGCCGTCTGAGTACCGTCGGCGTCGCCTTCATGATCAAAATGGGTGTAGATGTATGAGCGCCCGTCAGGCAGCCATTCCGCCTGAGAAAATTTGGTTTGGATTGGCGCATCATCCACCGGCTCTCCGCTGACCAGGTCCAGCAGCCGAAACTTAGTCCAGTCACTGCCGGCCTCGCTGACGCCGTACGCGACGAGACGTCCGTCACCGCTGACGGTCAGGCTGGTCAAGGAACTCGTACCGTCCTCGGAGAACGTGTTGGGATCCACCAGCACCCGTCCGCCGGCAAGCAACTCCGACAACGATGAGGCAACGTAGATCACATTCTGGTTCTGAGTGCCATCGTTCCTGTCCACGAAGTAGTAGCCGGCACGCTTAAACGGGACACCCGCTCTCGGCTGTCTGATGATGCGCTGCATGGTGTCGACGAACCAGGCCCGGTCGGGCAGCGAGTCCAGGTAAGCGGCGGTGAACTCGTTCTGGCGCTTGACCCAGTCGGCGGTCTCGTCGGAGTCCGGGTCTTCCAGCCAGCGATACGGATCGGCGATCGGCTGGCCGTGCAGTATGTCCACCGTGTCGCCGCGTCGGGTCTCAGGAAAGCGAGTCACGTTGGTGAAAGATACTCAGCGGTGCTCCCAGGACGCTGTTTACGTGCCCTTCGACCGGCTTAGGCGCACATGAATTCTGCCTCAGTTGGCTCTATGGTCTTTATATGACGCTGCTCGTCGACCTTTCCGATATTGATGCCACCATGATCAATGTCGTCGGTGGTAAAGCGCTCAATCTCGGAATCATGAGCTCTGGCGGATTGCCGGTCCCCGGCGGCTTCTGTGTTACCACGGACGCCTATCGCTTGGTCGTTGCGGACCGGCTGGACGACCTGATGGGAAAGCTTGCCGACGTGGCCGACTCCGACGCTGTGACTGCCGCCGCCGAGGAGGCGCGGGTCCGTGTTCTCGCGCTGCAGATCCCGCACGAACTGCAGGCTTCGATCACCGATCATTACCAAGCCCTGGGCGACCAGGAGCCTGTCGCAGTACGTTCATCGGCTACTGCCGAAGACCTGGCTTATGCCAGCTTCGCGGGTCAGCAAGACACCTATCTGAATGTGGTCGGGACAGCCGCACTACTTGATGCGGTACGCCGCTGCTGGGCTTCGTTGTGGACCGATCGCGCCATCAGCTATCGCAATGCCAATGGCATCGATCACCGCAGCGTCACACTGGCAGTCGTCGTGCAGCGGATGATCGATGCGGCGGCAGCCGGAGTGATGTTCACTGCCAACCCGGTCACCGGCAACCGGAATGAGACAGTGATCGACGCCAGCCCCGGTCTTGGGGAGGCCGTGGTTTCCGGTGCGGTCAACCCCGACCACTTCGTCGTCAACACTCTCGACCACACTATTGTGACGCGTCGATTGGGCGACAAGCGGCTGATGATCACCAGCGCATCGGGCGGTGGCACCGAACATCATGAGCTGGCCGACCGGAGCTCGGAAGCATCCCTGGATGATCAGCAGCTGCATCAACTCGTTGATCTTGGTCAGCGGGTCCAGGAAGATTACGGATCCCCGCAGGACACCGAGTGGGCTTTGGATTCGGCAGGCAAGTTCTGGTTGACCCAAGCAAGGCCTATCACGACCCTGTATCCACTAGCGCGAACCCATCGGCCGGGCTTGCGAGTGCTGATGTGTATGAGTTTGGCTCAAGGCTTGACCAGGCCGATCACCCCAATGGGGCTTGCGGCCATTCGATTGATTGGCACGTCTGTGACCACCGCGATCAAAATGCCACCTGCTCAGCCATTGGCCGGCCCGCCCGCAATGCATATGCCTGGTCAGCGGTTCTTCCTGGACATTACGAGCGTGCTGCGCAACCGGCTCGGGCGGCGGGTCGTAATTGCAGTGTTCGGAGTGATGGAGGCGCGAGCGTCGGCGGTGTTGAAGCAGCTCGCGGAGCGATCAGAGTTCTCAATCATCGATTCTGGAGACCACACCGTATTGCGGCACATTGCCGGTGCTCTGATCCGGAACGGAGTGCCGGTGCGCGTGGTGGCCGGGCTGATTAATCCGGAATTGGCCTATCGCGGCATTGCCGCGACTGAGCGGCGGCTGCGCCGAACCCTGACTCTGCCCGCCAACTCGACGGCGACCCAGCGCCTCGACTTCGTCCAGCAGCGACTCGGTGATCTCTTCCTGGTTATGCCGCAAACGATCGCATACGCAGCTGGCGGTCTTTTGACGTTTGTTATGTCTCGTCGGCTGCTCCGAGACGTTGCCCAACCCGGTGAACTGCAGGAAGTGCTGCGCGGACTGCCACACAACATCACAACCGAGATGGATCTGAAGCTGTGGGAGCTGACCGAGGAGATCCGCAACGACGAGGAGTCCAGAAGGGTCTTCACCGATTTGGTGGTACCCGATCTGCTGCAGCGCTATCGCCAGCGCGCGCTGCCACCTGTAGCGCAGCGTGGGTTCCAGGCCTTCCTACGCCGCTTTGGACATCGAGCCGTGGCCGAGATTGATCTTGGCATGCCGCGCTGGTCAGATGATCCAAGCCATCTACTTGGTGTGATCAGCAACTATCTCCGCCTCAATACCGATGATCTTGATCCAGTGACACAGTTCAAGGCTGGTGAGCAAAAGGCCGAATCGATGATCATGACTCTCACCAGCCGTGTCGCAGAGCACAGCCGGTTACGGGCAAGACTGGCCGGCTGGACGCTGCGGCGGGTGCGCCAGCTGGTGGGCCTGCGGGAGGCGCCAAAGTTCTTATTGATCGTCGCGCTCGGAGTGATGCGGGACCACCTGAAGGCGGTCGGCAGCGAACTCGCCGCCAAGAACGTGATCGATGACGTTGATGACATGTTCTTCCTCGATTTGCGGGACGCGCGCCGAGGTGTGGCAGGCGAAGACCTACGGGCGGTGGTCGCGGACCGGCGAGCGGCGTACGAGCAGGAACTCAAGCGACGCCACATCCCTCGCCTGCTGCTCTCCGACGGAACTGAGCCGGAGGCGGTGGCCGCTGAGGCGGTGGAAGGTGACGGGGGATTGATCGGCAGCCCAGCCTCGACTGGCACTGTGACCGGGCGGGCGCGCGTCGTGCTAGACCCGGTGGGCGCGCGTCTGGAGCCTGGTGAGATCTTGGTCGCACCTTCCACAGATCCCGGCTGGACTCCGCTGTTCCTGACGGCCGGTGGTCTAGTCATGGAGATGGGTGGCTCCAACTCGCACGGCGCGGTGGTGGCGCGGGAGTACGGCATTCCTGCGGTCGTTGGCGTACCGGATGCGACGCACAAGATCGAGACCGGTCAGCTGATCACCGTTGACGGCGCCGCTGGCCTGGTGACCCTCACGGCTTAGCGGTGTTCAGACACTCGCGGGCGGTATGGTATGCGGTATGGCAAGCAAGAAGATCACGGTTACGCTGCCACTGGACCAAGTCACCGCCATCCAGCGCCTAGTGAACGCAGGGATGTCGTCGTCAGTATCGGGATTTATCCAGCACGCGGTTGGTGTGGCCTTGGATGACGTCGCCGGCTGGGGAGCCATGCTGGCGCAAGGACTGTCGCAGACTGGCGGGGATATGACGGCCGAGGAGCGAGCCTGGGCCGATCAGATTCTCGGTGTTAACGACAGCACAGCTGCTGCATGAGTCCTGGGCTGACTCTCGACGCCGGTGGTCTTATCGCAGTGGATCGCGGGCAGCGAGAAATTGCTGTATTGCTCGCCCGTGCGGCTGAAAGGAAGGCACGCATCACCGTCCCGGCCACTGCCTTGGCGCAGGCCATCCGCGATCCCGCACGACAGTCCCGACTGGCGCGTCTCGTGCGGCAGCCCACAACGGACGTCGTCGCCCTTGATCGTGTCGACGCCACGAGCGTGGGACGCTTGCTCGCGGCCAGCCGGACCAGCGACATCGCCGACGCACATGTAGTCATATGCGCGGCCAGAGCCGGGCAAGCCGTGATCACAAGTGACCCGGAGGACCTGCGGGCCCTCGATCCCGCACTCGAGCTGGTCACGCTGTAGGCCGCTCGCAGCGATTCTCAGTCGACCAGTTCGGGCTTTGCGCGCTCGGGGTGAGCATCCAAAGCGGCAAAGACACGCTCGGACACTTCGTTTATCTCGCCGAGGCCATTGACTTCCACCAGCAATCCACGCGAGCGATAGACATCGAGCAAGGGCTCTGTCTGCTCGCCATAAACCTGCAGGCGCACGCGAATGGTCTCCTCGTTGTCGTCGGAGCGGCCATCGATCTCCGCCCGCCGGAGCAGCCGTGCCACGACCTCCTCGACATCGGCCAGGAGCGAAATGACTGCGTTGAGAGGACGTTTGCTCTCGGCAAGATAGTCGTCCAGGGTCTGAACCTGCTGCAGCGTACGCGGGTAGCCGTCAAGCAGGAAGCCGGCTTTACAGTCACTCATCGCAAGCCGGTCCAGCACGATCGCATTGGTGATCTCGTCGCTCACGTATCCGCCAGATTCCATGATCTCCCGCACCTGCCGCGCCAGTGGCGTATCGGCAGTCTTCATGGCACGGAAGATGTCGCCGGTCGAAATCGCCGGAATTCCATAATGCTCGGCAATCAACTTCGCCTGCGTACCTTTGCCAGCGCCAGGAGGGCCCATGATGACAAGTTGCATTTAGCGGAGGAACCCTTCGTAGTTGCGCTGCTGAAGCTGGCTCTCGATCTGCTTCACCGTATCGAGCCCAACACCAACGATGATCAGGATTGAGGTGCCCCCGAAGGGGAAGTTCTGATTAGCGTTCAAGAGGATGAACGCAACCGAAGGCAGCAGGGCGATCAATCCGAGATAGAGAGAGCCGGGGAACGTCAGGCGCGAGAGCACGAAGCCGAGGTAGTCCTCGGTCGGCTTGCCGGCACGGATGCCAGGAATGAACCCGCCGTACTTCTTCATGTTGTCGGCGACCTCGGTGGGGTTGAAGGTAATCGCGACATAGAAGTAGGCGAAGAACACGATCAGCAGGAAGAAGCTGACGATGTAGACCGGATGGTCGCCCTTGACGAAGTTCGCGCTAATCCAGGATGAGAACTTGTCGTCCGGCCGGAACTGGGCATACAGCGCCGGCAGGTACAGCAGCGACGAAGCGAAGATGACGGGGATGACGCCGGCTTGGTTGACCTTGATCGGGATATAGGTGGTGGTGCCGCCGAACATCCGGCGCCCCACCATGCGCTTGGCGTACTGCACGGGGATGCGCCGCTGAGAAAGCTCGACGAAAATCACTCCGAGCATCACCAGCAGGCCTAGTCCGACCACAAGTAGGAAGATGACCCAACCTTGGGAACCGGGGCGAGCAACCTTGATGCTCCACAGAGCGCTGGGGAATGTCGCCGCGATCTGGGTGAAGATCAGCACCGACATGCCATTACCGACGCCACGCTCGGTGATCAGCTCACCTAGCCACATAATGACGCCGGTACCGGCCGTCATCGTCAAAATCATGACGATCACCGGGAAGATGTCTTTGCTGTACACCAGCCCGGGACATCCGGTGAAGAGGCGATCGTTCACCGCGACCGTGACGAAGGCTGTGGAGTTGAGCACCGCTAGCACGAGCGTGAGGTAACGGGTGTACTGCGTGATCTTGGCTTGCCCTGACTGGCCTTCCTTCTTGAGCGCTTCCAATCGTGGAATGACCACGGTCAGCAGCTGCAGGATGATGCTAGCGGTGATGTAGGGCATGATGCCCAGAGCGAAGATCGCCAGCTGCAGCAGCGCTCCGCCGGAGAAAAGGTTGATCAGGGAGTACAGGCCCTGCTGCTCACCGGTGGCCGCCTGCTTCAGACAGAAGTCCACCTGCTTCACATTGACGTTAGGCGTCGGAATGATCGAGCCAAGTCGGAAGACTGCGAGGATGGCGAGGGTAAAGAAGATCTTCTTACGCAGGTCCGGGGTTCGGAACGCATTGGCAAAGGCCGCGAGCACCCGTGCCTCCCTTTCTCGTGACAATCCTGTACGCCGCGCTGAACTGCTGGCGCCTGGCCACTCTAGGCGACTTACGCGAACAGGACCGACCGACCTTATCAAGAACCGACTCCGAACCCCGCATCATCTCGATGCCCCCAGGAGAAGCCATTCCCTGAAAACTTCACTCTAGGTGTCCGAGAGCAGAGCCCGCTACGCTCAGCGGGCCGGACCGAATCACCGCTGGAGTGAGCTTTTGAGGGATCCATACCGTCTTGTCGCAAAAAGGGGGCCCATGCCGTGATTGTGAAGCGCCGGGCAGCAGGTCTGACCACCGCGCTGGCCTGCTTGCTCGTTCTGGCTGTGTTGCTTGCTCCAAACGAGCTCGGCCGGCTGACCGCAGGCACATTTGTCAGCGTCCCGCTGGAGATGCTGCTCGGCGGGACCTTTTTGCTGCTGTTGCCCCAGAAGCCTCGATCAGTCGTGGCGCCGCTCTTTGGAGTGGCGCTCGGCCTGCTGGCCATCATGAAGCTCCTCGACATGGGATTCATGGCTGTTCTTGCTCGGCCGTTCGACCCGGCGGTGGACTGGACGCTGCTGAATGACGCCATGAGGTTTCTCTCCGGCGCAATCGGCCCATTCTCAGCGATCGGCTGCCTCACGGCAGCCGTCATCTGCTGCACCAGCTTGCTCATCATCATGGCTAAGTCGGTGCAGCGGCTGGCCCGCGCGGCAGCTGGCCACAACGTGGCTGCGAGCCGCGCCGCCGTTGTCCTCGCCGCAATCTGGCTCGGCTCGGCAGTGTTCGGCGCCCAAATCATTCCCGGGACTCCCCTGGCAGGCGCGAGCTCAGCGGAATATCTGCACCACCGACAACCACCGGCGACCACCGACCTAGACGACCCGGCCAATGCAGCCGCCGACGCCCATCTAGATTCCTTCGCCAATACGCCTGACGATCAACTGTTGACGGCGTTGCGCGGCAAGGATGTCGTTTTTGCCTTCGTCGAGAGCTATGGCCGTAGTGCCATCGAGGATCCAGAATTCGCATCGCAGGTCGGCGGGGTGCTCGACGCCGGGAATCGTCGGCTACGCGCAGCCGGCTTCGACTCCCGTAGTGCCTACCTCACCTCACCAACAGCTGGCGGCGGCAGTTGGCTGGCGCACGGCACTTTGCTGTCCGGCATGTGGGTCGACAAGCAGCAGCGCTACGACGAGCTCGCTAGCAGCCCGCGCCTGACCCTGACCAAGGCGTTCCGCCGCGCGGGTTGGCGCACGGTTGGCGTCATGCCGGGCAATGACACGGGTTGGTCGGAGAGTCAATCCCTGGGCTATGACCGGATCTACGACGCCAAGGACATGGGATACCGCGGCCCACGGTTCAGCTGGGCTGCCATGCCCGATCAATACACCCTGTTGAGATTTCAACAAACCGAGCATGTTGCACGAAACCGGCAGCCTGTCATGGCAGAGATCACGCTCGTCTCCAGCCATGCCCCATGGGAGCCCATCCCACGAATGATCAACTGGGATGACGTCGGCGACGGCTCTGTCTTCAACGGCATGGCCACCACGGAGGAACCGCCGGAGGCGATTCTGACGCGAAAATCCGGGCGGGTACGTGCCGACTACCGAGCCGCCATCGAATACTCGCTGAACAGCCTCATCTCTTATCTGGAGACCTACGGCGATGAGAATCTGGTGATCATCTTCTTGGGTGATCATCAGCCCTCACCGATTGTGACTGGTTACGGAGTCAGCCGAGACGTACCGATCACCATCGTCGCTCGCGACCGAGCTGTGCTCACGCGAATCTCAACCTGGGGCTGGCAGCCCGGCCTAAAGCCAAATCCACAAGCACCTGTTTGGCGGATGGACGCCTTCCGCGACCGATTCCTGAACGCGTTCGGCCCGCAGACTCAGAGGATCACTCATCGTCACTGACTGAGTGCATGATGAGCATCGATGCGGAGGTCTCGCGCCCCACCTTTTCGCTTCATGCCCCACCTTCTCCCTTGACGCTCCACATATAGGTGGGGCGTCAAGGGAGAAGGTGGAGCGTCAGCTGCCATTCCCGGCTGATGCGGTATGTACCGTCTAGTTGATTCAGACCTCGGTACTGCTGCCACCTGCGGCAGCGATCTTCTCCTTCGCCGAGGCAGAGAACGCGTCTGCCGTCACGTGCAGCGCGACGGAGATGTTGCCGGTGCCAAGGATCTTGACCCGCGAGCCGCGGCGTACGGCTCCCGTTGCAACGAGATCGGATACGCCGATGGTGCCGCCCTCAGGGAACAACTGCCCGAGACGATCCAGGTTGACGACCTGGTATTCCTCGCGGAACGGGTTTTTGAAGCCACGCAACTTGGGCAGCCGCATGTGCAGCGGCATCTGACCGCCCTCGAAGTTCTCTGGAATGTTGTGACGGGCGCCTGAGCCCTTGGTGCCACGACCGGCCGTCTTACCCCGCCTGCCGGCCTCGCCGCGGCCCACCCGGATCTTTGCTTTCTTGGCTCCCGGCGCCGGCCGAAGGTGATGAACCTTGAGCGTCATGTCAGTCGACCTCCTCAACGGCCACCAAATGGGCAACCGTCTTGATCATCCCGCGTACTTCCGGCCGATCCTCGCGCGTCGAGGCATCACCGACGCGCTTCAAACCCAAGGTGCGCAAGGTGTCCCGCTGGTACTGCTTGCCGCCAACGGCACTGCGCACCTGGCGAATCTGCAACTGAGTCATGCGCTCGCCGCCTCACGGGCCCGCAACAAAGCGGCCGGCGTCACATCTTCTACGGCCTTGCCGCGGCGCTTGGCCACAGCCTCGGGCTGCTCCAGACTCTGGAGCGCGGCAACCGTGGCATGTACCACATTGATGGCGTTAGGCGAACCGAGGGACTTCGCCAAGACATCGCGTACGCCGGCGCACTCCAGCACCGCACGGGCAGAGCCACCAGCGATCACACCGGTACCAGGAGAGGCAGGACGCAGCAGGACCACACCGGCGGCCTTCTCGCCCTGCACCGGATGGGGGATCGTGCCTTGAATCCGCGGCACATTGAAGAAGTGTTTCTTGGCCTCCTCGACACCCTTGGCGATCGCCGCAGGCACCTCCTTAGCCTTGCCATAGCCCACGCCGACATTGCCGTCGCCGTCGCCGACTACGACCAGCGCTGTGAAGGAGAACCGGCGGCCACCCTTGACAACCTTGGCCACTCGGTTGATCGCCACCACACGCTCGATGTAGTTGCTCTTCTCGGGGGCCGGGCCACGACGATCGTCACGGCCGCGACGCTCCCCGCCGGCACCACTACCGCGGCGCTGGGTTCCAGTCAATTCCTTCTACCTTTCGTTCTTCCGCTTGCACGACGAGCCTCGGTCGCGCGAGCAGTGCCTAAAAACCCAGCCCGCCCTCGCGGGCTCCGTCTGCGAGCGCGGCGACGCGCCCGTGGTATTTGTAGCCGGCGCGGTCGAAAACCACCTTCTCGATGCCGGCCGCCTTGGCACGCTCGGCAAGGAGACCGCCAACCTGCTTAGCCTTCTCCGACTTATCCCCGCTCGCCGTTCGCAGCGCCGCTTCCATGGTGGAGGCAGAGGCAAGCGTACGTCCCAGCGTGTCGTCGATCACCTGGGCGAAGATGTGCCGCGCTGAGCGAGTCACCACGAGTCGCGGACGCTGCGGCCCACCAAACACCTTCTTGCGTACGCGAATTTGGCGCCGCGCCCGCGCGGCGCTCTTCGGCGCCATGCGCCTATGTTGGGACAGCGATACCGCCATCGTCACTTACCAGCCTTTCCAACCTTGCGACGAACGTGCTCGCCCGCGTACCGGACACCTTTGCCCTTGTACGGCTCGGGCTTGCGAATCTTGCGGATGTTCGCCGCAACCTCTCCGACTCGCTGCTTATCGATGCCGAGCACGGAGAACCGCGTTGGGGTTTCGACGTTGAAGGAGATGCCCTCGGGCGCGATGACCTTGACGGGATGGCTGTACCCGAGCGCGAACTCTAGCTCCGTCGGGCCCTTCGAAATGACGCGATAGCCGACGCCGACGATCTCAAGCTTCTTCTCGTAGCCAGTCGTGACACCGGTCACCATGTTCGCGACCAAGGTCCGCGTTAGGCCGTGCAGTGACCTGCTCTCCCGTTCGTCGTCGGGCCGAGTGACCTCCAACTCACCGTTATCGCCGCGAGCAACCTTGATCGGCTCGGCAACGCGATGTTCTAGTGCGCCTCTGGGGCCCTGGATCTTGACCAGTTGACCGTCGAGCGTCACCTCGACGCCGGCGGGTATGGCGACCGGCATCTTGCCAATGCGTGACACTTCTCTACCTCCTCGTCCGCACTACTCACCACACGTACGCGACGACTTCGCCGCCCACGCCGTTGCTGTGCGCCTGCTTGTCGGTCAGCAGACCCTGAGACGTCGAAATGATCGCGATGCCGAGCCCGCCGAGCACCTTCGGAAGCGCGCTCGACTTGGCGTACACCCGAAGACCGGGTTTGGAGATCCGGCGTACACCGGCGATCGACCGTTCCCGGTTCTGGCCGTACTTCAAGTTGATCGACAGTGTCTTGCCGACATTGCCCTCTGCTGGCTCGTCGACGGTGTAGCTGGCGATGTAGCCCTCATTGGCCAAGATCTCAGCGATTCCTACCTTGATCTTGCTGTGCGGCATGGTCGCCGTCTCGTGGTACGCCTGGTTGGCGTTCCGGATCCGGGTCAGCATGTCCGCGATCGGGTCTGTCATGGTCATGGGTTGGGTGTTCTACTTTCTCGGAGTGGTTTCCCTACGGACCTGTTCCGTTTGGTCTTACCAGGACGATTTCGTGATACCGGGCAGCTCGCCCTTGTGTGCCAACTCCCGCAGACAGATGCGGCACAGGCCGAACTTGCGATAGACCGCCTTGGGCCGGCCGCATCGCTGGCAACGCGTGTAGGCGCGTACCCGAAACTTCGGCTTGCGAGCCTGCTTCACTCTGAGCGCTGTCTTGGCCATAGGTTTCCCTCCTTATCAGTTCGCCCGAAACGGGAAGCCCAGATGGCGCAGCAGCGCCCGGCCCTCGTCGTCGTTGGCCGCCGTGGTGACAAACGTGATGTCCATACCGCGTACTCGATCGATCCTGTCCTGGTTGATCTCGTGGAACATCACCTGCTCGTTGAGACCGAAGGTGTAGTTGCCCTTGCCGTCGAACTGCTTGGGCGACAGGCCGCGGAAGTCCCGGATACGTGGCAGCGCTAAGGTCAGCAGCCGGTCGGCGAACTCCCACATGCGCGTACCGCGCAAGGTGACATGCGCGCCAATCGGCATGCCCGCACGGAGCTTGAACTGCGCAATGGACTTCCGTGCCCGGGTCACCACAGGCTTCTGCCCGGTGATTGTTGCCAGATCGCGGACCGCGCCGTCGATCAGCTTCGAGTCCCGTGCCGCCTCGCCGACGCCCATATTCACCACGATCTTGACCAGATTGGGCGTTTGCATGACGTTGGAGATCTTGAACTCTTCGCGCAGCGCAGGCGCGATCTCATCGCGATAGCGCTGCTGCAGCCTGGGCAAGGCGCGTTCGGTGGTCGGAGTCGTCATTAGGCCTCCTCGCCGGTTGCCCGAGCAATCCGTACACTGCGGGTGGATTTGTACTCGGAGCCGTCGGGACGACGTTTGGTCACCTCGACGCGGTCATAGCCAATCCGCGTGACGACTTCTTCGCCCTCGGAGTTCTTCACAACCAGCTGCACGTTGGAGGCGTGGATCGGCGCCTCAGAGGAGACGATTCCGCCCTTCGTGGTCTGGCGGGCTTGCGGCTGCGCGGCCGTGTCACGGAGGTGGCGCTTGACGATGTTGACCCCGGCAACGGTGACCTTGTTACGGTCGGGATAGACCGCGATCACCTCCCCGATCAATCCGCGATCTTTGCCGCTGATCACCTTGACGCGGTCACCCTTACGGATGTGCAGACTCCGCTTCTTCTCAGTGTTCTTTTCTAGGTTCTTTTCTGGCATGGTTCTAGAGCACCTCCGGTGCTAGCGAGATGATCCGCATAAACCGCTTCTCGCGCAGCTCACGTCCGACCGGGCCGAAGATGCGGGTACCGCGCGGCTCGCCGTCATTCCTCAAGATCACCGCGGCGTTCTCGTCGAACTTGATGTAGGAACCGTCGGCGCGACGATGCTCCTTGGCGGTCCGTACGACCACCGCCTTGACGATCTCGCCCTTCTTGACGTTGCCGCCCGGGATGGCGTCCTTGACCGTAGCGACGATGATGTCGCCGATGCCCGCGTACCGGCGCGCGGATCCGCCGAGCACCCGGATGCACAAGATCTCCTTGGCACCGGTGTTGTCGGCGACCTTGAGCCGCGACTCCTGCTGGATCATCTTCTACTACTTCGCTTTCTCGACGATTTCGACGAGGCGCCAGCGCTTGGTTGCGCTGATCGGCCGGGTTTCCATGACGCGTACGCGATCACCGACGGCGGCGGCGTTCTTCTCGTCGTGTGCCTTGAGCCGGCTGGTCTGGCGCAACACCTTGCCGTAGAGGCGGTGCTTCACCATGGCCTCGACCGTGACCACAATCGTCTTGTCCATCTTGTCGCTGATCACATAGCCCTCGCGGACCTTGCGCCGCCCGCGCTCTGCGTCGGGCGCATCAGCACGCCCGCGCTCTGCGTCGGGCGCATCAGCACGCCCGCGCTCAGCGTCGGGCGCATCAGCACCCCCGCGGTCCTCGATGGGCTCTGTGCTTTCACTCATTCCTCAACCTCCTGGGCATCCGGATCATCGATGATGCCGAGGTCGCGCTCGGTGATCACCGTGTAGATCCGCGCAATGTCTTTGCGTACGGCGCGCAGTCGACCGTGGGACTCAAGCTGGCCCGTGGCGGACTGAAACCGGAGTGTGAAGAGCTCTTCCTTCAGCTCGTTCACCTTGGTCGTCAGCTCGCTACGAGTCAGGCCGCGCAGCTCGGCGGCAGTTGTCGCCTTGGCCATCAGATCTCACCTGCCTCACGCTTGATGAACCGCGCCTTCATCGGCAGCTTGTGGATCGCCAGACGCATTGCCTCGCGCGCCACGTCCTCATTGACCCCGGAAAGCTCAAAGAGCACTCGGCCAGGCTTTACATTGGCGATCCACCACTCCGGCGAACCCTTCCCAGAACCCATCCGGGTCTCAGCCGGCTTCTTGGTGAGCGGACGATCCGGATAGACGTTGATCCAGACCTTTCCGCCTCGCTTGATGTGACGCGTCATCGCGATACGCGCGGACTCGATCTGGCGGTTTGTGAGGTAACCGCCCTCTAGCGCCTGAATGCCGTAGTCGCCAAACGCCAGCCTGGTACCGCCCTTGGCCGTCCCGGTCCGCCGGGGATGGTGCTGCTTGCGGAACTTAACTTTGCGTGGAACCAACACCGCTCAGCCCTCCTGTCCCGACGTCTCGGCGGGCGCCGCAGCACCAACTTCGGCCGGTACCGCCTCGGGCACCCCTGTATCAGGGGCAACCTCGGGCACGGTCTCCGGAGGAGTCGCTTCAGGTGCCCCTTCACGCCGTCGCGTACCCCGCTCCGGTCGCTCCCCGCGCTCCGGTCGGTCCCCGCGCGCCGGCCGATCACCGCGACCAGGACGGCCTGGCCGGGTCCGTCCACCGGCGGCATTGCGGGCCGCCTTCTGAGCCGCCCGCTCGGCACGGGTGCCTGATACATCGCCCTTGTAGATCCAGACCTTCACTCCGATCCGACCGAACGTGGTTTTGGCCTCGTGGAAGCCGTAATCGATGTCGGCACGCAGGGTGTGCAGCGGCACCTGGCCTTCACGGTAAAACTCCGAACGACTCATCTCGGCTCCACCGAGACGGCCCGAGCACTGAATCCGGATACCCCGAGCGCCGGAACGCATGGCACTCTGCTGTGCCTTACGCATGGCACGCCGGAACTGCACCCTGGACGCAAGCTGCTCAGCCACGCCCTGGGCCACGAGCTGCGCATCGGTCTCGGGGTTCTTGACCTCAAGGATGTTCAGCTGCACCTGCTTGCCCGTGAGCTTCTCCAGGTCGCCGCGGACTCGCTCTGCCTCGGCTCCGTTGCGCCCGATCACGATCCCGGGCCGCGCCGTGTAGATGTCCACGCGGACCCGATCGCGAGTGCGCTCGATCTCTACCGAGGAAATGCCGGCTCGCTCCAAGCCGTTGGTCAGCATCCGGCGAATCTTGACGTCCTCGCCGATGTAGTTGGAGTAGAGCTTGTCTGCATACCAGCGGCTCTTGTGATCAGTGGTAATGCCGAGCCGGAAACCGTGCGGATTGATCTTCTGACCCATGCTCACTTCTCCTTCGAGCGGGTGTTTGCCGGCCCGCGGGTCGCGGCTTCGGTTCGGGGTTCGACGACAACGGTGATGTGGCTCGACCGCTTGAGAATGCGTCCCCAGCCGCCGCGAGCTCGCGGACGAATCCGTCGCAAGGTGACCCCTTCATCCACGAAGGCCTGCGACACATACAGATCTCCGCGCCTCAAGTTGTCGGTGCGCTCTGCGTTGGCCACCGCACTCGCAATCACCTTGTAGACCGGCTCGCTCGCCGCCTGGGGGCTGAACTTGCACGTGTTCAGCGCATCTTCCACGTCCATGCCGCGAACCAGATCGACGACACGGCGCACCTTCGGCGGCGACATCCGGACCTGGCGTGCGATCGCGTACGAACCGGGACGGTCGCCGAGCAACGCCGAACGGCGGGTGGGACGTACGTCCTTGCTCATCTGTTCAGATTCCTTCTCTGCCTAGCGGCGCCGGGACTTCCGGTCATCCTTGACATGGCCACGGAAGGTCCGCGTAGGCGCGAACTCTCCCAGCTTGTGGCCGACCATCATCTCGGTGATGAACACCGGCACATGCCTGCGGCCGTCGTGTACGGCGATCGTGTGGCCGATCATGTCGGGCACGATCATGGAACGGCGTGACCAGGTCTTGATCACGTTCTTGGTGCCGCGCGTGTTCTGCACCTCGACCTTCTTGGCGAGGTGATCATCGACGAACGGTCCCTTCTTCAGACTGCGTGGCATGTTGTTGTCGTTGCTCCTGCTCAGCGCTTCTTGCCGGTCTTACGGCGACGGATGATCATGCGAGAACTTGCCTTGTTCTTGTCCCGGGTTCGGCCCTCGGGCTGCCCCCACGGTGAAACGGGATGACGGCCACCGGAGGTCTTGCCCTCTCCGCCGCCATGCGGGTGATCAATTGGGTTCATCGCCACGCCGCGGACGCTGGGACGCTTCCCCTTCCAGCGGTTGCGGCCAGCCTTGCCCCAGCTGATGTTGGACTGCTCGGCATTTCCGACCTCACCGACCGTGGCGCGGCAGCGCACGTCGACCATCCGCATTTCCCCGGACGGCATGCGGAGCGTGGCGTTCTTGCCCTCGCGAGCCACCAGCTGGATGCTCGAACCGGCGGAACGCGCGAGCTTCGCACCACCACCCGGGCGCAGTTCCACTGCGTGGACCGTGGTACCGACGGGGATGTTGCGTAGCGGCAGGTTGTTGCCTGGCCGAATGTCGGCACGCTCGCCGGCCTCGACCTCACTGCCCTGCCGCAGCCCCTCGGGCGCGATGATGTAGCGCTTCTCGCCGTCGGCGAAGTGCAGCAGCGCGATCCGGGCCGTGCGGTTCGGGTCGTACTCGATGTGGGCGACCTTGGCCGGCACGCCATCCTTGTCGTAACGCTTGAAGTCGACCAGCCGGTACGCCTGCTTGTGTCCACCGCCGATGTGCCGAGTGGTGATCTTGCCGGCGTTGTTCCGACCACCTGTCTTGGGGCTCGGTACGACCAGCGACTTCTCCGGTGTTGATCGAGTCAGCTCGACAAAGTCCGCGACGCTGCTGCCGCGCCGGCCCGGCGTCGTCGGCTTGTACTTACGGATAGCCATGTGATCTTCCTTGTCTTACCTGATCAGCTGCCTGGCGAGGAGAAGATGTCGATGCGCTCGCCGGGGGCGACCGTCACAATCGCTCGTTTGGTGTCGGGGCGCTTGCCAGAGCCGTACCTGGTACGCCGATTCTTACCACGCCGGTTCAGCGTGTTCACCTCTGTCACCCGAACCTTGAAGATCGCTTCCACTGCGATCTTGATCTCGGTCTTGTTCGCATCGGGCGCAACCAAGAAGGTGTACTTGTTCTCATCCAGGAGTCCGTAGCTCTTCTCGCTCACCACCGGCGCGAGCAAAATGTCGCGATGATCATGGATCTTGACGCTGCTGCTCATTTCTGGTCCTCCTTCGCCGAGGCGCGATCGACGTACGCCTGCAGCGCAGCCGAAGTGAAGACCACCTCGTCACTGACCAGCACGTCGTAGGCATTCAGCTGGTCGACCGAGATCGCGTGCACTTTGGCCACATTGCGCAAGCTCAGCCATGCCAGATCCTCATCCCGATGGATCACGACGAGGACCTTGTTGGAGGCGGTAACGGCGCCCAATGCCGTGAGCGCTGTCTTGGTGGACGGCGTATCGCCGGAAGCCAATTCCGCAACCACGTGAACGCGGGCCTCGCGAGCTCGGTCGGACAACGCCCCACGAAGTGCTGCGGTGATCATTTTCTTCGGCGTGCGCTGCGCGTAGTTGCGCGGCTGCGGTCCATGGACTGTGCCGCCGCCGATGAACTGGGGCGCCCGCCTCGAACCCTGTCGAGCGCGGCCAGTGCCCTTCTGACGCCAAGGCTTCGCGCCACCGCCACGTACCTCGCCCCGGGTTTTGGTGGCGTGAGTGCCTTGGCGGGCTGCCGCAAGCTGAGCTGTAACCACCTGATGGATCAGCGGAATGTTCGCTGGTACATCGAAAAGCTCGGCAGGCAGCTCGGCGGTTCCAGCCTTGACGCCGTTAGCATCAACGACGTCGACGGTACGAGTCTCGCTCATGCCGCAGCTCCCTTCTTGGCCGCGGTCCGCAACACCACGAGGCCGCCTTTGTTGCCGGGAATGGCGCCCTTGATCAAGATCAGTCCGCGCTCGGCGTCGACGCCATGGACTACCAGGTTTTGCACGGTGACACGCTCGGCACCCATCCGACCTGCCATTCGCAGGCCCTTGAACACCCGCCCCGGCGTAGCGCACCCGCCGATCGAACCTGGTGCCCGGTGCTTGCGATGCACGCCGTGGGACGCGCGCAGGCCAGCAAAGCCGTGCCGCTTCATCACACCAGCGGTGCCCTTTCCCTTGCTGACACCCGTCACATCGATGACGTCTCCGACTGCGAACACCTCAGCGGTGAGCTCCTGGCCCAGGGTGTACTCGCTGGCATCGCTGGTCCGGATCTCGACCAGATGCTTCCGCGGCGTTACGCCTGCTTTGTCGAAGTGGCCGGCGCTGGGTTTGGTGAGCTGCTTTGCCTTGATCGCGCCGAAGCCAAGCTGCACCGCTGAATAACCGCCGCTCTCTGGCGTCCGCACCTGGGTCACCACGCACGGCCCAGCCTGAACGACGGTCACTGGCACAATACGGTTGTTCTCATCCCACAGCTGGGTCATGCCGAGCTTCGTGCCCAGCAGTCCCTTCACTGCGCGTTCTGTCTTAATGGCGGTCATCGTGATCAATCCTCAGAGCTTGATCTCAATGTCGACACCAGCCGGCAGGTCGAGCCGCATCAAAGAGTCGACGGTCTTGGGAGTCGGGTCGATGATGTCGATGAGACGCTTGTGCGTCCGCATCTCGAAGTGCTCCCGGCTGTCCTTGTACTTATGCGGTGAGCGGATGACGCAGTAGACATTCTTTTCCGTAGGCAATGGCACCGGCCCGGCAACCTTTGCTCCGGTACGCGTCACAGTGTCGACGATTTTGCGCGCCGACGAGTCGATGACCTCGTGGTCGTAGGCCTTGAGCCTGATGCGGATCTTTTGTCCCGCCACCGTTCATCCTTCTTCTCGTCTTTTGGTCCAGGCCCCGACCCCCGCGGTCGGGTGTGTCGGCCAGGCTTGGCATACCACACCCCGTCACTTGCGTGCTGAGGAGGTGGCCCGGCCCTGGACGGGGCGTCCAGGCAACCGAGCAATCTGAGGATCTCGCGGTTCGGCGAACTCGCTATCAGGCTCGAAGATCAGCCCGACAGGCATGGTTCACCCCGGCGACCCCGTCGGAGCAACCTGATGATTCTGTCAGAGTCCTCCGGTCAGATCAAATTTTGACGGTTGGCTACCGAGGATTGGCGCAGCTGCCAGATGACGCTCCGACTAAATGACCAGCACAGCAAAGCCAGGGCTGTCAGCAGAAAAGCGGTTGGCACCCAGTGCGCGCCGTGGGTCAAGCCGAAGGCAAGTGCGGCGAGCAGAGCAACCGCCTGGACAACCGCTATCACCTTTCCCGAGTAGCGGTACGGCAAAGGGATCCGCAGCGCCGGGACGAGCAGAGAGGCGGCGACGTAGCCGTACCGCATACCGCCGATTGTCAGCACCCACCAACCAGCCAGTCCGAGCGCTGCGACCGCAACGCTGAGCACGATGAGCATTGCCGCGTCAATCTCCACGTCAAATCTGGCCCCGAAGGACGTGGCCTCTCCCCTGGCTCGCGCAACCCGGCCGTCCACACCATCGAGCGTCAGGCACAGCGTGCCCATGATGATCATGGTCAATACGCCGTTTCTCGCCAGGCCACCGGTCCAAGCTTGCAGCGCGAACCCCGCGAGGAAACAGACCCCCAACCCTCGTGCCAGGGTCACTAGATCGGCAGCGCGCAGGCTTCTGGTACGCGAATACCGCGCAACCAACGCTGCAAGCAGCAGAAAGCAGAATGCGGCGGTGGATCCGGATAGCCAGCTCAGCTGCCACCCCACGAACGCCGCGCCGAGCAGCACTGGTCCGCACGCGGCGAGCAGCCAGTAGTCGGTATTGCTGCGCCTGCTTGTCCCCAGCAGTGGCATTACAGGAGCTTTCATCACCCACTCAGACGACCGACGAACCCATTGGGTTCAGCCTCTCAGCCGAAACCGATAGACAGTGGGATACCCACGCCCGATGCGCTATCTCGCCTCCATACGGCCGCCGACCACTAGGCTCGCGTGCGTGAGAAGCGGGATTCGATGAGGATCCGGGCTGGCGTTGCTGCCGGGCACCAATCGACTGCTCGTGCAGGTGCTGACATTTTGAGCCGCGGCGGTAATGCGGTGGACGCCGCGGTATCGATGATGCTAGTGAGCTGCGCCGCGGAAGCAATCTTCACTGGACTTGGTGGCGGTGGTTTCGCAACCGTCTATGATGCGGCGACCGCTCAGGTGCGCTGCCTGGATTTCTTCGTTGCAGTTCCAGGGCTCGGTGGCAAGCAGCGGAGTCCTGGCACGGCGATCGAAGTGATCTTCATCGGCCAACATGTGCCATACGAGATCGGCCCGGCAACAGTTGCCGTACCTGGCATTCCGGCCGGGGCGCACTATCTCTGGCAGCGCTGGGGTCGGCTGCCCTGGTCAACTGTTACCGCAGCCGGTCTTGAGGCGTCCTACGGCACGCCGTTCTCGGCCATGCACGCTCAAGTACTCCCTCGGGTCGCCGCAGCGATGTGCGTCGGAGAGGGCGTCGAGGTCTACCAGCGTCCGGACGGCTCCTTACTGCAAGCCGGCGACCCGTTGCGGCATCCTGATCATCACCGGGCGTACGAGCTGATGCTGCGAGATCCGCACGCGTTCTATCACGGCGCATACGCCGACGCCTTGATCGTTTCGGTGACTAACGGCGGCGCGTTGACCCAGGAGGATCTCGACGCATACCACGTCATTGAGACGGCTCCTCGAACCGTTCGGGTAAACGACTTCACCGTGAATGCCCGTGGTAATGATCTCGATGACCTGCTCGGCACCATGGAACGAGTCGCGCCTGCAGTGCACGGCGATCCGACAACCGATGCCGAGTCTGCTGCGGCGCTGGTAGACGCCTTGAGAGCGCCAGCCAGGCGGGCCGAGACCACCAACATCGTCGCGGTCGACGAGCATGACAACGGCTGTGTGATTACGACAAGTCTCGGCCTCGGCTCGGGAGTCTGGGTGCCCGGCTACGGCGTACACCTCAATTCAATGCTGGGCGAAGGGGAGCTGGTACGCGGCCTGGTTCACCCCGGTACTCGGATGGGCTCGATGATGTCACCGCTGATCGCCCTGGATGATCACGGACACATTGCTGCTATCGCGGGGGCTGCTGGTGGCAGTCGCATCCGTCCTGCGCTGGTCCAGTGCGTGCTGCGCATGCTTCGTGGCGCCGCGCCCCAGGACGCCATCGACGCGCCGCGGCTCAATGCCCTGCCGGATCTGGTGAGACTGGAACCGGGCTTTTTCTCTCACGTGATCAAATCGCTCGAGGCTAATGGCTACCACACCGCGATTGCTGATCACCGTGACCCTTATTTCGGCGGCGTGTCGGCGCTCAGTCCTCTCGGTGGGGGGGCCGATCCTCGGCGTAGTGGTTTCGTGATCATGTTATAACGGAGGTTGATTGCTCCGCTCGCTACACGTCCTGAGTTGATTGCATAAGGTCGAACGGTGACCATTCCCTCCTCGACGTACCGTGTACAGCTCAGTCGCAGGTTCACCTTGGACGATGCCGCCCGAGTAATCGGATATCTTGCCGAACTTGGTGTGGGTGCGGTTTACCTATCACCGATTTTGCAGGCGGCTACCGGTTCTGATCATGGGTACGACACTACCGACGTGTCTCATATCGATCATGATCGAGGCGGCGAGCCGGGACTGGATCGGCTCATAACCAGCGCACGCTTGGCGGGACTTGGCGTGATCATCGACATCGTGCCGAACCATCTCGGCATCGAGCATCCCATCGAGAATCCCGCCTGGTGGGATGTCTTGCGGCTCGGTCAAGAGTCCCCGTACACCTCATGGTTCGACATCGACTGGAGTCGAGGCCGAATTGTGGTTCCCGTTCTTGGCGACGATCCACAGCTGAGTGTGGTCGACGGCGAGCTGCGTTACTTCGAACACCGGTTTCCCCTTGCTCCCGGGACTTGGTCACCTGGCGACGACGTCGCTACGGTTCAGGATCGGCAGCATTACGAGTTGGTGCATTACTCCCGTGCCAACACCGAACTGAACTACCGCAGATTCTTTGCCATCACCACACTCGCTGGGGTGCGGGTCGAGGATCCGGACGTCTTCGCCGCCACCCATGCGTTGGTACGCGGCTGGTGCGAGGCGGGATTGACCGGCCTGCGCATCGACCACCCGGACGGGCTGCGCGATCCGCTGGGGTATCTCCATCGGTTGCGATCGTTCGCGTCTGAGCAATGGATCACCGTGGAGAAGATTCTCGAACGGGGCGAAGAGTTGCCAAAAACCTGGCCCGTTGCGGGCACCACCGGATACGACGCCATGCGCGAGGTGAACGGAGTCTTCATCAATCATGATCATGAGCCGGAATTCACCGCCCTCTATCAGCGGCTGACCGCAGACCATGGCACGATCTTTGATCACATTGAGGCCGGCAAGCGATTGGTGGTAGACACCCTGCTCCCAGCGGAGGTCCGGCGGATGGCCGCGTTAGCTCCTGACATTCCTGATGCTGAGCAGGCCCTTGCCGAGGTGGCGATCGCATTCGATGTCTATCGCTCCTACCTTCCCGAAGGCGTCGCAGATCTTGATCATGCCCTGGCGACAGCCGCTCGGCAGCGGCCGGAGCTGACCGCTACCCTTGATCAACTCAGTCCGCGGCTCCATGATCACGGTGACGATCTCGCGCTGCGGATGCAGCAGCTAAGCAGCGCTGCGATGGCCAAGGGCGTCGAGGACACCGCGTACTACCGCTACTCGCGTTTCATTGCGCTGAATGAGGTCGGTGGCGATCCAGACCGGTTCGGCATTCCACTCGAGGAATTTCATGCCCTCCAGACATCAAGACAGCACCAGCAGCCCGCAGCTATGACGGGCTTGTCAACTCACGACACGAAGCGCGGCGAGGACGTACGCGCGAGGTTGGCCGTGCTGTCGGAGATGCCACAAATTTGGGCCGAGTTCGCAGAGCTTTTTTTGAGTGTGACTTCGATCCCGAACCGCCTCTTCGGATACTTCCTCGCCCAAACCCTGGTAGGAGTCGGACCGATCGAGCCCGCCCGCATGCACGCGTACGCCGAGAAGGCCATGCGGGAGGCCAGCGATGGTACGAGCTGGAATGCGCCGGAGCCGGTGTACGAGGCGGCGGTCCATCAAGCGGTCGATGCAGCGTACGAGAACCAGCGGCTTCGTGCCGCCTGGGACAAGATCAACAGTCTCATCACACCGCCTGGCTGGTCCAATTCAGTAGGTCAGAAGCTCGTTCAGCTCACCATGCCGGGCGTTCCAGACGTCTATCAGGGCACCGAGCTTTGGGAAGACTCGCTAGTGGATCCGGACAACCGGCGACCGGTCGACTTTGCCGGCCGCATACGGCTGCTTCAGTCACTCACCGACGGTCCGTCCAAGATCGACGAAACGGGCGCGGCGAAGCTTTGGATCACCCGGCAGGCGCTTCGGCTACGAAATCGGCGACCAGACTGGTTCAGCACATACCAGCCGCTTACGGCGCAGGGCTCGGCGCATGATCATCTGATCGGCTTTGATCGCGGTGGTGCGATCACCGTCGCCACCCGTCTGCCGGTGGGACTGGCCAATCATGGTGGCTGGCACGAGACCGCTGTCGAGCTGAGAGGCGATTACGTCGACGTGCTGACCGGCCAGCGATGGAGTCAGACAGTCCCAGTCGAAAACCTGCTAGCCCGCTATCCGGTTGCTCTGCTAGCGCCCGCGTAAGGCGCCAAAGGCTGGGCTATTCCAAGACGAATGTCACCAATAAATTGACCCGGTAGCCAATGATCGTGCCGTTCTCCACATCGACTGCCTGCTCCTTGATCCAACCGGACCTGACACCACGCAGCGTCGCATTGGCGCGTTCCAGGCCAACCTTCACGGCGTCTTCGAAGCTGGTGTCTGACCTGGCGCTGATCTCGGTGACGCGAGCGACGGTGCCTGGCACGATGACCTCCTAGGAGTCTGGGCTGGATCGGACGATTCCAGCTGGCACCATCTAACTCCTGCCGCAGCAGTTGACGGAACCCTCTGCAACGACGAAACCCCGCAGTTCGGCAGAACTGCGGGGTTTTCGTTGACCAGTTAGTCGTCGAGCAGCTACTTGATGATCTTGGTCACCCGACCGGCGCCGACCGTACGGCCACCCTCACGAATAGCAAACTTCAGCTCCTCCTCCATAGCAATCGGCTGGATGAGCTGCACCGACATGTCGGTGTTGTCACCCGGCATCACCATGTCGGTGCCTTCCGGAAGATTCACCACACCGGTCACGTCAGTAGTACGGAAGTAGAACTGCGGACGGTAGTTGTTGAAGAACGGCGTATGCCGGCCACCCTCCTCCTTGGACAGCACATAGACGCGTGCCTCGAAGTCGGTGTGCGGCGTCGTGGTGCCCGGCTTGATCACCACCATGCCGCGCTCCACGTCCTCGCGCTTGGTACCGCGCAGCAGCAGACCGACGTTCTCACCCGCCTGACCCTCGTCGAGCAGCTTGCGGAACATCTCGACGCCGGTAACCGTGGTGGTCTGCTTGGTGTCGCGGATGCCGATGATGTCGACCGTCTCCATGACCTTGATCACGCCGCGCTCGATACGACCAGTGACGACGGTGCCGCGGCCGGTGATGGTGAAGACATCCTCCACCGGCATCAGGAACGGCTTGTCGACCTCGCGGACCGGCTGCGGGATGTAGTCGTCGACCGCATCCATCAGGTCCATCACGGCCTGGCCCCACTTCTCATCACCGTTCAGTGCCGGGAGCGCGGCAACCTTGATCACTGGGAGATCGTCGCCCGGGAACTCGTACTCGCTGAGCAACTCGCGAACCTCGAGCTCGACCAGCTCCAAGATTTCTTCGTCGTCAACCATGTCGCACTTGTTCAGCGCGACAACGATCGCGGGAACGCCAACCTGGCGGGCGAGCAGGACATGCTCGCGGGTCTGCGGCATCGGGCCGTCCGTGGCCGCGACCACCAAGATCGCGCCGTCCATCTGAGCCGCGCCGGTGATCATGTTCTTGATGTAGTCGGCGTGACCCGGGCAGTCCACGTGCGCGTAGTGACGCTTCTCGGTCTGGTACTCCACGTGCGCGATCGAGATCGTGATACCACGCTGGCGCTCCTCCGGCGCCTTGTCGATCTGCTCGAACGCCGACACCTGGTTCAGAGTCGGGAACTTGTCGTGCAGCACCTTGGTGATCGCCGCGGTCAGCGTGGTCTTTCCGTGGTCGATATGCCCGATGGTGCCGATGTTGACGTGCGGCTTTGTCCGCTCGAACTTCGCCTTTGCCACTGAGGCTCCTCCTGGATGTACCCCGCGTCGGTCGCGGGGCTTCGTTCTTGGGTTTCTTGGTCAGCTGGCCGGTTTTGACCCGGCCTAAGTTTTGTGGACGATTCCGCTCAGGTCAAACGGAGTCGTTGTTGTTGATTGTCATTCACCCCGTGCCTTCTGGATGATCTCCTCTGCGATGTTTTTCGGGGTCTCCGCGTACGAGTGGAACTCCATCGAGTACGACGCCTGACCTGAGGTCTTGGACCGTAGGTCGCCGACGTAACCGAACATCTCCGAGAGTGGCACAAGCGCCTGTACGACCTTGTTACCGTGCAGGTCGTTCATAGCCTGAACATGACCGCGCCGGGCGTTGAGGTCGCCTATAACCGTGCCGAGGTACGTCTCGGGTGTAGTTACCTCCACCGCCATGACCGGCTCCAGTAGCGCCGGATCCGCACGACGAGCCGCCTCCTTGAACACCATCGAGCCGGCGACGCGGAATGCGAGCTCAGAGGAGTCGACATCGTGATACGCGCCGTCGATCAACGTGACCTTGACGTCGTCGACCGGATAGCCGGCCAGTACGCCAAACTGCATGGCGTCCTGAATTCCCTCATCGACCGCGGGGATGTACTCCTTGGGGATACGGCCACCAGTGATCTGGTTGACGAACTCATAACCCGATCCGGCTGGCTGAGGCTCCACGTTGATGATCACCTTGCCGTACTGACCCGAGCCACCCGACTGCTTCTTGTGGGTGTACTCGACCTTCTGGACGGGTCGGCGGAGCGTCTCGCGGTAGGCCACCTGCGGCTTGCCGATGTTGGCCCCGACCCGGAACTCCCGCTTCATCCGGTCGATCAAGATCTCCAAGTGCAGCTCGCCCATCCCGGCGATGATCGTTTGACCGGTCTCGTCGTCGGTGTGGACGCGGAACGTCGGATCCTCCTCAGCCAAGCGCTGGATCGCCATGCCCAGCTTTTCCTGGTCGGACTTGGTCTTCGGCTCGATGGCCTGCTCGATCACCGGCGCCGGGAAGTCCATCGACTCCAGCTGCACCGGATTATTGATCTCGCACAGCGTCTCGCCGGTGGTGGTGTCCTTCAGGCCCATCACCGCGACAATCTGGCCCGCGCCCACGGATGCGATCTCTTGCCGCTTGTTGGCGTGCATCTGATAGATCTTGCCGATCCGCTCCTTGCGGCCCTTGGTGGCGTTCAGCACTGTCGAGCCCGCCTCCAGCTTGCCGGAGTAGACGCGAATGTAGGTCAGCCGGCCGAGGTGCGGATCGGCCGCGATCTTGTACGCCAGAGCCGCGAAGGGATCGGAGTCGGTGGGATGCCGGTCGATCTTAACCGACTCGTCGCCCGGCTTGAATCCGATGATGGCCGGAACGTCGAGCGGTGATGGCAGGTACGCGATGACCGCGTCCAACAAGGGCTGCACACCCTTGTTCTTGAAAGCACTGCCACACAGCACCGCAGTGATCTCGGAGGCCAGCACCGCGCGCCGGATGGAATCCTGGAGCAGCTCCGGAGTGATCGAGTCCTCGTCGGTCAGATAGGCCTCCATCATGTGATCGTCATGATCGGCCACCAACTCGATCAGCGCATGGCGAGCCTCTTGAGCCTGGTCAACCAGTTCGGCAGGGATCTCCTCGACGGTGTAGTCCTCACCGATCTTGGTCTCACCGCGCCACGTTAAAGCGCGCATCTTGATCAAGTCGATGACGCCGATGAAGTTCGCTTCGGAACCGATCGGCAATTGCACCACGGCGGGAATGGCATTCAGCCGGCTCTTGATCGTTTCCACGCAATGCTCGAAGCTCGCACCCGTACGGTCAAGCTTGTTGACAAAGCAAATACGAGGCACACGGTAGCGATCAGCCTGCCGCCACACCGTCTGGCTTTGTGGCTCCACGCCCGCGACACCGTCGAAGACGGCAACAGCTCCGTCGAGCACGCGTAGGGAACGCTCCACCTCGATGGTGAAGTCGACGTGCCCGGGAGTGTCGATGATGTTGATCTGGTGATCTTTCCAGTGGCACGTCGTAGCGGCGGAGGTGATGGTGATCCCCCGCTCCTGCTCTTGCTCCATCCAGTCCATGGTTGCGGCGCCCTCGTGCACCTCACCGATCTTGTAATTGATTCCGGTGTAGAAAAGGATGCGCTCGGTCGTGGTGGTCTTGCCCGCATCAATGTGGGCCATGATCCCGATATTGCGAACCTTGGACAGGTCAGTTTTGATATCGACAGCCATATGAATCTCTCTGAGTTGTCAGCGTCTCAGCGGCCTATAGCCCGCTGAGAGCCTGACAAGTCGGCGTAATTACCAGCGGTAGTGGGCGAAGGCCTTGTTCGCCTCCGCCATCTTGTGGGTATCCTCGCGGCGCTTTACAGCGGCGCCGAGCCCATTCGAGGCATCGAGAATCTCGTTCATCAGCCGCTCGGCCATGGTCTTCTCGCGGCGCTGCCGGGCGAAGCTGACCAGCCAGCGCATGGCCAGCGTGGTCGCTCGGGCCGGCTTGACGTCGACCGGGACCTGGTACGTCGCACCGCCAACACGGCGGCTCTTGACCTCAAGCGTTGGCCGGACATTGTCCAGTGCACGCTTCAGGGTCTGAACCGGATCCACGCCAGTCTTGGTCCGCGTCCCCTCCATGGCGGTGTAGACAATGCCTTGCGCAACGGTCTTCTTGCCGTTCCACAAGATCTTGCTGACGAGCTGGCTCACCAGCGGCGATCCGTACACGGGATCGGCCATCACCGGGCGCCTGGGGGCGGGACCCTTGCGAGGCATTACTTCTCCTTCTTCGCGCCGTAGCGGCTGCGGGCCTGCTTGCGATTCTTCACACCCTGAGTGTCCAGCGAGCCACGGATGATCTTGTAGCGCACACCCGGCAGATCCTTTACCCGACCGCCGCGTACTAGAACCATCGAGTGCTCCTGCAAGTTGTGGCCAACGCCTGGGATATATGCGGTGACCTCGACTCCAGAGGACAGCCGGACGCGAGCGACCTTGCGCAGCGCCGAGTTCGGCTTCTTCGGCGTGGTCGTATACACCCTGGTGCACACGCCACGACGCTGAGGCGAACCCTTGAGCGCAGGCGTCTTGGTCTTGCTCACCTTGTCCTCGCGGCCCTTACGGACCAGCTGCTGAATTGTGGGCACCGCGTTGGTATCTCTTTCTGTGGAATTGAATAGGTGCGACCAGTTCGGAATTCCGGCAGGTCAGGCGTGCGGTCACCGCAGGTTCAAAGACGTTCAACGACGTTCTTTGTGACATTCGGGCACGCACAAGAGTCGGGCAAGCCCGAACACAAAGATCTAGGCTATCCGCTGACCCTGCCGCGGTCAAAAACCGGACGCGACGATGCGACCTTCGTTCCAGCGTCCTGGACGGCGGTTTTATTCCGAACCTGATATGTGCACTGAGCCCGTCGAAGGGCACAGGGAGCGCTCAATCCAGCAAAAAAACCTTGCCTCGACGCGCCATTTCAATCGTTTCGGGATCGAGGTAGGCCTCGGCAGCGACGAGCCGTGGCAGCAGCTCCCGCTCGGTTGTGGTGGCTTTGAAGAAGAGGGCGACGGTGACATCGTGGTCGGGCCGATCAATCACGTCGATGGCATCGCCGGTCCGGATGGCACCAGGAGTGATGACTCGGAGATACGCGCCGGGCCTGCCGGTGGCCGTAAAGGTCTTCGCCCAGCCCTTCTCCCCCATCCAGCCTCGCAAGGTCGAACAGGGTATCCGTGGCGCCGTCACTTGCAAAACGACCTCCGGGCCGACTCGCCAGCGTTCACCGATTCGCGCATCGTTGACATCGACGCCGACCGTGGTCAGGTTCTCGCCGAAAAACCCATTTGGTAGTTGGCGGTTCAGCCGACGCTCCCACTCGTCCAAGTCTTCGCGCTGAAAGGCGTAGACCGCCTGATCATCGCCGCCGTGGTGCTTGCCGTCGCCAATGAAGTCTCCGACCAAGCCACTGCCCAGGCCGGTGGTCTTTGGGCCTGGGGCCCGTACCTCGACCGGCTCATGAACCGGTTGTTTGCCAATACCGGTCCAACCGACTTCCTTATGTGGATTGGGTCTTGGGCCACCGAGATTGACCGAGTCGACCTTTGCCATCGGGCAAGGTTACGACGTTGCTGAAGTTAGGCACGCAGAAAGGCCGAGACGTCTAGTACAAACTCCGGTGCGGTGACCACCGCATGTCCACGATTGGGGTACATGATCAGCCGTCCGTGCGGCATCCGAAACGCGGTCTCGGCAAACATCTCTAGCGTCCAGTAGTAGTCCTGCGCGCCACAGATCACCAGCGTCTCGGTTTCGATCTTGCCGAGGCGAGCCCGAACGTCGAAAGCATCCTCCGCGCGCAGCATGGCGATCGTGTCCGTTGGATTTTCAATCCTGATGCGCCGAGAAACCACTCTCATCAGCGGGGTGAGCACGAGCCGGATCCAGCGGGAGCGGACCATCCCTTCCAGAAGGGTCTCGGCCGCGAAGCGTCCAGTTGTCTCGATGGCATGCAACAGTTCTTGTTGCGAACGCTTGGCCACTGGGCCGAGTGTGTAGGCAGCGCTGGCGACCACCGCCTTGCGAATGACATCAGGCCGGTCCGCGATCAATTGGAGCGCCAGCGAACCGCCGGTGCTGTGGCCGAGCACGTGCACGGGTTCGCCGAAATAGTCCTGAATCGCTTCAGCATGCCGCTCGGCGACTTCTGCGAAAGTGATATCCGGCGCCATCCCTGGCCAGCGATTGGTGAAGTACACCGCGAAGCCGACACGAGCGAGGGGCTTCACCGTGCGCAACGTCATCATCCGCTCGAGACCCGGCTTCGGATTGCGATGATTCGTAGTACCTCCAGGGAGGTATACCAACGGCTCACCCGAACCCACCGAGAGGTAGGGGAGCCCGCCGCTGAAGGTTCCCTCACGGATCTCCAGGCTTGCCACATCGTCATTTTGCTCACCGGAAGCTTTCGAAAAAAGGGCAAATTCGAAGGCTGTGTGACTGCTATGACTATCTGTGCTGACTGTATGAATGAGCCGGTTTTGCTCATCCCAGCTCCGTGAGCCGCTTTAGCCTTGAGGAGCAGATCGCCAGCAGACAAGCAATTCCGACAAGGAAAGAGTTGATCATGATGCGGGTCGACCACCGCGAAAAGGATCTGGAAAACCATGATCGTGGGTTGGATTACGATCTTGCGCGACTGCTGCACCGGCGCGGCATGCTCAAGCTGGTGGCCGGCGCTGGGCTCGCAGGGGCTGGGCTGATCACGCTCGGCGCATGTGCGGATGCCACGAGTACCGCCGACACCAACGCCCCCCAGGGCGGGCGGCCACCAGGCGGAGGGCCAGGCGGTGCCGCCCAGCCAACCCAGATCAGCGACACGGCCAACGGCGAGATCCCGGAAGAGACGTCGGGCCCATATCCAGGCGATGGTTCGAACGGGGCGAATGTGCTGACCCAAAGCGGGATCGTACGGCGCGACATCACCTCAAGCTTCGGATCGAGCACGACGAAGGCGGAGGGCGTGCCGCTCAGCATCACCATGGCGATCAACGACTTCGCGAACGACAAGGCGCCGCTCGCCGGTGCCGCTGTGTATCTATGGCATTGCGACCGGGATGGGCGGTATTCCCTCTACTCCTGGCGTCACCAACGAGAACTACCTGCGCGGTGTCCAAGAGACCGATGACGCCGGTCAGGTGAAGTTCGACACGATCTTTCCTGCCTGTTACTCCGGCCGCTGGCCACATATCCACTTCGAGGTTTATCCCAGCCTGGCTAAGGCAACCAGCAGCGCGAAAAAGATCGCCACGTCACAGATGGCTCTGCCTGAGGCGACTTCCAAGGCGGTTTATGCCACTGCCGGGTATGAGCAAAGCGTCCGCAATCTGAGTCGCGTGAACTCGGATACTGACACTGTCTTCAGCGACGGATACGACCTGCAGCTGCCGACCGTTAGCGGCGACGCGTCGAGCGGCTATCAGCTCGCTTTTATCTGCGTGGTCTGACCCTTGAGCCTTGCAGGCGCTGTTGAGGTCAGTGCCCGCTGATTCGCCGATAGGTTCCGCTCAAAAAGTCTTCCCACCCGGCTGCCTCGTCGATCTTCAGTCGAATTCGGTAGCTGAGTTGTCCCCCGGCTGCGGCGAAACGATGCTCGGCCATACCTCGCGGCGTGATCTTCGTCATGATCAGCTCGCCGTCCTGCCAGCTGCCATGGGCCGGTTCGGGCGGATACCCGTAGGAGTCGAAGAACCACCACAAGATTGGAGTACGGGAAGCCGGAGACATCACGTCGCTGCTGTCGATCATGAATATTCCATGTCCGGTGAACTCGGCCTGTTCGGCGCTCACCTGCCGGTAGTCCTGGACCACTACCTGATCACTGACATCAAGCTTGAAAACGATCATCGCTCGTGCAGTGGTCGCCGGAGCCCATGCTGACGCTGCCTGTTGTTCGATACCAGTCCAATTGCCAAGCAGCGGCATAAAGAGCTCACGCAAACCCATGTGGCCCACCGTAGGCTGAGGACTCGGCGTTGGTGGCTGCATACACCTCGATGTCGGAGGCCTTTACACCTGCCCAAACGTCGCTGCCCGGCCTGAGCTCCAGGTCGGCGACGGCGGATGGCGTGATCTCGGCGAGGATGCTGGAATCACGATCGGGAACCTCGCCGATCTCCACGCGTACACCTTCGCCGTGAGGCTCCAGCGTGGCGATGCGACCCGCCCATAGGTTGCGAGGAGATCCGTCGGGACGGTGCACAAACAGCGACACGGACGCCGGGCGAAAGGCGACGTACACCTCGCCAGAAGCCGATTCTGCAAGCTCCACTGATCCTCCGGTGGACAGCCGCACTCGATGACCCTCGCCGCGCCCGGTCAGCAGGTTAAGACCGACAAGCCTCGCCACGTAGTCAGTGTGCGGACGTCGCGCCACCTCCTGCGGCATGCCCTGCTGCGCAACCCTCCCCTCCTCAATGACGATGAGCCGATCGGCCAGGACTGCGGCGTCCACCGGGTCATGGGTGACCAGGAGCGTGGCGCCAGGGAAATCCGCCAAGTGGCGGCGTACCTCGGTTCGGACCAGCAAGCGGGTCTTGGCATCGAGGGCGGCTAAGGGCTCGTCGAGCAGCAGCAGTTGCGGCTCGATCGAGAGCGCCCTCGCCAGGGCCACCCGCTGAGCCTGGCCTCCGGAGATCGCTGACGGCTTCGCCCCGGCAAGCTCGGCGATGCCCATACGTGCGAGCCATGCAGTAGCACGTTGCCGTGCGGCCGCCTTATCCACTCCCTGTACCAGTGGGCCAAACGCGACATTGTCAAGCACTGTGAGGTGAGGGAATAAGAGGTAGTCCTGGAACACGACGCCTATCGGCCGTTCATGCGGTGCTCGATGAATGCCGAATTTCGGATCGGCTACCACCTCGCCTCCGATAGTGATCTTGCCCGAGGTAAGTCGGAGCAATCCGGCCAGGGCTCGTAAGGCAGTGGACTTGCCTGCGCCGTTCGGGCCGAGAAGTGCAACCACCTCGCCTGCTCCGATCTGCAGCCCGACATCCAACATGAAGCCGCCGCGTCGGACTCCAAGATCTGCCGCTACTTCAGCTACCAACGACTCACCCAGCGATCACGAAGCAGTACGAGTACGGCGACAGACACAGCCAGCAACAGAACCGACAACAACAGCGCCGAACCAGGATCGGTCTCCAGCGCCAGATAGACCTCGAGCGGCATGGTGCGCGTGGTGCCCGGGAAGTTGCCCGCAAACGTGATCGTCGCACCGAACTCTCCAAGCGCGCGAGCCCATGCAAGGACTGCGCCGGCAGCGATGCCGGGCCCGATTAGCGGCAATGTGATCCGGCGAAAGACCGTCGCTGGCGGAGCACCGAGCGTCGCCGCCGCCTCTTCATAGCGGCGATCGGACGCGCGCAGCGCGCCCTCCACCGACAAAACAAGGAACGGCAGCGCGACAAAGACCTGCGCCAAGATCACGGCGTACGGGGTGAAGGGAAATGCGAAGCCGGTGAGCCGATAGAGGGGCTGACCGATCAGTCCTGACCGGCCCAGGACGGTAAATAGGGCGACGCCTCCGACGACCGGCGGCAGCACCAGCGGAATCGTGATCAAGGCTCGAACGAGCGAGGCTCCCGGGAGCTCCGGCCTGGCGAGCACCCAGGCAAGCGGGACACCGATGAGCACCACAATGATCATAGAAATCGTTGCAGTGATCAACGACAGCCGCAGGGCCTGGAGTGCGGCTGCGCTGGTCAGTACTGTGCCGGCGTCGGCCCAGGGAGCACGCAGTACGAGACCGACCAACGGCAGCACCAGGAACAACAAGGCAACGACAGCCGGCACGGCGATCAGTAGGGGCACGCGGCCCCGCCAGGCACCATCAGCGTCCGGCCTAACGACGGCGGGCTCCACCGCCGGCTTCCCGCCGACTGACATGGACTCTGGGTCAGGGCTTCGCAAAGCCCGACTTCGCTAGCACCGCCTGGCCTTCGGGTGAGAGGACGTAGTCCACGAATGCCTTTGCCAATTTTGAGTTCTTGGAGGCTTTCAAGGTCGCGATCGGATAGGTATTGATCGCCTGCTGAGCTTCGGGAAACTGAATCCCGTCGACTCGATCCCCCGCACGCAACACGTCGGTCTTATAGACCAACGCAGCGTCGACCTCGTCGGAGGCCACCTTCTGGAGGGTCGCCTTGACGTCCGCCTCCAGGGTGTCCGGTTTGGGGAGAATCTTTGCCACGGCGAAGACCCTGCTCGCCGCCGCACCGCAGGGCACTTGCGGCGCGCACAACGCAATCCGCCTGCCTTCGTCGGCGAAATCCTTGAGCCCGGTGATCATGTGCGGATTGCCCTTCGGTACTGCGATCTCAAGCGTGTTGGATACGAACTCCCTTGGCGTGTTAGCTGCGCCGGCTGCGATGACAGTCTTCATGGTCGCCTCGCTTGCCGCCGCAAAAACATCGGCGGGTGCGCCTTGGGCTATCTGGGTCGCCAGTGTTGCGCTCGAGCCGTAGTTGAACGTGACCGTGCTGCCCTCGTTCTTGGCCTGGAAGTCCGTGCCGATCTGATCGAACGACTCGGTCAGCGATGCCGCCGCGAGAACAGTGATACCTCCGCTCTCCGATGAGCCTGCCGTGCCGGACCCAGGCCCTGACGGCTGAGTCGACGTACCGCAGGCCTCGAGCAAGATCACCAGAGCGAGCATCAGGGCACGTTTGTGGCCTGCCGCGATGAAACGGGCACTCGTCATCGATTTGTCGGCACCTCCACGACGACATGGGTGGACTTGACCGACGCGACAGCGAGTACGCCGGGCTCGAGTTTGAGATCGTCGGCTGCCTCGGCTGACATCAGCGACACGACCCTGAAGGGTCCGCACTGCAGGTCGACCTGGGCCATGACCGAGTCCTTGATCACCCGAGTCACTAGGCCGGTAAAGCGGTTGCGTGCGCTTTCCGCAACTGGAGTGCCTAATTCTGGTGCAGTTGCGATCTCTTGCGCGTGCGCGGCCAGTTCGGCTCCGTCGATGGTGGTAGGTCCACTGACGCTGCTGACACGTAGCCGACCTGAGTCGATCCAGCGACGTACGGTGTCATCTGAGACGCCGAGCAAGGTCGCAGCCTGAGCGATCCGATAATGCGGCACGAGGGACAAGTATAATCCGCTTCTGCGGATGCTCGGACTGAGTCCATCGATAGGCTCAGCGCCCATTCGAGGAAACGGAATGTCGGTGCTGGCTCTTTGCCCCCCGACACCACAGACTTCCTTCTGTGATGTCTGCTCGGGGGAGAGTCATCGTGATCACCGGCGCGATGGCTGCAGGAAAATCAACGGTGGCCGATCTACTGGCCATTCGGTTGCCTAGGTCAGTTCATATCCACGGCGACATGTTTCGCCGGATGGTGGTGAACGGTCGCGTCGACATGACACCGAATCCGAGTCCTGATGCCATCGCTCAACTCAACTTGCGCTATGACCTGGCCGCTATGACTGCTGATCGCTTCGCCGAGGACGGCTTTGACGCCATCGTGCAAGACGTGATCTTGGGCAAGGACCTGGCTGACTTCATGAAGCGTATTGCCTCACCAGAGCGGTATCTCGTCGTCCTCTCGCCCAGTGTCTCGGCCGTGGAGTGGCGCGAGGAGCAACGGGCCAAAAACGGATATGTCCACTTCTCGCCGGGAGCGTTGGACGATGTGCTGCGCCGTGAGACGGCACAGATTGGCTACTGGCTGGATAGCAGTACTCAGACTCCAGATGAGACCGTGGCAGACATCCTCGCGAATCTGCAGCGGGCAGCGGTCTAGCACTGACCCCGCCACGGCCCTTGACACCGGACCCGGCGCGCTGTACCGAGAAGGGAAAGACTCTGCGATTCCCGTCCTGATCGGGAGCCGATCCCATGACGCCCGGGAAGTACGGACCCGATTGTGACGTCATGACAGCATCCAAGCTCAACGTGGTCGGCATGCCGGGAGCGACCACGCTCGCGATTGCTGAACCCGTGGCTGTCGCGAAGTCGCGATCTCTTGCGCTGGCGCTGCGTTTCGGGATTACGGGAGTCGCCGTGGCCTCGGCCGTTGTCGGCTGGTTGTTGTTCGGCGACGCCGATCCGGCCTTGTGGTCGAACGGCTACTGGGCGGTGCGGGAGCTCCTGCCGGCGGCGATCGCCTTCTCAATCGGCGGTGCCCTCCTGCTGAAATATCGCGAGGCCCGATGGCCCGCTGGCGCGATGTTGATCTGCGGACTGCTGGCCGGGCTGGCCCTGTTGTTTGCCGGGCTCTGGTGGGCCACGATGATGGCGCAGGGCGGATTCCCTAGGGCGCTTTGGATTGCAAACGGCATCGCGACCGACCTCTCCTTTGGGTTGGCGCTGACGGTGCTGCCTCAGCTCTACCCCGACGGACCGCTGCCCGGAAGGCTTTGGAAGGTCCTGCTCGGAGTGTCCGCCGGACTGGTCGTGATCGCGACGTTGAAGAATGAATACAATTTCCCGACCGTCAACGATCTCGCCGAGTGGTACTTCTGGTCGACCGTGGCTGGCCTCGGCTGGCTAATCGCCCTGGCGTCGCTCGTTGTTCGTTGGCGCCGGGGCAATCGGGTGCTGCGGAGGCAGATCCTCGGGTTTGCCGCCGTGACGATGATCGTGATCGCCGTCAGCTTTCTGACGACCACGGCGTACCAACGGCTCCACTACTTCGAACCCACGGTGATCTTTGCCCTGTGGCCGCTGGCGGTCGTTATCTCAATTGCCGTTGCGGTGCTGCAATACCACCTTTACGACGTACGCCTCGTCATCCGACGCGCGGTGGTGTACGGCGGCCTGAGCGTCGGGCTCACCGCCGTCTTCGTCGCCGTGTACTTCGCTGTCCTGACAGCCCTCTCGGGGCAGGTTGTGACAACCCGATACCGCTGGATCGCCGTGATCGTGGCCGTCTCCGCCGTCCTCGCGGCCGAGCCATTGCGACGGCACATCCAGGTCCGACTGGAGCGCCGGTTCCTCGGTGAACGTGGCGACCCGTTGGGCGTTCTGGCGCGACTCCATGCGGCGTTGTCGAGTGGCGATGAGGACGATGACAGCGCGTACGACACAATCACTCGTACGGTGGCTCGGGCGGTTCTCTCACCGTCGGTAGCTCTCGCTCTGCATCGCGGACCGCAGATCGAGACGGTGTCGGTCACGGGTGTCGACCAAGACGCTGCCTTGGTGCTGCCGCTGGTGTATCGCGGCGAGCGGCTGGGCGAGCTCCGCGTTGGCCCACGTACCCCTGGTGAATCGTACGGCCGAGTCGACCGGGCGCTGCTCGACCAGCTCGCAAACGAAACCTCCGCCTTGGTCTATGCGCTGCGCCGCGATAGCGAACTGCAATCGACGCGGCGACAGACGTTAGATGCTCTTGTACAGGAGCGTGCCCGGTTGGGTCGCGATCTGCATGACGGCATCGCCCCGCTCCTCGCTGGAGCGGGTCTGACGGCCGAGGCACTGCGCAAGGGAATGACCCCCGGTACGGCAGACGAGCAGGACGCAGGGCGGCTCGCTTCCCGCCTGCGAGACGCGGCCACCCAGATCCGGCGTCTTGCTCATGACTTGCAACCCGCACCACTAGAAGATCGCGGACTCCAGCCGGCGCTGGCGGACTACATCGCCACACTGGACGGACCCGAGATGCCGCGTATCCGGCTCCGCGTTGACGCCCCCGAGTGGTTGCCGGCGGCAGTGGCGCAAGGTGCCTACCTCGTGGTCCTCGAGGCGTTGAACAACGTCGTCCGGCACGCCCGCGCGTCGCACTGCGATGTAACCGTGACGGTGAAGTCCGGTGAGCTGATGCTGCGGGTTGCAGACAACGGAGTCGGCCTGGCCCAACCGTATGTGAGCGGAATTGGCATCACGTCCATGCGGAGCCGGGTTCAGGCGCTTGGAGGAGGATTCACTCTGGACGCCGCGGTGGATGGTGGGACCTTGTTGCAGGCGCGAATCCCGGTGGAGTCGTGACTCCCATCCGAGTGGTCGTAGTGGATGACCATATGGTGTTTCGAGAGGGCCTTCGTGCGCTTCTCGGCCGCGTCGACGAGATAGAGATCATCGGCGAGGCCTCCACCACCGACGAAGCTATCGAGATCACTGAGCAGCTTCGGCCAGACGTCGTGTTGATGGACCTGCACCTGCCCGGCGGCGGCGGTGAACTCGCCACAAGGACGATCGCCGCCCGCGATCCTGAAGTCGCCGTGCTCGTCCTCACCATGCACTCCGACGATGCCCATCTGCGGCAAGCATTGAACGCCGGCGCCCGCGGCTACTTGCTCAAAGACGCAGAGCCGAACGCCATCATCCGCGCCATCGTCGCGGTGAGCGACGGCCAGGCGATCTTCGATCCGGGTATCGCCGCACGAGTAATCGCCGCTACCGGCGCCCCGCAAGCCGAGCGTCCATTTCCTGTCCTCACCGAGCGCGAGCATGAGATCTTGGATCGGCTTGCTCGTGGACTGCGAAACGACGCGATCGCGGCCCGTATGGGGATCAGCATCAAGACGGTGCAGAACAACGTGTCGACGATCCTGCTGAAATTGGGCGCCACCGACCGTGCCCACGCTGTAGCTATGGCGCGGGACGCTGGAATGGGTCAGCGTTACTGAATTCCTAGCCTGAGCTCGTGACGAGACTGCGCTTCCCGCGGAATTTCCCGACGTCATCGGGAAGCCGGACTCCCGCCGCCTGGGAATCGCGCGAGCGATGGTGAGGTAACTCGTCCCGTCCCAAGCGATCTTTCTCAGTGGAGGAGAACACCGATGTCCACACACTGGTCGAAGGCACCCAGACTTGCCTGTGCGTTGATCGCATTGGCGACCCTTCTCTGCCTCGTGGCCTGCACGGCGGCGCCCGCGCCCGATCGGACGACGAGTCGCACCGAGGTTGCTGCAGCCGTCGACTACGCGGCCATGGAGGCCGCGATCGAGAACAAGATCCGCTCCGGGTCGTTGAGCCTTTCTACCATCAACGCAGTCCTGGTCAGCGTCGGTGGCGAAACGAGCTCGCTGACTACCGCAATGGGAGCAAGTCCGACGACGCGTTGCACGTCTGGTCGATCACCAAGAGCGTTGTCTCGGCACTGATCGGCATTGCCATCGATGAGAAAATCATCAGCGGGCTGGATGCGACCCTGCCTGAACTACTCCCGCGCTATCAAAAGTATTTGAGGGCAGAAGAGAAGCCGATCACTCTGCGTCAACTGATGTCTATGACGGCGGGTTTCCCACCCGACGACCCAGCGCCTTGGGCGAACATCCACAGCGTTTTCGAACAGCGCAGCGACCCGATACCGATGATCCTCAAAGATGGGCTCGATAGGCCGCCGCAGCACGCCTTCGTGTATTCCAGTCGTAGCGCTCATCTGGTGTCGGCTGTGCTGCGGGATGCGCTGGTTCGAGCCAACCCTGATCATCCGCGCACCGTACTGGAATACGCGCGCGAGAAGCTTTTCGATCCGCTGGAGATCGACTCCAGTGGTGCCCGGGAGGAACGGATTTTGTTGAGCGATCCGGCTTACGACCGGCTGAGGAGTTTCGACTGGGGCACTGATGCGGCGGGCCTGCACAGCGGGTGCTGCCTGCTGCGACTGCGGCCGGCGGACATGCTCAAGTTGGGTGAGCTCTATCTGGGCGGCGGCATCTGGCATGGGAAGCGGATACTGCCCGCGGAATGGGTCGACCAAACGATGAAGCCTAACGAGCTGAGCTCGCAGTACGGCCTCATGTGGTGGCTTGACATCGATCAACACGGCCATCCCGCATGGGTTGGGAGAGGATTCGCCGGTCAGCTCATCGCCGTCGTACCGGAACACCGGCTGGTCGTCGCCATCGGTTCAGTACCCAGCAATGACATGGCACTTGACGGAACCGATATGTGGCTCTGGATAAACGACGCCATTGCGCCCGCACTCGCCTGAGGTAAGCAAGAGGGGCGGGCCCATCCCGGTCCCGCCCCTCATACCTCAATCTCAGCGCTTAGCGGTAATCGCCGAGATCAAATTCCTCCAAAGGCACGGCCGCGCCCGACCCCTGACCGAAGTCGTAGTCGAACGAGTCGTACCCCACCATCGAATACGCCTGCGCCTTGGCCTCCGGCGTCGGCTCGACACGGATGTTGCGGTACCGCTCCAGACCCGTACCGGCAGGGATCAGCTTGCCCAAGATCACGTTCTCCTTGAGCCCCACCAGCGAATCAGACTTGGCATGGATCGCCGCATCGGTCAAGACCTTGGTGGTCTCCTGGAACGACGCTGCCGACAACCACGATTCGGTCGCCAGCGACGCCTTAGTGATCCCCATCAGCACCGGACGGCCCGAGGCGGGCGTACCGCCCTCCGCTACGACGTGCCGGTTCGCCGCCTCGTAGGCAAGACGATCCACCAGGTCCCCGGTGAGCAGGCTGGAATCGCCGGACTCGATCACGGTAACGCGGCGCAGCATCTGCCGGATGATGATCTCGATGTGCTTGTCGTGAATCGGGGCCCCCTGGGTCCGGTACACCGACTGCACTTCATCCACTAGGTGCTCTTGCACCCGGCGAACGCCAAGCACCCGGAGCACGTCCTGCGGATCTGGCGTACCAGCAGTCAGCTGCTGCCCGACCTCGACGTGATCACCGTCCTCGACCAGCAGTCGAGCCCGGCGTGACACCGAGAACTCGGCCGCATCAGATCCATCATCGGGAGTGATGATGATCTTCTTGAGCCGGTCACTGTCCTCGATCTTCACGCGACCGGTAGCTTCGGCAATCGGCGCCTTGCCCTTGGGCTGGCGCGCCTCGAAGAGCTCGACCACCCGCGGCAGGCCTTGGGTGATGTCATCGCCGGCCACACCGCCGGTGTGGAAGGTACGCATAGTGAGCTGGGTGCCCGGCTCACCGATCGACTGCGCCGCCACGATGCCGACGGCCTCGCCGACATCAACTAGCTTGCCGGTGGCCAGCGAACGGCCGTAGCACATTGCACAGGTGCCACTCGCCGCTTCACAGGTCAGTACGCTGCGGACCTTGACCGAGGTTATGCCATTGTCGATCAGCAGCCGGATGTTGACATCGCCAAGATCAACTCCGGCCTTCAGCAGCACCTCACCGTCGGGACCGAACACGTCAGTCGCGAGGGTACGGGCGTACACCGCTGTCTCGACGTGCTCATCGAGGAGCAGGTTGCCGCGACCGTCGTCAGCGGCGATCGTCTTGGTCAGTCCGCGCTCGGTGCCGCAGTCCTCCTCGCGAATGATCACATCCTGGCTGACATCGACTAACCGCCGGGTCAGGTAGCCCGAGTCGGCGGTACGCAGCGCTGTGTCGGCCTGTCCCTTTCGGCCGCCGTGGGTGGAGATGAAGTACTCCAGCACGGAAAGGCCCTCGCGGAAGTTTGACTTGATCGGCCGCGCGATGATCTCACCCTTCGGGTTCACCACCAGACCTCGCATCGCGGCGATCTGGCGCATCTGCACCATGTTTCCGCGAGCACCCGAGTGCACCATCATGTAGATCGGGTTGGTCTTCTCGAAGTTGTTCTCCATCGCGGTACCGAGGCGAGACGTCGCGTCGGTCCAGATCTCGATCAACTCCTGGCGACGCTCGTCGTCGGTGATCAAGCCGCGCTCGTATTGCTTGTCGATCTTGTTAGCGCGTTCCTCGTAACCGGCCAGGATCTGCGGCTTGTCGGCCGGGGTGCTGACGTCACCGATCGAGACCGTCACACCGGAGCGAGTCGCCCAGTAAAAGCCCAGATCCTTGAGCTGGTCCAGACAGTACGCCACCTGGACCTTGGGATAGCGCTCGGCAAGATCATTGACGATCTGACCCAACTGCTTCTTGCCCACCTCGTAGTCGGCGTACGCGAAGTCGTCGGGCAATGCCTCATTGAACAGAGCTCGGCCGAGCGTAGTCTCAAACAAGATCGAGCCATTGGCCGACAGGCTCTTGCCAATCGGCGGCACGATGTCGGTCAAGCGCAGTTTGATCTTGGCTTGCACCGAGAGCTCGCCTCGGTCGAAGGCCATCAAGGCCTCGGCCACCGAGCCGAACGCCCGACCCTCTCCCATAGCGCCTTCGCGCTGCATAGTGAGGTAGTAGATCCCGATGATCATGTCCTGCGTCGGCATGGTCACTGGCCGGCCGTCGGCCGGCTTCAAGATGTTGTTCGTTGACAGCATCAAGATCCGGGCCTCGGCCTGGGCTTCTGCACTCAGCGGCAGGTGCACTGCCATCTGGTCGCCGTCGAAGTCAGCGTTGAACGCCGTACAGACCAACGGGTGAATCTGGATCGCCTTGCCCTCAATGAGCTGCGGTTCGAACGCCTGGATGCCCAGCCGGTGCAGCGTTGGCGCCCGGTTCAGCAACACGGGATGCTCGGAGATGACCTCCTCCAACACGTCCCAGACAACCGGGCGCTGGCGCTCCACCATCCGCTTCGCAGACTTGATGTTCTGCGCGTGGTTCAAATCGTCCAGCCGCTTCATCACAAACGGCTTGAACAACTCCAGCGCCATGGCTTTGGGCAGGCCGCACTGGTGCAACTTCAGTTGCGGACCAACCACGATCACCGAACGACCGGAGTAGTCGACGCGCTTGCCGAGCAGGTTCTGCCGGAACCGACCCTGCTTGCCCTTCAGCATGTCGGAGATCGACTTGAGCGGGCGGTTGCCCGGGCCGGTGACCGGACGGCCACGGCGGCCGTTGTCGAATAGCGAGTCGACGGCCTCTTGGAGCATCCGCTTCTCGTTGTTCACGATGATCTCGGGTGCGCCGAGGTCGAGGAGCCGCTTCAGCCGGTTGTTCCGGTTGATCACGCGGCGGTACAGGTCGTTAAGGTCCGACGTTGCGAACCGGCCACCATCGAGCTGCACCATGGGGCGCAGGTCCGGAGGAATGACCGGAACACAGTCCAGCACCATCCCGGTGGGGCTGTTCTTCGTGGTAAGGAACGCCGAGACCACCTTGAGCCGCTTCAGGGCGCGAGTCTTGCGCTGACCCTTGCCGACCTGAATGATCTCCCGCAGCTCGGCAGCCTCCGCCTCAAGATCAAAAGTCTCGAGGCGCTTCTGGATGGCGTCAGCACCCATGGAGCCGGAGAAGTACTTGCCGAACCGGTTTTTCATCTCCCGGTACAGCACTTCATCACCCTCAAGATCTTGCACCTTGAGGTTCTTGAAGCGGTTCCACACGGCCTCGAGCCGATCGAGTTCGCGCTGGGCGCGATCGCGCAACTGCTTGACCTCGCGCTCGGCACTTTCACGCACCTTGCGCTTGGCGTCGGCCTTGGCCCCCTCGGCCTCGAGTGCGGCGGTGTCCTCCTCGAGCTTGCGCATGCGGTTCTCGATGTCGGAATCCCGCCGACCCTCAAGCTGCTTGCGCTCCACATCGATCTTGGCCTCGAGGGACGGCAGGTCGCGGTGCCGAGCTTCCTCGTCGACGTCGGTGATCATGTACGCCGCGAAGTAGATGACCTTTTCCAGGTCCTTCGGGGCAACGTCGAGCAGGTAGCCCAGACGCGAGGGGACGCCTTTGAAGTACCAGATGTGCGTCACGGGGGCGGCGAGTTCAATGTGACCCATGCGCTCGCGGCGAACCTTGGAACGAGTGACCTCAACGCCGCATCGCTCGCAGATGATGCCCTTGAAGCGCACCCTCTTGTACTTGCCGCAATAGCACTCCCAGTCCCGAGTGGGACCGAAGATCTTTTCACAGAACAGCCCATCGCGCTCCGGCTTCAGCGTCCGGTAATTGATGGTCTCCGGCTTCTTCACTTCACCGTGCGACCACTTGCGAATCTCGTCGGCGGTGGCCAGGCCGATGCGGATCTCGTCGAAGAAGTTCACGTCGAGCATTCTTTGCTTATCTCTCTTCTCTCAACTAACGCGATATCTCAAGTTCTCAGTGACTGAACCCTCACCTCCGCCGACTTGTCAGAAGCTAAGCACCATATTTGGTGCTGAAATTCTGACAAGTCGGCGTGAGAGTGGGGCACTAGACTTCTTCGACTCCGCCGAGGGAGTCACCGGGGCGACGGGAGAGGTCGATGCCGAAGTCTTCAGACGACCGGTAGTCGTCCTCGGAGTCTCGCAATTCCACCTCTGTGCCGTCACTGGACAACACTTCAACGTTCAGGCATAGCGATTTCATTTCCTTGACCAGCACTTTGAAGGACTCCGGGATGCCGGGCTCGGGTATGTTCTCGCCCTTGACGATGGCCTCATAGACCTTCACGCGACCAGGAACGTCATCGGACTTGATCGTCAACAGCTCCTGTAGCGCCCATGCTGCGCCGTACGCCTCGAGCGCCCAGACCTCCATCTCGCCGAACCGCTGGCCACCGAACTGAGCCTTACCACCCAACGGCTGCTGGGTGATCATCGAGTACGGCCCCGTAGAACGGGCGTGGATCTTGTCATCCACCAAGTGGTGCAGCTTCAGCATGTAGATGTAGCCGACACCGACCGGCTCGGGGAACGGCTCGCCAGAGCGGCCGTCGAAGAGCTGAGCCTTGCCGTCGGCATTGACTAACCGGGCACTGTCGCGATTCGGGTGGGTGTGACCCAGCAGCCCGGTGATCTCCTCCTCGGTAGCACCGTCGAAGACCGGTGTGGCGATCTTCGCAGGTCCCTCCACGTCGTTGAGACCGACGGTCCGCAGCCGGCTCGACCAGTCACTCTTGACACCGTCGAGATTCCAGCCCTGCTTGGCGACCCAGCCAAGGTGGGTCTCCAGCACCTGCCCGACATTCATCCGGCTCGGCACACCCAAGGGATTGAGCACGATGTCGACCGGGGTGCCGTCTTCGAAGAACGGCATGTCCTCAATGGGCAAAATCTTGGAGATCACGCCCTTGTTGCCATGCCGTCCGGCAAGCTTGTCGCCGTCCTGAATCTTGCGCTTTTGGGCCACGTAGACCCGAACCAGTTGATTGACGCCAGGCGACAGCTCGTCATCGGCATCGCGGTCGAAGACGCGTACCCCAATGACCGTTCCTGACTCACCGTGCGGGACCTTAAGTGAGGTGTCACGGACCTCCCGTGCCTTCTCGCCGAAGATCGCCCGCAGCAGCCGCTCTTCCGGAGTCAGCTCGGTCTCCCCCTTTGGAGTGACCTTGCCAACCAAGATGTCTCCAGTGGACACCTCCGCGCCGATCCGGATAATGCCCCGCTCATCAAGATCAGCGAGCATCTCCTCACTTATGTTGGGGATGTCCCGGGTGATCTCCTCAGCACCCAGCTTGGTGTCGCGGGCGTCGACCTCATGCTCCTCGATATGGATGGAGGTCAACACGTCGTCCTGCACCAGCCTCTGGCTCAAGATGATCGCGTCCTCGTAGTTGTGACCTTCCCAGGGCATGAAGGCGACCAGCAGGTTACGGCCCAGCGCCATCTCGCCACGATCAGTACAGGGTCCGTCAGCAAGCGGCATGCCCTTCTCAATCCGCTGCCCTGCGATTACCAGCGGGCGCTGGTTGATGCAGGTGCCTTGGTTCGAACGACGGAACTTGCTCAGCCGGTAGGTCTTGAACGTGCCGTCGTCCTGGGTGACATCGATGAGGTCGGCACTCACCGAGGTGACGACGCCGCCTTGAGTTGCGACTGTTACATCACCGGCATCGACAGCGCCGCGGTACTCCATGCCGGTACCCACCAGGGGAGCCTCCGACTGAATGAGCGGCACCGCCTGGCGCTGCATGTTCGAACCCATCAGAGCCCGGGAAGCATCGTCATGCTCTAGGAACGGGATCATTGCGGTCGCCACCGACACCATCTGACGCGGTGACACGTCCATGTAGTGGACCTCGCTGGGCGGCACCGTGTCGGGCTCGCCGTGGCGCTTGCGAACCAGGACCCGGTCCTCGGTGAAGCGGCCCTTGTCGTCGAGCTTGGCGTTGGCCTGGGCCTTGGCGTACCGATCTTCCTCGTCGGCGGTCAGGTACTCGATCTGATCGGTGACGTGACCCTTCTCCACCTTGCGATATGGAGTTTCGACGAAACCGAAGGCGTTCACCCGCGCAAACGAGGCGAGAGAACCGATGAGGCCGATGTTCGGACCCTCAGGAGTCTCAATCGGACACATCCGGCCGTAGTGCGACGGGTGCACGTCGCGGACCTCCATGCCGGCCCGGTCGCGCGACAGACCGCCAGGACCGAGCGCGTTGAGCCGCCGCTTGTGCGTCAGGCCCGCGACAGGGTTTGTCTGGTCCATGAACTGGGAAAGCTGCGAGGTACCGAAGAACTCCTTCAGTGCCGCGACAACCGGTCGAATGTTGATCAAAGTCTGGGGCGTGATCGCCTCGACGTCTTGAGTGGTCATGCGATCCCGAACGACCCGCTCCATGCGTCCTAAGCCGGTACGCAGCTGGTTCTGGATCAGCTCCCCGACCGTACGCAACCGGCGGTTTCCGAAGTGGTCGATGTCGTCCTCTTCAACGAGGAGCTCGCCACGCGGTGACTCCAGAGTCTCTTTGCCCTCATGCAATGCGACCACGAAGTGGATAGCAGCGATGATGTCTTCGATCGTCAACACCGTCTTGTCGAACGGCAGCTCTAGCCCAAGCTTCTTGTTGATCTTGTAGCGGCCAACCTTGGCCAAGTCGTAGCGCTTGGGGTTGAAGTAGTAGTTCTCCAACAGCGCCTGCGCCGCCTCACGGGTTGGAGGCTCGCCGGGACGGAGCTTGCGGTAGATATCGAGCAGCGCCTCATCCTGGGTGGTGGTGTGGTCCTTCTCGAGGGTGAGCCGCATCGATTCGTAGTTGCCAAACTGCTCCAGGATTTGAGCATCGGTCCAGCCGAGCGCCTTGAGCAGCACGGTGACGTTCTGCTTGCGCTTACGGTCCAGGCGTACGCCCACCATGTCCCGCTTATCGATCTCGAACTCCAGCCACGCGCCACGCGAGGGGATCATCTTGCAGGTGAAGATGTCCTTATCGGAGGTCTTGTCGGTGGTCTGCTCGAAGTAGACACCCGGTGAACGGACGAGTTGGGAAACTACGACCCGTTCGGTCCCGTTGATCACGAATGTGCCCTTGTCGGTCATCAAGGGGAAGTCGCCCATGAACACCGTCTGGCTCTTGATCTCACCGGTCTCGTTGTTCATGAACTCCGCGGTGACGAAGAGCGGCGCGGCGTAGGTGACGTCACGCTCCTTGCACTCATCGACTGTGTTCTTCGGCGGCTCGAACCGGTGATCGCGGAACGACAGCGACATGGTGCCGGAGAAGTCCTCGATGGGTGAGATCTCTTCAAAGATCTCCTCGAGTCCGGACTTGGTGTTGATGTCAGTACGGCCCTGATCCAAGGCGCGCCCAACGCGCTCGCGCCAGGCATCGTTGCCGATAAGCCAGTCAAATGAATCAATCTGCAAATCGAGCAGATATGGGACTTCCATTGGTTCGGCGATCTTCGCGAACGAGATCCGGCCGGTAGGGGATATAACTTTGGTCTTCGAGGCTGTGCGCGAGGCGGCCAACTCCTGTGTCCTTCCGAGGGCTCGCAGTGGAGGAGCGAAGTGCTTCTGCGCATGCTGAACGGCCCGTGTCAAAGTGAAACGGGTCGGCAGATGGCGAGGGCAAACCCCC
>Ga0307416_100000085_pt1 | contig 64569 bp, 65 predicted proteins | sample DK1Cmetagenome_2_FD_203821 | JGI IMG/M metagenome (GOLD analysis project Ga0307416, IMG submission 203821) | Maize rhizosphere microbial communities from greenhouse at UC Davis, California, United States - DK15-C-3 | ecosystem: Host-associated > Plants > Roots > Rhizosphere > Soil | place...
ACTTCGATATGGGCGCGATCATCGACAACCTCGATTTGAGTAGCGTCGAGATGCTGACCGAGATCGCTGACAAGATCAAACTCAATCCTCCGTTCCGCAAGGCCGTTGAAGCAGCCGTTGGGTGAGTGAATACAGCGGGCTAAGCCATTGGGAGCATCCCATGCGGCTCGCACTCGACCAGGCACGAATGGCCTCTATGCATGGCGACGTGCCCGTCGGCGCGGTGGTGGTCGACCAGGCTGGCAGCGTGCTGGCCGCCGCCAGCAACGAACGGGAGGTCAGACATGATCCGACCGCCCACGCGGAGATCTTGGTGCTCCGCGAGGCGGCGCGGCGTCTGCACTCCTGGCGGCTGACCGGCCTGACCCTGGTTGTCACCCTCGAGCCGTGCACGATGTGCGCCGGCGCCCTGGTGTTGGCTCGGGTAGCCCGGCTCGTCTTTGGTGCCTTCGATCCGAAGGCTGGAGCGGTCAGCTCGCTTTTCGATGTGGTACGCGATCCCAGGCTCAACCATCGCGTCGACGTCCGCGGCGGCATCCTCGAGGATGAGTGCGGAGCCCTCCTGAAGGACTTCTTCGCTGGCCGCTGAGCCCCTTTAACAAGATCGTGCGCGTTTGACCTCCAAGACACGGGTCAAACGCGCACGATCTTTTATCCACAACCCTCAAGGGTGCGAAATCCACAGATTCCGGAGGACGCGCACGTTTTGGCCCTGCGTCCGAATGCTTAGGACGTGAGAGCACACCAGGAGTTTCCGGCGGCGCTAACTGAGCTTGCGAAGGCTCAGGCAGGCGTCGTCAGTCGGGAGCAAGTCCGCCTTTTCGGCGTCACCGATGCTGCGGTGGAGCGGATGCTCCGGGAGGGTTGGTGGCGCCATCTAGCTCGCGGCATCTACCAGACGGCGCCAACGGACCCAACCTGGAACGGCCTGGCCTGGGCCGGTGTGCTCATCGGTGGTGATCGAGCAAGACTCGGCCCGGAGGCATCGGGTTTCCTCCACAACCTGGTCGATGAGGCGCCTCGACCGATCGACGTGTTGGTTCCTGTCGGATGCAGTGCACGGGTTGGAGGCGACTGGCGGTTCAGCAGGGAGCGTCCGGGTGCCAGATCTGCGCGCTCCGTTAACGACCCGGCTCGCCTGACAGTCGAGGACACCGTGCTGGACCTGTCCGCCATAGCAAGCGAGGGAGATCTTGTGGGCTTGCTTACTGCAGCGGTGCAACGAAGAAAGACCACGCCTCGTCGGCTGCTTACGGCGATGAACGAGCGCAGCCGCTACAAACATCGAAAGTTGGTCACTGACATCTTGGGCGATGTGGCCGCAGGAGCCGAGTCGCCGCTGGAGATGAGGTATCTGCATGATGTGGAACGACCTCACGGACTGCCTTGCGGCGATCGGCAACGGAGCCGGCGCGGCCTGCCTTATTGGACCGATGTCGGCTACGACGAGTACCAGGTCTTGGTCGAGCTCGACGGCCGCAAAGGTCATGAGGGTGTTGGCCGCTTCCGTGACATGAAGCGTGACAACCGATTTGCTCTTGTTGAATGGATCACGCTGCGCTACGGCTGGTACGACGTGGTGGATCGTCCTTGTGTTGTTGCTTTCGAGGTCGCCTCAGCCCTGGCCGCCCGTGGCTGGAATGGCCTGCCAACCCGGTGCTTCCGTTGCATCAATGCGGCCGATCTGGATCTCATCGGATGATCGTGCGCGTTTGACCCCTCCAGACACGGGTCAAACGCGCACGATCTTGAAACCGAGTGGCGCCGCGGCACCACCTTGGTAGTCTCTCCGGCGGTGGCGTGTCTGAGCGGCCTAAAGAGCGCGCCTCGAAAGCGCGTGAGGGGCAACCCTCCGCGGGTTCAAATCCCGCCGCCACCGCTCTTGCCCCGCCGCCGGGGCTCGTGGCGAGACAGAAGTGGGCTCAGGAGCAGATGTGCTACATGACGTACATGGGGTCAGTAGGGGTACGCGCTCTTCAGCAACACGCGTCCGAGGTGGTGCCCCGGGCGGCTGCTGGCGAAATCGTGGAGATCACTGACCGAGGCCGCCCGGTGGCTCGGCTCGTTCCGACTGCGAGCCTGTCTGATCTCTTGGCGGAGGCGCGCCAGGCTGAACGCTGATAACCGATGGCCTACCACCTGGACACGTCCACCTTCCTGAAACTTGTCGCGACCGAGCCGGGGACACCAGCCTTGCGCGCATGGGTGCAGCAGGAGGATCCGACGCTTCTCACGGGCGAAGCTGCTTCCTGAGCGTCTGGTAGAGCCACTCCTCGTAGCGCTTCTTGGCCCAGCGCCGTTCGATCACAAGCCGATGGTAGAGCGCCGGGTCGTTATGCACCCACACGATGTCGGCGGCTTCGGCCGGCTCTAAACCAGTGCGTAGTCCGCCCAGAGCATCCAGCGCGCCGACGACCGATCGGGCGCCGAAGTGTCTCTGCGATTCCCACGTCTCCCACAGTTTTCTGGCTTCGGCGTCGATGCCGGCGGCAACGGTCAGCGCCCTGGATAGGCCGGCAACCCGTGAGCCGATCATGGTGACCATGCGGGCGTAGCCGCGGAGGAGGGCATCCGAGTCCCGTTCCTGCTTGAGTCGGCCGACCTCGGGTCGGTCGCTCACGGCGATCGGCTCGTCGTCGCCGGCGATGGCCCAGTCCAGAGCGAGTTTGAGCAGCTCCACCTTGCCGCCGACGGCAGCGAAAACGGTCTTGCGGCTCACGCCGGCTTCCTCGGCGATCGCGTCAACCGTCGTCTGCCCGAAGCCTTTCCGTACGAAGAGCCTCGCTGCCGCATCCACAATGACGCGGCGTGTTTCCCGAGCCTGGGCAGCCCGCAGCTCGGACGAGTAAACCCTCTTGACACGCTGGCTCATTTTAGGTGACTCTTAGTGTAAGCATTACTCTAAGAGTAACGCAAATTAGTAACACGGAATTCGTAACACGGAATGGGGACAACCATGCGTACGGCCATTGTTGGCGCCGGGCCGACCGGACTTTATCTCGGCATGGCGTTGGCCCGCCGTGGCCATGTGGTGACCATCGTGGACCGCGACACCGGGCCAGAGGGAGACCGTTGGGACCGGAAAGGCGTCATGCAGTTCCACCACCCGCACGGGTTCCGTCAGCAGGTGATCGAGGCCTTGCTGGCCGAGATGCCCGACGTATGGGAGCAGCTCATCGCGGCAGGGCGCCGAACCGATGACACTTCCCAACCAAGCCCGGCCGGCGGGCTTTCACTGTCGTCGCATGGTTTTCGAGCGGGTCCTGCGGTCCGCTGCAGCAGTGGAACCCGGGGTCGAGCTCCGCATCGGGCACACTGACCGCGTGCTGGCCGAGTCGGGCCGTGCGGTCGGGTTGAGCGTGGACGGATACCGACTGGACGCCGACCTCGTTCTCGACGCTTCCGGTCGCGGCGGCCGGATCGGCGATCCCTTTCGTGAGGCGGCCCTGGGTAGCGACTGTGGGCTGGCGTACGTGTCCAGGCAGTACCAACTGCTTCCGGGCGCCGCGCCGGGCCCGGTCAACTCCGTCATTGGCTTCGCCGCTCCCCGTGTCGGCTACGAGGGGTTCGTGTTCGTCCACGACAACGGCGTGATCTCTGCGCTGGTGGCCCGGGCGACGACTGATCGCGAGCTGGCCGGACTGCGCGTGACGTCCGCTTTCGACGCGGCCATGCGCGCCATCCCAGGCCTGGACGTCTGGACCGAGTCCGGTCGGACCCGTCCGATCACCGGGGTTCTGCCCGGCGCGCGGCTGCACAACAGTTTCCGTGGGCAGCTCACCGAGCCCGGTCGGGTCGGACTTCCCGGGCTGTTCTTTGTCGGCGACGCGGTCTGCACAACGAATCCAACCTTCGGACGCGGGATCGCCACGTCGTTGATGCAGGCGCAGCAACTGCTGCGGCTGCTGGACGAGCATGGGGAGGACTTCTCGTCCTGTTCCATCGCCTTCGACGCCTGGTGCACCGAGTGGATCAAGCCGTGGTTCGCCGATCATCTCGAGATTGACGCGCACCGGGCCCGCCGATGGGCGGGCCGGGATATAGATCTGAGCGGACGACTGCCTTCGGACTTGATCATGGCGGCTGCGAAGGTTGATCCAGAGATCGACGCCTAGGTGGGCCCGTACGCCAGCATGTCGGCTTTGCGCAGCAGCCTGGACGCTGTCCAGTCCCGCGCCAAGGACGTCTACGCCAGCGGCTGGCGCCCACCGGAGCCGTCGGGACCGAGCCGGGATGAGCTGGCCGAGCTTGTGAGGAAAACGGTGCGAGCTGAACCCAGCCCGTACGCGATTGCGACCCCAGCTCGACTCTTGAGCGGCCTCACCCAGGGCGGGTGAGGCGTATCACCCACAGTGACGGAGATGATGAGCATCCCTAGCAACCTCACCGGGAGAAACCCCAAGATGTGCCATCACTCAGCCCGTGGATTCTGCTTGAGTGCGATCATGGTTGGGCTGCTTTACATCCTGGCGAGTTGCGGCACGAGCACCGCGCCGAGCCAGCCGAGTCCATCGGCCATCGCAGCCGCACCGACGACAACCGTCGCACAGACAACGGCTTCTCCATCGGCGGCATGTGCTGATGTCGCGGCACTCAAGTCCTCCCTTGAGGCGCTCACACAGGTGAGGCCGTTGCAGGACGGCGTCACGGCGCTGACGACCGCGATCGCCAACGTCAAGACCAACCTCGACAAAGCAGAGGCGTCAGCATCGCCGGCCCTTCAGCCAAGCGTGCAACAGGTGAAAACGGCGTTCGACGAGTTGCAGGCGGCAGTAAGTGGCCTGACCGCCGACAATCTCAAAGAGAAGGCGCCCATGATCACGACCGCGCTTGCGCAGGTCGCCACCGCAACGAGAGCGCTGTCTTCCACTCTCGCCGAGAGCTGCTAACGCACGTTGACGACTACGCCGGGTGTCGGGTTTGGCGGAAAATCCCGATCTCCTCAGCGGAGAGCCTAACTGGGCAATTGGTACGGCCGTACACCATTGCGCTATCGCGGCTGGATTGCGCGCCTGACGGCGTCTGACACGGTCCGGCTGTTGAACGAGACGCCCTCGAGCCAACCCCAGATGTCGAGGACCCGGACCGCGCTCACAGGGTCGGCCTGGCGGCGGACCACTTCTTGCGCTGAGCTCGTTGAGATCCAGGTATCGACCGTGACATCAGAAGACACCGTAGCCGCCGGCGATTGTCTCCCATTGCGGCTAACCAAGCCAGAAATCTCGCGAAGCTGATCGGCGATGCCCCCTGCCAAGTGCTCCAAGTCAGTGGCGACGCGGGGCCAGGGCAACCGACCAGCTGTGCCGTGGGTACGACGAAGCACCTGACCCCCTCTAACCACCTCGTTGACAAGCCACACGACGCCCAACCAGTCAACCGGGTCTGGGGTCCTTCTGAGCTCTGATCGATACTGGGCGAACGTCGAATCAGTCAACAGCATGGAGTGCACGGCCACACTGGCGGTGTCGCGTCGTTCCGCAGCGTCAACGCCAGGATCGGTCAACAACTGCACGGTTGACTCCAGATCATCTGCTGCAGCGTTCAGACTTGCCTTGGCCGTACGACGCATCTCACCCGTCGCGCCTCGCGGCCAGGCCAGCAGGCCGACCACGGCGCCCAGCAGCCCGCCCAAAACGACATCGGTTACCCGAACTTCTGCCAGCCGCCAGCTCACCGGAGCCATCTGAGCAAACAGGAGTGCAACGAGCAACGTAAACATGGCCTGGCCGGCGATAGGCCCCGCCAAGGGCCCAGCGGTCAGCGCGATGACAACGACGAACGGAAAGGCAACCTCATACACCACCGAGTCGCCGCCGACCAAGCCCAGCACCACCGCCATCACCAAGCCGCCGATCACGGTCCCCACAAATGCCGGAATCACGGCGGCCCGTGTCGTGATCACCGAGGTACGCATCAAGGTCACGGTTGCGAGCAGCACCCAGAACCCGTGGGACAAGTCGAGGAGACCCGCCACCAGCCGGGCGGCAGCAAGCCCGATGCCCAACCGGACTGCGTTCTGAAAGAAGACCGACCGCGGCGTGAAATGACCACGAAACCGCGTCCACCACAAGGAAGCCGTAGAGCGGTTTGCATACCAGAACGGTTCTGCGGTCGATACGGCCTGCGGCTCATGGACGCGGACACCCTGCATGATCTGGATTGCCACCGCCAGATCCCGGGTCCAGATGGCAAGCTCCTCAACCACTACCGCGAAGCGCAGCCGAAGCCGTAGGTCGTGATCAACGTGGGAACTTCCTATGATCGCTTCCCGCCGTTGCACATATTCAGAGAGCGCGGCTTCGACTGGTCGGGAATCGGGATCGGCTCTGCCGCCGACGGTCTTCGAGTCCTGAAGCGCTTCCGCTGATTGGCGGAGACTCGCTGCCGTCACCTTCAGCAAGTCCGCGCTCAGATAATGGCCCGCTGCCGCATGACCATGATCAGTTAGCTCAGCCAACGCGGCGACGCGGTTATCCAGACCTCGAAGCAGTGTCGCGGCATGCATGGCGGCCCGGTCTCTCCTGCCCGGACCCGTTGGTCGTTCAAGGGGCGGGATCTTGCTAAGCCTCAGCTCCACCGCACCATCGGTCATCGACCGAGCGCCGGGCTCTTGATCACCGTCCGATTGCAGAAGCGTGACGAGGCGATCGCGAACGATCTGAATGGCCTCGGCCAGCCGATGCCGAAACGGAATCGGAACAGGTGCCGGCCAGAGTACGCGGTCGGCGAGCGCCAAGAGTCCCACAGCAATGACAAGACCGGTCAGCCGCGATCCGAGCGCCTCGGGGGCGTACGGGGGGAAGCTCGGCAGGATATAGAGCAGCTGCAGGCCGTTGGCCGCACCGACAACCCGCGGTCCCCCCACGTTGGCGTACGCGATGAGGAAACCAACAACGAGCATTCCGGCAGCGGCTGCCCAGGTGTTGAAGGCGAGCAGGGTGCCGATCGTCACCAACACAAGTCCGGCGATCAGTGCCGCAAAGTAGGTTTTCGTACGCTGCCAGGGTTCACCGGTGACTTCCGACAACGCACCCAATGCGATGCAACCAAAGCTGGCATACATTGCCATCTGGCTGTCGTGGACCACGTAGAGGCTGAAATAGAACCCCACGCAGGTGGCGACACTGACTCGTGCGGCGCGTTTGATGGCAACTAAGCCAGGGTCCTTGGTCTCAAGCCACTCGCGTAATCCGTCCGTACGCGCCATAACTCAGTATCGCGTCAGCGCCATCCGTCGTACCGCCTCAGTGACGTGTTCTGGACTCGTCCCGAAGTTCAATCGAACAAAGCCGGCGCCGTCGCGGCCATAATCCATGCCACGACTGAGCGCCACGCGCCCTTGGGCGCGAAACCTCTCCGCCGGATCCTCCCCGAGCTCAAGATCACGACAATCGAGCCAGGCAAGGTAGGAGGCATCGGGCGGTGTCCAGGTGATCTTGGGTAGCTCCGCGGCAAGCAGGTCGCCGAGCAATTCCCGGTTGGTGGCAAGCTGATCGCGTACTGCATCGAGCCAGTGGTCGCTGTGGGCGAACGCGGCCTCGGCGGCGATCACGCCGAGTAGGCCCACGCGATCAGTCAGCGAGGGGATGCGCTGCACCGCCTCTCGAGCCCGATCCGAAGCGGTGATCATGAACGCGGCCTTCAACCCTGCCACATTGAAGGCCTTCGATGCCGAGGTCAGCGCAATACCGTGCTCCCGCGCTGCATCAGAAACTTCCAACCACGGTGTGTGTAACGCACCTCTCAGAACCAGGGGCGCATGAATCTCATCGGCCAGCACCCAGCAGTCGTAGCTCGCGCATAAATCGGCGATCTGCTCGAGCTCTGCGCGTGGCAGCACCCGGCCGGTTGGATTATGCGGGTTGGTCAGCACGAGTGCGCGTACTCCGCCGCGCAATGCTTGCTGCAGTGCTTCAAGATCAACTACAGCGGCCGCGTCCAAGGGCAGCAGCACGAGCTCGGCTCCAGCCTGCGGAAGCTCGGTAAAGAATGGCGGGTACGCCGGCGTAAAGAAGGCCACCTTCTCGCCTGGTGTCAGCAGCACACGGCACAACTCGATGAGGCCCGCCATGACGTCAGGCACTAGCGTGATCTGATCTTGGTCGACCGTCCAGCCCAACCGTCGGCGGGCGAAGTCGGCGAATGCCGCCGGAAGCTGAGTCGCCCTCGGCGGGGTATAACCAAGATCATGTCGATCGATCGCGGCATGGAGCGCAGCCGCAACCTCCGAAGCAAGAGGGAAGTCCATTTCGGCGACGGTCGAGGCGAGCACATCAGGTTCCTCGCTCGACCATTTCTCGCTCCGCCGCTTATGTAGCGTTGCAAGGTCGGGCACCGTGAGATCAATAGAGTCCTCGACCACGCTGGACCTCCCGTCATCGCTCAGCCCCCAGAGAAAAGTGGTCAAAGACGCCGGGGCTGAATCGATCAAGCCGTGTCGTTCATGACCACTTTGCATAGGGCGCGCCCAGCATTTCGCTGCGGTCACAAACTCACGTGGAATAGATACTTCTGCTGATCTTTCGCGTTACGTTACTCCTGGGTAGGAGGCGAAAAGTTGACATTACCGCCGGAGGCCGGGGCTGCGGCCGAAGCCGCCATTCCGGAGGCCGTCCTGGTAGGTGCCGGGCCGACCGAGGGCCGCTCCCTCGGGCAGATCGCCTGGATGCGGCTCAAAAGGGACAAGGTCGCCCTTGCGGGTGGCATCTTCTTGATCTTTCTTATCCTGGTAGCAATCTTCGCGCCACTCATCGTCAAGTACCTGGGCGATCCACCGAACGAGTTCCACCAGGAACTGATCGATACCGCGGGCGGCACACTGACGCCGATCGGGCGCTTCGGAGGCATGAGTTGGGATCACCTCATGGGTGTTGAGCCGGTCAACGGGCGTGACATCTTCAGCCGAATCGTGTACGGCAGCCGGATATCGTTGCTGATCGCGTTCTTGGCGACGATACTCTCGGTGCTTATCGGGACCACGCTGGGCATCATCTCCGGTTTCATCGGCGGCTGGACCGATACCTTCACCAGTCGACTCATGGACGTGTTCTTGGCCTTTCCGCTGCTGGTGTTGGCCATTGCTCTGGCCGGAGTCTTTCCCGACCAGGCCTTCGGCCTGCAAGGCAACCAGTTGCGCATCGCACTGCTGATCTTCATCATTGGATTCTTCAACTGGCCCTACATTGGGCGGATCATCCGCGGGCAAACGCTCTCGCTCCGAGAGCGAGAGTTCGTCGAGTCAGCCAAAAGCATTGGTGCCCGCCGCGGCTACATTCTCCGTAGCGAGATGCTGCCCAACCTCATTGCGCCCATCTTGGTCTATTCGACGCTGCTGATCCCGACCAACATTCTCTTCGAAGCTGCGCTGTCTTTCCTCGGCGTCGGTATCCGTCCGCCCACGGCAAGTTGGGGCGGCATGTTGTCCGACGCCGTTGTCTATTACACGCAGCCGCACTTTATGTTTTGGCCCGGCATGGCGATCTTCGTCACTGTCTTGGCCTTCAACCTCTTCGGTGACGGGCTGCGTGACGCCCTCGATCCACGAGCCAACAGATAGGAATCACCTCGGGGTGACCCCCCGACATAACGACAAGAAGGGATTCAGGAATGAACCATTCGAGATCCTGGCGAGTCAGAAGTCTGGCCGCCGTGGGCGTCTCGGCCGCACTGGTGCTGGCTGCATGTGGCGGGGGCGGTGGCGGCCAGAGCAACCAAGGATCAGGCAACCAGAGCGCTCAGGCCGGGTTCGACGCTGCATCCACCAGCGTTGTCAATCCCTCCGACAAGAAGGGCGGCACACTGAAATTCGCGAACCCGGGTGACTGGGACAGCCTTGACCCGGGGGAGACGTACTACGCCTATTCGTGGAACTTCGCCCGGTTATACGGCCGCTCCCTGATGATGTTCAAGTCCGCACCCGGCAAAGAGGGCATTCAGCTCGTACCGGATCTCGCCGAGGCTCCAGGCCAGGCATCGGATAACGCCAAAACCTGGACGTACAAGCTGCGCCAGGGCGTGAAGTTTGACGATGGTACGGAGGTCACCTCCGCTGACGTCAAGTACGCGGTACTGCGTTCCACCGACAAGCAAACCTTCCCCAACGGACCGGCGTACTGGGATGCGCTTCTCGACCTGCCGAGTGGCTACAAGGGTCCCTATAAGACGCCGGACATGAACACCGACTCGGCAATTGAGACGCCCGATGAGTACACAGTCGTTTTCCACGTGAAGCAGCCGTTCGCTGCGTTCGACTATCTCGCTCAGCAGCCGGACACCATGCCAGTACCAAAGGACAAGGACACGGGCGCCAAATACCGGAACTCGATCGTCTCGACAGGTCCGTACAAATTTGAGGGCCTGCAGCCCGGCAAGAGCTTCAACCTAGTCCGCAATGATCAGTGGGACCCAGCCACCGACCCGAATCGCAAGGCGCTTCCGGATCGCATTGAGGTCACCCTCAACGTCAACCCTGACGACATTGACAACCGGCTGATTAGCGGAGACCTCGATGTCGACGTCCTCGCGAGCGGCGTGCAACCTGCCGCACAGAGCCGGATCCTGCAAGACCCGACTCTCAAGGCGAACGCCGACGACCCGCTCGGTGTGCGCCTCTGGTACACCTCGATCAATGAGACGGTTCCACCGCTCGACAACATCAGTTGTCGGAAGGCGATCGAATACGGGATGGATCGCACGGGTTATCAGACCGCATACGGCGGTGAGTTTGCCGGGGGGGAAATGGCAACGACCATCCTTCCGCCAAGCGTTCCCGGTCACATGGATTTCGATCTGTATCCGAACGGCCCAGATCACAAGGGCGACCTGGATGCGGCGAAGAAGGCGCTAGCGGACTGTGGGCAGCCGAATGGCTTCGAGACCAACATCGCCTACCGCGCCGAGCGGCCGAAGGAGAAGGCCACTGCCGAGGCGTTCCAGCAGGCGCTCGGTCGGGTTGGGATCAAGCTCACACTGAAGCCGTACCCGCTGGGCGATTACTTCGCCCAGTACTGCGGGCTGCCCCCGTACGTGGTGAAGAACAAGCTGGGCCTATGCGTCAATGGCTGGGCGGCCGACTGGCCTGATGGCTATGGCTTCTTGTCTCAGATCGTCGACTCGCGGGTCATCCGGGAGACGGGCGGCTCCTCGAATACCAGTGTTCGCATCCCAGAGGTGGACAAGATGCTCGATAGCGCCCTGACCGAACTCAACACCGACAAGCGCAACCAGATCTGGGGCGAGATTGATAAGCGGGTGATGGAGGAGGCCGTCATCTACCCCGGCATCGTCGCCAAGGCGCTGTTCGTGCGTTCGAAGAATGCCACGAACATCTTCGTCACGGATGCTTTCGGTGAGTACGACTACCTAGGGCTAGGTGCCCAAAAGTAGTCGATGAAGATCATTTCATGCTGAGCCTGCCGAAGCTCGCTTCGGCAGGCCTAGCGCGGATGACCTGCTAGGGAGGTGACTCGAGCTGTTCTCCTATATCGTGCGACGACTGCTATGGGCAGTTGTGCTGCTGATTGTGCTGAGCATGGTCACCTTCTCGATCTTCTACCTGATACCGCGACTGGCTGGGGCGACCCCAGAGACCCTGGCGGCGCGTTATGTCGGGCGCGCCGCTACCGCCGAGACGGTTCATTTGACTGCGGAACAGCTGGGGCTCCTCGACCCGGTGCCTGTGCAGTACTGGCACTGGCTCAAGGGCATATTCGTCGGCGCCAGCTACGACTATGGCGCTGGCGTGGAGCATTGTCCGGCTCCTTGTCTTGGGTATTCCTTCATCACCAAGCAGCCGGTGTGGCCTGAGCTGCTGGATCGAGCTCCGGTCACCATCTCGCTCGTCGTCGGGGCGGCGCTCATTTGGCTGGTCGCTGGTGTGTCCGTAGGCGTGATGTCAGCGCTACGGCGGGGCTCAGTGTTCGACCGCGGCGCGATGGGCATCGCGCTGGCCGGAGTCTCGCTGCCGATCTTCTTTACCGGATTGATAGCGCTGGCCTTCTTCAGTTATCAGCTGCGGATCACCGCACCCGGCGGCACGTACGTGCCCTTCAGTGAGAACCCAGCCGGTTGGGCGTACGCGATGCTGCTGCCCTGGATCACTCTCGCGTTTCTGTTCTCAGCTCAGTACGCTCGGCTGACGCGAGCCGGAATGCTGGAGACCATGAGTGAGGACTACATCCGTACGGCGCGCGCCAAAGGATTACCGGAAAGAAGGGTCATCCTCAAGCACGCGCTGCGCGGAGCTCTGACCCCCGTCCTCACGATCTTCGGTCTAGACGTTGGACTGCTGCTCGGCGGTGCAGTGCTCACCGAGAAGACTTTTTCGCTCAATGGTTTGGGCAAGTACGCATACGACGGAATCGTCAGCAACGACTTGCCGAAGATCCTCGGCGTTACCCTGGTCGCCGGCTTCTTTGTGATCATGGCGAATTTGTTCGTTGATCTTATGTATGGCGTGATCGATCCCCGGGTGCGACTCGAATGACGACGTCTGCACTGCGTGATCTCGTCACCCGGCATCCCGGTCGGCTTGACAAGCAACCATTCCTGGAGGTTGTTGATCTTCACGTACAGTTCCCAACCGACGACGGCTTGGTAAAGGCCGTTGACGGGCTCAGCTTTGCGCTCGACCGCGGTCGCACCCTTGGCATTGTGGGCGAATCGGGCTCGGGGAAGAGTGTGACCAGCTTGGCGATCATGGGTCTGCACACCCGGCCGGCTTCGGAGCAGACCCGGCCGGGCGCACAACTGAGCGGGGAGATCTACCTCGACGGGGAGGACCTGTTAGGCAAGACTCCGGAATACGTCCGGAGCCTGCGCGGCAAGCGAATGGCGATGATCTTTCAGGATCCGCTCTCGGCGATGAATCCTTACTACACGATCGGCCACCAGATCATCGAGGCGTACCGCATCCACAATCCGGTGAATAAGAAGGTGGCGCGCAAGCATGCCATCGACATGCTCGGCAGGGTTGGGATCCCGGAGCCGAGCCGCCGCGTCGACGCGTACCCACACCAGTTCTCGGGCGGCATGCGCCAGCGCGCCATGATCGCTATGGCCTTGTCGTGCGATCCGGATCTGCTGATGGCCGATGAGCCGACGACGGCTCTCGACGTCACTGTCCAAGCGCAGATTCTTGATCTCATTCGCGATCTGCAACGGGAATTCAATTCTTCAGTCGTCTTGATCACCCATGATCTTGGTGTCGTCGCCGAGCTGGCGGATGACGTACTTGTGATGTACGCGGGCCGGGCGATGGAGTACGGCTCCGCGGATCAGTTGTTCAACCGGCCGGCCCATCCCTACACCTGGGGGTTGCTTGGGTCGATGCCCCGCTTCGATCGGACCAGGGAACGACTGCTCGCGATCAAGGGCACGCCGCCCAGCTTGATCAATGTGCCATCGGGCTGCCCGTTCCACCCTCGTTGTGAGTACGCCGCCCGGAACGAGGGTCTCAGCGCGGAAGTGCGTCCGGAACTGATCCCGGTCGAACCCGGCCACACCGTCGCCTGCCACCTGTCCGAGACCGACCGCGAGCAGATCTGGGAACACGAGATTGCGCCGAGATTATGACCGCGCCAACCCAGCATCCTGAGAAATCGAGCGATGATCAGGACTCCGAGCTGATCACCGTTGAAGGATTGATCAAGCACTTTCCGATTCGCGCGGGGATCTTTCGCCGCCAGGTGGGGGCGGTTCAGGCCGTGGATGGAGTGAACTTTTCGGTCAAGCGAGGCGAAACGTTCTCGATCGTCGGCGAATCCGGCTGCGGCAAATCGACCACGGCCCGGCTACTGACTCGGCTCCTCGAACCAACGGATGGAAAGATCATCTTCGAGGGGCGCGACATCAGCCATCTCAAGGATGGAGCGATGCGCCCGCTGCGCCGAGACGTCCAGATGATCTTCCAAGATCCCTATTCCTCGCTCAATCCCCGGCACACCGTTGGCAAGATCGTGGGCGCTCCTTTCCGCATCCAAGGTGTAGATCCGCCGGGCGGAGTGAAGAAGGCGGTACAAGATCTGCTTGCTGGCGTCGGGCTCAACCCAGAGCACTACAACCGTTATCCGCATGAGTTTTCCGGGGGGCAGCGGCAGCGCATCGGCATCGCCCGAACCTTGGCTTTACGCCCGCGACTGATCGTCGCCGACGAGCCGGTGTCGGCGCTGGACGTCTCGATTCAGGCCCAGATCATCAACCTGCTGGAGGATCTGCAGGAGGAGTTCGATCTCACCTACGTGATCATCGCCCACGACTTGTCGGTGGTGCGCTATGTATCTGATCGGGTCGCGGTGATGTATCTCGGCAAGATCGTCGAGCTCGCCGATCGAGAGCCGCTGTACACCGCGCCGATGCATCCTTACACGGTGGCGCTGATGTCAGCCGTCCCCGTGCCGGACACTCGGCGCCGGCAGGAGCGGGAACGGATTCTGCTGAGCGGCGACGTGCCGAGCCCGATCTCACCGCCGCCGGCGTGCCGCTTCCACACGCGATGCTGGAAGGCACAGGAGATCTGCCGAACTCAGGAGCCGCCACTGGTCGAATTGCTGCCGCGGCATCGGGTGGCATGCCACTTCCCCGAGAACCTTCCAGATGCGGCTGCCCAGGCTACTGCCGCAGATGGCGAGCTCCGGTAAAGATTGATCCATGAGCCCCGGAGACGAAGAGCGCGATGGCGTCTCGTTCACCCACCTTGATCAAGAGCTCTTCGATGGGGCCAACGCGACAAAACGGGATTTGATCGACTATTTCGACTCGGTCCATGATCGCATCCTGCGGTGCTTACATGATCGCCCGCTGTCGGTGATCCGCATCCGACCTGGGCAGCCGCCGTTCATGCAGAAGAACCTTCCGAAGTACACCCCGGACTGGGTCCCCAGAACCTCCATCTGGGCCGATGCGTCGCGGCGCGAAGTCTCCTACGCCTTGTGTAATGACCGCCGTACGCTGCTGTGGTTCGCCAACCAGCGGGCCGTGGAGTATCACGTCACGCTGTTCAGCATGGGCCATCCAGTCACGCCCGACTATCTCGTCCTCGATCTGGATCCTCCAGAAGGAGCGACGTTCAATGTCGTCGTACGAGCCGCGCGACTGGTCCGGCAGGCGCTCGACGATGCCGGCCTAGCGGGTGCTGTCAAAACCAGCGGCGCCAAGGGCCTGCACATCTTTGTGCCGGTGGCGCCTGACACCTCACCCGAGGACGCCGCGGCGGTGACTCGCGCAATTGCCGTACGCGCGGAGCAGATCGATCCAGACCTGGCAACGACGGCCTTTGTCAAGGACGAGCGGGAGGGCAAGGTCTTCCTGGACTCGACACGAGCCGGCGGCGCCACAGTGGTGGCCGCGTACAGTCCACGGATCCGGCCCGGAGTATCGGTATCATTTCCGGTTTCCTGGGATGACATCGACGGCGTCGTACCGGCCGATTTCACGATCAAGAACGCGGCGCAGTTGCTGGACGGGGCCGATCCGTGGGCGGACCAGATGCCGGCACCGCAGCAACTCGACGCCGACCTGGTAGCCGAGGGTCACACCATTCCTGTCGCCCGCGTCCAGGCGATGCACGAGGGCAAACGGCGGGCCCGCGCTCGTCGCGATTCGTGATCATGTGAGCTGAGCGCGGAGGCAGGCGCTGAGGCGCTCGCTATCGGAGCCGTTTCTTCGCACATGCTCAGATACCCCGGCCGGTTCGGCCAATTTGACTGGCATTCGTGGCTTTATGCGGAGAAACGTCAACCTGGGGAAGGATGTGCGCATGATTGAGATTGACGTCATCCTTCTGGTGGGTGCCGTCGTCTTGATCGCCGCGATTATCGCCGCCCGGATCGGTGCTCGGATCGGCCTACCGTCCCTGCTGTTGTTCTTGGGGCTCGGCATGGTGATGGGTGAATCCGGCATCGGGATCTCATTCGACAATGCCGATCTGGCGCAGGCGCTGGCCTTTGCTGCGTTGGTCGTGATTCTGGCCGAGGGCGGTCTCACCACGCGATGGAGCGATATCAGATCCTCGACGATCTTTGCGGCCTTGCTGGCCACCTTCGGCGTCTTGATCAGCGTGGGTCTGATGACCCTGTTCGGGCACTACGTACTCGGCCTGCCGATCTGGATTGCGTTGTTGTTGGGCGCTGTGACCTCCCCAACCGATGCTGCCGCGATCTTTTCGGTACTCCGTACCGTTCCCATCTCCAACAAACTGCGAGGTGCCCTGGAGGCAGAATCGGGCCTCAACGATGCGCCGACCGTGCTGCTGGTGCTGCTTGCGAGCTCGTTCGCGGTCGGCAATCCAGTCGAGTTTGGCGTCTTCGGTGTCATCGGCTTGATCGTGCTCGAGCTGCTCGGCGGTCTGGTGATCGGTGGGGGATTGGGCTGGCTCGGTGCTCAGATTCTGCGTCGGGTCGCGTTGCCGTCGTCTGGGCTCTATCCGCTCGCGATCTTGGTCTGGACGGTGTTCACGTACGGCATCACCGCGCTCATCCATGCCAGCGGCTTCGCTGCCGTCTACGTCTGTGCACTGATCCTTGGCAACATCCAGCTCCCTCACCGAGCGGCGACCCGCTCATTTGTCGAAGGTATTGGCTGGATCGCCCAGATCGGGCTCTTCGTCATGCTCGGCCTGCTCGCGTTTCCCGATCGCGTCACGCTTCGTGGCGCGCTCATCGCCGTGACAGCGGGGGTCTTTCTCACGTTCGTTGCCCGGCCTGTCTCGGTGATCGCCTGCGGGGTCTGGTTCCGGATTCCGTTGCGGCATCAAGTCTTTCTCTCCTGGGCCGGCCTGCGGGGGGCCGTTCCCATCGTGCTGGCAACTATTCCGTTGGCCCAGGAGGTGCAAGGCGCGGAGTTCCTCTTTGATGTGGTGCTCGTCTTCGTCATCGTCTTTACCTCCTTACAAGGTCCGACGCTGCCCTTCTTCGCCCGGTTGCTCGGGCTGGCTGAGGATGAGACGGCACAAGACTTTGAGGTCGAGGTTGCGCCGCTGGACAAGATCTCGGCGGATCTGTTACAGGTCCGCATCCCGGCCAAATCGCGGCTCGTCGGTGTTGAAGTAGGCGAGCTTCGGCTTCCCAAAGACACTGTCGTGTCCTTGATCATCCGAGATGACCGGCCCTTTTATCCAGGCGGCCGGGAGCGGATTCAGGCAGGTGATGAGTTGCTCATCGTGACACCTGAGGACCAGCGCGCCAACACCGAGGAACGCCTGCGGGCCGTGGGGCAGCGTGGTCGACTCGCCCGCTGGCGCTCCCAGGCTGAAGACTCAAAGTGATCAGTCGAATGTGCCCTCCCAGAGTGTCCGAATGCCGCCCACGACACCCGCCAGCCATCTCAAGACTGCGAACGTTGGTGATCAGGAGGCCTCGGCCGGAGGCTGCTTGGTGAGCTCTCGTACGGCCGCGTCGATGTCCTCGCCGGCGGTATCGACGGGCTCCATGTAGAGCCGTCCTTCAGCGATCAAACCGTCACGGATCACCATGATCGTGACGCCCCGCGTGGCGAAGGGCGAGCCGTCACGATGCATTCCGCTCCATACCCACTCGCCCCACTCGGTGTCACTGTCGGCGGTGGAGGACACAAGGTCGACAGCTAGGTCAGGTACTGCCTCAAAGAGTGCAGTCCAGTTCTTGACCACTTGGGCGCGACCACCGAAGCCGCGTCCTGGGTGCACTGGCTGCGAGCTGGCGTAGTCCTCGGCGAACAGGGCTGCCATGCGCTGGACGTCATGGGAGTTCACCGCCTCAGCTAACCGCTCCAGCATCGTCGACACGCCACACCGCCTTCGAATCAGCCGCCAAGTGCGGGAGTTGGGCTCGGAGTTTGTGAGGGCAGGCAAACCGTATCAGTGTCCACCTGGTAAGTGGTCTTGGCTTTCTTGTCGAAGCCGCCGTACTTATTGCCTACGAGTACGTCGACCGTACGGTCCACCCGACCGTCGGAGCGTACGACCGATTGCTTGAAGAAGGTTTTGACGAACTTCACCTCGGGGTTGTTCACATCGGCGCCGACGATCACGGTCTTCTGGATCTTCTCCACGGTGTTGGTCGTCAGCGTGACGCGGAAGCCTTTGGTCCGCAGTGATCGGCCGACATCGGCCGCGAGGCCCTTGCGATCACCGCCGTTGTAGACCCTCACGACAACTTGGGTGCTCTTCAGCTCGCCATTGGGCACATTCTGGTTGACACAAGGCTCGGGAGGCAGCACGGGTAGCGGCTTAAGGATGTTTTGGTAGCCCCAATATGCGCCATACAGCAACACACTTAACAAGATCAGGAGGGTGACCGGGGTTCGCGCCACGCGGAAGATCCGACCGATCAACGTCGAACTCCTTTACCTCCGCAGCGGCCCCGATGCGTGAGTTCGCGAGCTCCTCCCAAGGCCCGACTACCCCCCGTGCGGGTGAGCCTACCTGGAGTTCGGTGCTACTTCAGGTCAAGGACTCGGGCATGCATGGTCTGCCGCTGCTGAAGGGCGGCCCGCAGCGCGCGATGCAGCCCATCCTCGAGGTAGAGCTCTCCACGCCAGGACACGACGTGGGCAAAGAGGTCGCCGTAGAAGGTTGAGTCTTCTTCCAGGAGTGCTTCCAGGTCCAAGGTGCGTTTCGTCGTCACAAGCTGGTCCAAGCGCACCTGGTGCGGGGCGATCGCCGCCCACTGCTTCTGGACGTAACCATGATCTGGGTACGGGCGTACGTCTCCGACGCGCTTGAAAATCACTGTGACACTCTAGTCAAGTTCGGGAGGGCATCTCCACGGTCCGTCGTTACGATTTGGCACATGGGCGAGCCGGTGGCTGAGCAACTCTCCGAAGACGTGCGGCGGATCGTTCAGGGCTATACCTTCGACGAGCCAGCGATCGAGCTCGGCGTACTGATGGAGAACGATGCGCCCGTGCCGTCCGCCGGCGTACGCATTCCGCTGAGCATGCTGAACCGGCACGGTTTGGTGTCCGGCGCGACCGGTACGGGCAAGACGAAGACGCTGCAGCTGATGGCCGAGCAGATTTCCGCTGCCGGTGTACCGGTCTTCGCCGCTGACATCAAGGGCGACCTGTCGGGCATCGCCTCGCCCGGCCAGCCGAATGACAAGCTGCTGGCGCGTACGCAGAAGATTGGCCAAGACTGGCAGCCTCGGGCATGTCCCACAGAGTTCTTCGCTCTCGGCGGGGAGGGCAACGGCGTGCCGCTGCGCGCGACGATGAGCTCATTCGGGCCGGTGCTGTTGTCGAAGGTGTTGGGACTCAATGAGGTCCAGGAGTCCTCGCTTGGGCTGGTGTTTCATTACGCCGATGAGGCTGGGCTTCCTTTGCTCGATCTCAAGGATCTGCGGGCGGTGCTGACCCATCTCACCAGCGACGAGGGCAAGGCGGAGCTGAAGAACATCGGTGGGCTGAGCGCCTCAACGGTCGGCGTGATCTTGCGTACCTTGATCAACTTCGCCGACCAGGGCGCCGAGGCGTTCTTTGGGGAGCCGGAGTTCGACACCGCCGATCCGTTGCGGGTGACGCGCGACGGTCGCGGTGTCGTGTCGCTGTTGGAGCTGCCCAATCTGATGGACCGGCCGGCAGTCTTCTCTACTTTCTTGATGTGGTTGCTGGCTGACCTGTTCCACGAGCTGCCCGAGGTCGGCGATATCGACAAGCCGAAGTTGGTCTTCTTCTTCGACGAGGCGCATCTACTCTTCGACGACGCCTCGAAGGCGTTCTTGGATGCCATTGCACAGACGGTGCGGTTGATTCGCTCAAAGGGTGTCGGCATCTTCTTCGTTACTCAGACCCCGAAGGACGTGCCGGACGACGTACTCGCACAGCTCGGTTCCCGGGTGCAGCACCAGCTCCGGGCCCATACGCCCAACGACGCCAAGGCACTGAAGCAGACGGTCGCAACCTTCCCCAAGTCGCATTACGACCTCAGTGAGGCATTGCAGCAGCTGGGCATCGGTGAGGCGATCGTCACGGTGATGGATCCCGACGGCGCGCCGACGCCGGTGGCCTGGACTCGGATGCGGGTACCGGAGTCCCTGATGGCGCCGACGCCGGATGAGGTGCTCCTGCCTGGGATCGCGGCCTCGGCGTTGATGGTGAGGTATGGGCAGTCGCTCGATCGCGACTCGGCGCACGAGATCTTGGCTCGCAAGCTACAGGCCGGCGCTGAGGAGGCCGAGCGGGAACGACTGGAGAAGGAGGCCGCGGCTCGGGCCGCGGCTGAAGAGAAGGAGCGGCAGAGAGCTCAGGCGCAGGCCGAGCGCGAGGCTCGGGCAGCTGCGGGGGCCCAGTCGGCAGGGCGGGCGCGGCCGCGTACGCCGCAACGCCGCGTGAAGTCGGTGGTGGAGCAGATCACGGGTTCGAGTGCGTTCAAGCAGTTCGCGCGTACTGCGGGAACCGAAATCGTCCGCAGCATCTTTGGGACGGCGCGGCGCCGGCGCCGCTGACGTTGAGCCTGTCGAAGGCCGAGCTTGAGCACATCGACAGGCTCAACCAGCCCTACCGAGACCTACTATGCAGCCTTGCGGGTGGGTGCGTTGGTTTGTTGAAAAGCACGCTGTTGTTGTATCCGCTGAGCGGCCGCGGCATTGTGATTGATGATCGCGACGATGACTGCGTACCGCTCCGCCTTGTCGCGGCGCTGCTGTTGCTGGCGGCGGCGTTCGTCCTCCAACATAGCTGTTCTCCTTATAGATAAGTGAAAAATGGGCGCACCCGACCGGACGACCGGCAAAGGTCGCCGGACGAGGGAACGGAGGCAGCTGCTCAGGCGTCTAAGACAGGCGAGTCAGTGATCGCCAACATTCAGCGCTTGAGCGGAAGGATGTCCGAAGGAGCAGCGACGCTATACGTCGCTGTCGTGGGGCGTGCTCAACCAAGCGGCGGAAGCATGGCTGATCTCGATCTTGGGACTAATCATGATCATGTACAAGGTGAGCACCCCCTCTCTGTGAAGAGCTGCGGTCCGGTGCGGAACGCTTGATGATCAAGGATAAGCAGTCGGCCCGGGACCCCGCAATCGGATTATTTCGGGACGGCATAAGGTGAGGACCAGACCTTGATCACCGATGTGACCGTCAAGGAGCTCCCCATGGCCCTCTCCAGCCCTGACACACCGCCCACAGACGTACCTGAGGCCGACTGGGCTGAACAGGCGCTCGAGGCTGACCCGCTAGCTGAGGCGGAGGCTGAGAGCGAAGTGCGTCAAGGCCCTGCGAAGATCGACAGCGTTCTCCGCGAGGTCGATGATGCCGATCTGGCCGAGCAGGAGACCGTGGCCTACGTCGAGGACGACGACATCCGCTGATTGCCGACAGCGGAGTTGGCGTTTTGCCGCCGCCCGGCTCGTAAGTGGTCAAGAACGCCATCGGACTCGCAAGACTGAGCGTCGTTTCTGACCACTTTCTCAGCAGATCTCTCCTTGGGCGCAGACGGTACGGCCCTCCCTGCTGAGTTATGTTGCTGGCGTGAGGGCGCGCTCGGGGATCGCTCAAGCGGCGGCGCTGGTGACCGGACTGACCGCAGTGTCGGCGGTTTTGGGCTTCCTTCGCGATGTCGTCATAGCCGGCGTCTTTGGGGCCGGCGGCGAGCTCGATGCCTTCCTGGTAGCCCAGGGATTGATGAATCTCGTGCTGGCGCTCGTTGCCGGCGCCATGGCGAAGTCGACGGTGCCCGTGGTCGCCGCGCAGGTCAGTGCCGACGGTGACTCGAATAAGGCTGCGCATACGCTCTCCGTCGTACTGACCGTGACGCTGGTCGTGCTGGGCCTTGGTTCGTTGATCATGGCGCTAGCTGCGCCCTTGGTTGTCACCGTGCTAGCGCCGGGATTCAAGGGCGCGCAGGCCGAACTCGCCGCGTCGCTGACTCGTATTGTCTTGATTGCGACCGTCTTGATCTCCGGGACGAACCTGCTCGCCGCTGCCGCAGAAGCCCATCGCCGATTCTTCTGGTCCGCGATGCAGGGCGTTCCCTTCAACGTGATCATGATCGTCGCGGCGGCGGTCTTCGGGCCCCGATTCGGCGTCTATGCCCTGGCCGTCGGGTTCGTCGTTGGCTCCGGAGCTCGGTTGCTCTGTCAGCTGGTGCCCATTCATGCCCTGAAGCTGCGGTTGCGCGCATCGTGGGACTTGAAGGACCCGGGCTTCCGATCAATCGCCAAGTTGATTCCGCCGCTGCTGGTGGGCAGCGCGCTCGGCAATGCCAACACCATGGTCGATCGGGCCGTAGGCTCGATGGTCGGAGAGGGCACGATCTCGGCCCTGAGTTATGCCTGGCGCATCATCTCGCTCGGTCAGACGTTGCTCGTCGCATCGTTGCTCACCGCGCTCTATCCAGCCTTCGGTGCCGCCGCTGGGAGCCGCAATCTCGAGGAGATGCGACGACTGGTCGGCCGAGGGTTGGCAACGGTGGCCACAGTGCTGATGCCCGTATGCGGGTTTCTCGTCGTATGCGCCGTTCCGGTCGTCGCCCTCATCTTCGAACACGGCAGCTTTTCTCCGAGCGACACCCAGCACACGGCAACCGCGATGCTGGTATACGCCCCCGCCTTGTTAGCGCTTGGCTGGCGTGAGATGGTCGTGCGCGCCTCGTATGCAATGGGGGACTCCCGCCGCCCAGTGACGGTTTTCGTGATGGCCATGACGATCAATGTGGTCGGCGACTTCACGCTCGGACTGACCTTTGGTATCGCCGGGATCGCCGCGTCGACGTCGCTGTCGGTGCTGTTTGCCGCGGTGGCAAATACCTGGCTGCTGGGTCGACGTCATGACGCGGTCGATCTTCGATCCCTGCCGTTGATGGTCGGGCGTACGGCGGTCGCGGCCGGCGCGGGCACGGCTGCCGGCGCTGTCGTCTACCGGCTGCTGGATCCGCTTCTCGGCTCCGGCCTCATCAACGAGATCTTGTTGGTGGCACCGGTCGGGCTGATCCTCCTCGGCGTGTTCATTGGGGCCTTATACGTCCTGCGCGCCCCGGAGCGGCTGCTCCTTACGGAGGCGCTAGAGGTTGTCACGCGCCGGCGCCGATAAGATCGTGCGCGTTTGACCCTTGTCTCAGGGGTCAAACGCGCACGATCTTTTTCGGGTGGCCTCAGGCGGGTCGTACCAACACGAATGGGGTGCTCGTGAGGCGCTGCCCTAAGGGATTGTCGCCCAGCACAGCCTGCAACGTCTTCGCCGACAGCGATTGTGGAGAGACGGCGCGGATGGAACCGCCGTAGTCGTTGAGATCGACGATGCTGACACCGATGTCCAGCGCCCGCTCAAGATCGGCACAGAGCTGCTGTGCGAACGTCGTCTCAAGCGGTGGGAAGAGGACGTGCTCGTACGGCGGCCGCCCACCGTCGACGTCCCGCGCCACCGATCCCGCCATTCGATAGAAGCTGCCATGCATGCCGAACGGCCGAGTCACCGCAGTGCTCACTGCCGCAGCGATGATCCGCCAGTAGCCGACAGTGCGAACGACGTACTCCATCTTCTCGGGGACGGCGAGCCCCTTGGAGTCGGTACGCGGATGGACGCGAGCAGCAAGGAAACGAGCGAGTCGACCAGGCTGCACGGTGCTGATGTCGACCGTGCGGCCGGTCAGCAAGATGGCGACTTTCTCACTAATGGCGACGGTGTCGCCCGATCGCGCCACTCGAAGGTGTTCCTTGAGGGCTAATGCGAGATCGTCGGTCGCATCAAGCCAACGGGTATGCAGTGGGAGCCTCAAATATTCGACACCGGATGCGTTGACTTTGGTCCAAAGCCGCTCTCGGTTGCCTGTCTCGGACTGCGTGACAAAGGTCATGTCGACTCCTGCTGGCCGTTGATGGAGTGAAACATGTGACAAATGTGATCTGGGTTGATCATAGAGTGCCTGGAGACGACTGACAGTCCCCCGAAAAATCGGCGTGTCGCACTGGACGGCCGCGGATTGCAGTGATCAGAAACGCCAACACGCTAACGGATTTGCCGGCAGTTCGTGGCTAGTTCGGAATAATTCGGCAACATTCGGCTAGTTCGAGTCGCGGGTGACATGCCGTTGTGCGGACTGACATGATCGGACCGTGGCGTCAGAACCGCGGATGGTGTCGCTGGGATTCGGTAAGTTCGCGCGATCAGACCGGATCTATGCCATGGAGCCGCTGGTTGGCGAAGATCGTGGCGACGGCCACCGGACCAAGGTGTGGGTCGAGGGCATCAAGGATCCGATCATTGCCGCGCGTACCGAGGTGACGATCTTGCGGGACATGGGCCAGGAAGCGGCCGCCATAGAGGCCCCGTTCATTGACGAGGCTCTCGATCTGGCGTCACGGCTGGCTAGTGCGGCGGAGGCAGGACGGGTCGATCTAAATGATCTTGGCCGCAGAGCCCGACACCTCCTTGCTGCCACCACGGCGCAAGACCGCCTCTTGTGATTATGCTTCCCGTTCGGGGCTGCGCCGCAGATCTCGGGCCCTGACCCAGCCCTGACGCCCATCTGGCCCTCGCACGCGTCCCCACCATTCCCCGCGTTCGCGTACCCAATAGTCGAGCGTTCCCGCAGCCGCCCAGGTTGCCGTATCCACCTCGACCGGTGGGCGTACCTCGCGCCGCTCCTCGGGCGCTCGTTGTCCGTACTGGTTGTAAACCACGTCCATGTCCATCGCCATTTGGCAAGCCTCGTCCTCACCAAGATCAACAGCGCGCCAGCCCATTACGCCGCCGTCGTAGACGCCCCACCGCCCGCTCCCGATGTGTCGCGCCTCAAACCTCACGCATCTATTAGAACACGAGTGCGATTAATTCGGCACGGTGAAATGCCGGCGACGCTACATGTCCATGCCGCCGTTGACACCCCAGATCTGACCGGTGATGTAGGAGGACTCGTCGGCCGCGAGGAATCGGACGATCCGCGCGACCTCTTCCGGCCGGCCGAAGCGACGCAAGGGAATCTGGCCCTTGATCCTGTCCAGCACCTTCTCCGGCACGGCGGCGACCATCTCGGTGTAGGTGTAGCCCGGGGTAACGGTGTTGACAGTGAGCCCGATGCTGTCGTCATCGAGCTTCCCGGCGCGTTCCAGCAAGAAGGCTGCCTCGCGAGCGAACGTCTTGGTCAGCCCGAAGAGGCCAGACTTGGAGGCCGCATAGTTGGCCTGACCGACATTGCCGATCTCGCCGATAATCGAACTGACGTTGATGATTCGGCCGCTGCCGCGCTCGACCATGTGTCCCAGCACGGCCTGAGAGAGGAAGAAGGCGCCTGAAAGGTTCACATCCAGTACCTTGTGCCAGTCATCGTCGGTCAGCTTCAAGATCGTCTTGTCGATGGTGATGCCGGCATTGTTGACCAAGATGTCCAGCCGGCCGTATTGCTCCATGACTTCGTTGACCACCCGGCGGCAATCGTCCGGATTCGCGACGTTGCCGCGGTGGGTGCTGACCGGTGTGGACCATCTGGCCGCAAAGTCCTGCGCGAACTCGTTTGCGCGCTCCACGTTTCCGCTGAAGCCGGCCGCAACAGTCGCGCCTCGGGATGCAAGTTCTTCGGAGATAGCGGCGCCGATGCCGCGGGTGCCGCCGGTGACCAGCGCCACCCGACCGATGAGCTTCGATCCCCTCGCAAGGCCGGCAGGCTCCTCGGCAATGTCGACGGTGGCTGATTCGCTCATGTTGTGCCTCCTGGTAGCTCACGAAAGATGTGGTCGGGGGTTTATCTGATCCTCGCGCATTGCCTGATTGAGGCACAACCGGGGGAGCCAACTGGGGCAGCGCGTTTCTCCGCACAGCGCCACGAAAGAGGCCTGATCAGCGTGAAACGCCCCACATTCGTGGCCTTGTGCGTTAAAAACGCTTGAAGCCCGCCTGGCATGCGGGACACTCGTCCGATGACCAGCACGCTTGAGCAAGATCAACAAACCCGTACGGATGCCTCCACCGATTTTTGGCATACAGCGGTGGTGTACCAGATCTACCCACGCAGCTTCGCAGACAGCAACGGCGACGGGGTCGGTGATCTTCCCGGCATTACGTCCCGAGTCCCGTACCTGCGCTCGCTGGGCGTGAATGCGGTTTGGCTGACTCCGTTCTATCCTTCAGCGCTAGCCGATGGCGGCTACGACGTTGATGATCATCGCGATGTCGATCCGCGGCTGGGTACGTTGGCGGATTTCGACGGGATGGTGGCGGCGCTGCATGCGGCGGAGATCAAGGTGATCGTCGACATCGTGCCCAATCACACCTCCAATCTGCATCGCTGGTTTGTGCAAGCCCTTGCCGCCGGCCGGGGGTCGCCAGAGCGTGAACGTTACCTCTTCCGGGACGGCCGTGGCCTAAGCGGTGCCGAACCGCCCAATGACTGGCAATCGATCTTCGGCGACTCGGCCTGGGCGCCAGCCGGTGACGGTCAGTGGTACTTCCACTGCTTCGCGGCCGAGCAGCCCGACCTCAACTGGGAGAACGAGGAGGTCAGGGAGGATTTTCAGCAGACCGTACGCTTCTGGGCCGACCGCGGTGTCGACGGATTCCGGATCGACGTAGCGCACGGACTGCGAAAAGACATGTCCGAGCCGTATCCGCCGTGGGGTGAGATCGCCGACATGATCAGAACCGACGGTTCGCATCCATTGTGGGATCGCGACGACGTGCACGAGATCTACGCCGACTGGCGGCGGATTCTTGATTCTTACGATCCACCCCGTTATGCAATTGCGGAGGCCGACGTACATCCGACCCGCAGAGCCCGTTATGCGTCGCCGGACAGTCTCGGCCATGCGTTCAACTTCGCCCTGCAGGACGCGGATTGGCGCATCGAGCACTATGTCCAGGTGATCAACACCGGGCTTGCGGACATGATCAACTATGGCTCGACGACTAGCTGGCTGCTGGGCTGCCATGACATTTCACGAGTAGCGACCAGGTACGGGCTTCCGTTTGCAGATGATCGTCCGGCCTATCGCGTCGCTCGAGATTGGTTGCTCACCGACGGCACCACCCCGCGTCTGGACCGAGCGCTGGGAGAGCGACGAGCCCGAGCGGCGATCATGATCTTGCTGGCACTGCCCGGGTCGGCCTACATCTATCAGGGCGATGAGCTGGGGCTGCAAGAGGTGGCCGACCTACCGCGCGAGGCCTTGGAGGATCCTGTGGCGAGCCGCTCTACGACCGACAAGGGCCGCGACGGGTGCCGCGTACCGCTGCCCTGGAGCGCAGCTGGCCCGTCGTACGGCTTCGGCTCCCAGGCCGCGCACCTGCCCCAGCCCGACTGGTTCGCCTCGTACGCCGTGAGCGTGCAAGAGGCGGATCTCGACTCCACGCTCAATCTCTACCGGCGGGCGCTCGGGCTCCGCTGCCAGCTGTTCCCTGACAGCGACCTCACCTGGATCGAATCAGAGCACTCGTTGCTGCACTTTTCGCGTCCCGGCGGCGTACGGTGCCTGACCAACTTCGGCGCTGAGCCCGTCGCTCTTCCGGCTGGCGAGGTACTGCTGAGCAGCGGCCCACTTGATCACGCTCTACTCCCCAGCGACACCACCGTCTGGCTGCGGGTGCGGTAACCCGATCAGTTTGACAAGGTGAGAGAGTCAATATCGCCTATGAGCGAATTCGCACCGGGGGAGACCGCAATGAGTGAAGCAGTCGTGCTGGTCGGCACGAGAAAAGGGCTCTGGATCGGCCGTTCAGACGAAGATCGCCAGGCTTGGGACTGGTCGGAGCCCCAGTTCTTGATGGAGGCGGTGTACGGAACCGGCATCGACACCCGTGGAGCAGAGCCCAGACTCCTCGTCGGTGGCACCAGCGAGCACTGGGGCCCGGGCGTCTACTACTCCGACGACGTCGGAGCGAAGTGGACAGAGGCGCATGCCGCTCCCGTACGGTTCCCGCAAGAACTGGGCGCGAGCGTCGAACGGGTCTGGCAGATCCAGCCGGCCGGTCCACCAGAGCCAGACGTGATCTACGCCGGTACCGAGCCGTCTGCCCTTTTCCGCTCCGACGATCGCGGGGAGTCCTTCACCTTGATCAGGTCCTTGTGGGACCATCCGCATCGGGAGCACTGGCAGCCCGGTGGTGGCGGCCAGGCGATCCATACGGTGTTGCCTGATCCGACCGATCCGGCGCATCTGACTGTGGCGATGTCCACCGGCGGCGTCTATCGGACCTACGACCGGGGCGAGACCTGGACCCCCGCGAACGCTGGCATCAGGGTGAAGTTTGCGCCCGATCCGTTTCCTGAATTTGGGCAGTGTGTGCACAAGATCGCTGCGCATGCGACGGCACCGAACCGGATCTTCGCCCAGAACCATGGCGGGGTCTACCGCTCCGACGACGGTGGCGACCAGTGGGTCTCCATTGCCGAGGGCCTGCCGAGTGACTTCGGATTTCCGATCGTGGTGCATCCACACAAGCCGGAGACCGTGTTTGTCTTTCCGCTCGCTGCCGATATTCACCGATTTCCGCCAGACGGTAAGGCGCGCGTCTGGCGCTCCGACGATGCCGGTGACAGCTGGTCGCCATCCGAATCGGGGCTGCCCGACGGTTTCTATGCCTCCGTGCTACGGGACGCCATGACTGCTGACAACGCTGAGCAAACGGGGTTCTACTTTGGCGCCCGCGACGGTTCAGTATTCGTGAGCACCGATGACGGTGTTAACTGGCGGCAGATTGCCGCGCACCTGCCGGACGTGCTCTCCGTACGCGCTGCTGTCGTGTAGGCGCTGCTGTCGTACAGTCGCGCCATCGCCACCGGACGGAGTTGCGCAGGAAGTCAGGCGGCGCTGTTAGATAGCTGGTCCGGTCGTGTCGCGTACGACTAGCTCGACGTGGAGTTCTTTCGGCTCCGGCTGCGAAGCGTCTTCGTGGTGGCCATTGGAGTCCAGCGCGTCGATCATTGCGTATGCCGCGCGTACGCCCTGTTCATGGGCATGCTGGCTGACCGTCGTCAGGCCCCACCAACGCGACATCGGATGATCATCGAAGGCGGCGACGGAAAGATCATCGGGGCATCGCAGACCTGCTGCCCGCAGTACCGCTATAGCGCCAAACGCCATTTCATCGGTGTGGCAGAAAATCGCCGTCGGGAGCTTCCGGCCACTGGCCAGCAGCTCGTTCATGGCACGCTGACCATCAACAGCATGGCAGTCGCCTGGATGCAGGACATTGCGGCTGTCGATGTCGAACCCAGCCTCACGTACGGTGTCACGCAGTCCATCAGTGCGCTGATCCCAGACGTGGTAATCGTGCTTACCCGCCATGCGTCCATCCAAGATGCCGATGTCACGATGACCCAGCGCAAGCAGGTGCTCAGCGATCAGCTGCCCGCCCATGCGGTTGTCCACGAAGATGCCTGGGACGCTGGTCAGCGGCGAGCCCGGAGCGAGGACCGGTACGCGAGCCGAATCAGCGTTTTTAGCGGCCGGCTCGCCAGCGATCGTGCCCGCAAAGAGCAGCGCATCCCGGCCCCGGCCGGCGCCGAGCTCGCGAAATAGCTTGCGGAACTGCGGCGAATCGACGTCCAAGAAATCGGAGTCGACATCCAGGTTGATCAGCTCCACCCGGAAGCCCGCCGGACTGAGGATCTCGCTGGCCCCGGAGGCGAACTCGCTGAAATACCAGGAACGCAGCGTGGGAAGCACGATGCCGACCGTCCGCGAATGACCGCTCGCGAGTGCGGTTGCCAGGTGGGACGCCGAGAAGTCGAGCCGGTCGGCCGTCTCGATGATCCGCTCTCTCGTCGACGGGCCGACTCCAGGAATGCCGCGCAACGCCCGCGACACCGTTCCTTTGTTGACGCCCGCTTCCCGCGCGACGTCCGCGATCGTCGTCCGGCGAGCGGTCGCTTGCGGCCTCGTCGCAATGACCCAGGCGTGGGTTTCGGCGAGCACGACATTCACTATACGAGTTTGATTGCTCCACTCGCTGCGATCGCTGTGTCCAATGGGCTCGCTCCGCTGGCTGCATCCGGCCCTGACTTTCCCTCACCCGCCCGGCCAAGGAAGAATGGCGCGGAAGCCTAAGTACAAGGCCTGGGGAGGACCGAATGACTGCGGCGCTGGGACGTTGGCGCGCCACGTACACGCCAGGGGAGTGGGTTGTGCTGTCCGGACCGACCTCTTTGGTGCTGCTCGAGCCGCCTACCCATGAGTGGGCCCCGTTAATCAACACGCTATGGGACGAGGTCGTCGCATCTCGTTCCATCACCGATCTCGCAACCCGGCTGGCGAATTTCAAGATCGATGAGCTGCCCAGTCTTGCCGCCTTCTTTTGGACCGAAAATGGCATGCGGTCTTTGATACGAGGCGAGATCTCGGTCATCGATCTTGCTACCGGCAAGGCGGTGGCCGATGGACAGGGCATGCAGACCTGGAGTGAGGTCGGGCTCGCCGGCGTTGACCACGTCCGCGTCGAGGTGCCACACGAGGGAGACGAGACCTTGCTCGAGCTGCCGCTCGTCGTCGGAGCCGTACGCGCCTCTTCGGTGACCCTCGATGCGTCAGAGCGGGCCCAGGTCAGCTCGCCGCAGAGACATGAGCCTGACGAAGCAACGCCGGTCGACCGGTCAGAGTCGATCGACCATACCGCTCCGCTCTCAGCCGAAGAGATCGCCTCGATAGCGAACGCTGAAACCGAGCTGATGCCGTCGCCATTCGAGAAGGAGTCAAACGCGAAGTCGGCAGCCGACGCACCACAGCAGCTGGAGTCCGCCGTGGTGCCTCAGCTGGCGGAAAATCCCGCCGACGTACTCGCCCGCGCAGTAACTCCGGAGTCTGAATATTGGCCGGCCGAGGTCGATCCTCAGGACTCGGGGATCTTGGTCGTGCTCTGTCCGAACGGGCACGCCAGCCCACCTAGTGCGACGAGCTGCCGGGTATGTGGAAGCCCAGTCGGCACTCAGGGGCCGCAGTTTGTCGCACACCCGATTGTCGCCGTGCTGCGTGCCTCCGACGGGAGTAGCGCCGAGCTGGACCGACCGGTCCTCATCGGCCGGGCGCCGTCGGCTGATCGATCGATCGGCGGCGCAGCGCGGCTGATGACCGTACCCAGTCCAAATCACGACATCAGCCGGACACATCTGGAGGTGGCTCCAGATGACTGGCAGATTGTTGTCACGGATCTGAACTCCACGAACGGAACCATTCTGGTACGGCCCGGGGGCGGGGACCCTCAGCAGCTGCCGCAAGGCGAGCCGGTCCCTGTACCAGTGGGCAGTGTCATAGAACTTGGCGATGGAGTATCTGTATTGATCGACTTTCCGCAGTAGCGTCTGGTGCTGCGACTAAGTCACCAACGACGAGGAGCTGTAGATGGAATCGCCAGTGTCGGGTCGCCCGAATCGTGAGACAGGCCTGCCACCTGGAGTGGAGGTTGGTCCCCTCGGCCAGCGTTTCGTCGCATTCGTGATCAATATCTCGGTTCCGGCCGTGGTCAGCATCCTGCTGTTGCTACTGCTCCCTGCCACGAGCGGGGCGCTTCGCACGACACTTCTCATCACTGGGGCGGCCGCGATTGTGGGCTGGATCGTATTCGCGTGCAATCTGCTCGCCAGCCGCGCGGCGAATCCGGGTCTACGAGCGATGAAGCTGCAACTCGTCGGGTTTCTTGACGGCCGACCGATCGGCTGGAGCCGGGTCCTGGTGCGGGGGTTGGTGTTTTGGGCTTTGTACATCACTGGCATCGGCCTGTTAATTATGTTGATCATGGAGCTAAGGCACCCGCGTAAGCAGGGCTGGCATGACCTCGCCGCCACCGCGGTGATGATCAAGGAGCGGGTGCTGGCGCCACCGGTGCAACCTGCCCGGGCGGTTGCACCCGCACAACAGGGTCCCCCTTCCCAGGTTGGCAATGGGTCGCCCCAGCCGCAGCTGAACGGCGTCCGCGCCACGGCGCCGCCCAGTTATGGAGGAGGTGCGGCTTACGGCTCTCCTGGCAGCCCCGTACCGCCTGGTCAGCTGACTCCACCACCTGGTTACCAAGCTGGCTCGTATGCGGCTGCCGGTGCATCACCGGGTACATCGGGTACGCCGTACGGAGGCAGCGCCGCTCCCTACCCTGGCGCATCGTACGGATCGCAGCAGCAGGTGGGACCGGAGATGTACGCTCCCGGGCAGCAAGAGGCGCCCGGGTCCCAGTCGGCCAATGGGTCTCCGCCGTCGGCCATGCCGACTTATGAGGGTCGGGCCTACGAGGGAGCGCAGCAGGCATCCCCCGGTGAGGTGGAAGAGCAGCCCGGGCTCGGGTCCTATTCGTCCTATATCCAGGACTGGTCGATCTTGCTCGACGATGGTAGGCGGATCGCGATAGATGGATTGGTGCTGTTGGGCCGCAATCCGCAGCCGAAGGCCGGCGAGGAAGACGCGCAGTTGATCAAGATTGCCGATGAGACGCGTACCGTCTCCAAGTCGCATCTGGCGGTCGGTGTGGATGCCGGCGGCGTCTATGTCGTTGATCGCGGATCCACCAATGGGTCGACCGTCTCAACGACTAACGGGATGTCGGCGCGCTGCAAGGCCGGTGAGATGGTGCGGGTTGGCGAAGGGGCGATTGTTTCCATCGGTGATCATTGGCTGGAGATCACGCGCGGCAGCTAAGGGCTGCTGATCGCGGTAGGGTCGCGCCATGTTGCTCTCCGACCGCGACATCAAGGCCGAGGTTGATGCCGGCCGGATTGGCCTGGAGCCGTACGCGGCTGACATGGTGCAGCCGTCCAGCATCGACGTCCGCCTCGACCGATACTTTCGGGTCTTTGAAAACCATCGGTATCCCCATATCGATCCCTCGGCGGATCAATCGGAGCTGACCCGGGCCGTCGAGCCGGTGGGTGATGAGCCGTTCATTTTGCATCCGGGAGAGTTTGCGCTGGGTTCCATTTATGAAGTGGTGACGCTGCCGGCCGACATCGCTGCTCGTGTGGAAGGCAAGTCATCACTTGGTCGGCTCGGGTTATTGACCCATGCGACTGCCGGTTTCATCGATCCTGGCTTCTCAGGTCACGTCACACTCGAGCTGTCCAATGTCGCTACGCTGCCGATCAAGCTCTGGCCGGGGATGAAGATCGGCCAGCTGTGCTTCTTTAGATTAACCACCGCGGCCGAGCACCCGTACGGGTCGGCTCAGTACGGGTCCCACTACCAGGGTCAGCGCGGGCCTACGCCGAGCAAGTCTCACCTGAACTTCCACCGCACGAAGATTTAGTGGGGCAGATTATGCCGCGTACTCGCGGCAAAACCCGCCCCGCTCATGTGCGCTGCCGACGGCTCATCTGCGGAGAAAAGTGAGTACGGCGAGAACACGCCGGTGCTGATCCGGTGATTCCGGTAGCCGGAGTTTCTGGAAGATCTGGGTGACGTGGGCCTCAACCGTGCGCTCAGTGACGAACAACCGAGCGGCGATAGCTCTGTTGGACAGACCCTCGGCGATAAGGCCGAGCACTTCTCGTTCCCGATCGGTGACGTCGTCGATCGGATTGTTTCGGCGACGACGGCCCAGCATCCGAGAGACGATTGTCGGGTCGATAACAGTCTCTCCGTCAGTGATCCGGCGTGTCCGAGCAGCAACGCAGCTGGCTCATGCAAGCGGCCCAGGACGCCACGGAACGCTCCGTCAGCCTCGCCAACCACGATGCCCAAGACCTCAGGAGGGCCTGCCAGGCAGGTGCCCGCTTCGCCAACGCCTCTAAGGCGGACCTGGCAGCGTTGAATGAGGCGTTCGCTCCGGTCTATGCCAGCCTGGAACAGGACCCACAAACCAAGGCGTTCATTCAGCAAATTGAACGTTTGAAGCGGTCCACGCCGGCGGGTAGGCCACTCGCCGTCCCGGCCGGCTGCACCGGCAACGCTCCGGCCAAGCCCGTCAAACAGGCCGGGTCAGTGCCCAGCAGCCTGAACGGAACCTACCGCTATGAGCTCACGAAGGAGGACGCCCTGCGTGTCGGGGACCCAGAGGCCGACCAATTCCCAGACGTCGAAACGGTGACGATGCGAAACGGTGAAGTCGAGGGCGGTTGCTTCGAAGTCGCTCGCTACTCAGTTACCGGGAATCGGATCACTTCGACGTTCCCGAATTCGGCTACACCCTGACCTTTACCTTCGTTGTGGACGATAAGGCAGCCTCCATCTCACGCCCGTTCAGCCCATGGACCCTGGCGATGCGTTCCAGTGCTCGTACAAGCCCTGGACCAAGATCGGCTGATTGGTCGATTCACCGCGCCTCGCCGTCGAGAGGAATCTCGGCGGCGAGGCCTGTTCCGCGACCGCGAAGGCTGTCGACCTGAAGCGCTCCGCCGAGGGTCTCGACCCGGTCGGCCAGCCCGCGCAGCCCTGACCCGCGGCTGGCATCGGCTCCGCCCGTTCCGTCATCCGCGATCTCCACATGAACCCAGCCATCGGCCGTACTGACGACAACGGTTACGTCTGACGCGCATGCGTGTTTGGTCGTATTGCTGAGCGCCTCCGCGCAGAGAAAGTAGGCGGCCGACGCCACCTGAGGCGGAAGCGGCGCAGAAGTAACTTCGAGATCGAGCCGGAACGGGACATCGGACACCAGTTCGGTCAGAGCATTCTGTAGTCCGTGCTCGGCTAGTGCTCGCGGATGCAACCCTTGGCCCAAGCGCCGTAGCTCCTCAATCGTCTGCAGGAGCTGCTCTTCGCCTCGGGCCGATCTGATCCCTGGTCTGCTGACCGACAGCGGAGCGCTGACCACTATGAAGGACCACCACCAGCCCGCGGAGTCGCGCCGCCGCCCCGTCATGCAGGCGGCGTTCCAATCGGTCGCGTTGTTCATCGCCTGCCTCCAGAAGGCGCCGCCGCGACGCCGCTAGCTCATCAACTTGGGCCTGCACCTCGGCCCGGAGCTGGGCATTGGCAGCCGCGAGCTGGGCGGCGGAGCTGACTGCCTGCAGCAACCCAGGATCGTTCAATACAGCCGGGTCATGGAGCAGCACGGCGAATGGCTGGCCGTCGCGCTCCAGAACCGTCATCGACCGGCCCGAGTCAGGCTCGGGCAGGATCAGTGCGCGGCCGTCGGCGTCGACGTAACCGCCGCGCTCTGGCAGCCAGTAACCGATCTCGAGCGAAGGGTCCCCTAGAGCTCGGGACAGCTCACCCCGGAGGGTTCCAGATCGGGCCTCGCCGAGCTCAACAACCGGCTATGACGGCGCCTCGAACGAATCGTGAGCCTGACCGCCCGGACGGGTAGCTGAGCAGCACGTGGACTAAAGGCCCGCGATGTAGGTACACGGCGTGCGCCGCTACCAGGCGATCGCCGCAACACCGAGGTCGGCGAAGTTGCCCAGGAACCAGGTGAAACCCGTTGCCGCCAGCAACAAACCGATGCGACTCTCGGGGCGCTTGTAGTCAGCGATCATCCCGCAGCCAATGAGGGTCCAACCGACGACGACGTCCGGGATCCACACAAGCGGGTCACCCCTGCCGGGACTCACCCACTCAGCTGCCAGCCCTAAAGCGACACCGGCCGGCGCGACGAGACCGAGCCGCCACATCGTCGCGTTCAAGTGACGAGCGCGGCGAGCGCCGCACCCGACAACCCGCTCTTGGGGATGAAGCCACGTGAGGACCCGTGTGGATGCGAGGCCCGTAGGACGCCGCGTCTCGACTCGATGTCAGTACCACGGCGGGGGCATTGGGGATCCTCGCGAGTTCTTCGGCCACCGCCAGCCCATCAAGATCAGGCAGCTGGATATCGAGCAGCACAATGTCGGGCTGCAGCACGGTGACTGCCTGAACGGCGCCAGCCCCATCCGACGCTTCCCCGATGACATCGAAGCCCTCGGCTTGGAGCAACGCGCTGGCCGAGGCACGAAAGGCCGCGTGGTCGTCGACGATGAGCACCGTTGGGCGCACGCCGCTGATCGTGCCATATGTCACGGCGGTGCACATTGTGGCCAGCCGCAGGTCACCAGGTCGGCGTGGAACCGGCCTGTATGCCGGCGGTCTTAGGCGCGGTAGATTCCGATGTCGCCGGAGGCCGTACGCGCCCGTACCGTGATATATGGCTCGCCGTTCTCAGGTTGAGTAGAGGACTCCAGGCCGATCCGGATGTCACCGCTCACGGAGTTGAGGTCTAGCCAGGCGGGCATGTTGTCGGCGATGCCCACTGTCAGTGAGCCGGACGCCGAACGCAGCTCGACCGAGCCGGTGGTGGCCGAAACCGCAATGTCGCCCGATCCGGAGTTGGCCTGCAGACTGGCACCGCCGAGCGACTTCACGACAATGTCGCCCGAACCCGACTTTGCCGTGATGGGGCAATTCACCTCACTGACCGACACGTCGCCCGAGCCAGAACCCAGCCGGGCGCCGCTGCCGTTCACGCGGGAAATCGAGATGTCGCCCGAGCCGGTGCTGCAATCAAGATCGACGGCATTGCCGATCGTGATGTCACCGGAACCGCTGACGATCTTGGAGCGGCCGATATCGGCGCTGATCGAGATGTCAGCGGACCCAGTCTTAATCGCATACAGCAGACCATCTGGTACGCCGAGGCGCAGATGGGCCTTCGTGTGACCCAGGAATTGTGTCGGAAAGCTGATCCGAAGCCAGTCGTGATCATTACGCACTTGTACTTGTTCGACGAACCTGTCATCGTCGGCGTCGATCGTCGCCTCGACAAGATCTTCGCCAGGGCCGGGCTCCACGATGATTGATCCACCGCCGAGGTTGTCGACGACTATGTGCCGTACGCCCCCATAGGAGGTCGTGAGGCTCATCGCGCCCACCCCTGAACGTTCCCCCGGGAACGTCTCTCTTCGCGCCTAGCCCTCCTCAGCCGGTCACCAAACGTGCCGCCAGGGCCGAACGGACCTTCCGGCCCGAAGACCCCGTGCGGTCCGAATGGAGGGGTCGGACGCGGTCCGAACGGTGGGGTCGGAATAACCATCGGATTTATCGGTGGCACCGGCGCCCCCGGCGGCTGCGGCCACTTGGGGCGCGAACCGCTGCGCTCGGACAACGCGTCCATAACCGCGCGGAGGAGCCAAGCGTTGGTGGAGATCCCCTCGGACGAGGCCATCTCATCGACACGGGCCTTGACAGATTGCGGGAGGCGAAGGGTAATGCGGGCTACCGGCTCTTCCTCGGTTTCAGTGGTCGACGGCTCGCCAGCTTCATCGCTTCCTGCCTCGGGTTCGGGCATCAGGAGCGTCGGTTCGGCTTCGCCGGTCTGGACACTGACGACGAATTCCGGGTCCGTGCCGACCATGCGCAGCTCAACAGACGAGGGTGCCAACTCGGCGCTGATGCTGCCGGCCGCATCGGACAACGCGTGAATGAGAGCAAGGCGCGTTGAGGACTCAATTGCAGTGCCAAGGCCCTCGGCAATCTGCTGTGTTTGTTCGTCGGCCAGGGAGGACGCGCTCGCGACGCCAGTTCGGACCGACTCGATGTACGGTGATAGATCCATGACACCACTATGACGTCATGGTGACGTCATAGCAAGTGAATTAAGACGTCAAATTTCCGAGATGTTGCAGTCAGGTGCCACGATTGACTGCTTCTAAAAGCAATTGGGCGACGTCGAGCACCTCGGTCGATTCGGGGGCAGATCCGTCCGCCTGCTTTGCCGTCAGTCCATCGGTCAGCATGATCCGACAGAACGGGCAACCCGTCGCAATCGCATCGTGCCCGTTGCTTTGTGAGGCAGCGAGGGTGCGTAGCGCCTCGTCGGTGCGGTTCTCGTTGATGCGGGTACCGATCCGCTCCTCCATCCACATCCGGGCACCGCCGGCACCGCAGCAAAACGAGCGTTCCCGCGTTCGCGGCATCTCGGCGACCGTGGCACCGGGCAGCGAACCCAGGAGATCGCGGGGCGGATCGTAGATCTCGTTGTGCCGTCCCAGATAGCAGGCGTCGTGGTAGGTGATGGTCCGTCCTTCAACCGATCCCTCGGGCGGCGCGACTGGTGTCAGCCGACCATCGCGTACCAGCCGGTTCAGCAGCTGGGTGTGGTGGATCACCTCGCAATTGAGGCCAAGTTGTGGGTACTCGTTTTTCAAGGCGTTCAGGCAGTGCGCGCACGTGGCGATGATCTTGGTCGCCTTGACCTCCTGCAGCGTTTCGGCGTTCTGCATGGCCAGCTGTTGATAGACGAACTCGTTTCCGGCCCGCCGGGCCGGGTCACCCGTACAGGTTTCGCCGTTTCCTAGTACGGCGTAGCTCACGCCGGCAATGTGCAGCAGTTCGGCGACCGCGCGAGTGGTTTTCTTGGCGCGATCTTCGTACGCGCCGGCGCAGCCGACCCAGAAGAGGTACTCGACTTCGCCGAGGTCTTCGATGTCCTCACCGACAACCGGCACCTCGAAAGGCAGATCCTTGGCCCAATCCATCCGTCCGCGCGGGCTCATGTTCCACGGATTTCCCTTGCCTTCCAGTCCTTTGAAGAGCCCATTGAGTTCGGTCGGGAAATCCGCGGACATCATGACCTCGTAGCGGCGCATGTCGAGGATGTGATCAACATGCTCGATGTCGACCGGACACTGCTGCACGCACGCGCCGCACGTCGTACAGGACCACAGCACGTCGGGATCGATAACGCCCGGGACGCCGTCTGTGACCTCGATTGGGCCGACCAGGGGTCGGGCTGCTTCGGCCTGGGTGTGCTCCGGTAGCTTGGCGCGGGCGTTCTCCGCGGCCCGCAGGTAGGGCGCCTTGGCGTACGCGTGCTCGCGCAGGTCCATGATCACGAGCTTGGGCGAGAGCGGCTTGCCGGTGTTCCAGGCGGGGCACTGGGACTGGCAGCGGCCGCATTCGGTACATGAGGTGAAGTCGAGCAATCCCTTCCAGGTAAAGTCCTCCACCTTGCCGACACCCAGCGAGGCGTCCTCGTCAAGATCTTCAATCTCGGCAAAGTCGACCGGCTTGCCCTCGATCATGATCGGTTGTAGTGCGCCGAGGGCTGGGCGGCCGGACGATTCGCGCTTGAACCAGACGTTCGGCCAGACGGTGAATCGATGCCAGGCCACCCCCATGGTGACGTTGAGACCGATGGTGATAAACCATGCCATCGAGATGATGATCTTGATTGCGGAAACGATCACGATGCCCGTCGCGAGCATTGATGTTGAGATGCCGGTCGGCAGCAGGAACCAGCTCAACGGGAAGTGCATCCGCGAGGTTTCGGAGCCGAGGAGCCGATATTCCATGGCACGCAAGACCAGAACGCAGATTACGATGCCGAGCACAGTGAACTCGACATAATAGCCCTGCCATGATCGCGAACCGAAGAATCGAGATTCTCGGCCGCGGTTCCTGAGCAGCAGTCGAACCAAGATCAGAAAGCTGATCGAGATCAGTCCGGCCCAGGCGATGAGCTCGGCGGCCCACTCGTACACCACCCAGTGTCCGATGATCGGTATGGCGAAGCGGGGATCAAACAGTTGCCCGTACGCGGTGATCAAGGTAAAGATCAACGCGCCGAAAGCGATGAAGACGAACCAGTGTGCGGCACCCACCTTGGTCCACTGCAGCATTCGGGTATGACCGAGCGTTTCGGCCAGCATGTGGCGCCATCGGTCACCGGGATGATCACCTCGCCCGGGGGCAGGCTTGCCGAACTTGACGACACCGACGATCGCCGCAATGGCGCGCACGAAGAGCACCACGCCGACAACCGAGACGGCCAACGCCACGACGATCGCGGCGACTCTCACGTACGACTCCTTCTCGGCGGGTTTGGTCGTTTCCGACCGGCTGGCGCACCTCAGCCTAGTGCGGCGCTCGGCGCGGAGTTGACTCGGCGCAAGTGGTCACAAACGACACACCACCGCCCAGATTCCGCGTTGTTTGCGACCACTTTCCGAGAGGGCTGGCGTAAGCCTTCCGAATCGAGTGAGCAGCGTGGCTTGCCCGCGGTTGCCTGAGGGAGGTCTGCGGCGCCATTGGGCTCAATCGCGGTCGGGAAGCGGGTTCGCGGAGCGTAACCGGGGCACGCCGCGCTCGCGTACCGGAATTGTCAGAGCCGACGACTAGGGTCTCTTTTGTCCTCCGTACGCGGCGAGACCTGTAGGGCCCAAACTTTGGAGTTGGCGTGATCGAGTTCGAGTCAGTCGGTAAAACATTCCGGGATGGCACGGTGGCGGTCGTCGATCTCAATCTCACGGTGCCCTCGGGGAAGATCACTGTGATCGTCGGGCCGTCCGGATGCGGCAAGACCACCACGCTTCGTATGGTCAACCGGATGCTGGAGCCCACGACTGGCCGGATCACCTGGGACGGCGTTCCGCTTCGCTCCAAGCGCAAGACCACGCTGCGGCGTCAAATGGGCTATGTCATCCAAAGCGGTGGACTGTTCCCGCACCGCACCGTTCTCGACAACATCGCCACCGTGCCCTCACTGCTCCACTGGCCGAAGAAGAAGATCCAGAAGCGCGCGCTGGAGCTCCTCGACAGTGTGGGCCTGGAACGCAAGCTTGCCCACCGCTATCCCGCGCAACTCTCCGGGGGCCAGCAGCAGCGCGTCGGCGTAGCTCGCGCCCTCGCGGCGGATCCGCTGGTCCTGCTCATGGATGAGCCCTTCTCGGCGGTGGATCCGGTTGTTCGCAGCGAGCTTCATGAGTTCTTTCTCGGGCTGCAACGTGAGCTGAGCAAAACGATCATCCTGATCACCCATGACATCGAAGAGGCCATCAAGTTGGGTGATCAGGTGGCAATCATGCGGATCGGCGGGCATCTGGCCCAGGTCGGTACGCCACAGCAGCTGCTGGATGAGCCTATCGATGCGTTCGTGGAGGGTTTCGTCGGTCGCGACCGCGGCTTCCGGTCCCTCTCCTTTCAGCCCGCGAGCGAGCTCAGCTTGGAACGAATCAAGGTTGTCCGAGACGTGGAAAGTGCGACAGGCGCAGGGCCGATTCTGGTCGTCGACGGCGATGCTCGACCGGTGGGTTGGGCCGATGCCGAGCGTACCGGCCAGGTATTCCCGCTCGGCTCGACCTTCAGCCCAGAGACCGACTCGCTCCGCGTCGCCCTCGACTCCGCACTCACCTCACCGCATGGTCTCGCTGTCGCCGTAACGGCCGACACTCACCGCTATGCAGGTGTGGTCAGCGCGGACACGATCCTCGACAAGGTCAGGGACGTACGCGTCTCGATCGCTGAGTCCATCTCCATCCGCCAGGCGGAGGCTGAGGAGGCCCTCGCCTTCGAAGAATCCGAGCCCGGCTACGAACCGTTGGGTGAGCCGGCATATTCCGACGAGGAGGATGAGGCCGCGAGCCATCAGGCAGGCCTGATCGAGGAGCTGGCCGACGCCAGCAACGACTCGGCGCCGGAGCCGGTCGAGTCCGTGTACGACTGGGCGGAAGATTCGGATGAGGCGTACAACTGGGAAGAGGAACACACTCCTGCACAGGAGTCGTCGGACCAACCGGCTGAGCCGCAGGAGTCACCGGACGAACCGACGGAGCCGCAGGAGTCCCCGCAAGACCAACCAGAGTCGGAGACCGATGCGAGCGCTGGTGAGCCCGTCTCCGATCACTGGCAAGCTGACAGTCAGCCAGCTCCGGAAGCTGAGTTTCACGAGAACGGCGAGAGCTCTGTCGACGCTGAGCGAACAGAGTCGATCATGGCGCCAGCACCACAGCCAACGCCTCGCTTCGAGAGTCACCGTAGATCGAATGGGCGCCAGGAGGACTGGGAGGCCATGGGCAAGGCTCTCTATGGAGGGGGCTCTGGCGTACTGCGGTGAATCTGGACTGGGCCTGGATCGAACGCAACCTGCCGATGATCGGCAGCTTGCTGGTGGAGCATGTCCTTCTCGCCGTACTGCCCGTTCTGATTGCCTTCGTCGTCGCGTTGCCGCTGGGCTTCTTGGTTCACCACACCAGACGGGCAGCCAACATCATCCTGGCCTTCTTGGGCGTCATCTACTCGATTCCGTCTCTCGCACTGTTCGTGATGCTGCCGTTGATCTTGGGCACCAAGATCCTTGATCCGCTCAACATCGTTGTGGCACTGGCGATCTATTCGACCGCGCTGCTCATTCGAAGCGTCGTGGATGGACTGCGCTCGGTGCCAGCATCGGTGAAGCAGTCGGCCACCGCTGTCGGCTACGGCTGGCCGCGACGGCTCTTCAAGGTTGAGCTACCGCTCGCGATGCCGGTGATCTTCGCCGGACTCCGCGTCGTCACAGTGTCCAACATCGCCCTCGTCAGCGTTGCTGTTTTAGTGGGAAGTGGCGCGCTCGGCAAACTCTTTGATCTTGGCTTTGCGAGTTCCTTCTACACACCGATCATCCTTGCGTTGATCTTGATGCTGGCGCTGTCGCTGATCTTTGACGCCCTGATCTTGCTTATCCAGCGCGGCACCCTGCCATGGCTAAGGAAGCGGCCGGCATGAACCTCTTCGCTTACCTTGAGGATCCCGCCAACTGGCATGGGCCGGATGGGATCTGGAATCTGCTGCTGCAGCATTTGTTCTACACGGCGACATCGGTAGCGATTGCCGCGGCGATCGCCATCCCGCTCGGCATCTTCATCGGCCACACGGGACGCGGCTCCTTCTTGGTAATTGGCCTAAGTAACGCCGCGCGGGCCATTCCGACGCTGGGTCTGCTGGTACTTGTGGTGTTACTTCTGGGCACCGGAGTAGGCCCGATCATCGGCGTCTTGGCCATTCTCGCGTTGCCACCGATCTTGACCGCAACAGCGGCAGGCGTTCGGGGTGCTGATCATGAAGCGGTGCATGCGGCGCGTGCGCTTGGTATGTCGCCCTGGCAGGTGGTTGCGAAGGTCGAGTGGCCGCTGGCTCTGCCGCTGGTGATCTCTGGGCTGCGAAGTGCCACCCTGCAAGTTGTCGCTACTGCGACAGTGGCCGCGTACAGCTCCGGCGAAGGTCTGGGTCGGCTGCTTATTACGGGTAACGCGACCCGTAACTACTCCGAAATGTTTGCAGGCGCCTTCATGGTTGCCCTGCTGGCAATTGTTTTGGATATTTTGCTAGGCGGACTCGGATGGCTGGCTAGCCGCCACGCCAGCCCGGGTCGCCGGTCGAAAGTTGGCCTCGGATCCGGCGGCGGGAGAACCGGCCCGGGAGGCGAGATGATCGGCGAATCCACAGAAACCCAACTTAACCTCGTCGGATAGTCGAGTTAATTCTGGCAATAATATTGAGAGGTTTCCTTAATGAAAATCAAACGCTCACTGACTGGCGCCGGACTGGCCATCGCAGCCCTACTCTTCGCAGCCTGCAGCGCCAATAGCAATCCGTTGAGTGAGGCGACCTCGCCGCAGCCTTCAGCCCCCGGTTCGGCATCCGGAAGTGCTGCGGGAATGCCGATTGTGGTCGGTTCCGCGGATTTCACTGAGTCCAAAATCTTGGCCGAGATCTACTCGCAAGCCTTGAAGGCAAAGGGGGTCGAATCATCGACCAAGCTCGGCATCGGATCTCGGGAGATCTACATCAAGGCGGTTCAGGACGGCTCGATCACGGCCGTTCCGGAATACACGGGCAATCTGCTGTCCCACTTTGACGTAAACGCTACGGCGAGCACTGCCGAAGAGGTGGAGAAGTCGCTGCCAGCGGTGCTGCCGCCGGGGCTGAAGGTTCTGAAGGCGTCCCCGGCCGTTGATCAAGATGTCTACGTGGTCACCAAGGACTTCTCGGCACAACATGGAATCACCTCGCTCGAGGATCTGAAGAAGATTGCCGGCACCTCAACTCTGGGTGGACCGCCGGAGCTCGAGAAGCGGAAGTATGGACCTGCTGGGCTGGAGTCGATCTACGGCGCGAAGTTCAAGGCTTTCCGGCCGTACGCGAAGTACCCGCCCAAGATCAGTGACTTGGACAGCAACAAGATTCAGGTCGCGACGTTCTTCACTACTGACGCCGTGCTCGCCGAGAAGGGTTATGTACAGCTCGACGACCCGCAGTCGATGATCCTTCCGCAGAACGTGATTCCCCTGGTTCGCTCGGATGTGGCCGAGAATGCAACCGCGGTGGCGGCATTAGATGCCGTTCAGGTTGCGCTGACGACTCAGGACCTTATCGATCTCGACAAGAAGGTCGACAGCGAGCATCAGGACCCGGCGCAGGTTGCTGGCGAATGGTTGAAGAGCAAGGGACTGGCGTAGCAGCTCGACAATGCAGCAATCAGTCGGCTTCGGCTGGCGCCACTTTGTTGTCGCGCTCATCACGATCCGCCCACTCCAGTAGCTGATCGAGCCGATAGGGGTGGTCATCGATGTCGGCGTGTGGATCGCCGACATCGGCGTACCGGGCCGGCATCGTGGCGATGGTGAAGTCCTTGGGATTCGCGTCGGCGATCTCGTCCCAGCGCAGTGGTGCCGAGACCACGCCCTCCGGCGTGCCGCGTACCGAATAGGCGCTGGCGATCGTGTGGTCACGAGCGTTCTGGTTGTAGTCCACGAACACCGAACCAGGATCTCGATCTTTGCGCCACCAGGTCAGGTCGACCATGCCGTCGGCCCGACGCTCCACCTCGCGCGCAAAGGCCCACGCGGCACGGCGTACGTCGGGGTGTCCATGATCAGGAAAGATCCGTACGTAGATGTGCAGGCCCTTGCCTCCAGACGTCTTGGGGTATCCGACCGCGCCAAGCTCATCGAGTAACTCGTGCGCGATCACTGAGACCCGCTTGACGTCGTCGTACGTGGCGACCGGCATCGGATCAAGATCGATTCGCCACTCGTCGGGGGATTCGACGTCATCGCGACGGGAGTTCCAAGGATGGAACTCCACCGTCGACATCTGCACGGCCCAGATGACGTCCGCGATGTGATTGACGCAAAGCTCGTCGGCGTCTCGATTGAAGCGCGGGAAGTGCACGCGTACGGTCTCGATCCACGGCGGCGCGCCATGTGGCAACCGCTTCTGATGAACCTTTTCGCCGTCGACACCATCGGGGAAGCGGTGCAGCATGCACGGTCGGTGATAGAGCGCATTGACGATGCCATCAGAGACCGACAAGTAATACCGAGCAAGATCAAGTTTGGTCTCGCCGCGCGCGGAGAAGTAAACCCGGTCCGGATTGCTGATCTTGACAACTCGGTCTCCGACCTCCAGCTCGATGCGCTCCGTGGCCATGTCCGCCACAGTAACCACCTCAGCGCGATCGGAGCCAGGCGAGTACGGCGAGTACGCGACGGTTGTCGGAGCCGACGTCCGGCAAGTTGATCTTGGCGAAGATGTTGGAGATGTGTTTCTCGACGGCGCCGCCGGTCACCACCAGACGTTCCGCGATGGCGGCATTGCTACGGCCTTCTGCCATCAGGGCGAGGACCTCCCGTTCCCGGGCGCTTAATGCGCTGAGCGGGTCGGTTCTTCGCCGCGCTACGAGGAGCTGCGCCACGACCTCGGGGTCGAGCACCGTCCCCCCTGCGGAGATCGTGCGCAGCGCCTCAACCAGGGTGTCGAGTGAGGTGACTCGGTCCTTGAGCAGGTATCCCACCCGGCCGCGGCCATCGGAGAGCAGTACGTCGGCGTAGGAAAGTTCGACGTACGCCGAGAGCAGCAAGATTCCCAAGTCAGGCTGCGATTCACGGGCCTCGACCGCCGCTCGTAATCCGTCATCGGTCATGCCGGGCGGCATCTGTACGTCGACGATCGCCACATCGGGCCGATGCTCTGCCACCGCTCGCAGGAAGCTCGGCGCGTCCTCGACTGAGGCAACTACGTCGCAGTCGACCTCGGTCAAGAGCCGAACGAGGCCCTCCCGGAGCAGCACAGAATCATCCGCCACGACCACCCGCACGGACTTACGCTGCCACACTCTGACAAGTCAGGCTTGTGGAATCGTCGCAGTCAGCGACGTCGGCCCTCCTGGTGGCGACGAGATGGCTAAGGTGCCATCGACGCCAGCGAGCCGGTCCATCAGGCCGGACAGGCCGTGACCCTTTGCCGGTGAGGCCCCGCCTACGCCGTCGTCGGTGATGTTGATCACTGCTACCGCACCGACGCGGCGCACCTGGACCGAAGCCGCGTGCGCCTGGCTGTGCTTTTCCATGTTGGCCAGGGCTTCGGCGACCACGAAGTAGGCCGCGTTCTGTGCCGCATCCGACAGTGGCACGTCTGCTACCTCGACCGAGGTCGGGATGGTGCCGCGGGCGGCCAGCGCGGTGATCGCCGCCTGAAGCCCTTGTTCGGCCAAGATCGGCGGGGCGATGCCACGCGACAGGGTACGGATCTCTTCGAGCGCGTCCTGCGATTGCTGAAAGGCCTCATCGAGAAGGGCTCGCGCTTGCACCGGGTCGTCGTCGAGACGGCGTTGCGCCGCCGACAGATCCATGCCAAGTCTGACTAGCCGCTGTTGCGGACCGTCATGCAAGTCACGCTCGAGCCGGCGCAGCGTATGCACCTCGGCCTCGCCGGCCGCCGTCCGGCTTTGAATCAGCTCGCTCACCTGCTGCCGCAAGCGTGGCGCCTCGTCGACCAGCAAGGCGTACGCCACGGCGCCGTGCAGCCGCACCAGCCCTCTCAGCAGTAACGGAGTCGTAAGTAGGAGCACTGCGCCGAGCACGGTCTGCAACGTGACCTCGGCGAAGCGGCCGGGATAGCCAAGCAGGTCCGCTAACCCGCTGTCTTGGGACTGCGGCAGCCAGCGACTCCAGAACCAATAGGTCACACCGCCAAGCCCTCCAACGACCCACGTCAGGGCGAAGGAAAGCTGATCACGCTCAGCACGAAGTTGATCAGTACGTGGAGCAGATCGCGCCACGATTGCGGGTACGCGAGGCGCCGCAGCTTGCCGCGAAAACCGGGTCCAACTGCTGGATAGCGGGTACGCGGAAGGCTGATCCCGACATAAGACAACAGGGCCATGGTCATCCGTGACGACCAGCCTGCGACCACAAGGCATGCCACCAGGATGAAGAGCCCGACCACGATCACCAGCAGTCCAACTCCGAGACTGAACAGCGTCGTGCAGGCCACGAAGGCCGTAAGCGACAGGGCGAACATGCCCATGATCGCTGCAAAGTTGCGGCCGACACCTTTGATCATGGAGGTCACCGGGTCATCGTCGGTCGGAGGCGCGGCGTCGGCTCGCTCGGGGAGGACGTCATAAAGATCAAGTACTTCGCTGGCGGGCTGATCGCGGACGTAAGGATCGGTCATGTCCCCAACGTTCCTCGATTGGCATCGCAGCCACCATCAGGCTATCGGGCCAGTTCGACATGGGGTTTTCCCTACCAGGGCAGTCACGGGTTTGCAATAGACAGTATCGCGATATATCTTGATAGTGTCTTTATCAACAAGGAGGAACGCAGATGCGTTACAAAGAACGAGGCCCCATAGGGGAACATCACCCGAGAGGCGGCTGGGATGCCGAACCGGGTCGCAGATCTGGCCCTCGGGGGGAGCAACACCATTCACACCGCCGCGCAGGCCGCGGCGCGCCCGAGGGTCGTGGCGGTCCGGGTGGCCGCGAGAATCGCGGTGGTCGTGGCGGTCCGGGTGGTCGGGGCCGTGGCCGAGCGCAACGCGGGGACGTCCGGACGGCGATCTTGCTATTGCTGGCCGATCAACCCATGCATGGTTACCAGATTATGCAAGCGATGAGCGACCGTACGGGCGGCGCCTGGCACCCTAGCCCGGGCGCGATCTATCCCACGATCGCACAGCTTGAAGACGAAGGCTTGGTCACAACCGAAGAGCAGGGCGGTCGCCGTTTGGTGACCCTTAGTGAAGAAGGACGGGCATATCTGGAAGAGCGCAGCGCTCGGCTCGGTGATCCGTTTGCCGACTTTGCCAATGCGCCCAGTCGTCCCGATCTAAGGGATCCGTTGCACCAGCTGCACGCGGCGGTACGTCAGATCGAGGTCGGTGGCGATGCCGAACAACTAGAGGCTGCCGGCCGAGTGCTGGCGCAGGCCCGGCGGTCGCTGTATTTGATCTTGGCTGGCGAGCCCGACGCCGAGGACGCGGCTGAATGATCAGCTGACGACTGGGCCGGGGCCACCAAATCAGGACGCTTCACAGCTATCTGACAGCTTCACCACGGCTCAGCCTCAGCCGGGTTTTGAACGATAAAACTCCGCGGACGACGAGTAAGGGTCATGTCATACGCCTGGTGGTCCCCGTGACCGCGCTTTATCAGTGCGGTGCCTGATACGAACACCCATCACCTAACTAAGTACTACGAAAGGATGATCAATGCCTCCACGCGTACCGCATGGCCCGCACGGATGGGAGGACAGCTCGCTGTCCATGCTGCCGTTCCTCGGCAGTTTTCTCTTCCTGCTGGTGATCCTGGCCATCGCGGCGACCGCGTTGTATCTGTGGCGCCAGGGCAAACTGCCGTTGCCGAATCTTGGCAAGTCCCGGTCGCCGGAAGAGGACGCCAAGCGCATCCTCGCGGAACGCTTCGCCCGCGGTGACATCAGCTCAGATGAGTTCATGGAGCGGTCCAGCATCCTCAACTGGACGCCGGGCGCCGAGCCACTTCCGTCCCGGTCGGGTAGGAAGCGCCGCAGCTAAAGTCTTGATCCCTGGGTCTCGCGCGTTAAGACGGCCAAAGAGTCAACAAGCGCATGAGGAGGGGATATGACAGTCGAAGCGAACGCCGCTGGCAAGCGAGTGAGGCCGCCGGTGAGCCCGGCCCTCAACCTGAAGTCTGGCGGCGTCTGCCTCATCGTTGGTGCGGTCTTGTTCGCGACCTGGCGGCTGCTGCATGGCGATACTCCAGCAGCGGACCCCGAAGCTGCGTTGAGGTTTGTCCAGAACCGACCGCTCTACCCGGCCGTACACATCTTCGCTTTGCTCGCCGCCCTGGTCCTACTGATTGGAATGGTCGCTCTCAGCCGGTCGATGAGCCGCCCGGGTGCATGGTTGATCGGACAGGCGGCCGTCGTCAGCGCAATAGTTGGATTGGCGATCTTCGGCGTTGACAGCACCAGCGAAGGCCTGGCCTTGCCCGAACTCGCCAGCATTGCCGCGCAGGCCGGCTCCGATCAGAGAGTGGAATTTGTCAGCGCCGCCCGCGCGGTTGCAGAGGTCACGCATGGACCGTCGCTCGTCGCAATGGCGTTGATGATCGGGTTTCCGTTGCTGCTCTTCGGGATCGCGATGGTGCTGGATGTCTATCCGTCCTGGCTTGGCTGGGCCGGCATCGTCATCGGCGCAGTTGTTGCGCTAGCCGCTGTCGGGCTGTTCCTGGTGACCAGCCTGTTCCCGGGATTCCTGCTCTATGGAGTGCTGGGCTCGGTAGTTGCGCAGCTGTGGCTTGCCGTGACGGGGATCGTGATGCTGCGCCGGGCGGGTCCGAGCCAAGGGGAAAACGGCTAGGTCCCCGAAGGCGCCCGCATGTCGGGTCCCCGTCCGGCAGGTGCCGGTGCGACACTGGCGAGGGGCAGACGCACCGTGAATTGGGTACGACCCGGGTGACTCGTGACGGCCACGCTGCCGTGGTGCGCAGAGACCACCGCGGCGACGATGGCTAGCCCAAGGCCCGTGCTACCGCCTGCGCTCGCGTCGGGCGTACGAGTCCGGCTGACGTCACCACGCGCAAACCGCTCGAAGACCCGATTCGAGACCTCCGGCGGGATGCCTGGGCCGTTGTCCGTTACGGTGACAACGGCGTCCGGGCCGCTGACGGAGACCTCGGTATACACCTGGGTTCTGGGCGGCGTATGGGTGCGGGCGTTGGCCAGCAGATTGACCATCACCTGCTGTAGCCGGTGCTGGTCGCCGTACGCGATCACCGGGTATTGCGGCAATCTGAGCTGCCACGCATGATCGGGACCTGCAACCCGGGCGTCACTGACTGCGTTGATCACGATCTCGCTCAAGTCACACGGCTTCAGATCAAGATCAGGTCCGGAGTCCAGGCGTGCCAGCAGCAGCATGTCTTCCACCAGATGCGACATGCGCTCGGCCTCGGACTCCACACGGGACATCGCGTACGCCGCCTCGGTCGGCAGCTGTTCCCGGTCGCGCCGGGTGAGCTCGGCGTAGCCGCGGATAGCGGCCAGCGGATTGCGCAGCTCGTGTGAGGCGTCGGCAACGAACTGGCGCACCTTGGTTTCCGATGCCTGTCGCGCGGCGAGAGCCTCCTCGACGTTGTTGAGCATGTGATTGATCGCCTGCCCGACCCGGCCGACTTCGGAAGCCGGATTGGCATCCTGAGGTGGTACCCGTACGGCAAGGGCGACCTCGCCGCGATCAAGCTTGAGCTGGGACACCTGCTGGGCCGTGGCTGCCACTCGATTCAGCGGGCGCAAGCTTCGAACTACGAGTGATCGGGAAGCAACTACGGTGCCCGCGATCGCGAGAAGTGAGAACAGGGCAGCCCATCCCAGGAGCTGGACGATGGTTTCCTCGACCTCCCGCAGCGGCACACCGACGACCAATGACCCTAGGTCGCCGCCGACAATGACCCGGTAGCCGACGACTCGGTAATGGCCCAGCCCGGCGAGGGAAATGGAGCTTTTTGTCTCCTCGGCAGGTACGGCTGCGAGCTGGTCGATAGCCGCTTCTGGCAGGTCTGCCACGGCGGCGCCACGGCGCCCAGAGGCGCCACGCTCGGTGAGCTGACCGCCTGCCTGGGGTGTGCCGTCGTCGGAGTAGAGCATCACCAATGTGCCGATCGGCTGGCCCGGGCGAAGCAGGACGGTAGCGGTACCTCCGATGGGCCAGGCGTCGGCCGGATCGCGTACCCGTGCGGTGACCGCATCGAGCTGGCGGTCCAGCTGGGACATCAAGAGTTGCCGGGTCGCCAACGCGGTCGCCGTGGTGATCAACAATGCGGCAATGGCAACCAGCGCCGTCACCCTTATGACGAGTTGGCGCTGCAGGCTCTGCCGTCCGGCCGCCTCCGGACGGGACCAGGCTGCGGACGGCGTACGCGGTGTGCCGGCGACGGGAATGTGCGCTGGTTGACCAGTTGCGGGCGCCGGCTGACCGCTCTGACTCATGTTGCGGCTGGGCGCAGTACGTATCCAGCGCCGCGCAGGGTGTGGATCATCGGCGGGCGGTTGGCGTCGATCTTCTTCCGGAGATAGGAAATGTAGAGCTCAACGACGTTGGCCTGACCTCCGAAATCGTAGTTCCAGACGCGGTCCAGGATCTGTGCCTTGCTGAGCACGCGCTTCGGGTTGCGCATCAGGTAGCGGAGCAGCTCGAACTCGGTCGCAGTGAGCTGGATCTCCTCACCGCCGCGGCGTACCTCATGGCTGTCCTCGTCGAGTGTCAGATCGCCGACAACCAGGGTGGAGTCGCTTCTGGCGAGCGCCGCGCCGCTACGGCGGAGCAGGGCGCGTAATCGGGCGATGACTTCCTCGAGACTGAACGGCTTGGTGACATAGTCATCGCCGCCTGCGGTGAGTCCACCGATGCGATCTTCCACGGAGTCTTTCGCGGTAAGGAAGATCACCGGCACATCAGGGTCTTCGGCTCGAATCCGGCGCATCACCTCTAGCCCGTCGAAGTCGGGCAGCATCATGTCCAACACGATGGCATCCGGCCTCGTCTCACGAGCAACCTTGACGGCTTGCCCACCCGATGCCGCAGTGGCGACCTGCCAGCCCTCGTACCGCATGGCCATGGATAGCAGTTCGGTCAGGCTGGACTCGTCGTCAACGGCCAGGATGCGGATGGGGGAACCATCGGGTCGAGTGAGGGGTGCTGCGCTGGCATCGGTGCGAATCATGGGTCCAGCGTGACACCAGATCTGCCGCGAGCCCTGTGCGATAGCTGTGGCTTGCCTGTGAATCTTGGTTACTGGGACAAATCAGGTCGCGGCGCGGCTGGCGGTGTGATCGGCGTACTCGTCCTCGTCCTCCTCGGTCGACTTCTTACGCCGGAACAACCGATCAATGGAGACCGCGCCGCCACCCATGACGAAGAGCAGCAAGCCGAGCAGGCCAAGGGCCACGTTGTACTCATAGCCGCCCTTGTACGTGCCATCCGCATTCAATAGCGTCGGCGGCCACTTGTACCAATTGGTGTAGGCGATGATCAAGATCTGCTCGATCAGGACTCCCAGTCCTACAAGGCGGGTGAGCGCTCCGATGATGAGGAGTACGCCGCCGACCAGTTCGAAGATGATGGCGCCCCAAGCGACGACATCGGCGTACGGAGTGCGGAACTGCGTGAGGTAGTCGACTTGTGATTGCACGCCGGCGTTCCAGCGGATCCAGCCGTGCAGCAACAGGATGCCGCCAAGTCCCAGTCGCGCGATAAGGAGGCCGAAGTTCTTCAGAAAGCTCAGGAAGCCAGCCATATGCTTCTCCTACCTGATGGGCTGCATCAACGCTACGCAGGGGCGTGTTAGCGAGCCAGAACACACGCCGTACGTCTCAGTCGCTAGCGACGAAGATGCAGAACGGATGCCCCGCCGGGTCGGCGTACACGAATAGTGGTTCATCCGGATCGTCGGATCGATCGCGGAGCAGACGAGCACCCAACCCCAGCGCCCGTTCATGCAGCGCGTACAGATCACTGAGGTTTGGAACCGAGGTGTCGAGGTGCAGCATCTGTGGTCGCGGGCCCTCCGGCCAAGTCGGCTCGGGCAGATGCGGCACCTGCTGGAACGCTAGTTGCCGGACGCCCTTCGCATCGCGGAGCACCAGCCAGTCCTGGCCATTGGTGTCAGGCGTACCGGGCTCCGGAGGTTCGTCGCCTGGACGGTAGTGATAACCCATCAACTGGCGATAGAACTCGGCAAGCGCTCGGGCGTCTTCACAGTCCAGTACGACCTGACGGAGGGTCGGCGTCGTTACGGGGGAGTCGTTCATACCTGCATGCTCTCAAAAGCGCCAGCCGTAATCTCGATCGTGTGACGACACAGGGTCGGCGGCTGCTCCGGGCAGTGTGCCGAGGTCCAGATCAGCGACAATGAGGCCATCGAGTCCCTGGCCGTCGGGCTGGATCGGTACGCCAAGCTGACGGTTCCGGCGCTGCTCCTTGGCGGCGCGAAGAGTAAATCGCATTTTCATGATCGACTTACCGCGTTGGCTAGCGTGCTGCCCGCGGCGCACTCTGTGGTCTATATGCCGGGACAGGCTCACGGCGCCAACCCGCGTGGCCCGAATCAGGTAGCGAAGGTGGTGGCTGACTTCGCTGGGTCGCTGCCGAATGCGAGTTAGTCAGCTGGCGGGGTCGCTTGATCGGCCTCGATAACCGCAATCAGGTGGCGCATCGTTGCCAGCGCATTCCGCAATTGTTCGGCACCTACCTGGCTACCGATCCGGTTCACCCAGGGGTGCTGCGCCATGGAAATTCGGCGGATGGCCCAATACCCGGCCTCGGTACAGGCAAGCAGCTTTGCGCGTCGATGATCTGGATTAGGGCGATACTCCGCCAGACCGCGCTCCACGAGTAGGTCGGCGACACGCTGCACTCCCTGCCGCGTCATGCCCATGCGACGCCCGATTCCGGCCACGGTGCGAGGCTGGTCCAGGATGCCGCCAAGCACCTGCCACCAGGCGGCCGTCAGTCCGCCATGTGCCCCGAGGCGCTGAGCAACCTCCATCAGACGGGCGTCCAGTCGGAAGGTCGCCAGGATGACCTCGGTAAGTAGTGCACCGGCTTCGGTGTGCGGTACCGGCTCTGGCCAGGCCGCGCGGGCCGGAACGGCGGCACGCCGGCTGTCGAGGAGAGTGTTCATGCGGCGTTCTGAGACTGCATGAGCACAGGGAAGGCGGCTGGATCCCCACGGTGGAAGAGAGCCTCGTACGCCTCCAGCGTCTGATCGGATGCCGTACCGAGGCGTCCGAGCGTGGCACGCGCGAACTGCACCGGCGACTGTGGGCCGGCGGTAATGAGGTCGCCGTCCACGACCGCGCGCTCGTTCACGTAGTAGTCCGCACCGGCGTACCCGGTCGCTGCCAAGTATTCGGCTGCCGCGCTGGTGTGGTGACGGCTGTCCAGCAGACCCGCTCGGGCGAGCCCAGCGGTCGCGCCGCAGATTGCTGCCACGGGAACCCCGGCGTCCAGGAACCGCGCTGCGGCCTTGGTGAACTGCTGGCCGCCACCGGCGTCCCAAAGGTCTGCGCCAGGAAGTATGAGCAAGTTGCTGGAGGCAGGGTCTAGCTCGTCGAGCAGCAGGTCGGGAAGGATGCGTATGCCGCCCATGGTTGTAATCGGGTCGCGCGACTCGGCGACAGTCACAATGTTCCATGGCGTGCCGGTGAAGCGGCCGGTCCGCAGCTCAACAAGCAGATAGCCGACCTCCCAATCGGCGAGCGTGTCGTAGATGCAAACGTGCGCTGTGGGCGTGTTCATAGACAACATGCTGTCATATATGCAGCATGTTGTCAATTAGTCATCAACGAGGCCAACGCCGTTTCCCGTCTTGGGACGGCTGGCGGGTGCTTGGCAAGCGGATTTGACACTCGTTTGCCAGCTCCAGACGCGAAACGTTGTGCTGGAAGCCGATCTTGGCGCTGTCGCTGGCTCTACCGCCGTTCATAACGCTCACCCACAACAGTGGGGCGGGTTTTGCCGCATACTCGCGGCAAAACCCGCCCCATTAATCTCGCTCACTGGTCCGGACGGATGTTTTGATTGAGATGGAAGACGTTGTCCGGGTCATATCGTCGCTTGAGCTCGACAAGCCGTGCCATCTTGGCTGGCGGGTACGCGCGGCGTACACCAGCTTCGCCTTCATCGCTCAGCACGTTGACGTAGACGCCGCTCGCGAACGGCTCCAGCGCGGCGCCGTGGCGGCGTGCTGCGGTAATCCGTAAGTCATCCTCGGCAGGGTCAGTCCACGCAGTGGATGCCACAAACTCGACCAGGGTGTTGCGATGGCTGAATGCGCTTTCGCCGTCCGATCTGGCCGCGATGGCACCGCCGTAGCCCTGGAAGGACGCGTTCGGAAGTTGCCTCAGATCCGTGGCCGGATCGGGGTTCCCACGGGAGAGAAAGGCGTCGATCGCTTCGTCGGAGAGTTCAGGCAGGTAGTGGCCTTTGTAGTAGCGCCGCCGCGCACCGGGACGATGCCATTCGTCGTCGACGCTCTGCAGTTGGAGGTAGGACGCTTCCTCCACCCGCTCGGCCAGCGACGTACCCAGACTTGCCACGGGTGGCACGAGCCGCCGACCCTCGTCTGGGTCGCCGACCCAAACAAAGCCAAGGTTGATTGCTGTCCGATTCCGTACCGGCGCCGGTACGTCTGGCACATCAGGCATCGTGCCAATCCAGGCGAGGGGAGTGGCCTGTGGTGGCACTCCGTCGACAATCAGATCTCGCCAACGGCGCATCGCCGTGGGCGCCTCGGCCTCATCGAAGGTGCCGTCGACGAACAGCGCATCGGTGCCGATCTCGTGGAGTCGGAATTCGAACTCGGTGACCACCCCGAAATTCCCGCCGCCGCCGCGCAGCGCCCAGAACAGATCCTCGTGCTGTGATTCGGTGACTCGTAGTGTCTCGCCATCCGCGGTGACCACCTCGTATGAGGCGACGTTGTCGCAGGCCAGTCCGAACCGCCTGGCCAGCCAGCCCATGCCGCCGCCGAGTGTGAGGCCGCCGACGCCGGTGTGGGAGACGTTGCCTGCCGTCGTCGCCAAGCCGAACTGCTGCGCTGCCCGATCAAGATCGCCAAGCAGTGCTCCGCCCTGCACAAAGGCGCGGCGGGCGTCGGGATCGACTCGAACTTTGCGCAAGCCCGACAGATCGATAAGTAGGCCGCCGTCCGGCACCGAAATGCCCAACACGCTGTGTCCGCCGCATCGGACGCCTAGCTCGAGGTCGTTGCGGCGGGCGAAGTTGATCGCGGCGACTACGTCGGCGCTGCTCGTGCAGCGCACGACCACCGATGGGCGGTGATCCACCATTGCGTTCCACAAGGCACGGGCCGAGTGGTAGCCGTCGTCGCCAGGCAACATCACCTGACCATTGATGCTGTTTCTGAGGCGGCTAACGTCGCCGCTGCCGATATCGATCATCTGATTACGGCCACCTCCGTTTCTCCTGCATAATCTTCAGCTTCCGTGCGTCAGATGCATCACTTACCTTGACTCGTTGAGGGCCTGGAAGTCATCGCTCCCATCGTGCTGGAACGAGCCGCTGCCCTTACGGCGGCCCGACCTCGTTACTGGCAGCGCCACGTCCCACGGCGCCAAGGCATGATCAAGAGATGCCGAGTCTGCTTACCGTCGGCCATGGGACGTTGGACCGGGTCGCCCTCGGGCGGGTGCTGACAAACGCCGCTGTGGATGTGGCGGTCGACGTACGCCGCTACCCAGGCAGCCGCCGCAATCCTGATGTACGGCGCGAAGCGCTGGAGCTGTGGCTGCCCGCCGCCGGCATCGAGTATTTCTGGGATGAGCGCCTCGGCGGCCGAAGACATCTCCCGCATGGTATGGCAGCGATTGACACATGGTGGACCGAGGCGGCCTTTCGCGCGTACGCGGCCCACACCCGAACCGAAGAATTCGCGGCCGGATTGACCGACCTGCTAGCCGCCGTCTCGATGCAGCAGGTGGTGATTATGTGCAGTGAGACGCTGTGGTGGCGCTGCCATCGCAGGCTCATCGCCGACGTTGCTACCTTGGTGCATCAGGTGCACGTCGATCATCTACTACCTTCCGGCCGTGAGCCCCACGATCTGGCAGCGGGCGCGCGGCTGACCATTGATGGGCACGTCGTCTGGGATGGCGGTGCCAGCCAATTGCCAATCGAGTCGGATTTCTAGAGCGATTCAATTGCGGTTGCTTCATTCCGTAGTTTTCGAACTCATGCGCTTCGCCGGGGTCACGCGGGCCGCCTGAGGTAGTACTCAGTGAACTCGCGGCAACGGCCTTCAGCATCGAAACGCATCACGAAGCAGTTGTCATAGACCCGAACGATGGGACCATCGGGTCGCTCGCGATAAGTCGAAGTGCCCGTGGCGACAACTACCTCGCCGTCGACCGCGACCGGTTCATAGTGTGCCGCGTACGTGCCGGGGGCGTCGCGGGTGGATGCAGCGTTTGAGTCGTCCTCGCCTAGCCACGATGCAACGACGGCTTCCCGACCGACGATCGGGTCGTCGTAGGGGTGATAGCGGTAAGCGATGTCATCGCTGAAGAGCGCTGCGATGTCATTCGGGTCGTAGGAGAGCCACGCCGCAACGTACCGGTCGAGCCAGGCCTGGGCGTAAGCACGGTCGACGGCAGACACCTTGACTTTTGGCGTCACTCGACCGCCGCTAAACAGGTACGGCGAACCATCCGGAAACGCCGAGAATGCGATCGGTGACCACGGATCGTCTTCATGCGCGCGCGTGAGGAACGTTGTGCCCTGCGGGTCCACTGGACGGAGGACGAGGTCCTGCGGCTCTTCATCGAAGAGTGCCGCGTCACCTGTTGGTTGCGCGAGTGCGTGCAACTCGCCGGCCCGCAGGCTGACGTCGAACCGGGCAGAGGTGCGCTCGTACCGCCCAGTGTGACGCTCAAGGTCCAACTCGATATCGACGTCCTCCGGCGGAACCAGCACGGGTGGCCGGACGCCGACGTACTCCTCAAATATCTCCCCGAACAGCCGCTCGTAGAGCCCGGGCGAGACCGACGAGTTGGTCAACAGACACACGGCGAGCCCTGCCTCGGGATCCAAGCGGAGATAGGCGCGTTGGCCGATTGTGCCGCCGTCGTGACCGACGATCCGACGCCGGCCCCACGAAGTCAGATGCCAGCCAAGGCCGACAGCGTCGTCGGGTGCGTCCACCGCCGGGATCGGCATGTGCGGCGTCTGCATAGCTTCGACCGACTCGGCTGTCAGCAGCCGGCGGCCATCCGGCGCAAGACCGCGGTCAAGGTGAAGCCGCGCGAACGCGAGCACGTCGCCGACGTCGGCGCAGATGAGGCCGGCCGGACCAATGCCGCGGGGCAGTCCCCAGATGCTGACGGGCTCCTGGGTATGCGGGCGCTCGCGGTGACCTATGGCTGTGCGATGCAGGATTGCCTGCTCCGCCAGCGTGACCGTGTTCGTCAAGCCAAGCGGACGAATGAGCCGCTCATGCAGTGCCTTCTCCCAAGTTCGACCGTCGAGCGCCTCGATGATGCGCCCGAGAAGGACGAATCCGCTGTTGCAATAGGAGTACGCGGCACCCACGGGAAAAGTGGTCGTGGCGTCTGCGAGGAGGTGGACGTAGCGCTCCACGCAGTCGTCGTTGCGGCCGGTGTCTGCGAAGATGTCGCCGTCGATACCGCTCCTATGGGCGAGCAGGTCGCGGACACCAACCTGGTACGCCCTGTCGGGCCTGCAGATCTGCACGCCCGGCAGCAACTCGGCGATGGTGGAGTCAAGCGAGAGCCGGCCCTCGTCCACCAGCTGCATGATCATCGACGTCGTCCACACCTTCGTGATGGAGCCGATCTGGAACAGCGTGTCGGGCGTGATGTCGACCTGTGTCGCGCTGCTGAGAACGCCGTGAGCAGCGGTGATCTGTACGCCGTCGTGCCAGATGCCGAGGGCGGCGCCGACGACCTCGGTCTCGGTTGCAAGGACGTGGAGCCGGTCGGCCCAGTGACTGTCGTTGAGAGGCATCAGTCGGGACGATATCCGAGCCGTGCAGTGAGGCGCAGAATCTGCGTTTCGATAGAGACGGATCTGGTACCTGCACTTTCACACCGCCGCCATCCGAGCCCGCGTCGGTGTGGCTCTCTCTTCGCGGTTGCTACCACATCGATGGAGCGTTCAGCTCTCCATCGGAATCGGTGGCCCGACAACGCGTAGCCCATAGCGCGGGCTCACTTCATTCCACCGCTGTATCTCCTCTGGGACCCGAGGACCGTCGGATCCGGGAAGTCTGCGTTCGGTGGCCGGCATTCCGACCTCGTCGTACAACGCCATGAGTCCGCCCGGAACGGTGAGCCCGAGGAATCGGACCGGTGAGGTCCCAGTCACCCGAAAGGCATGCGGTACGCCCTTGGGCAGGTAGATGAAGTAGCCAGCGCTTAACCGATGGAGTGTGCTGCCCGCCTGGGAGGTCATGGTTCCGTCGAGCAGGAAGAATGCCTCTGCCTCGTGGGTATGAACATGCAGCGGGGTGGCAACACCGGGAGGTTGGGTCACCAGCGATACATCAAAAGCGCCGTCTGTCTCAGCCGCTGAGGCTAGGCGCTCGAAAAGGGAGTCCATTGCCCAGGTGGCGGGCCCATCTCCGGGTGCCCGTACGAGCACTTCGGCGACCCGATCACCGGAAGTTTGAACGGTCGCCATGTCGGCCTCCCCGCAAATTGATCCGAAACAGTATCGGATGGATATTTCACGATAGATCTGCTGCGGAAAGCCGTCAACCCCGCGGATGCTTACAGGTCCGACACGCGCGTCGTTCCAGCCGAGGACAGGAGCAGCCGCTTCCACGCATCGATGAGCCATTCGCCGAACCGCTCCGGTCTCCATCCGCGCTGCCCCACGAGCAGCTGCCAATATTCAGCCGCGTTCATGCTCCACATCACATCGGCCACCTCCTCGTCGGAGAGGTCGTCCCGCAGCATTCCCGTATGACGCAGCTCAACGGCAAACTGGCGCATGTTGCGAGCTCGTCGCCCGCTGATTTCGTTCCAGAGCCGCTCGCAGGCAGGGTCGGTCGCGGCGGCATCGCGTAGCGCTGCGAACACCGGCGCCAGCCGCTGCTGGATCGCGACGACTGCGGCGGCATAGATTTCGAGCTTTTCATCTGCCGAACTTGCCGCATGGATGGCCTTCACATAAGTCCGATCTTCGGCCGGCACCGCCGTGTCAGTGCCCGAGATGGCTGTTTCGACCAGTTCCCGAAGCAAAACTGGCTTGGAGCCCACCGTCGCATAGAGCGTGTCGACCGCAACGCCAGCAGTCGCGGCAATTTCAGCCACCGTGGCACCGTTGTATCCACGCCGTACGAATACCTGTCGGGCCGCGTCCAGAACCGCTCGCCGCGTGGCAGCCGCCTGAGCGGCGCGTTGAGTTGAGTGGTAACGACGCTTGGCGGCCCTGACCGGCTCGTCCACGAGATCAACCCTATCAATATCAGTCCGAAATCACTTCGGGCGAATATTCATGAAATGGGGTACGCCGGTCCCTCCCAAGAATGCTGCTTGCCGCTGGCCACTCCACATCAGCGAATGGGACTTCGCATCAGCTGCAAGATTTGGGAACAATCGCCCCGCTGGCATAGTTGAGCCTAGTACGCTCAAGTACTAAGTTGAGTGCCACAGACTCAAGGACAATCCCAAACACTTCCTAGCTGGAGGAAATACAATCATGGCTCGTGCAGTCGGTATTGACCTCGGAACCACCAACTCCGTCGTCGCCGTACTTGAAGGTGGAGAGCCCACCGTCATCCCCAATGCCGAGGGTTCGCGTACGACCCCGTCGGTAGTCGCATTCGCGAAGGGCGGCGAGGTCTTGGTCGGCGAGGTCGCCAAGCGCCAGGCCGTCACCAACGTCGAGCGCACCATTCGCTCCGTCAAGCGCCACATGGGAACTGACTGGAAGGTCAGAATCGACGACAAGGATTACCGCCCCCAGCAGATCAGCGCCTTCGTCCTGCAGAAGTTGAAGAGGGACGCCGAGGCCTACCTGGGTGAGCAGGTCACCCATGCTGTCGTCACCGTCCCCGCCTACTTCTCTGATGCCCAGCGCCAGGCGACCAAGGAGGCCGGGGAGATCGCAGGCCTGATCGTCGACCGGATCATCAATGAGCCGACGGCGGCAGCGCTCGCGTACGGCTTGGACAAGACCGATCAAGATCAAACGATCTTGGTCTTCGACCTCGGTGGTGGCACTTTCGACGTCTCGTTGCTGGAGATCGGCGACGGCGTTTTCGAGGTGAAGGCCACCAATGGTGACAACCGGCTCGGTGGCGATGATTGGGATGCCCGCGTCGTCGATTGGCTGGTGAAGCAGTTCAAGAACAAGAACGGCACGGACCTCTCCCAGGACAAGATCGCTCGGCAGCGGCTCCAGGAGGCCGCTGAAAAGGCCAAGATCGAACTCTCCTCAGCGAGCGAGACGCAGATCAACCTGCCCTACATCACTCTTGGCCAGGCCGGCCCGCTGCACCTGGAGGAAAAGCTGACCCGCTCGGAGTTCCAGCGGATGACCTCCGATCTTCTTGATCGTTGTAGGTCGCCGTTCCACTCGGTGATCGAGGACGCCAAGATCAGCGTCAGCGCGATCAACCACGTGATCTTGGTTGGTGGCTCGACCCGGATGCCTGCCGTCGTTGAGCTGGTCAAGGAGTTGACAGGTGGCAAGGAGCCGCACAAGGGCGTCAATCCCGACGAGGTCGTGGCTCTGGGCGCCAGCCTGCAGGCCGGCGTACTGAAGGGCGAGGTCAAGGATGTGCTGCTGCTCGACGTCACCCCTTTGAGCCTCGGCATCGAGACCAAGGGCGGCGTGTTCACCAAGATCATCGAGCGCAACACCACGATCCCAACGAAGCGCTCCGAGGTCTTCACCACGGCCGATGACAATCAGCCCTCGGTGATGATCCAGGTCTACCAGGGTGAGCGTGACTTCGCGAAGGACAACAAGCCGCTTGGCAACTTCGAGCTGACCGGTCTGCCGCCGGCACCGCGCGGCGTCCCGCAGATCGAGGTCGGCTTCGACATCGACGCCAACGGCATTGTGCACGTCAACGCCAAGGACCTGGCTACCGGCAAGGAGCAGTCCATGCAAATCACCGGCGGCTCCGCGCTCGGCAAGGACGACATCGACCGGATGGTCAAGGAGGCCGAGGCGCACGCCGAGGAGGACCGCAAGCGGCGCGAGGCGGTGGAGCTCCGCAACGAGGCCGACAACCTGGTTTTCCGCACCGAGAAGCTGCTCAGCGAGAACGCCGACAAGATCAGCGACGACGTCAAGAAGCCGGTTGAGGAAGCGATCGCTGAGGTCAAGAGCGCTCTGGAGGGCGAGGACAACGACCGGGTCAAGGCTGCTGTCGAGAAGCTGAATACGACCAGCGCGCAGCTCGGTCAGGCCATGTACGCGGCGGCGCAGGCCGCGCAGCAGCAGGCACCGTCGGAGGCCGGTGGTCCGGGTGAGCACGCCGACTCCAATGGCGCAAGCAGCACCACTGAGGAGGACGTAGTCGATGCAGAGATCGTGGATGACGACCAGACCTCGAGTGAGGCACGGTGACCGCACCCGAACCCGAGCATCGGCACGCTGAAGCCGAGTTCGAACAGCGAGGCCCAACCGTACGGGATCGGCGTCGCATCGATCCGGAGACCTACCAGGTACGGGAGCCGCAGGAAACTGCGGCTCCTGCCGCAGCGGCACCCGAACCTGAAAGCCCAGAACCCGAAACCCCTCCCGTACCGGATCTTGAGGCGGAAGTGACAGAACTCCAAGACAAGCTCGCCGAGCGAACTTCTGATTTGCAGCGGCTCCAGGCTGAGTACGTCAACTACAAGCGACGCGTCGACCGCGATCGTGATCTTGCTCGCAAGGTGACGATCGAGGGCGTACTGAAGGATTTCCTTTCAGTGCTTGATGATGTCCGTTCAGCTCGGGAGCATGAAGAGCTCAGCGGCGGCTTCAAGGCAGTTGCTGAGGAGATCGAGCGGGTCACCTCCAAGTACGGTCTGGAGACCTTCGGCGAGGCGGGCGATCCCTTCAATCCGCACATCCACGAGGCGCTGCTGCATGCGCACGCCGACGGCATCGACGGCCCGACCTGCGTGGAGATCTTGCAGCCCGGGTACCGCATTGGTGATCGCATTCTGCGGCCGGCGCGTGTTGCGGTGGCCGAGCCAGAGGCCGAGCCAATGCGTGCTGAGCCTGTCGAAGCGCGGATCGAGGAGTCTTCGACAAGTTCAGGCAACAATGCCGAAAGCTCAGCTGAGAAGCTGGTCGAGGCGACAGGTGAGCCGGGTACCGACACGCCCAATGCCGACGCTGATCAACAGTGACCTTCGCGGTTCGCCAGTAGAGGCACACTGTCTGCAGGAACATGCACAACAAGTCGGTAGTTGATCATCCCGAAGGGAGGCGTCGGTGAGTACCAAGGACTGGATTGAGAAGGATTACTACAAGGTCCTCGGTGTCTCCAAGGACGCCTCACCTGAGGAGATCAAGAAGGCGTACCGCAAGCTGGCGCGGGCCAACCATCCCGATCAGAATCCCGGCAACACTGCTGCCGAGCAACGCTTCAAGGAGGTCTCCGAAGCCAACGACGTGCTCTCCAACACGGCCAAGCGCAAGGAGTACGACGAAGCGCGGCGGTTGTTCGGCAGCGGTGGTTTCCGCTTTCCCGGAAGCGGCACCAGGCAGAGCGGTCCATTCGTTGACGACCTCTTCCGCAATGCCGGAGGCGGGCTCGGCGATCTCTTCGGCGGCCTGTTCAACGGCGGCCCCACCACTCAGACGACCCGCTTCACCACCACCCGTGGCCCGCGTCGCGGCAGCGACGTCGAGGGCGAGGTCACGGTGGACTTCGTACAGGCCATCGAGGGCGTTACAGTCGCCATGCAGATGGTGTCCGACACGGCATGCGAGGCCTGTCGCGGCACCGGCGCACGGGCCGGGACGATTCCCCGAGTCTGCCCCACCTGTGAGGGCAGCGGCATGCAAACCTCCACCTCTGGCGGCGTCTTCGCCGTGACCGAGCCCTGCCGCGAGTGCCGTGGGCGCGGCATGGTCGTCGATGATCCCTGCCCGGTCTGCCATGGCTCCGGTCGCGGCAAGTCCACCAAGACCATGCAGGTCCGGATTCCGGCGGGCGTGACCGACGGCCAGCGGATCCGCCTGAAGGGCCGTGGCGGATCGGGCGAGAACGGCGGCGCGGCTGGTGATCTCTACGTCACGGTCCACGTACGCCTACACCCGATCTTCGGGCGCAAGGGCGACAACCTGACTCTCACGGCGCCGGTCACCTTCCAAGAGGCCGCACTTGGCGCGGAGATTGAGGTGCCAACGCTGCATGGCGCACCAGTCAAGCTTCGGCTCTCTCCGGGCACTCCCAACGGGCGCACGCTGCGGGTGCGCGGTAAGGGTGTTAGCAAGCGTGACGGCAGTAACGGCGATCTGCTCGTTACCGTCGAGGTCTTAGTTCCTCAGGCGCTGAACGAACAGGCTCGAGAGGCCCTCAACTCGTACGCGGAAGCGGTCGGATCGGTGAATCCGAGGGCGAAGCTCTTCGCGGCAGGATGAGGTGAGACGTGCCCGCTTCAGAGCTGCCGCAGCGAATTGATCATGACGCGCCGGTGTTCGTGATCTCGGTCGCAGCTCACCTGGCTGGCATGCATCCGCAAACCCTGCGGACTTACGACCGAATGGGCCTGGTCTCACCCCGGCGTACGCCCAAACGCGGCCGACGCTACTCGGCCCGTGACATAGCGCGGCTCAGGCTGATACAGCGACTCTCTCAAGACGAAGGCATCAACCTGGAGGGCATTCGCCGCATCCTGCACATGCAGGACGACATCGATGAGCTCCGGGCCCGAGTTGATCAGCTGACTGCTTTGCTCGCGGCCATCCAAGGTGAGCCTGGATCACGCGTCTTCACAGCCGACCCAATCGGCGGGGTGCATCTGGGTCGGCGCGGGCACCGGCCGCCGCTCGCACTGCCCGGCCGTCCTTTGGCCTGAACTGCATCCAGCTCCGGTAAGTGGTCACGAACGGCAGCGATCTCAGGCTTGAGCTCGGAGGGTCATGGCAACACCTGACCCTGAAAGGTTGCCATGGGGGCTCATGTTAGGCGTGATCAGCAGCGTGTGTTTTGGCGGTTGATACGGCAGGGATGCGGTTCTATGGAGGCGGCTCGGCGTGTCGGA